>Ga0070699_100002470_pt1 | contig 16623 bp, 15 predicted proteins | sample KBSK1503metaG_FD_65473 | JGI IMG/M metagenome (GOLD analysis project Ga0070699, IMG submission 65473) | Corn, switchgrass and miscanthus rhizosphere microbial communities from Kellogg Biological Station, Michigan, USA - KBS K1-50-3 metaG | ecosystem: Host-associated > Plants > Roots >... | reverse complement strand
CGGCGACGGCGGGCCGATCAATCTCGAGACGCGACGCCGAGAAGACGCTCGCGGGTTAGGGTCAGGGCCGCCCCGGACTGGCGTCGAGACGCGATCCGCTTGATTGCTAGCCGCCCACGAATCGCGCGAGCCACTGGCGAACCACATCCGAGGCATAGAAGGAGGCGTCCATGAGACGCTTGATCGTGCTCCTCGGAGCCAGTGCGGTGCTGCTGTTCTCGGCACCGCCTGCCTTCGCCCAAGCTAGCGTCACCCGATTCGAGTTCTCGAATACCGTCGTCGATACCGGCGCGTTGCCGGAGTGTCTGCCGGCCGACCTCGTCGGAACCACCGTCGGCATCGAGACGACGACAGGCCAAGCCGTCGAGACCGCGACCGCGTTCCACGTCCACGGCACAAACACGTTCGACTATCGGACCGACTTTCCGGATGGTCGCTACGTCATTGGGAACGCCGTAGGCCATTTCAGTTTCACCGCAAACCTCAGGGACCTGAGCACATTCACAAACGTCATTCAGGAACCCAGGACGATCTACTCGTCAGACGGTGAGCCGATTGGGACGGTGATGATCCACGCCCTCGAACACACGACCTTCAACGCCGCGACGGGCGAGATCTATTCGAGCGTCGAGCGGTTCTTCTTTACCTGCGGTTGAGCTGTACGTGTGACAGCCAGACCGCCGGCGACGGCGGGCCGCGGACTTATCTGCGGAGGAGCTCACCGAGACTTTCACTCGCCGCTTCGTGCCGAGCTCGGAGCTCCTCAAGGCTGGGCGGCGGCGCCCCCTCCCGATATTTCATATCGGCGTCGACCAAGGACTGGCGCCAGGTCGCGACAAGGCTACGGCTGGTCTCATCGTTGATCTCACGGGCGCGACCACCAGCACGGGCCGCGGCCGCGAGCGCTTCCGTCTCGGCGCGGTACGCGGCTGTCCCCCTCCATGCCAGCTCGTAGTGGCGCATCGCCTCGGCCATTTGCGCGACTGTTTCTCGGATTGCCGCGCGCTGCTCGTCGCCTCGGCGATCGAGGTTCGCTTGATCCGCGACGACTCGTCGATAGAGCCATCGGGGGATGGCTAGAACGAGCGCCTCGATCCGCTTGAGCAGTTCCATCCGGCCCCTTCTGGTACCAACGCGGGTACCAATCGGGGCGAACGGCCCCGGACGGAACCCGTCGAACAGACGGGCGGTTCGTGCTCAGGATAGGACTCGGCGGACCCCAGCGGACGCTACGGGCAAGCCTGGGGGACTGGTGGTCGTCGGGTCAAATCCGGCCGCCCCGACCAACATCTGAACATGAATGACCGGCCTGAGGGCCGGTCGATCGTTTGATGGGCGGCGACGGCTGGCCAACGCCAGCGCGACGACGGCCGACTAGGGTCCGCAGGACTGCGGCGCCTCCCTTGGGCCGCGGCTCTGAAAGGAGCAGTTTGTGTTCAAGATCGAGTCGCAGCCGGGCTCATTACTGCTGATCGGGCTGCTAGGCGCGGGCCTGGTCTTCATGGTCGGTTGCGGTGCATCGACGGCGTCGCCGTCGGTCGCGGCCGCTCCGTCCGCGGCGGCGTCACCCGCGGCAACCGCAAGCCCGGTCGTGGCTGCGATCTGCACCCCGACACCGGCCAAGTTCGATCCGAAGGTGGTCGAGCTGACGGGCGCCTGGGCTGGGGATGACGGCGGCATCTACTACGTGCGTCAGCGCGGCAGCGTGGTCTGGTGGAACGGGATGGCGTCACGAGACGGCGCACCCGTGGAACTCGGCCGCGAGTGGAACAACGTTGGGCGCGGTGAGATCAAGGACCTCATGCTCGTGGCCGACTGGGTCGATGTCCCCCGCGGCGGGATCGACGGCTACGGGACAGTCACCTTCAAGATTGGTGCCGACTCAACCGGGAACATCCAGCTCACCAAGACCAGCGATGTCGGCACGGGTCGCGGGGACACATTGTGGACGAGGTGCCAGCCGGGGTTCCCGCAGTGATGCTTTCAGGTCGAGTCGGTCGCGGCTCAATGCGTTCGATGCCAGCGGCGGCGGGCGGTTGGTCCATCGCGACGAGCGTCGCGAATGGCCGGCCGGAGCGCCGCGCGCCAGCATGGTCGCGAACTACGGCAGCCAAGCCTGCCACCTGGCCTGATGCGCGTCGAGCCAGTTCACCGCCGCTGCGTCGTCGGACAGGTGTCGCTCGGCGAGGTCGGCCGCCACGAGATCCTGGTCGGCGTTGGTCCAGCTGAACCGCTTGATGAGCTCGTACCCCGTGCTGCCGCTCGTGGCGAATGCCGTGGAGACGACCTTGTTGAGGTGGTACGCGGGATAGTCGCAGGTGACCCTGTCCGGATCCGTGTTGCATCCTGGGGTGAAGGCCGGCAACGCGACGTGGACGAGGTCGACCTTCGTGTCGAACCAGCTGGGCATCACATGGTAGGCAAGGATCGGCTGGTGCCGATCGACCGCCTGTTGGACGGCGTCGTTCTCGGCCTCGTCGCTCCCGGCGTAGACGACCGTGTAGTCCAGGCCGAAGCCGTTGATCATGGCGCGATCCTCCGTCACGAAGCCTTCCTCCGCATCGAGGATCTGGCCCTTATCGCCGGACGCTGCGGTTCGGAACGCTTCGGCGTAGGTGTTGAGGATCGAGGGGTTCGTCTGGGCCGTCAGGATGTCGGGATTGGCGTCGACGAAGAACTTCGGCGCGAACCAGCCGATCACCCCCTCGTTGCCGGACGGACCTGCGTCCTCGGCGACATGATCGACCGTGACGTACTGCTGAGCGAGATCCTCGTGGTCCCAGTTCTCGAGGATCGCATCGATGCCGCGCGATCGGAGGAACTGCCACGCGGTCTCATCGTCGACCCGCCGCTCGACCACGGTGCAACCGAGCTCATGTCGGAGGAGGTAGGCGACCACGGCCACGTCGGCCTCGGCGCCGACCCACGGCGTGACGGCGAGGGTGACCTTCCCGCAGCTGCCACTGGCGACCACCGGCGCCGCTGTGGCCGTGACAACGCTGGCCGGCACCCCAGCCGGGACCACAAGCGAACGGTTGGGAGTCGGGTTGACCGCCGTCGAGCAGCCGGCCAGGAGGAGGGCGAGGGTCATCGCCATCAGAGCGGCCCCTCGCGACGGTTGACCCTTGATCATCGAATGATCGTGATCGTGCCGGCCATCGTCGTGCCGTGGACCAGGCAGTAGAAGGGATACGTCCCCGGAACCTTGAACACGAGGTCGTCGCTCTCGTTGTAGTGGAGGTAGTCGGTCCCGCAGGCGCCGTTGTTCAGCTCGGCAGTGTGCTGCTCGTCGGGGTCCGCGCTCGTGAACTGGACCACCTGGCCGACCTTGGCGACGATCTCGCGCGGGGCGTAGATGCGGGACGCGATGAACTCCGGGAGGGCCGGGTTGTTCTCCATCCGGACGATGACCGCGCCCGGTTCGTTGAGCCGATCCCTCGACTCCGAGCAGAGCGAACCGCCGGGCGCCGGATGCGGGGTTGGACTCGCGCAGCAAGCGAGGGCCGCTGCGGCAAACCCGAGACACAGGACCTGGATCACACGACGCACGTCGCTCCTTGGCCTGAACAGATGGCCGGTCAGAGGGTACGGCGACGAGGCGCCTGAGCGCCTGGCGTAACGCCACCGGCCGCGACCCATCGACGGTCGTTCGCGAGTCGCGAAGGCGACTCGGGTAGCGTCTCGGCTGAGACTGTTCAATACGCGTTGAGCCGGGCATCGTTGGGTCGCGGCCGGCGCGTGTCGTTCACTGTTCCCCCGGCGGTGGTGGCCCGCCGGCCCGCTTCCTTCTCGCGACCGCGATCAGGCGGCGCCACGCCCGGCTGAGCGCTCGTCGCCCGGGCGGAGCAGCGCCGCCAGCGCCTCGGCCGGCATCGGCCGGGCGAAGTAGAAGCCCTGTCCCAGCTCCGCGCCCAGTGCTCGGAGCTCGGTCAGCTGGCTCAGCTCCTCGATCCCCTCGGCGACGGTCTCCAGGTGGAGCGTCTCGCCGAGCTTCAGGATCGACAGCACGACGGCAGCCTGCTCCGGCCCGTCACGGAGCGTTCCCACGAACGACCGATCGATCTTCAGCTCATCGATCGGGAAGCGTCGCAGGTAGCTCAGTGACGAGTAGCCGGTCCCGAAGTCGTCGATCGCGATCCGGACGCCGAGCGCCTTGAGCGCCTGGAGCGCCGCGTGCGTCGCCTCCGCGTCGTGCATCAGGACGCTCTCGGTCAGCTCCAGCGTCACGAGACCCGGCTCCACGCCGGTCCGACTGAGCACCGCCTCGACGTCGCGGATGAAGTCCGGGTGCTGGAGCTGGCGACCCGACACGTTCACGCTCATCGTGAGCCGCCGCTCGGAGCCGGCGTTCCAGGTCGCCGCCTGACGGCAGGCCTGCTCGAGGACCCACGTTCCCAGCGGGACGATGAGGCCGGTCTCCTCGGCCACGGGGATGAACTGGTCGGGGCCGACCGTCCCGCGCTCCCGGTGGTTCCAGCGAAGCAGCGCCTCGACCCCGACCAGCTGTTCGGTCCGGAGGGAGACGATCGGCTGGTAGACCAGGCTGAACTCGTTCCGCTCGAGAGCGCGCTCGAGGTCGCCCTTCAGGGCCAGCCGTGCCAGCGCGGCCGTGTGCATGCTCGGTTGGAACGCCTCGATCCGGTTCTTCCCGCTGCTCTTGGCCGAGTACATCGCGACATCGGCATTGCGCAGTAGCTCGTCCGGCGTCTCGCCGTGGACGCTCGACACGGCGACCCCCACGCTCGCCCGAACGAACAGCTCCTTGCCCGCGTGCTCGAACGGTGCGTCGAGCGTCCCCAGCAGGCGGCTGGCGAGCTCCATCGGCGCCTCGACATCGAGCGGGTCCTCGATGAGGATCGCGAACTCGTCGCCGCCCATGCGGGCGATCGTGTCGCCTGATCTGAGGGCTGCGGCGAAGCGGTGCGCGACCGCGACGAGGAGCTCATCGCCCTCGGCGTGCCCGAGGCTGTCGTTGACGGTCTTGAAGTCGTCGAGGTCGATGAACAGGACCGCGACCTTCGACGCGAATCGCCGGGTCCTCGACAGGGCGTGCTCGAGGCGGTCGGAGAAGAGGGCGCGGTTCGCGAGTCCGGTCAGCGAATCGTGGAAGGCCTGCCGCTTCAGCTCGTCCTCGAGGGCCTTCCGCGTCGTGATGTCCCGGTAGTTGACGACGATGCCGTGGACGGCGTGGTCATCGAGCAGGTTCTTCGTGACGAACTCGATCAGCCGCCACGAGCCATCGGCATGTCGAGTGCGCAGCTCCGCGGACCGTTGCGCCCCAGGGACACGGACGACATCGGCAAACAGCTGCGCGCCGATCTCGCGGTCGTCGGGATGGACGTGGTCGAGGGCAAGGCTCCCCTCGCGGGTCTGGCTCGGATAGCCGAGGACGCGCTCCACCGCCGGGCTCTCGTACGTGATCGAGCCGTCTGCGGCGAGGACCATGTTGACGTCCGCCGAGTTCTGGACGAGCGACCGGAATCGCTCTTCGCTGATCCGGAGACGCGTGTTCTGGCGGGCGAGCAGCCGGGACGTGATCGAGAAGGCCACGAACAGGAGGGCGAGCAGCCCGAGGGCCATCGCGCCGACGATCAGGAGGACGTCGTGGCGGGTATTCGCGATCTCGGCCTCGATCGGGGCCGCGTCCTCGTAGATCTCGTACGCGCCGACGACCGTCCCACTGCTGGGGGACCGGATCGGCAGGTAGATCTCCAGGAAGCGGTCCGCGAGGCCGCGCTCGAACACGTTCTCGTCGGCGGTCGCGCTGGAGAATTCGGTCGCGGCCCCCCCGTCGAGCGCCTCCTCGAGCTCGTCGCCAATCTCGAACTGGCGGCCCTTGAGCGCCGCGAGATCAGAGGCAACGACGGTTCCCGAAGGGTCCCAGATCTTGATCCGCAGGATCTTGCCCGAGGACACGAGACGTCCGAGCTGGACGTCGACGGCGTCCGCTTGCGGAGAGTTCGCGACGGGCAGCCCTTCGCCGGCGACGAGAGGGTCGACGAATCCTCGGACCACCGCTTCGGTGGATCCGACCGCCTCGTCCACGGCGGTCCGGGCGAGAGCGCCGGAAACCGTCTCGGAGACAGCGACGGCGGTCCCGATCACGAGGCCGGCACCGATGACGAGGACGAACGCCCGGAGACCTGGGCGCATTCGGGCGGCGAGGAAAGAACGCTTCACGGGCAGGACATGTCGTTCGTGCAGGCGCTTCTGCGTCTGCTGCGGCGGGACGCTACGCGCTGGGTTCCGCTCCAAGTACCCATCAGTCGTTCGGGGGCTCGCTCCGAAAGGACTAGCCGGGTCTGGTGACGAGCCCCGGCGCAGATAGGGCGATCTTCCTAGTCGACCGGCTCGATGTCGGGCCCTAGAGTCCGCGCTTCTCGACCGGACTCGGTGTCCCGTCGGGTCTGCCAACCGGGAGGGCAGGGCCATGGACGCGTGGGAGATCGGCCAGCTCGCGGCGTTCGTGCTGGTCACGTCGGCCATCGTGATCGCGCTGGACCTCGGGATGCGGCGTGCGGCAAAGGGCCGCCGGCGCAGTACGAAGGGGTAGTGGAGGCGGCGCGGCCGAGCGCTAGTGTCCGACCCGTGAGCTCGCCGTCTCGGACCGATCCTCCGATGCTGATCCTCGAACGCCGGCCCGAGGATCCGTTCGAGCCCGAGTCTGTCGTCGACGCCCCGTTGATCGGGTTCGATGCCTTCTCGGCCGACCAGAGGATCTTCGGCTGGGTCCGCCTGTCGGCCGACCGATTGACCGACCTCCTGAACGCGCACGAACGCGTCGGCCTGACCAACGCCCAGGTCGACCACCTGGCCCACGAGCGGACCACGTCGATCGACGGGATCGTCCTGAACCGTTCGCAGCTCATCGCCGTGCGTGCCGGAGGACCGGTCGGCGATCCGGCGAAACGGCATCGGACGCGCCTTCATGCGGTCAGCGTCAGAACTGGCGCCTACCGGATCCGCGGCTATCTCCACGCCCGGCCCGGCGTCGCGCCCCTGACCGAGATCAGCTGCCGGCCGACGATGGTGCCACTGTCGTCGGCCTGGCTGGAGTACTGGCGCGGCGGTCGGCGGATCGCCCAGTGGGTCGGGACGATCCTGTTCAACCGGGACCTGGCCGAGTCGATCGAGGTCGTTGGGGAAGACGAGGTCGACGCCGAGCCCTGATCGCGGCACCCAGACTCGGCGGCCGTTCGCGACGAGGCGCAGACTGCGAGCGCACCGATGCGTGGGTCTATCGAGCGGCGCCAGAGGCGATGGATCGGCTCCCCCCGGAGCCTGATCGGAGCCGTCGTGATGATCTCGAACGGCATCTTGGCCTGCGGCTGCACCGGGCCGTCGGACACGTCGAATGGCCTCGGTGCCTCGGGGTCCGGCGCCGCCAGCGGCGTCGACTCCGTTTCATACACCTCGATCACCGACAACGAATGGACCGTCGTGGCACTGCTCCGAACCGACGCCGAGCCCTCGACCTCCGACGGCCCGTTCCTTGTCCTGCAGCAGGGCGTGATCCCCGTCCCGCTGCCCGTCGAGAAACCCGGCCATCCCGAGTCGCCGTGTGCCGATGTCGTCCGGCCACGAGACCGGACCGCGGTCCACCTCCCGGCCGAGCGCGTGGTCTACCTGGGCGTCACGTTCCCGGGCATGGACCCGGGGACGCTCGTCAAGCCGACGATGCTCGGGCGCCCGGCGACGGTCCTGGTGCGAGCGGCGCCGCTGACCGTCCGCCTCACCGGGATGGCCCTCGACGGCCGATACACCGTGCCGACCACCGGACCCGGCGCCGCGATCCTGTTCGCGCTGCGGCCGCCCGACGGGGTGCCGTCCGACACCTACCGGTTCGAGATCGATGGTCCGGCCATCGACGGGCGCCGGTTCGTCTACGCCTGCGTCGGCAGCTGACGCCCGGAGGTCGTCTCGTGGACATCGGCCTGTACACGGACTCACTGAGCGAGCTGCCGTTCGAGCGTGCCCTCGACGTCGCAGCCGAGGCCGGCATCACGTCCATCGAGATCGCCACCGGCGGACAGTCCAGCGCACCGCACCTGCGGATCGACGAGCTCCTCGGCGACGCCAGGCGACAGGCCGGCTTCCTGCGCGCCTTCGAGAGCCGCGGCCTCCGGATCGCGGCCCTGAACTGCTCGGCGTGGCCGCTCCACCCGGTTCTCGGCGAGCGGCACTCGGTCCTGATCGACCGCACCCTCCGGCTGGCGGAGGCGCTCGGCGTGCGCAAGATCGTGACCATGTCGGGGTGCCCTGGTGACGGGCCGGGCGCGACCACGTTCAACTGGGTCTGGTACCCGTGGCCGGACGACGCTGTCCGGCACCGACAGCGCAGCTGGGACGAGGCGGTCGAGTTGTGGACCGCCAAGGACCGCCTGGCTGAGACCTGCGGGGTCGACCGGATCGCCTTCGAGCTCCACCCCCTCCACGTCGTCTACAACGTCCCGACCCTGGTCGACTTCCGCCGCGAGGCGGGCAGCCGGTTCGGGGCGAACCTCGACCCGAGCCATCTGTTCTGGCAGGGGATGGACCCGATCGCCGTGGTCCGGGAGCTCGGCGATGCGACCCACCACGTCCACCTCAAGGACACGGAGATCCGGCCGGACCAGGTCGCGCTGGCCGGGGTCCTCGACCACCGCCCGTTCGACGACCCGGACAGTCGGGCGTGGACGTTCCGGACGGTCGGACGGGTCCATCCGGCCTCGTGGTGGACCTCATTCCTCGGAGCGCTTCGCGACGCCGGCTACGACGACTCGCTGTCGATCGAGGGGGAGGACCCGTTCGCCTCTCAAGAGGACGGCGTCCGCGAGGCCGCGGCATTCACCGCGGGCCTCCTCGACGGCCTGCGGCGCGCGACTCAGGCGGGCTCGGCCGCCACGGCCTGAGGGCGCGAGGCGGCGCGATCGGACCCGTCGAGGAGGCGGCGGATCTCCTCGAACATGAACCGCGACGACTCGACCGCTCGCTCCTCCCAGGCGAAGACGCAGCTGGTCAGGATCCCGTCGAAGCCGATCTCGCGCAGCGCGCCGAAGCCGGCGGTGAAGTCGACCTCGCCCTGGCCGATGTCGAGGTGCTGATGGACCCGTGCGGTCGAGCCCGGCGGGTTGACGATGTAGCGGAGTCCTGACGAGGCGCGGTGGTTCAGCACGTCGGCGATGTGGACCTGCCGGAGCACCGGCGCCGACGCCCGGATCATCGCGGCGATGTCGTCGCCGAGGTGGAACGTGTGGGGCATGCAGTAGACATAGCCGACCATCGGCGAGTCGATCGCCCGGACGAGGTCGATCGCCGGTCCGTTCTGCTCGATGAAGTCGTCGGGATGGGCCTCCAGGTTCAGCCGGATCCCTTCCCGTTCGAAGATCGGCAGAAGCTCATCGATCGATCGCCAGAACAGGCCCTCGCTCCGCGACGGCTGGTCCGGCCGGCCATTGAACTCGGAGTTCATCGTCGTGCAGCCAACGTCGACCGCGAGCTGGATCGCCCGCTTCCAGTAGCGGACGGCCGCCTGCCGCTCGTCCTCGTCCGGGCCGGACCAGCGGTAGAGGGGGAGGATCGAGGCGAGCGCCATCCCGGTCTCGCGGAGGGCCGCGCGGAATTCGGCGACTCGGGCACGGTCGGCGCGGGGATGGGTGAAGAATGGGATGAAGTCGGGGCGCGGCGAGAGCTCGATCGCGTCGTAGCCGATGTCACGAGCGATCCGGCAGACCTCGACGAAGGGCCGGTCGCGCAGCATGTAGGGGTCCAGGGCGATCTGCATCTCAGCCTCCCTCTGATCTCGCCGGGCCGGTCCGCCGGCGCAGCGTCTCCGCCGCGGCCCGGATCTGCTCGATCATGCGCGACCGCGTTGCCGGATCGGCGACCGCGGCCATGACCTCGAGCCAGCGGGCCGATCCCTCGATCACCTCGATGATCGCCGCTGCGTCGGTCGCGCTGCCCGCGGGGTGATCGACGACGTCGAGGTAGACCGGCGAGGTATGGGCCGCCATCGCGGTCGCGAACGCCGAGTGGATCACATCGTCGCTCATCGATCGGGCGGCGATCCAGCCGCCGGCGCGAACGTCGAGCGGCAGAGCCAGGTCGAGCGCGGTCGTGCCGGCTCCCTTGCGTTGCTGCCCGACGACCCGGCCGTCCGCCACGACCTCCAGCGCGGTGATCACCGGCTGAGCGGCGCGGACGGTGGCGCGGACCTCCAGCCGGCCGCCCGTGGCCGGGAGGTGGATGACGTCGCCAGGTTCGTGGCCGTCGACCGCCAGCTCGATGATCGGACCCGACGTCGCGAACGTCCGGCCCGCCCGGACGGCGGCGGCCCACGCCTCGAATGTGGGCGGGCGATCCGGATCCAGCCGCGCGTACGTCCGGATCGCGCCGACCGGCACCTCAGCCGACATCTTGTCGGTCCCACCGATCACCGGCAGGCGCTCGCCGCAGTTCAGGAACCGGTACCACTCGCCAACCGAGGGAGTCGCCAGGCGCGGCGAGAACGTCTGTAGCTCGATCGCGTCAATCCGGCCGGTCACGATCGCCGCGGCGATCTCGGCGTAGGGCAGCGGGAAATGGGCGCCGACGACGAGGCCGCCCGCCGCGTGGCAGCGGTCCGCCCAGTCGGAGAGCAGCTCCGTCACGGCTCCGCCGAGGCGACCCTCCGGGGAGCCGCCGGCGGCCATCGGGAGGACCGGCCGTCGAGCACCGAGCAGCGTCAGATGGCCCAGCAGGTTCTGCCGGTTCTCCGTCCCCATCACGACCGCGTGACGCCCCGTCGGGTCGGCGGCCGATCCCCAGGCCAGGTCCTGGCCGTTGGTGATCAGGTCGCCGGCCTGGGTGGCCAGGACGTGGACGAAGGCGATGTCCTCCGCTGCGGCCTGGACGAGGGCCGTCGGCGGGGCGATGTAGTGGACGTGGGGATCCGCGGTCCGCCAGCCGGCGGCTCGGACATCGAGCGCGCGCTCGAGGTCGAACGTGACGTCGCCGGTCTCGCGACCGACGTCGAGCCGCATCCGGACGGGTCGGTATTCGAAGCCCTTGACGACCTCGACGTCGACGGCTCCTGGCGGCAGGTCGATCTCGAACTCCCCGGCAACGTAGGCATAGGCGTCCGAACCGAGGAGGACGTCCGCGCCCGTGTCCTCGAGCAAGCCGGGATTCACCTCGTCCCGGTGGCCGCGCGGCGCGAGGTAGCGTCCGTCACGGGCGACGAAGCGGACGCGCGCCGCCGACGGCGTCCCGTCCGCCACGACCCGAACCGTCGTGCGGATGTTCGCGTCCGGGAGCGCCCGGACGATGGTTCCGCCGGGTCGGATCGTGCCGGACCGGTCGAGCGCCGCCACGGCCACGTCGACTGCGCCGACGCGCAGCCGGGCGTCCGGCGCCGCGACGAGGTCGACGATCGACGCGTCCGCGGTCGTATCTCCGCGGGGCCGGCCCCATCCGATCGGGCGGCCAGAAGCGCCGGGCGCGGGATCCGCCGGCGCCGCCGCAGGAAGGGTGCGGATGGCGACGCCGAGATCGACGTCGGGGAGTCCGGACGCCGCGCCCTCGACGCGCAGCTGGCGTCGAGGCGCCCAGGCGAGCGGGTTGGCCGTGCCTGTGAACAGCGTGAGGCCGGCGACGACGACGGCCGACCCGGGTCGCCCACCTCCGAGCCCGGCCAGGACGATCCCGGTCAGGGTCCCCGCCGGGCCGACGGGGATGGCGTGGAGCCAGTAGGTGATGTCGTCGTCCGGGGTGGGCACGAAATCCGCCACGGCGGTCTGCGCCGGACCCCATGCGGCGGGCAGCATCCCGAGCGCGCCGGAGTGGCCGGGTGGGGCATACCGACCCGCGCTCTGGGCCGGATGTGGCCCTCGCCAATCCAGCGGCTCCTCCGCCCGATGGCCCACCGCGTCGAATGGCAGGAAGCCCCAGCCGATGATCCCGTCGGCGAGCTCGAATCGGCGCCGGATCGGCATGTCGCGCGAGGCGCCGTCGGCGAAGCACAGCGTGTAGGCGGCCAGCGGCTCGCCCGTCGGCAGGACCCATCCGACCGGCATCTCGTCCGGACGCTCACCGCCCGGTTCGCGCCAGCTGTCCGCGAAATGGGCGACCACGACGTGGCTGACCGCGCCGCCGCCTGAGGCCTCGTCCGGCGGCAGATCGACCGAGATCGGCCCGTCGAGAAGCAGCCAGCGGCGCCCCGCATGACGGGAGCCGAGGGCGAAGGGAAGCCCTCGGAAGACCGTATCGCCGTCCGGGAGCCGGCTCAGCGCGTTCGCGTACCGGGGATGCAAGCGGGCCGCGAGGTCGGCGTCGCTCGCGTTCCAGGCATGACCGAGGTCGACGGCCCGCGCGAGCGGGGAGGCCGATGCCGATCGCGACAGGCTCATGGCGAGGGCCCTCGGTGACGGATCGTGTTGACGCCGTCCGAGGCGCGATGATACCGTCGCTGCAATCGGTTGCGCAAGCAGCGCGAGGAGGCCCGATGCGGACCGTCCGGCTCACCGTGGGTCAGGCCATCGTGCGGTTCCTGGCCGTGCAGGAGGTGGAGCGCGACGGTCGCAGGCATCGGTTCATCGAGGGCGTCTGGGGGATCTTCGGCCATGGCAACGTGGCCGGGCTGGGGCAGGCGCTCGAGGAGCTCGGCGACGCCTGCGGCCTGCGCTACTACCGGCCGCAGAACGAGCAGGCGCAGGTCCACATCGCCGCCGCCTTCGCCAAGCACCACGATCGGCTGCGGGCGTTCGCTTGCACCGCGTCGGTCGGGCCGGGCGCCGCGAACATGCTCACCGGGGCGGCAGGGGCGACGGTCAACCGGATCCCGGTCCTCCTCCTGCCGAGCGACGTCTTCGCGAACCGCGCGCCCGATCCGGTGCTCCAGCAGATCGAGCATCCGATGGAGCGCGACCTCGGTATGAACGACGCCTTCCGGCCCGTGTCCCGGTTCTTCGACCGGATCTCCCGTCCGGAGCAGCTGCTGAGCTCGCTGCCGGCGGCCTTCCGCGTCCTGACTGACCCCGTCGAGACCGGGGCCGTCACGATCTCGCTCCCGGAGGACGTTCAGGCCGAGGCGTTCGACTGGCCGGAGCGGTTCCTGGAGCCGCGCGTGTGGCACGTGCGGCGACCCGTGCCCGAGCCTGACGCGGTCGCGACCGCCGTCGCCCTCATCGGCCGCTCGGAGCGGCCCTTGATCGTGGTCGGCGGTGGCGCGATCTACTCGGGGGCGACCGATGACCTCGCCTCGTTCGCCAGCCGGTTCGGGATCCCCGTCGCGGAGACGCAGGCGGGCAAGGGCGCGCTGCCATGGGATCATCCGATGATGGTCGGGCCGGCCGGCACCAACGGCGGCCTCGCGGCCAACCGGATCGCTCGGGACGCCGATCTCGTCCTCGCCATCGGGACCCGTCTCGGCGACTTCGTGACGGCGTCGCAGACGACGTTCCAGGACCCCGCCGTGGCCTTCGTGAACGTGAACGTGAGCCCGATGGACGCCCACAAGCAGCGGGCGGTCCCGGTCGTGGCCGACGCGCGCGAGGCGATCCGGGCGATGCGGGCCGGGCTCGAGGACGCCGGCTGCACGGGCACCTCGGCCGAGTACCGGGCGCGGGTCGCCGAGCTCAAGGCGGAGTGGGACGACACGGTGACGCGGCTGCGCACCGTCGACGAGGGACCGGGCCACCCGAGCCAGGCGACGATCATCGGCACCGTCAACGACGCTGTCGGCGGACGGGCCACGGTCATCTGCGCCGCGGGCGGCATGCCCGGCGACCTGCTGCGGCTGTGGCGGGCATCGGACCCGAAGGCCTACCACGTCGAATACGGCTTCTCGTGCATGGGCTACGAGATCGCGGCCGGGCTCGGTGTCCGCCTCGCCGATCCGGACCGGGAGGTCGTCGTGATGGTCGGCGACGGCTCGTACCTGATGCTCAACTCCGAGATCGTCACGGCGGTCGCCGAGGGACTCAAGCTGACGATCGTGGTCGTCGACAACCACGGCTTCCAGTGCATCCTCGCCCTCCAGCGATCGGTCGGGGTACCCGACTTCGGCAACGAACTGCGGTTCCGCGACGACGGCGGCCGGCTGACCGGCCCATACGTGCCGGTCGACTTCCGGGCCCACGCCACGGCGATGGGCGCGACGGCGATCGCCGCGTCGACACTGGACGACCTGCGGGCGGCGCTCGACCGAGCCCGGACGTTCGACGGCGTGACCGTGATCGTCGTCGAGGCGGAGCCCGAGAAGCGGATGCCCTCGTTCGAGACCTGGTGGGACGTCCCGGTGCCGGGCGCGTCGGAGCAGGTGGCGGTCCGCACGGCCCGGGCGAGGTACGACGACGCTCGGCGCCGGCAGCGGGTCGAGCTGAGCTGACGCGGCGCGAGCGGAGAGGAGAGGGACCATGGCCGGACCCGGGGTCGAGCTCATCGGCGAGGAGGAGACCGCCCAGGTGCTCGAGGTGCTCGCGAGCGGTTTCCTCAGCCGCTACGGGCCGTCCGACGACCCAGCGTTCGGGGCCAAGGTCCACACGGTCGAGGGGCAGATCGCCGAGCTGGCCGGCGTCCGCTACGGGCTCGGCCTGCACGGCGGCGGCTCTGCGGCCCTGCTCGTTGCCCTGATGGGGCTCGGTGTCGGGGCGGGCGACGAGGTGATCGTCCCCGGGTTCACGTTCGTCGCCTCGATCTCGGCGATCGTCTACGCCGGGGCGACCCCGGTGCTCGCCGAGATCGATCAGTCGTTCGACCTCGACCCCGCCGACGTCGAGGCGAGGATCACGCCGCGGACCGCGGCGATCGTCGTGGTCCATATGCTGGGTGGCCCGGCCCGGATGGACGAGCTCAAGGCCGTCGCCGATCGCCACGGGATCCCGATCATCGAGGACAGCGCCCAGGCGTTCGGGGCGACGTACTGCGGCCAGGGCGTGGGCGGCATCGGCGCGGTCGGCACGTACAGCTTCAACGAGTACAAGACGATCACGTGCGGCGACGGCGGCATGGTCGTCACCGACGACGAACGGCTCTACGAGCGGATGTTCGCCATCCACGACCAGGGTCACGCGCCGGACCGGCTCGAATCGAAGTACGCGCCCCGACCGTTCCTCGGGATGAACTTCCGGATGACCGAGCTGTCAGGGGCGGTCCTGCTGGCCCAGGTCGCGAAGCTGCCGCGGATCGTCTCCCATCTCCGCGAGAACCAGGCGATCGTCCGGGACATGCTCGAGGAGGTCCCGGACATCGGCTACCGAACGTTGCCCGATCCGGCCGGCGACCTGGCGACGCACCTGGTGACGGTCCTGCCGACGGCGGAGATCGCCCGGAACGTCGCCGCGGAGGTCGGGTCGATTCCGCTCTCGGATTCCGGCTGGCACGTCTACAGCAAGATGAACCACCTCCTCGAGCGGCGGACGGCGACCGGCAAGGGCTGCCCGTTCGACTGCGACCACACTGATCACGCACGGGGCGAGTACCGGGCAGGCATGCTGCCCCAGACGGACGCGCTCCTCGAGCGGTCGATCAGCATCGGCATCGGTGTCCGGGACGCGAACCTGGCGCCGTACGGCCTCCGTATGCGCGACGGCGATGCCGAGGCGCGGGCTGTCGGCCGCACGTTCCGGGACGCGGTCATCAAGCACCTCTGATGACCGCGGGGGCCCGTCCGGCGATCGAGGCGGCCGTCCTGGGTCGGGTCGGGGTCGACCTGACACCGTCGTCACCGCGGACGTCCCTCGCCGCAGCCACCGCCTTCAGCCGGGCCGTCGGCGGCTACGCCGGCAACGTCGCGACGGGCCTGGCCCGCCTCGGCGTCCGGACGGCGATCGTGTCGAGCGTCGGCGACGACGGCCACGGCGCTCACGTCCGCTCGTTCCTGGCCGGCGAGGGCGTCGACGTCTCGCAGCTCGTCACCCGACGCGGGGCCGCGACGCAGGTCGCCTTCTTCGAGGCCTGGCCGCCCGATGACTTCCCGGTCACGTTCTACCGTCCCACGCCGGCGCCCGAGACCCTCGCCGAGCTCTCCGATCTCGCGCCGGATCTCCTCCTCGCGACGCCGGTCGTGATCGTGTCGGGTTCGCTCCTGGCGACGGAGCCGGCGCGGACCAGCGTCCTGGCCGCCCTCGCGGTCCGGGCGGGGCGACGCCGGCAGCCCGGCTGGTGGACCGTCCTCGACGTCGACTGGCGGCCGGCGCTCTGGGCGACGCCGGAGCTCGCCCCGGAGCTGGTCCAGCGAGCGGTGAGCCTCGTGGACGTCGTGATCGGGAGCGACGCCGAGCTGACCGCGGCGGGCCTGGCGCCCGACGGCCTGGCGGCGGCCGGCGTGGAGACGGTCGCGGTCAAGCACGGCGAGAGCGGGAGCACGGTCATCTCTGGCGGAGCGACGCGAACGGTCGACGCCATCGAGGTGGAGGTGGTCTGCGGCCTGGGCGCCGGCGATGCGTTCGCGGCCGCGTTCGCCGCAGCGCTCCTTCGCGGAGCGGATCCCGGGACGGCCCTGGCTCGGGCGAACGCGGCCGGAGCGATCGTCGCCTCGCGCCTGATGTGCAGCACTTCGATGCCGACGGCGAGCGAGATCGATGACCTGCTGGCGACGGTCCAGCGCCGGCCGATGGAGGCAAACGCGTGACGGAGCTCCGCGACGAGTTCGGGGTGGTGATCCAT
>Ga0070699_100002469_pt1 | contig 16624 bp, 13 predicted proteins | sample KBSK1503metaG_FD_65473 | JGI IMG/M metagenome (GOLD analysis project Ga0070699, IMG submission 65473) | Corn, switchgrass and miscanthus rhizosphere microbial communities from Kellogg Biological Station, Michigan, USA - KBS K1-50-3 metaG | ecosystem: Host-associated > Plants > Roots >... | reverse complement strand
AGGACCGCGGCCAGCCAGGTGCCGATCCCGTCGATCAGCAGCGCCCCGCGGGCGGCGCCGAGCATCCCGGCCAGGTTGGTGGTCTCCGCTGTCCGCCACCAGGCCGGCCGCCGTGCCCGGTGCGCGGCCACCCGCGCCGCCCAGTCAGGATCGTCCGTGCCGCGGTTCCCGGTGGCCACGTAGGTCACTTCCGCCTCGCCGGCTAGCCGCAGCTCGGCCCGTTCCGACTTGCCCGACCGGGCCCCGCCCAGCACCAGCACCCGGCGGGTCCCGCCCGGAAAGTCCCGATCTTTTGGTACCGAACGGGCGGGGTCGATCGCCTCACCGTCACTGACCAGCCGCACCCGCCAGAACCCGCAGCGCCGCGCCAGCTCGGCCTCCGACGGCACGCGGTGGTCGGCGAACGCCACCGCGGTGACCGTGCCCGCGGTGATCAGCCCCCGCGCCCGCAGCCAGCCGAGCTGAGCCGGGTCGCCGAGCAGGTCGAGGAACGCGACATCGTAAGGCGCCGCGCCCTCCGGCGGCGCAGGCGCCGCCCCCGGCCCGGCCGGATAGAGCAGCCTCCCCCCGTCCGGCCCCGTGACGTCCCAGCCCCCGGTCCCCCCACCCCGCGCGTCCCCCACAAGCCGCACCCGATAGCCCCCCGCGCTCGCTCCGGCCGCCCCCGCGCTCGCTCCGGCCCCGCCCGCGCTCGCTCCGGCCCCGCCCGCGCTCGCTCCCGCCCCGCCCGTACACATCGCCCGGTCCGCAGCCGCGCCCTCTTCCCAGTCCCCGTCCTCGGTCCCCAGCCCTGCGCCCAACCGCAGCTGGCCATCAACGACTATGGTCGACCTTTTACGCACATTCCCGACTGCAGTCTGTCGGAGGCATGAGGCGCACCGGCAGCCCGGCTGCGGCCAGCCCGCGCTTCCCCCCGAACCCTCGACCAGGACCCGCATCAGCCCAGGAAGGACAGGCGCACCCGGCGGTCCGGGTTGTCCACGTTGAGGTCGACCAAGGCGATGGACTGCCAGGTGCCCAGGGCCAGGCGGCCGCCGATCACCGGGACGGTCGCGTAGGGCGGGACAAAGGCCGGCAGCACGTGCGACCGGCCGTGCCCGCGGGATCCGTGCGCGTGCCGCCAGCGCCCGTCGGCGGGCAGCAGGTCGGACAGGGTGGCCAGCAGGTCCTCGTCGCTGCGCGCCCCGAGCTCGATCAGCGCCACGCCCGCGGTCGCGTGCGGCACGAAGACATGAAGCAGGCCGTCGCCCCCACCGGAGGCGGCGCCGGCGAACTCCGCGCAGTCGCCGGTGATGTCCCTGACCGTCTCGTGACCCCCGGTACGGACTTCGATGATCTGCGTCTTCATGCCCCGGATCATAGGCTGCCGGTATGCGCCCGGGCCCGGCAGTGCTGGCTTCCTTCGGCGTCAGCGCCGATCCCGTGTCGCTGCCCGGCGGTGAGGGCACCGCCTGGCGGACCGGCGAGGCCGTGCTCAAGCCGGTCGGCGACCCGCGGGTGGCGCGCTGGAGCGCCGATCTGTACCGTGACCTGGGCCTCTTGACCGCCCGCCGGGACGCTGGTTTCCGCGTGCCACGGCCGCTCGGCACCGCCGCCGGGGACTGGGTGGCCCAGGACCCGCTGGGCGGCGCCTGGGTGGCCTGGCAGTGGCTGCCCGGCGAGCCCGCTTCCTGGGCCGGCGTCTCCTCGTCCTGGCCCCGGCTGATCGCGGCGAGCCGGGCGTTCCACGCCGCGCTGGCCGGCCGGCCCGCGCCGCCCTGGCTGGGCCGGGACGGCAGCCAGTGGACGATCGGAGACCAGGTCGCGTGGGGCGAGCGCGATCCGGGGAGCGTCCTGGCGGCGGCCGGGCCGCTGGCCGGGCAGCTGCGGAGCCTGCTGGCGGCGCTCCGGCCGGTGCACCTGCCCGCCCAGCTGATCCACGGCGACCTCGGCGGGAACGTGCTCTTCGCTGCGGGCGAGCCGCCCGCCGTGATCGACTTCTCGCCCTACTGGCGGCCCGCCGGGCTGGCCCTGGCCATCGCCGCGGTGGACGCGCTGACATGGAGCGGGGCCGACCCGGCCATCCTCGATGAGCTGGTCGGCGAGCCGGAGCTGGACCAGCTGCTCGCGCATGCGCACGTCTACCGGCTCGTCACCGAGGTCGTCTTCCGGCGCGGTTACCCGGGCAGCCTCGAGACGGTCGCGCGGACAAGCCAGCCGGTAACCGTGCTGCTTATGAAGCGCCTGGCTGCAGGACGCATCAAATGAGCCAGACCGGCCAAGATCACATCATCGCGGATCGCTGCACCCCTGATCAGGGGTGCAGCGATCCGCGATCCTTGCCGCCGCCCGGCGGGTCACCTCAGCCGTCACGCCAGCCCCGCGGGGGCAGGCCATGGTGGCCGGGCGGATCGTTGAGTGCCGAAAGTCCCCCCATCAGGGGTGCAGCGACATACGATCACAGACCCTGTGAAAGCGGTGACTCCTGATGCGGCCACTCCCCTCGGAGCGCTGCGGGCTAGGTTCAAACGTGACAGGCCGAACCATGACATGCCACATCATCCTGGTTCCGGGCGCGTCCATCCGGTCCCGCGGCCACTCAATCAGCGCTGAGAAGCACCATAAGGTAGGGAGCAGATAACCCGCGAAGGGGAGGTGGGGACATGACGGAGATCTCCCAGCCGGACGGGATGCGGCTGCGGCTGGCCCGGCAGGCCCGCGGCCTGTCCCAGCAGCAGCTGGCGGGCGTGGCCGGCGTGACCAGGCAGGCGGTATCCGCGGTCGAGTCTGGCCATTCCGACCCTTCGCTGCGCGTCGCCCTCGGCTTGGCCCGGGCGCTCGGCATGACGGTCGAGGAGCTGTTCGGTCCCGGTGACCTCGGCGATCCTGTGCTGGCCCGGCCGGTCGCGCCGGTCAGCGCGCCCGGTTCCCGGGTCGCGCTGGCCACCGTGGGCGACACGTTCGTCGCGCTACCGCTGGACGCGGACCTGGCCGCCCGGCTCGGCTTCGGCGCCGCGGGGGGCCTGATGGTCAGCGGCGGCGGGAACCAGGTCGCGGTGCGGCCAATCGGGCCACCGCGGCCCACCGTCGTGGTGGCAGGCTGCGACCCGGCGCTGCCGCTGCTCGAGACGCCGCTCGCGCTGCTCGACCCGCCGCTGGCGTTCGCCTGGTGGCCGTGCGGCAGCGGCGAGGCCCTGCGCCTGGCCGCGGCCGGCCTGGTGCACGCGGCCGGGGTACACCGCGTCGGCCCGAGCGAGGGCGACGACAGATCCGATACATCCGGCATCCCCGGCGGTGCCGAGGTGGTCGGGTTCGCCTCCTGGCGCGAAGGCCTGGTGGTCCGCCCCGGAGCCGGGGTCCGCGGCCTGGACGACGTGGCCAGGCAGGGACTGCGACTGGTCAACCGCGAACCGGGAGCGCAGGCGCGCGTGCTGCTCGACCGGGAGCGCCTGCGACTCGGCCTCGAGCCCGCCCAGCTTCCCGGCTACGACAGCCTGGCCGCCGGCCACCTGCAGGTGGCGGCGGCCATCGTCGGCGGCCTGGCCGACGCCGGCGTGTCGAGCGAGCCGGCCGCGCTGGCCTACGGGCTGGACTTCGTCCCGCTGGCCGAGGAGCGCTTCGACCTGCTGCTGCCGACCAAGCACGCCGCGTCCCGCGAGGTCCAGGGCCTGCTGAAGGTGCTCACCTCGCCGTGGCTGCTGGCCCAGCTAGCCAGCCTGCCCGGCTACGACGCCGCCCGCTGCGGCGAGCGCACCTCCTGATCAGCGCTTATCCCTCAATGCCCGAATACCGGGATCATCACGGCCCGGGCGATGGTGTGGAAGCGCAGGTTGAAGCCGGCCACGGCCGGCGAGATCTCGTCGTTGACGTCCAGCGACTCCACGTCAAGGGCATGCACCGCGAACACGTAGCGGTGCGGCGGGTCCCCGGCCGGCGGGGCCGCGCCGCCAAAGTCCTTGGCGCCGTAGTCGTTGCGGACGTGGAACGCCCCCTTGGGCAGGCCCGAGCCGTCCGTCCCGGCCGCGCCCGTCTCCAGTTCGGTCACCGAGGCGGGAATGCCGAGCACGATCCAGTGCCAGAACCCGGAACCCGTCGGCGCGTCCGGGTCGAAGCAAGTCACCGCGAAGCTCTTGGTCTCCGCCGGGAAACCGGACCAGTACAGCGACGGGGAGATGTTTCCCCCGGTCATGCCGAACCCGTCGAAGACCTGGTTGCCCGACATCATCTCGCCGTCGGCGACGTCGTCGCTACGCAGCTCGAACGACGGGACCTCGGGAAGGAAGTCGTAGGGGAGCGGCGGGCGGCTGGGGCTGGTCATGCGTACCTCCTCGGCGAGGTGACTGGTTCCCTCAGATGAACGGTCCCACGTTATCGGTACGCCCGGCGGCCGCTCCGGCGGCCCGGCCAGCCAGCACAGGCCAGCCAGCACACACCGTCCTGGTTACGTTTGGGGTGATCGGCAGCGTCTGTCCGCCGGAGTTCTCCTACGGTGGTTGTTGTGAGGCAGCAGCGGGGGCGCAAGATCTCCGGCCGCCCGCGCCGGGGGTCCGCCAGCCGGTACCTCGACCGGGTGCGCCGCCGGGCCAGGCGGGGCGCCCTCGGCCGGATCCGCCTCGGCACGGCGGGAAAGTCGCCGCGGCTGCGGCGCTGGGTGCTGGCCGCGGCCCTGCTCGGCGTGGCCCTGGTGCCTTACCCCCTCCAGGGCGCGTCCGGGGTCCCCCCCGCGGCCGCTTGCCGGGCCGGCTGCCGGGCCTTCGCGTCCGGGTCGGTGCCCAGCATGGTCAGGTGGACCACCCCGCTGTCCGGCGCGTGGGACGTGGCCCCGGGCCTGGCCGGCACGGTACCCGCCTCCGGCCTGGCCTACGCCGCGGTCGGCGGTGGCCTCGCCGCGGTCGGTGCCGGGCTCACGGTGACCGCGTACTCGTCCCGGACCGGTGTGCTCGAGTGGCAGGACACGCTCACCGGCTTCCCGGCCGGGGCCGCCATCGTGTCCGTGCGCGCCTGGCCGGGTGAGGTGACCGCGGGCGTCTCCTACCAGCCCGCGGGCGGTGGCGCCGCGCGGCGCACCGAGGTCGTGCTCTCCGCCGCGGACGGCACCCAGGCCGGCCGGTACCCGGCCGCCGCGTTCGGCGGCGCGGTGGCGGGCAGCCAGAAGTACACCGTGGTCGTCGGCATCACCGCGGTGACCAGCTATGACAACGCGACAGGACACGTCCGCTGGCGGCGCCCCACCGGCCCCGTCGCGCAGGCGTGGCGGACCGACGGGAACTGGCTCTACATGGCCGAATCCCCCGGCGGGTTCGTGGACTCGGCCCCGGTCTCCGCGCTGCGCCGGATCGACCTGGCGACGGGCTCCGAGCTCGTCGTCCGGCCGATCGAGGGCCTGTCGTTCCAGGGCACGCTCAGCGGCGCCTTCGACGGCGTGGTGCTGTTCTCCTCGGCGGCCGGCGTGACTGCGTACAACGGCGGCACCGGGGCGTGGTTGTGGTCCGCCCACGGGGCCGTGCCGGAAGGCATCGATCACAGCCCGCGGCGGATCTACCTCACCGAGGGATCCAACCTGGTCGGCGTCGACCCGCAGACCGGCCGGGTCAAGGCGACCGCCTCGGGCTCCGCGGTCAACGGCGCGGCCGGGGTATACGTGGTCAGGAACGGCGTGGCGCTCGGGCTCGACCAGGGTGGGAACGGCGACGCCTGGGGCTACGCTCTCGCGGTGCAGCGGGTCACGCTGGCCGCGCCCGGGCTGCCCTGGCCGCACTACTTCGTCGACCTGAGCGGCGTCGGCGGCAGCGCCGACCGGGCCGGCGACCTGGTGGTCATCGCGGCCTGCCCGCAACTGGCGCCCGCCTCGCCAGCCCAGCCGAGCACGTCCGCGCCGCCCTCCGGCCGGCCAGCCACGCCGTCGTCCGCACCGCCAGCCACGCCGTCGTCCGGGACGCCAGCCACGCCGTCGTCCGGGACGCCAGCCACGCCGTCGTCGGGGTCCGCCACCACCCCGAACCCTTCCTCCCCTCCGGCCTCTTCGAGCACTTTCGTCCCTCCCACCGCTTCCACCTCCTCCGCGTGCCTGCGCCCGGAACTGGTCGCCCTGCGTTTGTAGCACCTGCCTGTAGCACATACCCCGCAATACCGCGATGGCCTGCGCTAACGCGAGCGGCATTCCAGCGGATGGATGCGCTGAGCTCGGGTACGTCTTCCTGACGATGAACATGGCGAAAAGAGCCCTCCGGGCCGTGGACGACTACCAGCAGCAGCACGCCTGGCTGGCCTTCCCTGTCGCGGTGTGGAAGAAGTTCGGCGACGACGAGGCGGGCAACCTGGCCGCGCTGATCGCCTACTCCGCCCTGGTCGCGATCTTCCCGCTGCTGCTCCTCCTGGTGACCGTGCTGGACATCGTGCTCAAGAACAATCCCGAGCTGAAGCAGAAGGTGCTGAAGGCCGCGGTGGACCAGTACCCGGTCATCGGCCCGCAGCTCCAGGGGAGCATCGGCCACCTGAGCCAGCAGGGGATCGCGCTCGCCGTCGCCGCGATAGGGATCTTCATCGGAGCGCTGGGGGTGTCGAACTCCCTGCAGAACGCGCTCAACTCGGCGTGGGAGATCCCGTTCGCCCGCCGTCCCGGGTTCCCGTGGTCCTGGCTGCGCAGCGCCGCCCTGATCATAGTGATCGGGGTGGGCTTCATCGGCACCACGATCATTTCCGGGCTCGCGCCCGGTGCCGGCCGTATCTTGCCAGGTGCCGGCCAATCCGTGCTGTTCTACGCGGTATCGCTGGTGCTGAACTTCGGGCTGTTCTGGCTGGGCTTCAGGGTCGGCACGGCGAGCGAGATCACCTGGCGGCAGCTGTGGCTCGGCGCGGCCATCAGCGCCGTCATCTGGCAGGTACTGCAGGCCTTCGGCAGTTATTTCATCTCGCATCAGCTGGCCCACGCCTCGCCGCTGTACGGCACGTTCGCCTTGGTGCTCGGGCTGATCGCCTGGCTCTACCTGCAGGCCCAGCTCACCTTGTACGCCGTCGAGATCAACGTGGTCCGGGCCTACCGGCTGTGGCCGCGAAGCCTGGCCCCGCCGCCGTATACGGAACAAGACCGCCATGCGTTCCGGCTATACGTAGAGAAGCGTGGTGACCAATACGACATCGTGGCGGGGGGCGGAGGTGAGGACGATCGTGAGAAAACGTCAGGCTGACCCGAACGCGCCGCACGTGGTCATCTGCGGCGCGGGATTCGGCGGCCTTTCCGCCATCTCCAGGCTGACCCGTGCGGGCATGCGAGTGACCCTGGTGGACGGCCATCTGTACAGCACCTTCCAGCCGCTGCTCTACCAGGTCGCCACGGCCGGGCTGAACCCCGGCGACGTCGCCTACCCGGCCGGCGGCTTCGTCCGGCGGTACGGCGCGATCTTCCGGCGCGGGGAGCTGGCCGCGATCGACCCGGCGTCCCGCCGGATCAAGCTCGGCAACGGCCGCGATCTCGGCTACGACTACCTCATCCTGGCGACCGGGGTCACGGCCGCGTTCTACGGGATCAAGGGCGCGGCGGAGAATACGTTCGGCCTCTATACCCGGACCGACGCCATGGTGCTCCGTGACCACCTGATGGCCCGCTTCGAGCGGCTCAGCGTGGACGACGGCGACCTGCACGTCACCGTGGTCGGCGGCGGGGCCACCGGCGTCGAGCTGGCCGGAACGCTGGCCGAGCTGCGCGGCACCGTGCTCGGCGCTACCTTCCCCGACGTCGACCCGGCCCGGGTGCACGTCCGGCTGGTCGAGATGGCGCCGTACCTGCTCGGCCCGTTCCACGAGAAGCTGCGCGACTACGCCAAGGCCCAGCTGCTGGCCCGCGGCATCGACGTGCGGCTGGACACCCGCATCGGCGAGGTCACCGCGGACCAGGTGCGGCTGGTCCACGGCGAGGACCTGCCCAGCGACATCACGGTGTGGGCAGCCGGCGTGGCGGCCTCCCAGGCGGTGACCGGCTGGGGCCTGCCGCAGGGCAAGAACGGCCGCATCCTGGTCGGGCCGGACCTGCGGGTCCAGGGCCAGGACCGGATCTTCGCCGTGGGCGACCTCGCGCTGAACCCGGACGACCCCACCCCGCAGCTCGCCCAGCCCGCCCTGCAGATGGGGCGGCACGCCGCCCGGCAGATCGTCAGGCTGGAGGGCAAGCAGGCCACCGAGCCGTTCAAGTACCACGACAAGGGCACCATGGCCACGATCGGGCGCCGGTCGGCCGTGGTGCAGCTGGCAGGCGGCCTGCGGTTGCGCGGCACGCTCGCCTGGCTCGCCTGGTTCGCCCTGCACCTGGTCTACCTGCTCGGCGGGCGCAACCGGGTGACCACGCTGATCAACCTGACCTACCGCTACCTGTTCTGGGGGCATGGCGGGGCGGTGATCGTCGGAGACGAGCCGGTCAACGCGCCGTTGCCCTCGGTAGCCAGCGGAAATTAGTCCTACAGACTGTAGTAGTTCTCCGGGCCGAACCGATTTGCCCGCAGTAAGCTGTTTCTCGCGATGAACAGGTTCCGCGCGCGCACCGCGCTGTCAGCGGTGGCTCTGCTCGGCATCCTCGGCGGGCTGCCGGGCCTGGCCGCCTGTAGTTCCAGCACCCCGTCGGGCTCGCAGGCGGGGCGCTCATCGTCCCAGGGGCCGGACACGGCCGCGATGGACAACCCCAACCTGGACCTCGGATCCTCGCTCGGCGGGAAGCCGGCGCCGGACTTCCGGCTGCGCAACCAGTTCGGCCAGCCGATGTCGCTGAGCCAGTTCCGCGGCAAGGTCGTCATGCTGGCGTTCGAGGACTCCGAGTGCACCACGGTCTGCCCGCTGACCACGCAGAGCATGCTGCAGGCCAAGCAGCTGCTCGGCCCGGCCGGCAGCCAGGTGCAACTGCTCGGCGTGGACGCCAACCCCAACGCCATCAGCACCGCGGACGTGCTTTCCTACTCGCGCACGCACGGCCTGGTCAACCAGTGGAACTTCCTGACCGGCTCGCTGGCCGAGCTGAAGGCGGCCTGGAAGTCGTACGGCATCGCCGTCCAGATCGAGAACGACCAGATCGACCACACCCCCGCCCTGTTCGTGATCGACCAGCAGGGCCGGGAGCGCAGGCTCTACCTGACCCAGATGGCCTACTCCAGCGTCGGGCAGTCCGCCCAGGTACTCGCGCAGGAGATGTCAAGCCTGCTGCCCGGCCACCCCAAGGTGGCCAGCCAGCAGTCGCTCGCGTCCATCTCCGGGCAGGGCCCCTCGGATCACCTCACGCTGCCGTCCGCCAGCCCGCAGGGCGGCACGGTCGCGCTCGGGCCGGGCCAGCCGCGCCTGGTCATGTTCTTCGCCACCTGGCTGTCCGAGGTCGCGAACCTGAAGTCCGAACTGACCGGCATGAACGCCTACGTGGCGGCGGCGCGCGGCGCTGGCCTGCCGCCGCTGGTGGCGGTCGACGAGACGGTGGTCGAGCCCTCGGCCCAGGCCGTCCGCTCGTACCTGGCTGGCCTGGGGACCAAGCTGGACTTCCCGGTCGGGCTGGACACCACCGGCCGCGTGGCCGACGGCTACCAGGTCCAGGACCAGCCCTGGTTCGCCCTGGTCTCCGCGGCCGGCAAGATCACCTGGTCGCACGGCGGCTGGCTTCCGCTGCCCGCGCTGGAAGCCGCCGTCAAGCACGCGGCCGGCTAAGGTTCCGCGACCGAGACCGCGGCCAGCGGGCCCGACCCCAGGCACGAGCTTGACATCCCATCGCAGGCATCCCGGCGGTCACCGCCGGTCGGCCGGGCTCAGCGGTAGACAAGCGTCCCGTCGTCGAGGTCCGCCCCGGGCAGGAACTCGCGCTCCTGCTCATGCTCGTGCATGTGGGTCCACGGCTCACGATCGCCCTGCTTGAACAGGATGTGCTGCGAGCGCATGACGTAGCCGGGGTTGAAGTTCTCCGGATCGGAAAACGGCCGCAGCTGCATGTCTGTGTCCTCGGGTCGCAGGGCAGGGACCACCATCGTGGCGCCTTTGTCCTGCATGTTCGCCAGCAGGCGGACCACCAGGTCGCTGACCAGGTCCACCCGCAGGGTCCAGCTGTGCCGGAAATAGCCGAAGACGTAGGCCATATTCGGCAGGCCGTTGATCATGATGCCGCGCCAGGTGACGCGTTCGGTGAAGTCGACCGGTTCGCTGTCGACGGTGAACGCGACGTCACCGAGGACCGACATATTGAAGCCGGTGGCGGTGACGACGATGTCGGCCGGGATCTCCTCGCCGGAGCTGACCTTGATTCCATGCTCGGTGAACGTCTCGATGGTGTCGGTGACGATCGAGGCCTTCCCTTCGCGCAGGGCCGCGAACAGATCGCCGTCCGGGACGACGGCGATGCGCTGCTGCCACGGGCGGTAGCGGGGGGTGAAGTGCTTATCGATGTCGAAGCCCTCCGGCAGCAGCGGGCGCATGGACTCGATGAGGAACGTGTGCAGCTCGTCGGGCGCTTCGAACGACGTCCGGGCCAGCCAGTGATACTGCGTCATGTACTGGCGGCGCATGATCTCGTGCATCCACTCATCGGGGAGGTTCAGGGGATCCAGCATCACGGCGAGCTCGTGCGTCGTGGGCGGGGCGAAGAAGTAGGTTGGGGAGCGCTGCAGCATCGTCACGTGCTCCGCCTTCCCGGCTATAGCGGGGATCAGCGTCGCGGCCGTGGCGCCGGAGCCGATCACGACGACGCGCTTGCCCGCCAGGTCGAGGTCTTCGGGCCACCGCTGGGGATGTATGACCAGGCCCTGGAAGCGGTCCATGCCTTCCCACCGGGGCCGGTAGGGCTTGGCGTGGTTGTAGTAGCCCTGGCACATCCACAGGAAGCCGGTGGTGAACCGCAGCCGCTGCCCGGTGTCGTCCCGGGTGACCTCGACGGTCCACCGGCGGTCCCCGGTGGACCAGCTGGCCGCGGTAACCCGGTGCCGGTAGCGGATGTACGGGCCGAGGTCGTACTCGTCAATGACCTCGTCGAGGTAGGCGAGGATCTCCTCGCCCGCCGCGATCGACGGGCCGCGCCACGGCTTGAACCGGTAGCCGTAGGTGAACAGGTCGCTGTCGGAGCGCACGCCCGGGTACCGATGGGTCCACCAGGTTCCGCCCCGGTTGTCCTGGGCGTCCAGGATGACGAGGGTCCGGCCGGGGAACTGATCCCGCAGGTGGTACGCGGCGCCGATGCCGGAGACCCCGGCGCCGACGATGAGGACGTCGACGTGACCGGCGTCCTGGATCTCCTCGGTGCCCGGGGCGGGAGCGGTCGTGGGTGCAGTCGTCGTCATGGCTGGACCTCCGGGACGCGTGCACTAGATGCCAGTAAATCGTAGCTCCGGCCCTTCTGGAAGGCCGGTGACGGTGACGCCGGGCCAAGACCTCGACGTGGCGGCTCATGATCCCGAGTCAGGGACGTCGCGGCGCATGTACACGTGACATCTGTCATGGGGAGTCCCGGCGGGAAGTCACGGGCGGTCCTGGAAATTCGGCACGAGCCCCAGCAAGGCGGATGCCGTGTCTCGCTCCTGCGAGCGGGACACGGCATCCCTATCGATACGGCCCCGAACTATCCCCCGTCGGCGCCGATACCCCGAAGCCCCCCCGCCGAGCCCGCGGGGCCCCCCGGCCCCCGCGAACTCGGTTGTCATTACGGAGGGCGCTGTGCCCGGTCTGATACGCAAAACTGCGAAAATTCCGTAGCGCAATTGCCAGCAGGATCCGGCCTGCCACTACCGCAGGATCCAGCCTGCCACTACCGCAGGATCCGGCCTGCCGCTGCCGCAGGATCGGGCCTGCCGCTGCCGCAGGATCGGGCCTGCCGCTACCGCAGAATCCGGCCTGCCGCGCCCCGGTCCAGGTTTCCCGCCGCCAGAAACCGAACCCTCAGATCGTGATCCACCCGGTCAGCACGTCGGTGCCGTCGGGTGCCCGGCAGCGCAACCGGAACGGACTGTCCGGGATGGGGTCGACCGAGAAGCAGCCGATCTCGTCCACCTCGGTCGTGCTGATCTCGCCCGCCCTGGTATGGATCTCCAGCTCGCCGGCCCGCGCCGGGAGGAGCTGCCCGAGCAGCGAGTTCCCGGTGACCTCGAGCTCCAGGCTCAGATGGGCCGAGGTGAAGGTGAGCGCCCGGATCGAGGCCGTCTCCGACCGCGTCACCGCGGCCTCGCGCCGGTCCTCGTTGGAGTCGTAGGTGAGCTGCGCCAGCTCGGCGTCGATGTTGTGCCAGGCAAAGGCGTTCTTGCCCGTCTCGATGAACCACGAGGGAACGGCCTGGCGAGCCTTCAGCGCCTGGCTCAAGACCCCCAGGAGCCGGTCATCGTTCCAGTCGTCACGCACCTGGCTCGCCTCCCCGTATGTCGATCTTTTCCTCGCCCTCTCCGAAGGCGGCGAGAGCGCTCGACCGGCGCAGCCGATCCAGGCAGCGGGCCCGCTGCGGCCCGATGCTGCCGATCGGGATACCGAGCTCGGCGTGGATCTCCGCGTAGGAGTGCGGCGGGTCGCTGACGAGCATCGACAGCAGTTGCCGGCAACGGGGCGGCAGCTCGGCGAAGGCCGCGCGCAGCGCGGCGTTCCGCTCAGCCATCAAGATCTCCTCGTCGATCACCGTGTCGTCCACGAAAAGCACCGAGTCGTCTAGGCCTGTACCCAGCCGCTCGGCTTTACTCGCCGCCGTCACGACGCGCAGGCATTCGCGCGCGGTGGTCGTCGCCAGCCAGCCCGGCAACGCGGCCGGCTCGCGGAGCTTGCCGAGCTGCTCCACCAGCAAGAGCCAGACATTCTGTCCCACGTCCTCGATGTCATGATTGCTCAGCCGGTACCGGGTGCAGATTGTATACACCAGCGGTGCATAGCGGTCGACAAGCTCGTACCACGCGTCCTGGTCCCCCCCGGACGCGCGGGTCACGAGCGCGACGACATGCGGGTCGTCACGCATGGCCGGTTCCGGCTAGCCTGTTCTCCACCATGATCAGCACCTCGGTCCGGGTGATAATCATCCGTTTCTAACTCAGAGAGCGGCTTGGCGCATCTGATACACCTGTCAAATGATTATTTCTACCGCAGGCAGGCCAGTCCGCAGAAAATTATCCGGCGGTAGCCCTATCCAGCAGGATTTCATCCCGGCCAAGCTCCGTGACCCGTCCGCGAACCATCACCTGTCACTTCCGTAGCATGAGTGGTGTGACCGAGATGGACTGGCACGCCTGGCACCACGACTACGACGAGCCAGGCACCCCGCTCGCCCGCCGCCTGGCGGCGGTCCAGGACCAGATCCGGGTGGCGCTGGTCTGCGGGGTGTTCGGCAACGTGACCGACGACGACGTGCGGCGCACGATCGGCTTCTGCACCCAGCTGTGCGCGCACGGCGGCACGGTGATCTGGACCCGCGGCCGGCGGGAGCCGGACCTGGTGCCGCGGATCTGCGACTGGTTCGCCGCAGGCGGCTTCGAGCCGGTCTGGGTGTCCGACCCGGCGGAGGGGTGGGGAGTGGGCGCGCACCGCTTCACGGCAAACCCGGCCCCGCTCGAACGCGGGGCCCGCATGTTCAGGTTCACCGGCCGGCCCCCGACGTTAACATTCATCCCGAACGGACCCGGCGCGTGCCCCGCCGCCCTACCCGGGCTCGGCTGGGCCGCCCGCCCGGCCGGGTCCCTGCGCCCGGTCCGCCACCCACGCGGCGATCTGGCTGCGTGAGTTGAAGCCCAGCTTGTGCATGATGTTGGCCACGTGCCTGGCCGCGGTGGTGTGGCTGATGGAGAGCTCGGCCGCGATGGCCTTATTGGACAGGCCGCTGGCCACCAGCTCTGCGATCTGGTACTCCCGCTGGGTCAGCGAGCTCGGCGGCGCCGAAGCCACCCGGTAGCGGCCCACCACGGTCAGCGCCGGGCTCTCGCCGGCCGGGCCCTTCCCGCTGGGCGGAGCCGCTGACGGCGCGGGCTTGACCGGCGCGTCCAGCGCCAGCGCGACCGCGGCCTCGCTGGTCAGCGCCATGCCGCTGGCCCACAACCGGGCCACGACGGCATCGCCGAGGCGCCGCGCCGGAGCCAGCAACGCCTCGACGCGCGCACCGGACAACGGCCGCAGGCCGGCCGTCTCGCGCAGCGCGGTCGCCGCCCCGGCCAGCTGTACGGCCAGCTCGGGGCGGCCTTCGTGCCCGGTCAGCGCGGCGAAGGCCTCCAGGCTGCGGGCCACGCCGATGCGCGCGCCGGTGGCGTGGCTGAGCCGCAGGCTCCTGGTCAGGTGCCGCCGGGCCTGCTCGATCGCGCCGAGGTCCATGGCGACCCGGCCGAGCCCGGCCAGGCAGCGCGCGATCTCCGGCCGGGCGCCGATCTCCCGCAGGATGGCCAGCGCCTCCACGTACCAGCCGTGCGCCTCGCCCGGGTGGTTGCGGAACCTGGCCAGGTCACCCAGGCCCAGCAGGGCGCGGGCGGCGCCCCACTGCTGGTCGATCCGTCGCATCACCGCCACCGAGGCGGTGGCCTGCTGCTCGGCATCGCGCAGCTTGCCGCGGCGGGCCGCGATGGCGGCCCGGGTGCCGAGCGCGTAACCCTCGTTCCAGCCGTCACCGGCCGCCTGCGCGATGGCCAGCGCCTCGTCCGCGCTGGCCGCCGCCTCGTCGATCCGCCTGGTGTGCAGGGCGATCTCGGCCAGCAGGTTCAGGCCCACCGCGATCCAGTACGGGTCGTCGGCCTCGCGGCACAGCTTCAGCCCTTCGGTGCCCAGCGACCAGGCGGCGGCCGGATCGCTGGACAAGGCGAGCTGCCCGCGCACCACGGTGGCCGCGCCCTGGATCAGGGCCGGAACCCCGGTCATGTCCAGGGCCAGGAACGAGCGCAGCCATTCGCCGCCCTCGCCGAACGTTCCCCAGACGATCCAGCACGGGCTGACCGCGGTGCAGATCCGCAGCCCCGCCTCGGCGTCGCCCTGCTCCAGGCACCAGTTCAGTACCTGGGCCACGTTGCCGGCGTCGACGTCGTAGCGGCGGAAGACGTCCACCCGGGTCGGCCACGGGGCCGGGACGCGGGCCATCCCGATCGCCATGCTGTTCTCGGCGGTCCGGATCGCGTAGTCGCGGAGCCTGTGGCGGAACGCCGCCGCCTCCCCGGCCTGGGACAGGCGCCGCGCCGCGTACTCCCTGATCGTGTCCAGCATCCGGTACCGCGCCTGGCCGAGCAGCTCGGGATCGAGCACGACCAGCGACTTGTCCACCAGCGCGGCGGTCAGGCCGAACACCTCGGCGGCCGGGATCTCCTCGTCCCCGCACACCTGCTCGGCCATCTCAAGCGACCACCCGGTGAAGACGGCCAGCCGCCGGAACAGCGCCCGTTCCGGGCCGGTGAGCAGCTCATAGCTCCACTCGATGGCGGCGCGCAGGGTCCGCTGGCGGGGCGCGGCCGACCGGTCGCCCGTGGTCAGCAGCCCGAACCTGTCGTCCAGCCGGGCCGCGATCTGCTCCACCGACAGCGCCCGGACCCGGGCCGCGGCCAGCTCGATCGCCAGCGGCATGCCGTCCAGCGCCCGGCAGATCGCGGTGACGGCCGCGACGTTGTCCGGTCCGACCGTGAACCCGGGCCGGGACGCCGCGGCCCGGTCGGCGAACAGCCGGACCGCCTCGTAGCGCTCGGCGCCCGGGGCGGCCGCCGCCGGGTTCGCGCCCGCCGGGGCCACCGACAGCGGCGGCACCCGCCAGATCGTCTCGGCCGCGACCGATAGCGGCTCCCGGCTGGTGTTCAGCAGCCGCAGCCCCGGCGCGCTGGCCAGCAGGTGCCGGCAGACCTGTGCGCACGCGTCGAGCAGGTGCTCGCAGTTGTCCAGGGCCAGCAGCATCCGCCGCGACCGCAGCGCGTCGCCGAGCGTCTCCAGCAGCGGGCGGCCGGCCTCCTCGGTGATCCCGATGACCGCCGCGACGCGCGAGATCACCAGGTCGGCCTGCTGTAGGTCAAGCTGCCGCAGGTCGGCCAGCTCCACGAACCAGACCCCGTCCGGGTACTCCGCCGCGGCCGAGGCCAGCAGGCGCAGCGCGAGCCGGGTCTTGCCAATGCCCCCGGGCCCGCACAGCGTCAGCGCGCGCGTCCGGTGCAGCAACTGGCGTAGCTCGACGAGTTCCCGTTCCCGGCCAATGAAGGTATTCGGTTCCTCGGGCAGATGGGCCCGGATCTCGTCCACGTCAGTTTCCCTCAGGCGCCGGCAACACCCTCAGCGTAAACCTGAGGGGCCGATTCCCGGGGGGAACGAGCCTAAGTCACGCAAAGTAGGCCCCGGAGCGAGCGCTGTCACCGGGACCTGATGGATCGGCGAGGTGGGCTGCCCTCCCTGCCAGAAGCGCTCTTAGCAGCAACAATATTGCGTTCTGGCACAGCCCGTACCTCGCCGAGATTTCAAAGTATGCGGCCCGCGCATCCGCCCGCATCGTACGGATTATGTAGCTCGTTATGTATTCGCCCGCTCCATTGACCACCACGGCCCCGCGCCCGCCCTGCGCGCCCGCCCCCACCCGCCCCGCCACCTCATCCGTCACTCCTGCACGCCGAGTATCGCGAGCAGGTCGCGGAGGTCGGTGATCGTGTAGTCGGGGACGCAGTCCCGGTAGGCCTTCTTGCCCTGGTCGGAATCGAACATCACCGTGGTCAGGCCGGCCTCC
>Ga0070699_100002468_pt1 | contig 16634 bp, 21 predicted proteins | sample KBSK1503metaG_FD_65473 | JGI IMG/M metagenome (GOLD analysis project Ga0070699, IMG submission 65473) | Corn, switchgrass and miscanthus rhizosphere microbial communities from Kellogg Biological Station, Michigan, USA - KBS K1-50-3 metaG | ecosystem: Host-associated > Plants > Roots >... | reverse complement strand
GCCTACCGGTGACCAGGTGACGGCCCTGCTCTGGCGGGAGATCAACCGCCTGCACGCGCGGGCCGGTCTGCCGGGACGCACGAACCTGACGCAGTGGTACCTCCCGAACGACACGGGCGGTGAGGAGCTGGTCGCGTTCGGGCGCAAGCCGAGCGAGTACAGTGAGGCGGCGTTCCAGGGCTTCCACGCCAAGTACATCCTCGTGGTCAAGGACGAGGCGTCCGGCGTTCCCAAGCCGTTGTGGAACGCGGCCGAGTCGGTCGCCTCCAACAAGCACGCCCGCATCCTGGTGATCGGCAACCCCGACGTCCCCGAGGGCGAGTTCTATGACGCTTGTCAGGAGGACTCGGTCTACAACGTCATCAAGATCGGCTACCACGACACGCCCGCGTTCACGGGTGAGGAGGTCCCCGACGAGATCCTCGACGTACTCATCTCGCCGGAGTGGGTCGAGTCGCGGCGTCAGGCGTGGGGCGAGGAGAGCGCGCTCTTCCAGGCCAAGGTCCTGGGCCAGTTCCCGACGGGCGACCACGACCCCTGGCGGATCATTCCCGAGACGGCCGCGGCCAAGTGCCGGTTCCTGGAGGCCGAGGACGGCGCGCACGTCGCGGGCCTGGACGTCGGTGGCGGCGGTGACCGCACGGTGCTCATCGAGCGTCGCGGCAACGCGACCGGCCGCAAGTACAGCTTCCAGTCGGACGACCCGATGAAGTCGGTCGACGACCTGGCGGCGAAGATCCGCGAGTGGGGCGTCCCCACGATCAACATGGACACCACCGGCATCGGCTGGGGCGTCGCGGGCGACCTACGTCGTCAGCTGCGGAGCGACAACGTCACCATCAACGCGATCCACTTCGCGCAGAAGTCACGCCGCAAGGAGTGCCTGAACAAGCGGGCCGAGCTCTGGTGGAACGGCCGCCAGCTGGCGCGTGAGGGCAGGTGGTCACTCGCGTCGCTGGACGACGATGACATCAGCGAGTTGACGTCCCCGCGCTACGAGCTCGACAAGACGAGTCGCAAGATCAAGGTCGAGGCCAAGGGCGACGTCGTCAAGCGCATCAAGAAGAGCCCGGACGTCGCGGACGCCGTTCTCCTGGCGTTTCACGACGGCCTCAACTTCGGGCCGGTCTCCGACGGCCGCACCGCGTTCGGCGGTCGGAACATGGCAAGCGGCGGCTCGGGCGCCAGCCGGATGCCCGCGCTGGGGTCGATCGGCTCCTCTCGTGCAGCCATGCCACCACTGGGTCGGTAGAATCAGATCATGCATAACGACGAGATCAACGAGCTGAAGCACCGGTTCGGCTACCACCCGCCAACCACCTCGGACGTCGTCTCTGACCACGAGAAGTCGCGGGCTGACGCGTACGAGTTTGCCCTCTTCGGAGCCGAGCGGATTCCCGCCAGCGCGGGTCGCGAGAAGGCCCTCTTCTTGACGAAGGTCGAGGAGGCCCTCTCCTGGCTCAACGCGGGCATCGCGCGCGGCAACGCCGAGCGTGCCGAGAGCGGGGAGGTGGGCCAGTGACCTTCGCACCCGCATCAATCCAGAAGGCCCAACGCTACATCCACGACAAGACGGGTGTCTCGTGGAACGGCCTGGGCATCGTCGGCGACAAGGACCACCGCGGCGGGTACCACTGCGGCAGGGACCGGGTCGATGACGACGACTACTCGGTGGACGAGTCACCGCGCGACCGCAACGGCCTGTCGTACGCCGCCAGCGCCCTGGACATCGGCTACTGGTCGGGCCTCCGGAAGTTCAGCATCTGGCTGGTGGCGCAGTGCGAGGCGAACACGCCCGACACGCGCGACATCCGGGAGGTCATCTACTCCCCTGATGGGAAGACCGTCAAGCGCTGGGACCGTGAGGGCGAGCGCGACTCGGGCGATGGCTCGCACCGCAGCCACACGCACATCTCGTGGTTCCGCGACTCGGAGTTCAACGACAAGACCGCCGTCTTCCGGCGCTACTGGGATGACGAGGAGGAGCACGCTCCCCTTCCCCAGGTTCCGTCGAGGATCCCCGCGCCGAAGCCTCACTACGACTTCCCCCTCCCCAAGGGCTACTACTTCGGCCCGAAGGACGGTCCCAAGCAGTCGGTCTCCGGCTTCTACGGCCGCGTCTTCGACGGGAAGACCGACAGCGAGTGGCTGCGGATCTTCGTCCGCCAGCTGCGCAAGCGGGGTTGGAACGCCATCGAGGGCGGCCAGTTCCTCACCAGGTACGGCAATGACGGTCGCTACGGTTCAGAACTGGGAGACCTCGTTGAGGCCTTCCAGGGTGACCAGGGGCTTCCGCGCGACCGCAAGCTGGGGCCGAACACCTGGCGGGCGGCGTTCGAGAACCCGGTGACCTAGTGAACGTGACCATCGGGGACGTGTTCACGTTCCTCAACGGCCTGTTCCCGGTCCTCCTGGGAATCGGCATCCTGTACGCCGGTCTGCGGAAGTGGCTGAAGCAGGTGGCCAGCTCGCAAGCCAACGCGACGCGCCAGCTGAAGACGTCGAACGGCACGACCGTGGCGGGCTACGTCGAGAAGTCATCCAAGAACATCGACAAGCTCACCCAGGAGATGACCAAGACGAAGGCGGTCGTCAACACGCTGCACCGACGGCTCGACGAGCACATGGTGCGCGATCACGGTGTCCGCATTCACATCGAGGACGTGGAAGACCACGACAGGGAGGAGGATCATGCCTAGCAGCGTACGCATCGGCATCTACGCCTTTGGCCTCAGCGTCATCGGCCTGATCGCGGCCATACTCGCCGCCAACGGAAGTTGGATGGCAGCGGCCGCCGCAGCGCTCAGCGCGAGCATCCACCTGATGTCCGCCATCATGACCTGGCGGCGCCGAGGCTGGACTCCCGACGAACCCAGCGAGCCGGAGGAACCCGGTGGGCTGGGGACACCGTAGCCGTAAGGGCGCCCAGGAGGGTAGCAAGTCGGGGCAGTTCGACCGGCAGCCCAAGGGTAAGCGTGGGCGCCCTAAGAAGAACCAGGCCGTGACGGTCGACGGTCGCTGCGGCTACTGCGGCGGCGTGGAGGGGCGGCACAACCAGGTCCGCGTCTCGCGTCGCCAGCCCAACGGCACGTACAAGATCGTCTTCGAGAGGTGCAGGGGATGAGCGGCCAGACACTCGTGCTCGTCATCCTGGCGTCGTACTTCGTGTCGTGGGTGATCGTCCACAGCAAGATCGCGAGTGACCTCGTCGAGAGGTGGCAGTTTCACTGGGAGACGCGCTGGGTCGACAAGCACGCGGCCGACGAGCTTCAGCGGCAGCGACTCTGGGAGGTCGAGGGCTGGAACAGCCGACTCGCGTACCTCCCGACCTGCATCTGGTGCACGGGCTTCTGGGTCAGCGGCGCGGTGATCGGGCTCACGGCGGTGTTCACCCCGGTGCCCGAGTGGCCGCTCCTCTGGCTGGCCACGTCCGCGGCTGTCGGCGTGATCGACTCTGAGGTGAATCGCAAGGCGTGAAACGACGGTAGTCTAGTCGCGAGACCGTTAGGAGGCGTGATGCGGCTACCGTCGTTCAACACCGTCGTGGCATCGGCCATGATTCTGCCCGCACGCCGGATGTACAACCCAAAGTACAACGAGGTCCAGGACCAGCTCTGGGAGTTCTACGCGACCCTGGAGGAGTACGCCGCCGCGGTTCACTGGAAGGCGAACCTCCTGTCGGGCATTCGACTCGTCGCCGCGGAGTTCATTCCCGGTGACGACGAACCGAAGATCCTGACCAGTGGGGCCGCGTCGGACGCCGTCGCCAACTTCGCCGGCGGGCCCGGTGGCCAGACGCAGCTGCTGGCCGAGATGGCCATCCACCTCAACGTCCCCGGTGAGGGATGGCTCTGCGCGTTCTACGACGACCAGGACGAGGAGCAGTGGCGCGTCTTCAGTGCGGAGGAGATCCGCATCAAGGACGGCGTGTATCAGTACCGCGTCGGTGACGGCCGCAGTGACTGGCATCCTCTCGGCGACGACTCGGTCGTGATCCGCTTCTGGCGACCCGACGCTCGACGCGGTTGGGTCGCGCGACCGCGAGCCGCTCACGCCATCGGCGCGATGACCGAGCTTGACCTCATCAACAAGCGCATCCTGGCGGAGACCGCCTCGCGCATGGCGAGCAACGGCATCATCGTGTACGACAAGGACCGGCTGTCGTTCACCGACACGCCGGGACCCGCCACCATCAACGACCACGACCCGTTCGCCGTCGTCCTGGTGGACGTCGGCTCGCGCGGTATGAAGGATCCGCTGTCGTCCGAGGCGACCATCAAGACCCCGATCGGCGTCAGCCGTGGCGAGGACACGTCGGTCCCGCTGACCGACTTCGTCGTTCCCATCGACCTCTCGAACCCGATCAGCGAGCGCATCCTCGAGCAGCGTGAGTCCGCCATTCGACGAATCGCCAGCGTCCTCGAGATGACGACCGAGCGTCTAACGGGGATGTCAGATCTGTCCCACTGGGGCCAGACGCAGGTCGAGGAGTCGGGCATCCAGGTGTACGTCGCGCCGGACATGGAGCTCCTGGTGCACGCGTTCACGACGGGCTTCCTCATCCCCTACCTGGAGGCCGCGGGCGAGCCGCTCGTCGGACCCAACGGCGGCAAGATCGTCGTATGGTACGACCCGAGCAACATCATCCAGCGACCCGACCGCTCGGGCGTCGCGACCGAGGCGTACGACCGCATGGAGCTCAGCCCGAAGGCGTACCGCCGCGAGGTGGGCTTCAGCGAGGGCGACAAGCCGACCGACGCCGAGCTCGACGAGATGACCGACAAGCTGCAGCGCCGGAACACGACCACCGAGGTCGTCGACGAGACGAGTGACATCTCCACCGAGACGCAGAACTCGAGCGCTCCCCTGGACACCGAGCCCGACACGAGCGTCGAGGACGTCGCGCCGTCCGCCTCGGAGAACGAGCGGGAGGTGAGGCCGGGTGGCTAGGAAGTTCGCGGCCCTGACGGTCGAGCAGCTCGACGCGCAGGCCGACGCGTTCGAGGACCTGACCGTGAGCGGCCTGGATGAGGCACTCCGGAGGTCGATCGAACGCGCGTACCGCAACAGCGTGATCACCGCGGCGGCCGACGACCCCGACCCGCAGGGGTTCCTCGAGTTCATCAAGCAGTACTGGGCGCAGTTCGTCGGCGCCGTGCTCTCGCCGTTCCTTCGCCGATCGATGAACGCGACCGCGGCCGACCAGGCGTTCGCGTTCATCAACGCCACGTTCGCCGGAGTCGCCGACGACAACCCGCGGCGCGCGTTCGTGAGCGACCTGGTGAACCAACCCCTGGACACCGAGGTCTACCTTCGCCAGGCGACGAACCGCCTGGTGGGGATCGGCGACGAGCTCTGGGAGCACGCCCGCGAGGAGTTGGTCGCCGGCATCGACAAGGGCGAGTCCATCGATGACCTGGCCAGCCGCGTGATGAAGTCCGCCGAGGTCACCGAGCCGCGTGCACGCACGATCGCGCGGACCGAGTCGAACGGCGCGATGAACGCGGTCGTCAGCCAGACGAACCACCGCGTTGACGACATGTTCTCGATCGAGGGTGGCCTCTCGAAGGAGTGGAGCGCGACGGAGGACCTGCGTACCCGGCCCACGCACGTCCTCGCCGACGGCCAGGTGGTTCCGCTCGACCAGCCGTTCATCGTGGGAGAGGCGTCGCTGCAGTTCCCGTCCGACCCGACGGGACCGCCGGGCGAGGTCATCAACTGCCGCTGCACGACACTCACGGTCATCAGCGACGAGCTGATCGCGGCCGCGGGCGGCGGGTCCGCGGTCGAGGAAGTAGAACTGCCGGTCACCGCGGCCGCAGACCAGGAGGAAGCAATGCCGTATGATGTTATCCAGGGTGGCGGCGACTGCGCGGAGAGCGAGTGGGCCGTCGTGAAGCAGGGCACCACGGAGTCCGTCGGCTGTCACGACACGGAGGAGTCCGCGCTGCAGCAGGTGGCCGCGCTCATGGCGTCGGAGGAGGAAGCGGGTGACGACAACTTCTCAGTCGCCGAGACCGTCGCCGCCGATGACTCCGCGAGCGAGCGCTTCGCCTCGTGGTCCGGCGTGATCGCCATGGAGGGTGTCCCCACCGGTGACGGCCGCCAGTTCGAGCACGGCTCGCTGACCTGGGCCGAGCTGCCGATCCCCCTGGGGTGGATGTACGAGCGGTCGCACGGCGGCATGCCGACCGACAAGGTCGTCAACGTCGGCACCATCGACACCATCTCGCGGAGCGACGGCGGCATGATCGTCGCCACGGGACGAGTCAACCTGGCCACCGACGAGGGTCGTAAGGTCGCGTCGATGATGGGAACGCGCGAGGATCCCGGCTCCCTGGCGGGTATCTCCATTGACGCGGATGACCCCGACGACCCGATGGGGATGAACGTCGAGTACCGCTACGCCGACGGCTGCGAGCTGCCGGAGGACGACGCGGGGACCCTGCTGGACGACAACGACGGACCGGTGGAGGAGGACATGAAGTGCATGATGCCGACGCTCATGGTCTTCCACAGCGGCCGCATCCGCGCCGCGACCATGGTCGACATCCCCGCCTTCGTGGAGGCCCGCATCTTCCTCGACTCCAAGCCGGAGCTGCCGGATGAGGAGCCCAGCGCGATCGATGAGGACGAGGAGGTGCTGCTCGCGTCGTCGTACACGATGACGCTGAACGACGTTCCTCCGGCCTCGTGGTTCGAGGAGCCGACCGACGAGCCCGACATCGGCGCCATCACGGTGACCGACGAGGGTCGCATCTTCGGCTACCTGGCGCCCGCACAGGTCGCCCACCGCGGCATCCGCGACAAGCGCGTGACGGTTCCGATGAAGAACGTCGACTATGGCATCTGGATGAACCGGGTGACCATCGCCGAGCGGGCGGACGGCACGTTCACGCGCGTCGCCACCGGCCCGATCACGATGGACTGCGGTCACGCCAGCAGCTCGAACCGCGTCGTCGGCGCAGCGCGTCGCGCGCACTACGACAACTCGTGCTCGGTGGTCGCGACCGCCCGGGTCGGTGAGAACCGACGCGGCGTCTGGATCGCGGGTGCGATCCTGCCGGACGTCACCGCCGACCAGGTTCGTCGCATGATGACACTGCAGTTGTCGGGCGACTGGGGACCGCACCGCGAGAAGCCGGGGAAGCGCGAGCTTGCCGGGGCGCTCCTGGTTCCGGTGCCCGGGTTCCCGAAGCGGTCGTTCTCGACGATGAACGTCCGTGACGGACTCCTGCAGCACGTGACGGTTCCGCTGCGGTTCGCGGTGGCTATGTCGCGTGATGACACGAAGACGTTCGGGGCGCGTGAGGCGGCCAACCGCATCGCCGCGTCGCTGGGACGAGACCGAGCCTCACGGGCACGTGAGCTCGCGCAGAGAGTAAGGGGGCAGTAGTGGGTAAGGACTGCAAGCCGTGCCAGGCGGGTAGGGCGAAGAAGGGCTTCGCATACTACTCGACCGAGCAGCAGCGGCAGATCGCCGAGGCCCGTGACAACGGCGCCGACGTGAACGTCACGGTGGCCCGCCGTAAGGTGGTCGTGACTAAGAAGCGCAACGATGCGAGTAAGACCGGTAGCTAGCAACGGCTGAAGCGTCATTTCATCGTGCAATGAATGATAGAATGGTCGCAACATCATCATGAGGGGAACACAATGCCAAAGAACACGTTCGCGGTGGCGGACCTGCCGGACGGGGATGACGAGCTTCGCGCTCGCCTGGCGGAGTTGACCTCCGCCGAACTGTCGGAGGCTCACGACACCCTTCAGACCGAGTTCGACGCGAAGTTCGACTCCCTGGGCGACGAGCCCAGCGCCGAGGACTTCGAAGAGCTGCAGAAGCTGGGCGCCAAGCTCGCCGCTGCGGGTGAGATGAAGGAGCGCAAGGAAGTCGAGACCCGTGAGCGCCGCGAGGCGGCCGACGCGCTGAAGGCGCAGCTCTCGGGAAAGTCCTCGAAGTCCGACACGGACTCCGATGGGGGTGTGGGCACCGATGGTGACGACACCGCCGACGCCGCCACCGCCGACGAGGGCGAGCTCGTGACCGCGACCTCCGAGGAGGTGCTCACCGCAGCCATCTCCACCGCGGTCGAGACCGCCGTCAAGTCCGCGGCCGACGCTTGGCTGAAGCCGAGCAAGGACCTCAACCAGCGTATCCGCTTCGGCACCATGAAGCAGTTCGCGCCGAACGCCAACGTTCACGAGGCCCGCACCGAGGCCGTCATCACGGCGGCCGCCGACATCCCGGGCTTCACCCAGGGCGGGGCGATCACCAGCATCGAGCAGCTTGGCGAGGCGTTCCACCGTCGCGCGAAGATGCTCTCGGTCGGCAAGTCGGGCAACCCCGACCCCGTCATGATCGCGTCGCTCGAGCGTGACTTCACGTACACGCTCGACAAGGACTCGACCATCGCCGACATGCAGGAGGTGCTGCGGGCCGCGACCGACGTCGACGTCCTCACCGCCGCCGGTGGCTGGTGCGCCCCGTCGGAGATCTCGTACGACTTCTTCAACATCGTCTGCGAGGACGGCATGTGGGACGTTCCCACGGTCGGCCTCAACCGCGGCGGCATCCAGTACCCGATCAGCCCGTCGTTCGGCGACCTCGCCGGCCAGGACGGCATCGTCTGGACCTGGACCGAGCAGGACGACATCGACGCGATCGACTCGGCGTCGATCGTCAAGCCCTGCGTCCGCCTGGACTGCCCGGACTTCCTGAACCGCCGCAAGGACTGCGACGGCTTCTGCGTCACCGCGGGCAACCTCGTCGACTACGCCTACCCGGAGCTCGTGGCCAACTGGCTGCGGCTCGTGATGGCCATCCGGGCGCACGCCACCAACGCGCGCCTCCTGGACATCGCGATCAACGGCGGCGGCTCGGGCGACGACATCGGTCCGGCCCTGGCGGTCGACCACACCGGCCTCGACGGGAACATCACCGCCAAGCTGCTCACCTCCATCGAGCTGAGCATCACCGACTACCGCGAGAAGTTCGCCATGTGCGACGACGCGGTGCTCGAGGGCGTCTTCCCGCGCTGGGCCCAGATGGTCATCCGCGCCGACCTGGCGAACCGCGAGGGCATCGAGGTGTTCAGCGTTACCGACGGCATGATCGCCGACTGGTTCAACATCCGCGACGTCCGCGCCCAGTTCGTCGGTGACTGGCAGGTTCGCACGCCGGGCTACCCCGGTGCGGCGACCGCGCTCACCGAGCTCCCGGCTGAGCTGGACTACCTGCTCTACCCGGCGGGCACGTACGTGCGCGGTAACGGCATGACGCTCGACCTGGGCGTCGTCCGTGACTCGACCCTGAACGAGACCAACGACCACACCGCGGCCTGGGCCGAGGAGTGCTACGCGCTCCTGAAGCCCGGTCACGAGTCGCGTCTCGTCACCGTCGACGTCTGCGCCGCTGGCCAGATCGGCACGCGCTCCATCGAGTGCACCACCTCGTAGGTGACTAGGAACAGGGAAGGAGGTGAGCGACGATGAGTCGCGGAAGATTTCTGATCAACGGTGAACCCACGTCGTTCACCGCCCCGCAGTACGGGCTGCTGTCCAGCCCCGCCGTCCAGGGACTCGATCTCACGACGAGTCACTGGAAGATGGGTGTGGTCTGGGACGAGTTCTGTCCCGCGACCGAGGGCACGTATGACCCGTGCATCGCGATCACGACGAACGACATCGGCGCGGTCACCGACGCTCCGCCGCCGACCCCGAAGGTTCCCACCTTCGACCGTTCGACGCGCGGTGCGACCTCGTTCACGGCGTACGCGAGCATTCAGTGCTCGCCCGTCGGAAGCTGGGATGAACTTCCCGAGTGGGGTCGACTGGGGCTGCAGCGGTCCGAGGAGCAGTTCGTCGAGAACGTCTTCTGGACCGGCGTCGCGCAGTCGGGTGGTGGGGAGACGGTGTTCCCGCACCTCGCTGCGGACCAGGACGTCGTCGACGGTGACGAGTTCATTCAACCTGCCGCGACGATCGTGACCACGACGCCTCAGACGCTCGAGGTCGGCATCGGCATGCTGGAGCAGGCGGCTCGTGACTGCTACCCCGGCATGGCGACGATTCACGCGCCGTTGCGACTGGGGTCGCTCTTCGCGGAGCACTACAACATCGTCACGAGAGGTGGCACCGCGCAGACGGTGATCGGATCCACGATCATTCTCGGCGCGGGCTACCCGGGTACGGCACCATCGGGCGCGTTGACGCAGGGTGTCAGTTGGGTGTACGCGACGGGTCCCGTCTTCTACATGCGTGACGCAGCGGTTCAGTTCCGGCGTGAGGACTCACTCGACCGCAGGGTGAACACCGTCACGATCATCACTGAGCGTACGTACGTGGTCGGCTTCAACTGCTGCTTGCTGGCCATTCCGATCCTGAACGGAGAACTCACGTTATGAGTGTCTGCGCAAGCCCGATCAAGGGTGAGGTCATTCGCCTCACCCTCCTGAATAACTGCGGTGATCCCGTCTTCGGGCCGGGTTCGGCGCAGGTCACCACCGACGCCTGGACCGAGGTCACGGCGACGCCGAACTACGAAGAGGGCACGCGGTTCCTGTCTCGCAAGGCGAACGGCGAGCCGTGCGTCAACGAACAGGAGGCGTCGTTCCTCAACTGGGTCGAGCTCGCCACGACCCTCTGCACCCTCGACGTCGACCTCATCGCCCTGGCGACCGGTGAGCAGCCGATCGCCGACGCGACCGACTTCATCGGCGTGACCTTCGGTGAGGGACTGCTCAACGCGCGCTACAGCTTCGAGCTGTGGCAGCCCGTCTCGGGTGACGGAGAGTGCGACGAAGACGGCAACCAGCGCTGGGTGTACTGGGCGTGGCCTCACGTCTACAACGCCCAGGTCCAGGAGCTCACCTTCACCAACGACGTCTTCAACTTCGCGTTCAACTCGATGACGAAGAAGGCCTCGCCGCGGTGGGACATCGGTGACCCGTGGCTGGCGGACACACCGGTCGCCCTCTGGGACCCGGCCCGTCACTTCGCCTTCTCGATCACGTCCGTTCAGCCGCCTGAGTCGGCTTGCGGCGCGGTGGAGATCGAAAGCTAGAGTACAATAGCTCCAGTTCAGATCACCTGAGGAGCGCCCATGGTCCAGCCAGACTTCGCCCGTGACCATGGGCGCTTCGCTAAGCGTAAGCAGCACATTCCACGGCAACTGCACTTCATCTGGGTCGGACCGTCGATGCCGCCGCACCTCGCCGAGAACATCACTCGATGGCGCGACATGCACCCGACCTGGGCGGTCAAGGTCTGGACCGAGCGCGACCTCAACGGTCTCACGAATCAGCGGCTGTTCAGTGACGCCGAGAGCATCGTTCCACGGGACGCCGTTGGTCAGTTCCGGTCGGACGTCGCGCGCTACGAGATCATTCTACGACACGGCGGCTTCTACGCCGACGTGGACACGTACCCTGTGAGGCCGATCGATGAGATGGTGTATCACCGTGAGTTTGCGGTGCAGGAGGATCGAACGTGGATCGGCAATACATACCTCGGAGCTGGCGCGGGAAGCCCGATCTTCGACGCCATCGTCAAGGGGCTTGCTGCGAACGTGCGACGACACAAGGGTAAGCGCGCCAACGTCCTATCGGGGCCCAAGTATATCACGGGAATCTGGAAGAACCACAACGGGTTTGTGGCTCCGACCGAGTGGGGATTCCCCTACTCGTACACGCACGTGAAACAGGACACGGTACCCGATACGATACCGGTAGGTACGTACGCGGTGCACCAGTGGCATCACACCAAGCAGGTAATGGAGGCACGAAGTGCTCGACGCTGAACACCAGGACTTCTCGGAGATCGACGGTCTCGACGGGCTGATCACGCCGGAGATCGGTCGCATTCTCTACGACCACGCGCGGCTCATTCCCGCCGAACACGCGATCGTCGAGCTCGGCTCGTACCACGGGAAGTCGACGGCCTACCTGGCTCTGGCTGCCCGTGAGGGTGGTGGCCAGACGGTCGTCGCCATCGACACTTGGTCGGAGGAGTTCTCCGACTGGCGCAGCTCGGTCATGGAGCGGATCCCGTCGCCTACCTTCGAGAAGTTCACCAAGCAGCTCACCTGGATCGGCCTCATCGACCAGGTAGAGCCTCACCAGAGCACCTCGGTTGAGGCGGGCCACGACTACTACACGGCGCTGCTAGACGGTGACGTCGACCCGATTGGCCTCCTCTACGTGGACGGCGACCACTCGTACGAGGCCGTCATGGCCGACTATGAGGCCTGGAGTAAGTCGTTGGCGCCCGAGGGCATCATCCTCTTCGACGACTACACGAAGACGAACCCCGGCGTCGTCAAGGCGCTGCGTGAGCTTCGCGACTCGGGTCAGATCGTGCCATTCGACAGCGGCCTCCCGCGCGTCGTCGCCGCTCACCTGGGAGTGTTCGCGTGAAGACCGAGTTTGATGTTCCCAAGTACTGGGATCGGCGCTACCGCGACGGGCGTAGCTCGGGAGCGGGCTCCGAGGGGACAGAAGGTACCTACAAGGCCCAGTACGTCAGTGACTTCATCGCCGAGCACGACATCATCAGCATCGTGGACTGGGGTGTCGGTGACGGGCAGGTTCTGCAGCAGATCGAGCTGCCCACGAACGCGGTGTACTACGGTGTAGACGTCTCGCCGACGATCATCAAGCGCGCACGTGAGCGCTTCCCGTCGACGTACGAGTTCATGACCGTGGACGACTACTTCCACACGTTCCCGATCCCGCGGTTCAGCCTCGCGCTCAGCCTCGACGTCCTCTTTCACTTCCCCGACGACAACGACTACTGCCGCTACCTGAAGCACCTCTTCGACAGCTCTGTGAAGTACGTCATCGTGTACTCGACGAATTACGACGGCGGCCGGACATCTCGTCACGTGATGCGACGAGAGTTCACGCGCGACGTGACCGTACTGCACCCGGAGTTCAAGCTCATCAAGATCGAGTCGCCCCTCAAGGAGGGCCTCGCATCGTTCTTTGTCTACGAGAGGATCGCGCCGTGACTCGTCTCTCCGTCAAGATCATGGCGCACAAGAAGCGCGCCAAGTTCATTCCACACCTGGTGGAGCATCTCGGTCTGACCGATGACGACGTCATCTGGGACACGAAGCAGGACCGCTGGGACACCGGCCGACGAGCCTGGGAGGCCGTCGATCAGACCGCCGACTGGGGCTGTGTGATTCAAGATGACGCGCTCGTCGCCGCCGACTTCATCGAAGGCATGCAGAACGGCCTCGCGCAGCTGGAACGCAACGTCGTCGTGTCACCGTACGTCGGCACCCGTCGACCCATGGCGCACCGCGTCGAGGCTGCGGTACGCACCGCGAACGCGAACGACGCCTCCTGGATCAAGATGCCGTCCCTGAACTGGGGCGTCGCGATCATCCTGCCGACGAACATCATCGACGGCATGCTGCCCTGGTGCGACCGCCAGGGCTACCCGAACTACGACCGCCGAGTCGGCCGCTACTGCATCGACGTGCAGCGCATGCCGACCATGTGCACCTGGCCCTCCCTGGTCGATCACCGTGAGGTCCCGTCGCTCGTCGGTCACGGTGGCGGTCGAACCGCGCACAAGTTCATCGGCGAGAACGCATCGGCTGCGAAGTTGAAGTGGGACGGTCCGATCGTCAGCATGACGGGAACCGGTTCGTCGGCGCAGCGCTCGGTCATGAAGTACGGACCGGTGTCACAAGAGATCCCGTCGTTCAACCCGACCACCGTCAACGGCCGTATGGCGGCACGTCAGCTCCGCGTAGCGCGTCGTACGTCGGGCGGTAGTACTGATCAACCTCCCGTGCGCCCGAACAGCTGACGTGACGCTACAATGGAACTATGGCGGCACCGACATCAGCTCCTTGTGACCCGTGGCCCTACGAGTGTGCGGACTTTCCAGAGGGCACATCGCAGTCGACGATCGACTCTGCGGTAGCCGCGGCGACGGAGGCTCTCTGGGCGCGCACAAAGCGCATCTACGGCCTCTGCTCAATGACGCTGCGACCGTGCCGCAAAGACTGCCTACCGGCCGGTCCCTGGATTCCACGCACCGGTTGGTACGACGTCGGCGGGTACTCGTGGCCCTGGCCGCAGCCCGCACTCATCGGCGGTAAGTGGTTCAACATCGCCTGCGGCATGTGCGATGGTGGCTGCTCGTGTACGCGCCTCGAGCAGGTTGAGCTGCCGTACCCGGTCGCCAACGTTACGCAGGTGAAGGTCGACGGCGTCATCCTCGACCCGTCCGCGTACCGCGTCGACGAGTGGCGCTACCTCGTCAGACTCGACGGTGGCCTCTGGCCGCGATGCAACGACCTCAACCTGGATGACGACCAGCCCAACACCTGGTCGGTAACCGCGCAGTACGGGACCGAGGTGCCGGAGCTCGGTAAGATCGCGGTCGGCGAACTGGCCACCGAGATCGTTCGGGCGTGCACCGGCGCGAAGGGCTGCAAGCTTCCCGCGTCGACCGTGCAGTCGGTCACGCGTCAGGGCGTCACGAAGGTCTTCTTCAACTCGCAAGCCGCGTTCGCGAACGGCCAGGTTGGCCTCCGCTGGTGCGACCTCTTCATCAGCACGGTGAACCCGACACACACGAACCTCGCGAGCATCTACGACATCGACGGACCTCGAACGCGACGGGTGAACACCTGATGGGACTCAGCAACGCGAACCCCTTCGCCGGGTACGAGATCGCGAAGAAGCTCAAGGAGTGCATCGAACCCTACCTGGACGGAACCACGTCGGGCATGCCTCCACGCAGCTGCGTGCACGTCGGGGCCATCGCGTGGGACGACTGCGAGTGTGGCCAGCTGATCGTCGCCGGTGAGGATGGCGGTGAGGTCGTCAGCTTTCCCGACCAGCAAGACACGCGCGGTCGTCGTGGCTGCGGTCCTTCGATGTTCACCTGGAACTATCAGATCAGCATCCTTCGCTGCGCGCCGCAGGGCGACGGAGATGACCCGCCGAGCTGCGAGGAACTCGACGCCGCGGCGGAGGTCGCGTATGAGGATGCGTGGGCCGTCCGCGCGGGCGTCATCTGTTGCCTCAACGAGTTGATCGGTACCAAGCTGCCGAACGGCACGACCTGGATCACGGACTACACTATCGGACGACAGGGATTCGTGGGACCGCAAGGCATGTGCCAGGGTTCACTGCTTCCTGTGACCGTCGCGATGAAGAACGGATGCTACCCCTGCCTAGGCAGTTAGGAGGCCGACGTGGCACAAGTCAACATCAATCACAAGATGAATCGCAGCTACGTCAAGGCCGCACTCACGCAGTCACCAGGCGTACGTCGCGCGATGCTTTTGCGTGGAGTCGCGGTGCAGACCGCCGCGAAGCAACGACTGAATGAAGCTCCACGTCGCATCGACACCGGCCGACTGCGCAACTCGATCCAGATCCAAGAGGTGCAGAAGAGAGGCGTGATCGGCGTCCGAGTAGGTACCAACGTGGACTACGCACTCGTGATTCACAACGGTTCGAGGCCTCACATCATCCTACCGCGTAACGCGAGCGTACTCTCGTGGGTGGGTCCGACTGGTAGGGTATTCGCAGCGCGGGTCAATCACCCGGGATTCCCCGCGAACCCGTTCCTCACGGACGGGCTCGAGCGCGGAATGGCGAAGTTCACGTAGGAGTTAGCATGGGCAAGAAGTACACGACCAAGAAGATCGCGATCGACTTCGAGATCGATGACGACAAGTTCTACCTCCGCGAGGTCATTCCCGCGGGCGTGCTTTTCGAGTTCGCCAACATCCAGGGTCGCATGGCGGAGGCCGCCGAAAACCCGAACACGTCGATCGCTGACGTCATCCTCGACGCCTTCTCGAAGATCTTGACCGAGGAGTCGTTCGAGGTCTTCAACGCGCGCTTCTTCGGCGCCGCCGAGGTTCCGATCGACTTCCCGACATTCCAGGAGGTCGCGCAGGATGTCCTGGAGGAGGTCGCGGGAAAAGGCCCCTCCCCGAAGTAATGCTCCTGGAGGAGTACATCACGGACGAGCGTAACTGGCCCACGTTCGACGGGTGGTGCGTCGAGAAGGGGATTGACCTGCTCGAACTCCCGAGCGACCGGGCGCTCAACCTCATCTACTACTTCATCACGCGAAACATGGACGAGAAGCAGCGCACCAAGTTCGACAACCAGCTGCAGAGCGTTCGTGGTCAGTGGATCAAGCTCAGCGTGCAACGCGTGCTTACGTCGGTCCAGGGCGAGGGTCGTGTGATCGACGCTGAGCCGATCGAGGGCCTGACGCCGACGCAGCAGCGTGAACGTCGACTTCCGCCGCGTCCCGCGTGGTACGGTTCACGTGACCAGGCGACGCTGTCGACCATGGCGGCTAAGCAGACGCTGACATCGCGTAACGGAAAGAAGCGAACGTGACGGTAGACTAGTAACGAGGGTCGTGTCATCATAAGGAGTCGTAGTGGCTAGTCCGCTTGATCGCGCATTCGTCGAGATCTTGCCCGACTTCTCTAAGTTCGTCAGGGCATTTAAGAGTGACATCGACAAGGCCACGACGACGCTGGAGTCGCGCTTCGACCGTGCGTTCGCGCGGATCGAGCGTATGGCGAGCACGACTGCCCGTAGCATCGCCGAGAAGTTTCACGATGCGTTTCGGCAGCTTGGAACCGA
>Ga0070699_100002467_pt1 | contig 16635 bp, 13 predicted proteins | sample KBSK1503metaG_FD_65473 | JGI IMG/M metagenome (GOLD analysis project Ga0070699, IMG submission 65473) | Corn, switchgrass and miscanthus rhizosphere microbial communities from Kellogg Biological Station, Michigan, USA - KBS K1-50-3 metaG | ecosystem: Host-associated > Plants > Roots >... | reverse complement strand
CGTCGAGCGTCACCGTTGTCTCTTCTGCTGGCAATCACAAGTGCTCCTCAGAACGGGAAGGTCTTGAGCGCGCTGACCGTGGACTGCGGCACGCGCCCCGGGCCTCCGAGTGCCGATGCTCTGACTTTGGCAACCACCGTCACTTGTTTCAGGTTGGCCCTCGGGAGCGTCACCCGCCAGACGCGCATGTAAAACCAACTGGCAGGCGCCGCCCCGCCGACGCTGGGGAGCGTGTTCCCGTTGATGTCCAGATAGTCGACGTAGGCGGCGACTGGCGCGGCGGTATTCGTGGTGCCTCCGACCGCCAGACCGCTGCCTCCGAGGGCGGCCGCCGGAAAGGTGCGCGTATCGCTCAGGGCATCTCCCCACGACAGTGCCAGTAGTTGCTCGAGCTTGTCCTGCGCGTACTCCGTGCTTCGGGCCATCAAGTGGCCCTGGTTCTCCGTGCTCTTGGTTGCGATGATCCCCAGCGGCAGGACACCCGCGGCGACCACGGCCAGCACCCCGAGCGCAATAATGGTCTCAATCAGGCTGAAGCCGCTCTCCGCGCGACGGGCCTCATCTCTTCGTAAACAACGCAAGTGCGTCCTCACTTTCTGACCCACGTGGAATTCGCCTTACCCGCCCACCAGAACTTGATCAACGGAGTGGTCGTGACGGTTGTCCCATAGAAGCTCGACCCGTCCGTGAGATAGAGCGCGCTGTTGCCGACCACTCCGCCGCCTGGGGGCAGCACGTTACTGACCGGCATCCCTCGCGAACTGAAGGTCACGCACGCGCTGTTTCCGACGGCGGCTCCTGCGTTGTCCGTGCAATTTGGCGATTGGCCGATCGCGGCCTGGGTGTTTGGAGGAGGCGCAGCGACGGTGCCGAACCCAAACGTCACGCCCAAAGAAGTCCGGGTGACGGGGCCCTCTGTGACCCAGGTGCTGTTCGTCTTGTTCCACGTCTGGAGCGAGTAGGAATTCGTGTTCAAGTCGACGAACACTCGCGCGCGTGAGAATTGAGACGCCGCCCGCATTTTCGCCAGCGCGACCAGGTTGTGCACCGATTCAGCGTCACCCTTCAAGCGGTGTCCGCGCATCATGCTGGTTGTCGAGGGAATCGCCATCCCCGCGATGATCCCCATGACCCCGACGACAAGGAGCATTTCGATCAGCGAGAAGCCGTCATCGCGAGTTGTTCGAGCCACCGGGTGCCTGTCGATCTCCAGGACCGCGTCAGACTCATTACGCCGCAGACCATTACCGCCCGGGCAGTAATCGGATGATTCGTGACGCCAGGAGGATCGGAGTGCTTCGAGCATTGCCCGCCGAGAGCGCAATAGGCACGCCAGATTCACGTGTTGTCTGTAGGCGTTTAGAGAGAACGACTTACAGAAACAGCTGGAATGGTGCGTGTGTTGGAACGGGACCCGAAATTACGAATTGCGACCGCGGGCGCTCGCTTTGGATTCCGCTGGTTGTAGCGACGTATGGCGCAGGCAGTGTGGCTCTTCGCCTCAACGACGTGGTTAAATTCAGCGCACGCGCGAGCGGCCTTCGCGGTTAGGAAGCGTCCGCAAGGTTCCTTGGAAGTTCAGCGTGCGGGCGCGTAGTATCCGGGCCGTGTTCGTGCGATCAGCCCTGGTCGCTCCAGACGTACCGCAACGTTTCGAAATCGGCCATCTCTATTGGGGTTGCTGGTCTGGTACGCCAGCAGGTATTGACTCGCAAGTTCCGCCTTGATCTCCGCGTAGACGCCGGTCAGTTCGCGAACTTCCCTCGGAAAGAATGCACGTCCACCCGTCTGCTGGGTGAGCCTCCGCAACACGAACTCCGCGTCTTGAGCTCCGCGATTTGTCACCGCTCCGTTTGATGTCAGACCGATTGCGTAAATTGCGGTATTGGAGCGAGACGCGAGATCAAGGACCTCCTCGAACGTGACAAGACTCGACGTGTCTTCGCCGTCCGAGAGGAGGACGATGGCTCGTCGACGCACCTGTCCTCCCTCTTCCGGCGGTGCGACCCGGGTCAGCTCGCGCAGCGCGATATAGACGGAGTTGTAGAGTGCGGTTGATCCGCCGGGCGCCGTTGAATGGATGGCGTGCTCTGTCGCCGCGCGATCTTTGGTGAAATCCTGAGCGACGCGCACTCTGCTGTCAAAGTCCACCACGGAAACCACGTCCGTCGATTCGAGCTGTCGACTGAATCCAATGGCGGCTTCCTGCGCAATGCCGAGCGAACCCTCCATGCTGGCGCTCGAATCGATCAGCAGGGCCACCGCGAGGGGGGGCGCGACCCTCTGGAACAGCACCATCTCCTGTAAGCGGCCATCCTCGAGGACTCGAAAATCGCGTTCGGTCAGATCGGTGACAAATCGTCGCGACGCGTCGGTCACGGTCACGTTGAGCGCGATCACGTCGACACCGACGCGAAAGGCAGGTACTTGCCCGTGTGCATCGGGAATGGCCGCGATCGCAGCGTGTAAGACGAGGGTCGCGGCGACGACAAGCTTTGTAATACTTCTATGAGGTGCACCACGTCGCATGTTTTGCTCCCGCCGCACTTCGCCCGTAGGATCTCATGACCGTATGATGCGCCGAGTGGCCTGCGTTGGTCGACTGGTAACCCGCCGATTCGTGCGAGTGCTGGCGCTCACGACACTCGCGTGCGCCCCGGCTCCGCAATCCGTCAAAACCATGCCGAACCCCGCCGGGTGCTTCGTTCAGCTCTGGGACGGTCCGCGGTTTACCGGAGAGAGCCAGTTCGTCAATGGCCCTCGGAGCTACCCGACGCTGAAAGCACTGGTAAATGGGGAGGATTGGACCAGACGCATCAGGAGCGCACATGCGGGGCCGGCGGCGACCGTGACGGCCTGGACCGGTGAGAATCTGAGTGAAAACAGTTTCGTGCTTCAGGCGGACGGCGAATACCCGGCATTGCCGCCCGGCTTCGATCGAACGATCGAATCGATCAGCATCTCCTGTGCGTTCACGGGTCCGCCATGACCCTCCGGGCCCCCGATTTCTTTGGGATTTGGATTTTTTTGGGATTTGGGATTTGGGATTTGGGATTTGGGTTTTATTGACAGCCCCCCACCCCGGCCCTAGAATTCGAACCCAGCCAAGGCCTTTCTTACCGGTCACCTGTCTACCGGGTTTAGCCGGCGCACTCGCAATCATCGTTACGTATATAGTCAGCGTTTAATCCCTTTCTGGGAGGAGGATCCCAATGCAGTCGAGCGTAGTAAGGCGCCTGATTCTGTTCTGTGCCGTGCTGGCACTCCCCGCAATGTTGTTCGCGCAGGAAGCTACCCTGACGGGCACCGTCGCGGATTCCTCGGGCGCAGTGTTGCCCGGCGTCACGGTACAAGCCGTCAACGAGGCCACAGGCAATAGCTTCGAGGCGGTGACGGACGGATTAGGCGTGTATCGGCTGGCGGTTCGTGTGGGCTCTTACCGGATCACCGCCCAACTTGCCGGTTTCAGCACCGTGAACCGCCCGGGCGTCAATCTGCTCGTGGGCGAGACCCGGACCGTCAATGTCCAACTCGCGCCCTCAACGCTGCAGGAGACGGTCACGGTCACCGGCGAAGCGCCGCTCATCGAGACGACGACATCGAGTGTGGGCGGCAACATCGATCCGAATCAGGTGAGGGATCTGCCGGCTCTTGGACGGAACTGGATGGGGCTGGCCCTGCTGGCACCCGGCAGCCGGACATCGCCGACCACGAACGACCCCAACGCGAACGCCCCCCTGCCGGATCGAAACAACGGCGAGGCGCGTGAATTCCAGCTGAACCTGGACGGTCAGCAGATCTCCTCCGAGCTTGGCACCGGCAATCAGCCGCGATTCAGCTCGGATTCGATCGCGGAGTTCCAGTTTGTCGCCAATCGATTCGACGCCACGCAGGGCCGATCGACGGGCGTGCAGGTGAACGTCATCACGAAGTCGGGCACGAACCAGATGTCCGGGCTGTTCCGGACGAATTTCCGCAGCGGCCGCTTCAACGCCCCCGATCCGCTCGCGCACAAGGTCGTGCCGATCAGGAACCGTCAGTTCAGCACGGCTGTCGGCGGCCCGATCCTGAGGGACCGGCTGCACTACTTCGGCAATTTCGAGTACGAAAACGAACCCAAAGCAAGCGCGTGGACGACGCCGTACCCGAAGTTCAACATCGAGCTTGCCGGCAAGGCCTCCAAGAAGCTGGCGGGCGTTCGGGTCGACTATCAGGCGTCCTCGCGCACACGCCTGATGGGCAAAGTCTCGGGCCAGCGAAGCTACACGCCGTTTGGTGCTGGTTCTTCGACCGTTCATCCTGCCTCGACGATTGACACTGATGAGAAGAATCGGGAGTTCGTCGGGCAACTTACCCACGTGCTGAACAATCGCATGTTGAACGAGGTCCGGGGCGGCTTCAGCCACTATGGGTTCCGCAACGAAACGCTCGTCAACTGGTCGAAGCACTGGCAGGCGCCGCGCGTGACCAACGGCTACCCGCGCATCACCTTCACGGGCTTTGCGATCAACGCCAACGCGAACGCCCCGCGTCATCGCGACCAGAACGTGTGGCAGCTTCGCGACGACTTCACGGCGTCGTACGAGGCGGCCGGCCATCACGACCTGAAAGCCGGTTTCGAGTTCGTGCGTCACGACGAGGACAGCGAGAACTGCGCGCAGTGCGGCGGGACGATTCTTGCCAACAACGGACCGATTCCGGCCAATATCGAGTCCCTGTTCCCTGATCCGTGGAACGCCGACACGTGGAACCTCGCCGCGCTGTCGCCGATCACGCGAAGCTACACGATCGGCATCGGGGAGTTCCCCCTCGCCTACAACCAACCGAAGTACGCGGGCTGGCTGCAGGACGACTGGCGTGCGACCAGCCGTCTGACGCTGAATCTCGGGGTGCGGTACGATCTCAGCATCAACGCGTGGGCGAACAAGGTCGCCGTCGAACCGTTCTACAGGGCGAACCGTCCGGACGACAAGAACAATTTCCAGCCGAGACTTGGATTCGCGTACTCGGTCGACTCACAGACCGTGCTTCGCGGCGGTGTGGGCCTGTACTTCGCGGATGCCCTGACGGTCGATGCGTTCTGGCCGTACTACAACGCCCAGATCGCCAGGATCATGTTCAACAACGACGGCCGGCCCGATTTCGCCGCGAATCCGCTCAACGGTCAGCCTCTGCCGACTCTCGCGCAGGCGCAGAACCTGTTCTGTCATTCCGCGGCGCAGGCTGCGAACTTTGCCGCGTGGCAGGCAAGGAACTTCACCGGCGCAGCACCCTGTCTGCTGCTTGCCCTCCAGGAGATGCCCGGGCCCGATCAGTACATGCAGCAGGCCCGTAATCTCCAGGTGTCGCTTGGGCTCCAGCGCCAGTTTGGCAGTTCGATGGCGGTTGAAGCCGACTACGTTCACACCAAGGGCACGCACGAGAAGGACACGCTCGACAACATCAACCTGTCGTACGACCCCGCGACCGGCGCGAACTATCCGACCTCGGACCGCGCCAGGCTGCCGTATCCGCAATACGGCGTCATCTCGATGATTCCGCACAACACGCGGTCGAAAGGCGATTCGCTGATCACCGCCTTTACGAAGCGGATGAGCAATCGCTGGCAGGCGTCGGCGACTTACACGCTGTCGTATTTCTGGGACGCCGAAAACCAGCCGTTCAGCGGCCTCAACATCGTGCCGTTCAAAGTGCAGCCCGACCTGGGCAACGAATTCACCTACGCTTCATCGGACCAGCGGCATCGCGCCGTGTTCAGCGGAATCTGGGAGGTTGCGCACGGCTTCCAGTTGAGCGGGTTGCACTACTTCGGCGCGGGCATCCGGAGCGGGTACAACTACGGTGGCGACCTGCGAGGTATCGGCGCCACGGCGCAGGCTCGTCTCCGCCCGAACGGGACGATTGTTCCGCGGAACGGCTTCATCCAGCCGAAGCAGAACAAGACCGACGTTCGCTTCCAACAGCGCATCCCGCTGCACGGCCGGGCCTCGATCGACCTGATCGGGGATGTCTTCAACCTCTTCAACAACGAGAACTACACGCTCGTCACCCAAGAGAGCGCCGCCAACTTCAACCAGCCCTCGACGGGCCAGTTCCGGAGCGCGCAGATCGGCTTCCGTTTGACGTACTAGCGGAAGCAATTCCCAACTTCCAATTCCCAACTCCCACGGCGATTAAGCCGTGGGAGTTGGGAACGTCACCCTGGGAGTTGGAGGTCGAACCATCCCTATACCCTCATGATCTTGCGAACATCAGCCGACACATTAGGTGGTCGCTGCTGAGAACCTTTGCAAGCACGGCCCGGGTTGATTGGTTGATAATCCAACGCTTAATCGGCGTGCTCGTACTCGCGACACTCGTAGCGTGTGCGGCGAAACCGCGCTCGGTCAAGACGATGCCGCATCCGGATGGGTGTTTCATTCAGGTGTGGGATGAGGAGCGGTTCACCGGGAGGACCCAATTCGTCAACGGCCCTTGGAGCTATTCAACGCTGGACGCGCTTCCCAACAAAGATGGTTGGGACAGGCGCATCAGAAGCGTTCAGGCGGGCCCGGCCGCAACCGTGATTGCCTGGACCGGGAAGAGGCTTGCCGGAGCCAGTATCGTGCTCCAGCCAGAGCATGAATACTCGACGTTGCCACACGGATTTGATCGCGCTATCCAGTCGATGAGCATTTCGTGTTCGGTCAGGGCTACGAACTGACGCGGATCGCCGGCGACAATTCCCGACTTCCAATTCCCAACTCCCTAGGCGATTCGGCCGTGTCCGTCCCGTATACCACCTGACTGATGCCCATTTCGGCGACGAGGTGCCGGAGACCTTCATCGGTCAGCACCATCGTGTCCGCCATGAGTTGGTCCTCACGTACTCGCGCGGATGCTTCTTGTTCGCGCACATTGCGTGACCACGCACGTCGCACGCGACCTCCGTCCGCTGGAAGTACGACGGGCAGTTCCGCACGGTGCAGCTCGGATTCCGGCTCACATTCTAGAAAGTCCCAAAACCCAGTCTCCAACTCCCAAATCCCAACGATACCGTTGGGGTTTGGGACTTAAGGCGTGCGCGGCGTGTTCGTCGCGCCCCCCGCAACATTCATCGTGACCCCGCCTGATATCGCAAGGCGACCGCTCGTCGCGTTCACCGGCGCGAACGTGCGACCGACACTTGCGAACAACACGACAGTCGGACGCAGGGAAAGATACACTCCGCTGCTGGCGTCCGTTCGATGTCGCGTGATGCCCAGCGCGTCGCTGACGGGATCTGACACCACTGAGTAGCTGTGCGCGACAGTCGCGGTCAGAGTGACGCTGTTGCCGGCTGACCATTCGACCGCGCCGCTGCCGAAGGCGGACCCGCGAGAGAAGTAGCCGGTGCTTCCGTAAAACCGGGCTCGACCGGCGTAGGTCTGAGCGCTGATCGGCAGAACGACGTTGACCCGTCTTCTGCCGGGTGCGCTCCAGCTCAGAATTTCGAGCGTCGGCGACGTCGAGAGATTCACACGCCGGTTCTGCGTGACCGCAAATTTCGCCGTCACATATGACGCACCGAATCCGTGCCACGTGAAGCCGAATTGATCGGTCAGAGAGTAATAGGGAAGGCTCACGCCCACTTGAGTGCGAGGCGCCACTCCCACGCTGAGACCCATGGTCGGTGCGTCAATCTCACGCAGCGATTGCGACCGCCAATACGCGGAGGAGATCCACATCCATGTTTCGCCCGGCGCGCTCACGTCCGCCGTGTCAAGCCATGTCCCGAACGTCTGTGAGCGGGTTGCGGTGAGCGGTTCCGTCAATGGCGTAGAGGTGCTTGGTCGGGCTGTCGCTGCTTTTTTCGCTTGACCCGGCGCCGTCGCTGGCGGGCCAACGCGTCCATTGCCTTGCGCGCGGAGGGGCGTGCCTCCCATGACGAACACGACCGCCGTGACGCCGATAACGACGACTCGAGAGGATGCCACGAGCATCGCTTGCCAACGACAAACGTCAAATCCCAACTCCCAACCCTCAGGTGTTGAGAGTTGGGAGTTGGAACTTGGGAGTTGGGCCTGCCGGCCCGGGCAGTTGACGACCCCGTCAGGACTCATTCGGACGTGCCGCCGCCCGCTTCCTTGATGTCGGTATCGGCTTGCTTCTCAGCCTTCCCAGCTTCTGCGTTCGCATCGGCTTCCGGCCGCAGCTCCTGAATCGCCTGGCCGAGGCTCTTCGGATTGTCACCGGTCATCAGGGCCTTCAACTTGTCGTAGTCGATGCCGAGATTCTGAGAAACGTGCCGCGCTGCGACCATCTGACCGTAGTTCTTGAAGCCTTCGGCGTCCTTCAGATTCGCCGCGTTGCCGCGTCCGCCGCCTCGGCCCGCATTCTCGCCATCTGTCGGTTTCGTGCCTGCGTTCCCGCGTCCTCGACCGGCCCCATCGGGTTTCCCGACTCCGTCCGGCTTGCCGTTATTCGCGTTGCCACCGCCTCTGTTGGGATTCCCCCGGTTGCCGCCGCCTGCGTTGGGATTGCCCCTGCCGCCGCCTGCATTAGGATTGCCCGCATTTCCGCCGCCACCCCCTGCATTGGGGTTGCCGCCTCCACCACCTGCGTTGGGATTGCCCCCGCCGCCGCCTGCATTAGGGTTGCCTGAGTTGCCCCCGCCAGATCCGCCAGGTCGGCCACTCTGTCCGGGGTTGGCGGGCCCGGGGTTTGACGGTTTTCCCCCGCCAATGGAACCGCCGCCCCCACCGCGCTGCGCATGCAGATCAATGGTCATCCCTCCGAGAACCAGACCCAGCGCACCGATTCCACCTGCGACGAAAGAAAATTTACGATTCATGCGGTCCCATCCCTTCCACTCGTAGACGAGCTAGATCCGGATCGGTCACATCCCAAAAGGCACACACGCCTCTGAATGTCGAGACAAGTCTTCTGCGTGGGAGGTAGCGGGTCGTGAGATCGCGACGTAGGAGGACGAGAGGCGGGTCCTCAGACCCGCCTTGAGGGCCTTGGTGTTTCCACTACGCGGTAGCGCTCGCGTTGATTTTCAGCAGCTTCATCAGGTTGCCGCTCAGGATCTGTTCCTTCTGCGCTTCAGTGAGGGTCGAGTGGTTGAGGACCAAGTCGACCGTTACTGGCCAGTTCAGTGGATTGTCCGTCCCGTAGACGACCTGGCTGATCCCCATTTCGGCGACGAGATGACGCAGACCTTCGTCGGTCAACACCATCGTGTCCGCCATGATGTTCGTCTTCAGGTACTCGCGCGGATGCTTCTTGTTCGCGCACATCGCGTTGCCGCGCACGTCGCACGCGACCTCCGTCCGCTGGAAGTACGACGGGAGATAACCGCCGCCGTGCGCACCGCAGACCTTCAGGTTCGGGAACTTGTCGAACGTCCCGTCGAAGACCAGCCGCGTGAGAAAGTATGTCGTCTCGAGCGGGTTCCCGATGATGTTGCCGATGTCGCCCCTCGCCTTCCAGGCGTCTGGCTTGACGATGTTGTCGGCCCCGCCGGGGTGCATGAAGACAATCACGCCCAGCTCGTTCGCTTTGGCCCAGAACGGATCGAACTTCGGCAGGGACAGTGACTCGCCGTTCACGTGACCGCCGATCGTGGCGCCGCGCATCCCGAGCTGTTTGACGCCGTAATCGAGCTGTTCGGCGGCGAGCTCCGGGAACTGGAGCGAGATTGAAGCCAGCGCCACGAACCGATCGGAATGGTCACCGACCCACTTGGCGAGCCCTTCGTTCTGCGCGCGCACGATCCGGCCGGCGAGATCGCGATCCTGGACTTCCCACCACCAGTAGCCGTTGATGGTGAGCACCTGGATGTCGATCCCCTGGCCGTCGATGAGCGCGATGCGGTCCGGCCCGAGCGCGCGGCCGCCGGCCTGCCGCTCGAACGGCGTCCCCTTGACGACCTCGGCGACGCCGTCGACCGTGCAATGCGAATGCACGTCGATCACCTTCACGCGCTTGCGGCCGATGAACACTTCGCGCCGCTTGACGGGACCCGCGGGAGCCGCGGCGGCGCCGCCGCCGCGCTGACCCCCACCCCCTCGCTGCGCGAGCATGGGCATGCCGCGCCCTACGGCGTATGCGCCAGCCGCCGCGCCCGCGACGGTCTTGAAGAAATCTCTCCGGTTCTGCATCGGTTCTCCTTATCGACGATCACGGGCCACAGAGTCACAGAGACTCAGAGAAATCAATTCTTGCCCTCTGTGACTCTGTGTCTCTGTGGTTTGTGTTCACGTCTTCGTGCGCTTCGTGGTTGACCTTTCATCGGCATGCTGCCCGCTGCCCGCTGCCAGCTGCCTGCTTCGACTAATTCGTTGCCGCCGGCGCAATCTTGAGCAGCTTCACCAGGTTGCCGCCGAGGATCTGTTCCTTCTGCGTGTTGTTGAGGAACGTCGCGTTCAGGATGAAATCGGGATTGGCAGGCCAGCCGAACGGCATATCGGTGCCGTACACCATTTGTCCGGCGCCGACCTCGGCCACCAGGTGGCGGAGTCCCTCCTCGCGGAAGATCATCGAGTCGACCATGATCTGCGTCTTGAAGTAGTCCTCGACCGGCCGTTTCTTGCCGGTGCAGGCGTCAGCCTGCCGAATGCACTGGGCGTCGGTGCGGCCCAGGTACGATGGCAGATAGCCGCCCGCGTGCGCCCCGCAGATCTTCAACCCGGGGAATTTGTCGAGCGTTCCTTCATAGATCAGATGCGAGAGAAACATCGTCGTCTCGAGCGGATTGCCGATCGTGTTGCCCAGGGCACCCTTGCCGCCGAAATGCTTTTCCGCACCGATGTCGTTGCCGCCGCCGGGATGCATGAACAGCAGCACACCGAGCTCCTGCGCCTTCGCCCAGAACACATCGTATTCGGGCCCTGACAACTCCTTCTCGCCCGCGAAGCCTGCGGAGATCCCGCCGCCCTTGAAGCCAAGCCGCTTCACGCCGTCCTCCAGCATTTCAGCCGCGATGTCGGGGAATTGCAGCGGCATCGACGCCATCCCGATGAATCGATCGGGATACTTCGCGACAATCGCGGCCGTGCCCTCGTTCTGCGTCTTCACGATCGCGCGCGCGAGGTCGCGATCGGGAACGCCGTACCACCACCCGCCCTGCTGCGTGAGCAGGGCGATGTCGATGCCCCACTCGTCCATCGCGCGCACGCGGTCCGGGCCGACCACCAGGTTCGGGGCAACGTTGACGTTCTTCGCGAACGGTGTCCCTTTCACGACCTCGGCGACCGCGGGGATGCCGAGATGCGCGTGGGAGTCGATCACCTTGATGCGCTTGCGCCCGATCGAGATCTCGCGGCGCTTCGCCGCGCCCTGGAGGGCTCGAGCGAACGCGGCGTAGCCGCCTCGCATGACGAAACTCCCGGCGGCCGCGGCTGCGGTTGCTCTAAAGAACTCTCTGCGATTCGGCATGTGTCCTCCTCGCGGACCTGAAAGGTCCGCGCCGCGGCCGCAATTCTACATCCACTGGGCGCCCGTATCTCCTTCTAAACTTGACATTTTTGGCATTCGGTTCTACAACTCCGATGCCCTCGGTACGTCTCGATCAGCACTCCGGACCACGGACTCCCGTCTCCCGTCCTGGCCCAGGACCGAGGACCGGAGACTCAGACCGACGGCCCACCCACAGAAAGGGAAACAACGATGAAGCGGCGCATATTGATTGGTGCTCTGACCGCCCTCGCTTTGGTGAGCGGCGTGTCACCAGAAGCGGCTGCGCAGTCCGCGGCATCGAAGGCGGCCCCGCCCGCCGCCATTCCGAAAGTCTCGCTGAACAACGTCGCGCGCCACGGCTACTTCTATGCTGGGGGCCAGTACGTCGGCGAGATCGGCCCGATGAAAGAACCGACCATGGGCGGCGCCATGTACTTCGAGGTCATGGTGCCCAAGCAGATCAAGTCGCCGTATCCGGTTGTGTTCCTTCACGGCGCTGGACAGACAGGTGTCGACTGGCTGCAGACGCCTGACGGGCGCCCCGGCTGGGCCTACAACTTCCTCGACATGGGGTACGTCGTCTACCTCGAGGACTTCCCGGCGCGCGGCCGCTCGCAGTACGTCCCTGGCGTCGACGGGACCAACGAGAACCTGAATCTCAACATCCGCACTGCAAACAACCTCGAAGAGATCTTCACCGCTTCCGCCGCGCGCGGCGACTTTCCGAACGCGAAGAAGCATACGCAGTGGCCCGGGACCGGCCGCATCGGCGACAAGATCTTCGACGATTTCAACAAGACGCAGGTGCAGTTCCTCCAGGGGCCCCGGCAGGAAACGATGACGCGCGACGCGAACGTCGCGCTGCTCGACATGATTGGCACGCCGGTCATTCTGCTCACGCACTCGCAGGGCGGCGGGTTCGGATGGACGATCGCCGATCGGCGTCCCAACCTGGTGAAGGCGATCGTCACGCTGGAGGCCGCGGGACCGCCGATCAAGGGCGTGGACACCGCGAAGGTGGCCTACAACGATGGCGGTGGCTTGGCGTGGGGCATCAGCGCCAGCCCGGTCACCTACGCGCCAGCCGTGACCAATCCGTCCGAGCTGCAGACGGTCCTCGAGACGACAACGCCCGAGGCCGGCACGGTTCCCTGTTACGTGCAGAAGGAGCCCGCGCGCAAGCTCGTGAACCTCGCGAAGATCCCCGTCCTGTTCATGAGTGCTGAGGGCGGCTACCACCGCGTCTTCGATCGCTGCGTCCCCACCTGGCTGAATCAGGCCGGTGTGAAGACCGAGTATGTCGAGATGGAGAAGGTCGGGCTGCGCGGCAACGGCCACCAGATGATGCTGGAGAAAAACAGCGCCGACATCGCGAAGTACATGGGCGGGTGGATGGCGAAGAACGCGCCGGCGGCCGGCATGGACGTGTCGAAGGCGATGCCGCCGAAGGCGATCCCGACGTTCCCGACCGATTCCATCGCGGCAAAGGGTTTCTTCTACGCAGGCGGCTCCTACGTCGGTGAGCCAGGCAAGCAGATCATGCACGGCTCCATGTACACGGAAGTGTGGGTACCGAGGCAGATCAAGTCGCCCTATCCAATGGTGATCTTCCACGGCAACGGCCAGACCGGTCAGGACTGGCTCTACACTCCCGACGGCCGCAAGGGATGGGCGTATTCCCTGATGGACGCGGGATACGTGGTCTACATGGTCGACTACCCGGCGCGCGGCCGATCGGCGTACGTGCCCCTGAAGACGGCCGACGGCAAGTGGATCGACGGCACCTTCGGGATCCGCACGGGGCTCGAGCTTGCGCGCATCTGGACGGCCGGCCGCGAGTTGGGCGACTTCCCGCGGAAGAACGACCACACGATGTGGCCGGGGACGGGCAAGCCGGGCGATCCGATCTTCGACAACTTCATCCGCACGCAGGTGCAGTTCGCGGGCGAGAGCACGAACATGGCGCTACCCGCCGGCGTCGCGCTCCTCGACATGATCGGCACGCCGGTCATCATGTTCACGCATTCGCAAGGCGGCGGCGTCGGCTTCGAGGTGACGGAGCAGCGTCCGAAGCTGGTGCACGCGATGGTGGCGATCGAGCCGGGTGGCCCGCAGTTTGGGGGCGTGAACACGGCAACCGCCGTGGCCGGTCCCCGCAACCTGAATTCCTGGGGGTTGACGACGACGCCGTACGAGTACGCGCCCGCGGCAAAGAGCCCGGCGGATCTCGACGTGTACCTCGAGGAAAAACAGGAACGCCCGGACGAGGCGCGGTGCTGGCTTCAGAAGGAGCCGGCGCGGAAGCTCGTGCGCTGGAAGGACATCAAGGTGCTCAGCGTCTCGGCGGAGGGCACGTATCACCGCACCTACGATCCGTGTATCCCGAAGTTCCTCAGGCAGGCTGGTGTCCCTGGAGAGTTCGTCCGCCTCGAGGACGTCGGCATCCGCGGCAACAGCCACATGATGATGCTCGAGAAGAACAGCGACCAGGTGATCAACTTCATCACCGGGTGGCTTCAGAAGAATGTCCTGGCCGCGGGGACGGGGACTCGTTGATAGAGACAATTCCCAACCTCCAACTCCCAACTCCCAAAGGAGCCAAACGTCGCGACAGCGAGCTTTTTGGAGTTGGGAATTGGGAATTGGAAAATTGACAGCGAAGGAGTAGGAACTATGAGAACGCGCGCTTCGTTGATCGCGATGACCGCTCTCGTGCTGCTGGCGGCGCTGGCGATCGTGTACCGCAATGCGCCGGCGCAAGGGCAGGCCGGGCCGCAGCAGGCGAGATTCGCGGCGGTCCCGTCGGAAAAGGGCGGCCAGGATCCGTTCGGGGCCTACGACATCGTCAGGGACTGGCCAAAGCCAATCAGCTCGCTCCCGGGCATGGCCAAGTGGACGTGGGGCGCCGGCGAGTACGTCTTCGCGGAGACCCCGAACCGCGTCTTCATCCTGCAGCGCGGCTTGCTGCCGGCCCTCGAGAGACCGAAGGTCATCAAGCTGCCGCAGCTCGGTCCCAACATCGAGTTCCCGATCGGGCGTCTGCCGTGGCGCGATGCGACGTCCACGAGCCCTCCCGGAGCGATGGAAGTCAACGGCAAGCCTGGCGACGACTCGGACGTCGGCGTCGCGGGCACCGATTTCCTCTGGTCGCACATCATCCAGGTCGCCGACGCGCAGGGCAACCTGATCGAGGACTGGACGCAGTGGGACAAGATGTTCCGCCGGCCGCACGCGATTTACATCAGCCCGTACGATCCGCAGAAGCGCGTGTTCATCGTCGATGACTACCGCCAGGCGGTGTTCATCTTCTCGCACGACGGCAAGCAGCTGCTGAAGACGCTCGGCGAGGTGAACGTGCATGGGGCTGACCCGAAGCACTTCTTCCGGCCGACCTATATCGCATGGGATCCGGACGGCACCTACTTCATCGCCGACGGCTACGCAAACACGCGCGTCGTGAAGTACGACAAGAACGACAACTACGTGATGGCGTGGGGCGAGAAGGGCGAGGGGACCGCTCAGAAGCCGGAGACGCGTCCCGGCTACTTCAACAGCGTCCACGGCATCGCCGTCGATCCGGTTGCGCATGAAGTGTTCGTCAACGATCGGAACAACCGTCGGATCCAGGTGTTCGACGAGAACGGCAAGTTCCTCCGGATGTGGAGCATCGGCCAGCCGCCGTCCGACGTCCACCTGATCATCATGGACGGACAGCGGAACATCTGGGCCGCGGATCGCGGGACGTCGAAGATGGTCAAGTACGACCGCGAGGGCAACCTTCAGTACACGTGGGGCACATGGGGCGATTTCCCCGGCGGATTCTGGGGTGTGCACGGGCTGAGCGTCGACTCGGAAGGCAACTTCTACGTCGCTGAAGTCGACAGCGGCCGCGCACAGAAGTACCGTCCGCGCGCGGGCGCCAACCCGGCGTTTCTGGTCGCGAAGCCGAATTACCCGACCGGCACCAACTAGGACGGCATCAACTCCCAACTCCCAAAAACCAATTCCCAAGGCGATCGCACCGGTCCCCTTGGGGGTTGGGAGTTGGAAGTTGGGAGTTCCATGCTCTACCTTCTCTTCTTCCTCTCGGGTCTCAGCGGACTGATTTACCAGGTCGTCTGGGTCCGCGTCTTCGGCAACGTCTTCGGCAACACCGTCTATTCCGCATCAGTGGTGGTGGCGGTCTTCATGCTGGGGCTGGGCGCCGGCAGCTACCTTGGGGGCGCGTGGTCGGACCGGCAGTACGCTTCGCACCCCGAACGGCCGTTGCGCGCGTACGGATACATCGAGATCGCGATTGCGGCGATGGGCCTCGCCATCGCGCTCGTCCTCCCTCACCTTGACCGGGTCTCGGTTCTCGTAACCTCGTACGCGCAGGACGCGAACGGCTGGTACGTCATCACTCCCGCATCGTATGCGGCACGTGCCGGGATCGCGGTCGCGCTGCTGATACCTATCTCGCTGCTTATGGGGGCGACGCTGACGCTCCTGATCCGCCATCTCGTTCGGAGCGACGTCGAAGCGCAGGGGAGACGCATCGCGCTGTTGTACGCCGTGAACACCGCGGGCGCGGCTGTCGGATGTTTCCTGACCGACTTCGCGCTGGTGCCGGCGTGGGGACTGCGGAATACGCAGTTCATGGCGGTGGCGTTCAACATCGTGGCAGGTGTCGGCGCAATTGTGCTGGCCTCTCGTTCACCAGCGGCGCGGACCTTGTCAGGTCCGCGGAAAGAGGCGAGAGGCCGACGCTCGCAGGGCCCAACTCCCAACTCCCAACTCCCAACTCCCAAGGCGGTGGTCTTTACCAGCGTCGCGCTCGCGTTGTCCGGCTTCGCCGCGCTCGGGATGGAGATCCTCTGGTTCCGCCATTTCTCGATCATGCTCGGCGCCTTCCGCGCCGTCTTCTCGTTGCTGCTGACGGTGATCCTCGTCGGCATCGGCGCGGGCGCGCTCGTCGCCGGCGTCGTGTCGCGCCGCACTCGGAGGCCCGCGCAGTGGCTGATCGCCGTTCAGGCACTGTTTATTGTCTTTACGCTGATCGGGATGGCTGCGGCCGATTCGAGTGCGATCGACCGTACGGTGTCGAGCGCAATCGGCGCCGCTGCCGCTGCCGGCGCGCCGCCGGTCGCACGGTCCGGGCTCGCGTGGACGCTGACAGAGCTGTGGTTCAATCTGCGACCGATCCTGCCCGAGGTCGCGCTGCCGGCGCTCCTC
>Ga0070699_100002463_pt1 | contig 16643 bp, 14 predicted proteins | sample KBSK1503metaG_FD_65473 | JGI IMG/M metagenome (GOLD analysis project Ga0070699, IMG submission 65473) | Corn, switchgrass and miscanthus rhizosphere microbial communities from Kellogg Biological Station, Michigan, USA - KBS K1-50-3 metaG | ecosystem: Host-associated > Plants > Roots >... | reverse complement strand
GAGCCGCTGGGCCCTGCACCGACTGGAGCGCCACCAGCCGACGTTGGAAAACATCTTCTTGCACTATGTGAGCGAGACCCCGGCGGGGACGGGGGCTGCGTGAGCGGGATGCTGGCCGTGTGTCAGAAGGAGCTGTCGACCTATTTTCGCTCGCCGATCGCCTACTTCGTCGTCGCGGTGTTCATGCTGGGCACCGGCTACTTCTTCGCCTACAACACCTTCCTGACCGGCAACGCCACCATGAACGAGACGTTCCAGAACATGGGCATCCTGCTTCTGTTGGTTATTCCCACCGTATCGATGCGGCTGTTTTCGGGCGAGTACGGCGCGGGCACGATGGAGCTGTTGGCGACGCTGCCGCTCAGGCCCTGGCAGGTCGTGCTGGGCAAATATCTCGGCGCGGTCGCGATGCTCCTGCTCATGACCACGGCCACGCTCATCGACCTCGTCCCTCTGTACCTGTTCGGTAACCCCGAAACGACGACGATCGTCTCGGGCTACATCGGCTTCGTCCTGCTGGGCATGGCCTGCCTGGCCGTCGGCCAGTTCTTCTCGGCCTTGACGCAGAACCAGATCGTCGCGGCGCTGATCACGGTGTCGGTGCTGCTGGGCTTCTGGTTCGTCCACAATCTCCAAAGCTTCCAGAGATCATACGCCTTGCGCGCCGTGTTCCGTCATCTGTCGTTCTCTCTTCATTTTGGCGCATTCATCGAGGGCCTCGTGCGCAGCGAAGCCGTGACGTTTTATCTCGTCGTCTGCGCGATCGCCCTCACCCTCAATGCCAGTTACCTCCAGTGGCGGCGCTGAGGTGGACCGCTCGTTCCTCTCGGGACTGATTCTGTTGGCGGGCATCGCCCTGCTCGCCACGGCGCTCGCGATCCAGGCGATCCTGCTGGAGACGGTCGTGTGGACGGTCGTGCTCGGCGGGGCGGGCGCGCTGCTCTCGGCATGGGGCGCGTATTCACTCCGCACCGAGCTGGGCGCTGTGATGCGGGGGCGCCGGGGCGAGATCGCGCTGTACACCTTGGGCGTGGTCGGCGTGCTGATCGCCCTCGCCTATCTCTCGGTGCTGTTCCCGGTCCGCTTCGATCTGACCAGGGCGAAGTTGTACTCGCTGTCTTCGCCCACGGTGACCATGCTGAAGCGGCTCGACAAGCCGGTGCACATCGTCTTCTTCCACGATCCCATCATGCGGGAGACCGTCGAGCTCTACGAGCTCGTGGCCAAGCAGAACAAGCTCATCACCGTCGAGTTCTACGATCCGATGCTCAATCCGGCCCAGGCGCGAATGCTGGGCGTGCAGTTCGCAGGGACCGCGCTGATGCAAAGCGAGGACCGCAAGCTACAGGTGCACGGCGACAGCGAGACCGACATCGCCAACGGCATCCTGCGCGTTTCGCAGGGCGCCAAGCAGCGCGCGTGCTTCCTCGACGGTCACAACGAGCCCGACCCCTTCAGCATGGAGTCCCACGATCACCTGGAGGGTGCGCCCGGTCACACTCACGGACTGGGCGCCCAGTATGTCCTCCACGACCGCCACGGGATGGCCAAGGCCCGCCATAGTCTGGAGGCCATGAACTACGACGTGGAGAAGGTCTTGCTGGTGCGTGGCGCCGCCGTGCTCTCCCACTGTTCGCTGCTGGTCGTGGCGGGGCCGAAAGTGGCGCTGCTCTCTCCGGAGGTAGCGGCGGTGCGGGCCTACCTGGCGGCTGGCGGGAACGCGTTCTTCATGCTCGACCCGTTCGTGCGCACCGGGCTGGAGCCGGTGATCCGGGAGTACGGCGTGGTGCTGGACGATACCATTGTCATCGACGAGGCCAGCCACTTCTGGGCCGACGTCTCCTCCCCCGCTGTGACCAGCTACAATCACCATCTCATCACGGTTGATCTGCCGCTGACCTTCTTCCCGGGCGTCCGCTCGCTCTCACCGACGCCGAGTCGCGTGCCAGGGACGACCGTCATCCCGATCGCCAACTCGTCCAAGAACAGCTGGGCGCAGGCCCGTCCCGACCGCGTCGAGTTCCGCAAAGGCCGCGACGTGCCCGGGCCGAACACGCTGATGGTGATCGCGTCCCGGCGCCCGGTCGCACGCGACGACGCCGCGGCGATTCACTTCGGACCACCGGGCGACCGCACCGGGACCCTGCTCAGCAGGACAGAAGCCGCGCCGGCCGCCGTCAAGGGCCGATCCCGCATCGCTGTGGTGGGCGACTCGGATTTCGCCACCAACTCCTTCTTCCACATCATGGGCAACGCGAGACTCTTCCTCAACACGGTGAACTACCTGGCCGCCGAGGAAAACCTGATCGGCATCGAGCCGCGCACGTACGACCTGCCCAGGGTGAACCTCACCAACCGGCAAATGAAGGGGACCTTCTTCCTCTCGGTGATTCTCGTCCCCGCCCTGCTGGCGGTGGTGGGCACCGCGGTGTGGTGGAAACAGCGGTGAGCGTAGCCGGGTTACGCCGCCGGCTCGTGGCCGTCTGGCTGGTGTTGGCGGTGTTGGTGGGGGTGATCGTGGTCCTCGAGCGCACCAACCTCGGCGGTCCGCCGGCGGGGTCCGGCCGCCCTCGCGACGTCCGCTGGCTGCTGCCGGTGCCGGTGGACCAACTCGGCGCTATTGAGGTAGCCCAAGCCGGGACTCTCCATCGCTTCGAGCGCGACGCGACGGGCGCCTGGTTCTATCACGGTGTCCACACGGGATCGGAAGGAACCCACGCGCACGCCGCCGATCCGGCGATGGCGGCGCGCATCGAGCGCGCCGTGGCGGCGTTCGGCCGGACGCGCATCGAGCGGCAGTTCTCGCTGAAGACGACCGCCGGGGACTACGGGGTCACGACGCCCGAGACGCTCATCCTCCTCTATCGGCGACACGAGCCGCAACCGCTCGTCCAGTACTCGGTCGGCGACGTCGCCCCGGACACGCTGAGCCGGTATGTGCTGGCCGTCGGGAGTTCGGTCGTGTCGACCATCCCGGACTATCAGATCGACAATTTGCTGAAGCTGATCGAGGCCGTCGGAGGCTCACGCGGCCGGGGACCGGCCACCCCGCGGGCCCCCCTCGGTCGCGGCGCGTCGCCAAGCGCGGGAGCTCGCGGGACGGACGGGACGAGCCGTCGATGACCCCGCGCCCCGCGGTCGTCGCCGGCTTCGCCCTCGCCGCGATCGCCGCCGCCGCCAGCCCCGCCTTCGCGCACACGGGAGGCACCACCGGCTACGCCTCGATCGCGATCGGCCGCGCCAGCGTCCGGTATAGCCTGACGCTCTGGCCCTCGGCGTTGCCAGCGGCGGTGGCCGAGGAGCTCCAGCTCGCCCGCGCGGGCCGCGCCCCCAGCCGGGACCGGCTCCTCGGCTTCATCCACGCCAAGGTCACGCTGGTCGCCCACGGGAGACGCTGCGAGGCCGGACCCGGATTCCTCTTTCCATCCGCGCGGCAGGGGGAGAGCGTCACCCTCGTCGTGGACTTCGCCTGCGCCGACACCGTCCGCGACCTGCTGATCCGCGACGACCTCTTCGACGTCCTCGGCGCCGACTACCACACGCTCGCCCGGATCGAGGCGCCGGGCTTCAGCGGGCAGTTCGCGTTCACACCGGAGACGCGCGAGATGCGCGTGACGGTGGGCGGCGCCGGCGCCGGCGGGACCGTGAGCTTTTTCCTGCTCGGTGTCGAGCACATCCTGAGCGGCTACGATCACCTGCTCTTCCTACTCGGGCTCCTCCTGCGGGGCGGCGGCTGGTTCTCGCTGGCCAAGATCATCACCGCCTTCACCCTCGCTCACAGCGTCACCCTCGCCCTCGCCGTGCTCAACGTCGTGGTGCTGCCGGACCGCCTGGTCGAGGCCGTCATCGCGCTGTCGATCGCCTTTGTGGCTGCCGAGAACCTCTTCCTGAGCCCCGTCGTCCCCCGCCGGTGGCTCGTGAGCTTCTGCTTCGGCCTCGTCCACGGCTTCGGCTTCTCGTCCGCGCTCCGTGAGCTGGGGCTCCCGACCCACGGGCTGCTCCTCTCCCTCTTCGGCTTCAACGCCGGCGTGGAAGCGGGCCAGGCCCTGGTGGTGGCCGTCATCTTGCCGCTGATCGTGGTCCTGCGCCGGGCCCGCTGGGAGAAGCGCATGGTCTTGAGCTCGTCGCTGGCGATCCTGCTCGTCGGACTCGTCCTGTTCGTGCAGCGGGTTTTTCTCTGAGGCCGGGCCCGCGGTCGCGGCGCGCCGGCGGCTCCGGAAATCGCGCAGCGAAACGGGGCGGTATACTAGCGCGGATGACGGAGCTGGAGCACGAGCTGCGCAAGGTCGTCGAGGGCGACGTCCGCTTCGATGCATACTCGCGGCTCCTCTATTCCACCGACGCCTCGATGTATCAGGTGGAGCCCGTGGGTGTCGTGATCCCGCGCCACGCGGGCGACGTCCAGGCGGTACTCGAGGTCGCCAACCGCACGGGCACGCCGGTCTTGCCGCGGGGCGGCGGAACCTCGCTGACCGGCCAGGCTGTCAACCGGGCCATTGTCCTCGACTTCTCGGCGCACATGAATCGCCTCCTCGAGCTTCGCGCGGAGGAAGGGTGGGCGCGCGTCGAGCCGGGGCTCGTGCAGGATGAGCTGAACCACCTGGTGCGCCCGCACGGCCTCCTCTTCGGCCCGGACACCTCGACATCGAACCGGGCGACCCTGGGCGGCATGCTCGGCAACAACTCCGGGGGCGCCCACTCGATCGCCTACGGCCTCACCGTCGACCACGTGCTCGAGCTGCGGGTCGTGCTCGCCGACGGCACCGAAACCGTGCTTCGCGAGCTCGGTTCCCCCGAGCTCCCCGCCGCGACCGCGGGGGCGGGGCTCGTCGGCCAGATCCACCGCGAGGTGGCGCGCATCGGCCGCGAGTACGGCGAAGAGATCCGCGCCCGCTACCCCGTCTATTGGCGGCGCGTCGCCGGCTACAATCTGACCGAGCTCGTCGCCGACCGGCCGCTCAACCTGGCCCGCCTGATCGTCGGCTCCGAGGGCACGCTCGCGACGATCGTCGAGGCGAAGGTGCGTCTCGTGCCCCGGCCCCGGCGGACCGGACTCTGCGTGATCCACTACCGGGAGCTGCAGGAGGCGCTCGAGTCCTCGCAGGCGATCCTCGACACCCAGCCCTACGCCGTCGAGCTCACGGACAAGATGATCCTCGACCTCGCCCGCGGCAATCTCGAGCAGTCGAGCCGTATGGGCTTCGTGCAGGGCGACCCTGCCGCGATCCTGATCGTCGAGTACGCGGGTGACGACGAGGCGGCGGTCCGCGCCCGGGTCGAGGCGCTGCGGGCGCGCCGGGAGCGGGAGCGCTTCGGCTACGCGGCGCACGTGGCCCTCGACCCCGCGGAGCAGCAGTCGATCTGGAAGCTCCGCAAGGCCGGGCTCGGGCTGCTCCTCGGCATGAAGGGAGACAGGAAGCCGATCGCGTTCGTCGAGGACACCGCCGTCGACCCCAAGCACCTCGCCGAGTTCGTGCCGCGCTTCAGCGCGATCCTCGCCCGCCACGGCGCCGCCGCCGCGTACTACGGCCATTGTTCCGTCGGGTGCCTGCACGTCCGCCCCGTCATCGACCTGAAGACGGCGCGCGGCCTCGACCAGGTCCGCGCGATCGCGAGCGAGATCACCGACCTCGTCCTCGAGTACGGCGGCACGATCTCGAGCGAGCACGGCGACGGCCGCGCGCGGAGCCCCTTTCTCGAACGGGTGTACGGGCGGCGGGTCATGGAGGCTCACCGGGAGCTCAAGCGCGCGTTCGATCCGAGGAACCTGATGAACCCGGGCAACATCGTCGAGAGCCCCGGGCTCACCGAGCACCTGCGCTACGGCCCCGAGTACAAGACGTGGGAGCCGGCGACCGTCCTCGATTTCTCGACCCAGGGCGGGTTCGCGGCGGCGGTGGAGATGTGCAACGGCGTCGGCGTCTGCCGGAAGAAGCTCGAGGGCACGATGTGCCCCTCGTACATGGCGACCCGGGACGAGGAGCACTCGACGCGGGGTCGCGCGAACGCGCTGCGGGCGGTGCTGTCGGGCCGGGTGCCGGCTGCGGATTTCACGGGGCGGCGGCTCTACGAGGTGATGGATCTCTGCCTCGAGTGCAAGGCCTGCAAGGCAGAGTGCCCCGCGAACGTCGACATGGCAAAGCTCAAGTACGAGTTCCTCTCCCACTACCACGCCGCGAACGGCCTGCCACTCCGGAACCGCTTCTTCGGACGGATCGAGCTGGCGAGCCGAATGGGGTCCCGGGTGGCGCCCCTCGCGAACCGGCTCACCCGGCTCGGCTCCGTCCGCTGGCTCCTCGAGAAGGCGCTCGGAATCGACCGGCGCCGGCCGCTCCCCCGGCTGGCGGGCCAGACGTTCACCGCCTGGTTCCGCTCCCACACCGCTCCCGCCGGAGCCCCGCGGGGCGAGGTCGTGCTCTTCCACGACACCTTCGTCACGTATAACCAGCCCGAGATCGGCCGGGCCGCCGTCTCACTCCTCGAGGCCGCCGGTTACCACGTCCGGCTCGTCGACAAGAAGTGCTGCGGCCGGCCCCTGATCTCGAAGGGGATGCTCGACCAGGCCCGCGCCCACGCCGCCTGGAACGTCGAGCGCCTGCGCCCGCACGCCGAGGACGGGGTCCCGATCGTCGGGCTCGAGCCCTCCTGCCTCCTCACGCTGCGCGACGAGTACGTCGACCTGCTCCGGACCGACGCGGCCCGGACGGTGGCCGCCCGGAGCCTGCTCTTCGAGGAGTTCCTGCAGCGCGAGCGGGGTCGCGGGCTCACGCTTCCGTTCGCGGCGAACGGGCGCAAGGCGCTGCTCCATGGTCACTGCCACCAGAAAGCGCTCGTGGGCACGGCGCCCACGGTCGAGGCACTCCGGTGGGCGGGCTTCGACGTGTCGGAGGTAGACTCGGGCTGTTGCGGCATGGCGGGGTCGTTCGGGTTCGAGCGCGAGCACTACGATGTCTCGATCCGGCTCGGCGAGCAGCGCTTGGTGCCCGCCGTGCGCGCGGCCGGCGCCGATGTTCTCGTGGTGGCGCCGGGGATCTCCTGCCGCCAGCAGATCGAGCACCTGGCGGGGCGACGGGCCCGGCATCCCGCCGAGGCTCTCTGGGAATCGCTACGTCGCGATTGAAGTGCGAGGCGCAGCCGAAGGCGAGCCGAGCCGACGAATCCGAAAATGGCGAAGCCGCGAGCCCGCTTGCTCCGGCGAGGCCCGAATTGGTGGAGCCGAGCCGGTAATTTCGTGAAGGCGCGAAGCGCGCAGAACGCGCTCCTGCTGGCGGCCAGCGCGGCCCTCCTCTCCTTCGACTTCGGCCGGCGTGTGCTGTCGACGAACGACGAGACGCGCTTCCCGATGCTCGCCCGCGACATCCTCGCGCGCGGGGACTGGCTCCTGCCGCGGCTCAACGGCACCCTCTACCTCAATAAGCCGCCGCTCTACGCCTGGCTCATCGCGCTCTGCTCTTGGCCGCGCGGCGAGGTGACCCAGGCGACGGCCGCGGTACCGTCGCTGGCGGCGACGGTGGGGATCGTGCTGATCACCGCCTGGTTGGGTCGGCGGCTCTTCGGCGCGGGCACGGGCCTCGTCGCCGGCCTCGTCGTCGTCACCATGTACGGGGCTTTCTCGCAGGCGAGGGTGCCGATGCCCGACATGGTGCTCTGCCTCGCCGAGACGGCCGCCATGGCGGCTTTCGTCGCGGTCGAGTTCGAGCGGCGGCCGGCGGCGCTGCCGTTGTTCTACCTGCTCGTCGCCGTCGCCTTCTGGATCAAGGGGCCCGCCGGCCTGCTCCCGATCATCGTCGCGGTGGTGTACGCGCTCGCCGTCCACGGCCGTTCGGGCTGGTCGCGCGTCGCGTCGGCCTCGGGCATCTTCGTGCTCCTCCTGGCGATCGCCGGCTGGTCGCTTCTGGGGGCCACCGCCGGGCGCGAGGCCTTCAGGCACGGGGTCGTCGAGACCGACATGCTCGGCTGGTATCTCGGGGCGAGCGCGATCGGCTGGCGGACCATCGGCGAGCCTCTCGCTCAGACGGCCACCGTCCTCCTGCCGTGGACGCTCGCGCTCCCGTGGGTCCTCTGGAGTGTGCTCCGAGGCCGCGGGGAGGAGCGCCCGCGCCGTGGCGGGCACCTGCTCCTGCTCTGGGCTGGGATCACGTTGCTCGCGATCGCGCTGTCTCAGCAGCAGCGGATGCGCTACTACCTTCCGCTCTGCCCTCCCGTCGCGGCCCTGGTCGCCGGATGGTATGGGGGGCTGCGCCTGCGCCGTCGCGCCGCCGTGTTCGCGGGCGCCTGGGTGGTCGTGGCGAGCGCGCTCATCGGCTGGCAGGCCTCCGCGGGCGCTCGGCACAATCGCGCGACCGATCTGCGCGGTGTCGCCCGCGAGGTGCGGACGGCCCCGCGACCGCTCTACGCGGTCGACGTTCCCGAGCTCGCGCTCTCGTTCAACCTCGGGGCCCCCGTCGCGGTGCTGCCGAACGGCCGGCCGCTCGAGCGGTCCCTCGCGGACGCCAGGGGCGGGTATCTCATCGTCGCCGAGCGGGCGCTGTCCACGACCGACGACGGCGCGCGCCCGCGCCCGGTCGCCGACGGCGTCGTCGGCGGCCGGCGGTTCGCGGTCTTTGCGCGGGAGTGATAGCATTCGCCTGTGAGCCGCCATCTCGGTCCGCCCCCTTCGGGCGCGCCCCCGGTCCCGGAGCCCACGTACGCCGAACGCGCCCGAACGCTCGTGCAGCTCGGCCGCACGGGGATGCTCTCGACGCTCTCACGCCGGCATCCGGGTCATCCGTTCGGCTCCGTCATGCCGTATGCGCTGGACGCGGGCGGACGGCCGATCCTTCTGATCAGCGGCCTGGCGATGCACACCCAGAACCTCCAGGCCGACCGGCGGGCGAGCCTGCTCGTCGCCCAGACGATTGAGGGGGGCGATCCGCTCGCGGCAGGTCGCGTGACGCTCGTGGGCGAGGCCGGCCCCCTGCCGGACGCTGACCGGGCCGCCGCCCGCGCCAGCTACCTCGCGTGGCACCCGAACGCGGCGTACTGGGTCGACTTCGAGGACTTCGCGTTCTACCGCCTCGAGGTCCTGGACGTCTATTTCGTGGGCGGGTTCGCCGCGATGGACTGGGTCAGCGCCGAGGCGTACCGGGCGGCGCCGTCGGATCCGCTGGCCGAGGCGGCCGCCGACATCATGGCCCACATGAACCGCGATCACGCCGACGCGCTCCTGACGTTCGCGCGCGTGCTCGGCCAGGTGGAGGCCGACGACGCATCGATGGTGGCGGTGGACCGACTCGGCTTCAAGCTCCGAGTCCGGAGCGGGGACCGGCTGCAGAGCGTGCGCATCGCCTTCCCCCGCGAGGTCACTTCGGCCGATCAGTCACGCCTCGTCCTGATCGAGATGCTGCGCGACTGCCGCCAGCGCGTCTCGTCATAGAGAGCGGACCGGGAAGCCGGCGCGACCGCCGGCCCCCCGGGGTTCACGGACAGGAAATTCCGAGAGACTAATACAGCGCGACCGGGTTACCGGGCGAGCCGGTCCCGCCGACGATCTTCAGCGGGGCCCAGACGAAGAGAAACTCGTACACGCGGTCCTTCAGGAGCTGGGTGAACTCCATATTCTCCAGATTCCAGATCCCACGCCGAGTTTGCACCTCGGTGTGGCAGGGCACCGCGTAGCCTTCTTCCTCGCCCACGGGCTGGGCGTCGTTGGCCGAGGTATCGCCGCCCATCATGGCAATCTTCCGCGACGCCATGTATTCGCAGGCGCTGACGCCGAATCCCGGCTCGCCCGAGGTGAACTCAGCGCGACGCCTCGCCTTCTCCTCGGCCGACAGCCCCTTCCATTCCGCGTTGAGCCAGAGGTCCCCGTGACCGGTGTAAAGGAACACGCAGTCGCCCTCGCCGATCTCGGCGAGGCCCTCGCGCTGCACCATCGCCCTGACGTCAGCGGCAGTGATGATCCCCGGGCTCTTGGTGTCCTTGGGAATCGGCAGGCGCTTCACGCCCCGGTAGGCGGGGGCATCGAGGAGGACGCCCCGGCAGACGTACGCCTTTTCGGCCACGTGCTCGACGCCGAGCGTGCCCATGCCCAGGACACGGCCGCCCGGGCCTCGCTCGTAGGCCTCTTCACGCCAGCGCCCGTTGTAGTAGAAGTCGCCCTTGGAGGTCCGCACGCCGATGTGGCCCGGACCGTCGAACTGCGTCCCCACTTGCCCGATCTCGGTTTGGACGAACTCGTCGTGATAGACGAGCGCGTTCTTGCCGAACGGGCCCCCGGTCGGCGTGCCCGGGATCTCCATCGTCCAGGACCGAGCGCCGAATAGCGGAATGTCGCGGGCGTAGAGCTTGCCGAGGGTCGCGACCTTTCCCTGCTTGACGAGCCTGAGCGCCTTCATGACCACCGTCGGATTGATGCGGTTGATGGCGCCCGCCTTGTCGTCGGGGCCCCATTCGGTCGGCGCCCATTTTTCGATGAGCGGCTTGTCGTTGATCTGGGCGCTCGCGACCTTCACGCCAGTCAGGCACAGCGCGGCGACCAGCGCGACGGCGAGGATGTGGAAGACGGTCTTCATCTGACCCCTCCTTCGTGAGGTGACACGTTCCGGAGCGGACGCAAGGGACCGCGACGGCCCCTCGTTCATCTCCGGGACGGCGGAGGGGTCAAATGAGTTCGCGATAAATTCGCCGTCCCGGGGCAGCGCATTATGGCGAGGACGCCCGGGCGTGTCAAGGCCGGGTCGTCATCGCCGGGAGCGGGGCCGGCCCGGCCGGCGCCCAGTCCGGGAGCCTGTCCGGCTCCGGGTAGGCCCGGCGGAGAATCGGCGTCGTGATGACGGTCGTGAAGAGCGCCATCGCCACGAGCCAGAAGAACGCCGTCGGCGACAACACGCCGAGATCGGCGCCGATATTGATGACGACGAGCGCCATGAGGGCGCGCGTGTTCATCAGGAGCCCGATCGACAGCGACTCCCGCCAGGGGAGTCCCGTGAACCGGGCGGCGAGCGCGGTCGCCCCGAACTTGGAGGCGCAGGAGACGACGACCACGAGCCCGAGCGCCCACCAGAGTCGCAGATCCCCGCCGAGGGAGCCGATGTCCGTGCGCAGTCCCGAGAAGACGAAGAAGATCGGCAGGAAGAAGACCGCCACGAGGTCGCCGATCGACGCCTTCACCGCCTCGGCGAATTCACGGTTGAACGATCCGGCCACCCCGGCGAGGAGCCCGCCGAAGATGGAGAAGACGCCGAGAGCATTCGTCGCCGTCGCCAGACCGAACGCGACGATGAGGGCGGCGGCGAGGGCACCCGCGGACAGGCCGCCCGACGGTGTCCGGACAACCGTGATCCGCGCGACGCCGAACCGCCCCAGGAGCCAGAACAGCGCGCCGAGCAGTACGACGCCAGCGAGCGACCCCGTCAGCGCCAGGACGCTCAGGCGACCGTGTGTCGTGGCCACCACGACGGCGCCGAGCAGGAGCCATCCGAGGGCATCGTCGAACGCGGCGGCGGTGATCGCGATGAGGCCCATCCGCGTGCGTGTCAGCCGCGTGTGCATCAGGATGCGGCCCATGATCGGGATCGCCGTGATCGAGACCGCGGTCGCGAAGTAGAGCCGGAACGCCGCCAGCGAAGAGCGTCCCGGGGAGAGCGTGTACAGGTAACCGGCCAGGGCGAAGCTGGCCGCGAAGGGAACGACCATGCCCGCCATGGCCACGGCGATCGCGGGCTTCGCCGCCTCGGCGAGCCGGCCGAACGGGAATTCGAGACCGATCAGCAGCATGAGCAGGATGAGTCCGATCTGGGCGAGGGCGGAGAGGATCGCCGTCGTCTCCGGCGTCAGGAGGATGGGGATCGCCACGGGATAGAGGCGGCCCAGAACGGAGGGCCCGAGGATGACCCCGCCCAGGATCTCGCCGACCACCGGCGGCTGCCCGACCCGGCTCCCCGCCCACCCGAAGACCCGGGCGGCGGCGATGATGATCGCCAGGTCCGCGCAGAGCCGCAGGAGCGTCTGCTCGACCGCCAGGGGGTTCACGGTGCTCGCCGGCGGCTCGGGTCGGGGGCGGGAGGCGGCTGGTGCCGGCGGAGCTCGGCGCATTCGTCCGCCCGACTCACCGCCACCGTGGTGATCACGAGGTCCGCGTTCGGCAGCGGCGTCGTGTCCGGGCGTTCGACCAGATCGATGACGAGGACCCGCGTCCCCGGCCGGACCGCCTCCAGCTGGCCGGGCACGGCGTCCGCGGCGAGGTGGGCGCGTCCGGCGACGAACACGACCTTCCGGCCCTCTGCGACCGCGACCGCGATCCGCCGGGCCATCGTGACGTTCCGGGCGTGCCACGCCTCCGCCATCGGGCCCGAGGCGCCGGGCGGCAGCATCCCGCAGTGCACGGCCTCGATCTGCCGCCGGACCGCGGCCTCCCGCGCGGAGTCCTCCGGCAGTTGCGAGGCGACCTGGCCCCGGTCGAGCGCCGGCAGTGCGCCGAGCCCGCCATGGGCGATCACCCTCCGCGCGCCCGTGTTGAGGTCGGTCGCAAGCACCGGCAGCCGAAACCGGCGCGCGGCCTCGAAGAGCGGATAGTACATCGCGAAGTCCGGCCACCCGCGCGCGCGCCACTGGAGCCGCTCCGCGAAATCCACGGGCGACGTCGCCTGGGCCAGCGCCTGGTCGACGGCCACCTGCTGATCCTCGGCGAGCATCTCGAAGGCGACAGCGGGGCGCTCGCCGGCGCCGATCATCCGCTCGAGCAGAAGCGACTGGAGGGTGTGGTGGGTGGGATTGTCGTGCGCCTCGCCGATGCCGACGACGTCAGCCGCTCGCGCCAGCTCGGCCACGCTGGCGAGCTGGTCCGCGCCCACGGAGTCGCCTCCTCCGGCCGGCGCGGTCAGGCCCGGAAGGCCCACGGTCAAGACCCCGAGGCAGAGCCCGCCGACGACCCGGGGCCGCACGCTCGGGCTAGCTCCTGCGCCCGATGGGCTGCACGACGACGTCGGTCGCCTGCCCCTTGAGGAAGTTCTCCACGTTCTCGACGGCGCGGAGCAGGCCGTCACGGATCACGTCGGGCGTCTGCCCGGCGTTGTGCGGGGAGAGCACCACGTTCGGCAGCCCGAGGATGGGGTCGCCCGGCTTGAGCGGCTCGTCGTGAAAGACGTCGAGACCGGCGGCGGCGAGCCGCCGCGTCCGGAGCGCGTCGAGGAGCGCATCACGCTCGACGAGCGGCCCGCGCCCGGTGTTGACGAGGATCGCGCCCGGCTTCATCCGGTTGAGCTCCCGCGCGCCGAGGAACCCCCGGGTCTCCGGGGTGAGGCGGAGGTGGAGGCTCACGATGTCGGCGGCACCGAGGATCTGCTCCTTGGCGCTGATGTTCCCGCTCCGTGCGCTCCAGGCGAGCACGGTCATGCCGATCGCGCCCCCCAGCGCGGCGACGCGGGTGCCGATCTTGCCGGTGCCGAAGACGCCGAGGGTCTTGCCGTAGAGCTGGGTGAGGAGCTCGCGCGGCCAGACGCCCCCACGCATCTCGCGGTCGATCTGCGGGATCCGTCGGGCGGCCGCCAGCATCAGCGCGAGCGCGTGCTCGGCGACCGCGAAGGCGTTCACCCCGGGGGTGTTGCACACCGTCACCCCATGCCGCCCGGCGGCGTCGAGGTCGATGTTGTCGGTGCCGGTACCCCAGATCGAGACCAGCTTGAGCCGGGGGCAGCGCGCGAACACTTCCTCCGTGAACTGGGCGTGGGCGCGGATGTTGATGGCGATCCGCGCCCGGTCGAGGCGCCGGATCAGCTCGGCCTCGTCGTCGGCGCCGCGCTCGGCGAAGACCCGGACGTCGCCCAGGGCCTTCAAGCGCGCGTGGGCCGGGGTGCCTTCGAAGACCGACGGGAAGTCGTCAGGGACGACGATCGTCTCCCGTTCGGGTTTGCGCGACCCTTCCCAGACCACGACCGTTCCGCCGGGCGGTCAGGACGCGTCGGCGAAGATCGACTGCGCGGCGGCGACGCTGGCGCCGGGCTCGTACTTCCCGCCGTGCTCGCGCAGCGTCAGCTCGAGGGCCGACAACGTCGGCAGGATGTAGAGTGGGCTCGCGGTCAGGCTCATGGTGCCGATCCGGAGCGTGTCGGCGCGGATCTTGTCGAGCCCGGTGCCGATGAGGATCCCGTAGCGGTCGCGCATCGTCGACACCACCGCCCGCGCGTCGATGCCAGGGGGGGTCCGGACGCACGTGACGGTGTTGGAGGCGATCGAAGGGTCGGGGAAGAGGTCCAGGCGCATGGCGCCGAGGCCGGCCCGAAGCGCGGCGGCCGCCACGGCGTGCCGGGCGAACCGGTGCGGCAGGCCCTCGGCCAGGATGAGCTCCACCGCGACCCGCATGGCCGCCGTCAGGTGCGTCGGGATCGACACCGGCTGGGATCGCGCGGCGCCCGCGGGGAGCCGGCCGCCGCGCGACTCCGGCATCCAGGTCTTCCGCCACTGCAGGAGATCGTAGGCGTAGCTCTTGGCACGAGTGCGCCGGCGCTCCATCGCTTCCCAGGCGCGGTCGCTCACGCCGACGACGCCGAGTCCGAGCGGCGCGCCCAGGCACTTTTGGGAGCCGGTCATGTTCAGATCGACGCCCCACTCGTCCGAGCGGACGTCGATGCCGGCGATGGCGGAGACGGTGTCGAGGAGGAACAGGGCGCCGACGCCCCGCGCGATCTTCCCGACCGCCTCGGCCGGATAGGTCGCGCCGGTCGACGTCTCGTTGTGCACGAGGTGGATCGCCCGCGGGCGGACGCGCTCCGCCTCGGCGGCGAGTCGCGCCAGATCGAACGGGCGGCCCCACTCGACCGCGAACTCCGTCACCTCGGCGCCGGCGCGAACCATGATCTCCCGCATGAGAGAGCCGAACTGCCCGGCGACGACGACGATGACGCGGTCGCCGGGCTCGATCACCGACGTCGCTCCCGCTTCGAGCGCCGTCCGGCCGGAGCCGGGCAGGAGGAACACGTCACCGCGGGACTGGAAGACCTCGCGGAGGCCGAGCAGGGTCGGCTCGAGTACCTTCTCGTCGAAGCTCGCGTCGTACTGGACGCTCGGCGGCGCGTTCATGGCCTGGATGACCGGGAACGCGAGCTCGGTCGGCCCCGGGATCATGAGCGTGGGGCGCGTCAGGTACTGGGCCCAGTTGATCGTCTGCGGCACGGGTGGCTCCTCTCTGAACCGTCGTCGCGACTCCTCATTCTAGCATCCGCGACTCGCTCAGGACGCCGCGGCGAGCCGCGGCTTGCGATGGATGAAATACAGATTTCGCATGTAGACGAGCAGGCCGGCCCCCTGACCCAGGATGAAGACGGGGTCGCGACGGTAGACGGCGTAGAGGAAGAGGGTAAGGCCGCCGCCGACCGAGAAATACCAGAAGTACACCGGGATCACGCTCTGCTTCCTGCGTTCCGACGCGATCCACTGCACGAGGAAGCGGGCGGAGAAGAACGCCTGCCCGAGAAAGCCCACGGCCAGCCAGATGTGCTCGACGCTCATCCCGAGTCCTCTCCACGCGGGGGTGTCTGTTCCGCGCGCTTACGATACCAGATTTCGCCGGGCGCCCGGACCCCGGTGCCGACGTCGCGAGCTGGCACACCGTCCGTCGCGCCCGGTTGACAGAAAGTGACTCCGAGGATGCCGCTCGTCGGCTCGCCTCGACGGACGTGCCGGGGTGTCTCTGCCCAAGGTCGTGATTTGCCGCGTGGCAGTCACTGGCACCGCTCTTGCTCATTCGACGAGACGCGCTCGGGAGGTCAACCTTACAAAAGGTCGAGCCGGCATCCCGGGCGCAGCCGACGGGGCGGGCACACCGCCCCGTCGTCAATTCCGCTTCTTCCCGCGCGCCTGGGCGAGCGCGTCGTCGATGACCTGGCGAAAACGCTCGATCGGGTGGGCGCCGACCAGGGGCCGCCCGTTGATCAGGAAGCTCGGTGTCGCTCTGAGCCCGAGCGCGTGTGCTTGCTCCATGTCGGCGTCGACGGCCGCCGCGAACTCGTGGCGGTCCAGGCAGCGGCTGAACGCGATCGGGTCGATCCCGAGGTCGGCGGCGTACCGGATCAGCGTCGCGCGCTCGAACGCGTCCGGCGTCGCGTAGAGGCGGTCGTGGTAGGTCCAGTACTGCCCGGCGGCGCCGGCGCAGCGCGCCGCCTCGTGCGCGCCGCGGGCGAGGTCGTGCCGGGCGAGCGGCAGGTCCTTCAAGACCAGGCGAATCCGGCCCGTGTACTCCCGCAGCAGCTCGTCCAGCGTCCGCTGGACCCGCCGGCAGTACGGTCACTGATAATCGGCGAACTCGATGATCGTGACCGGCGCGTCGGCCGGACCCCTGACCATGGCGGGATCGAGGGTGATCTCGACCTCCGCCGGGGCCGGCGAGGCGGCGAGCAGCGCGAGGCCGAGAGCGGCCGCGCCGAGGCGAGTGGCCCCGCTCAGGCCGCGCGCCCCTCCTCGGAGAGCGCGGTGATGATGTACGTGCCGCTCTTCTCGTCGCGCTCGAGCGTGACGATCTTCTGCTTGGCGGCCTCCTCGAGGAGCTTCGAGAAGGTCGAATAGCCGTAGTACGACTCGTTGAAGGCGGGGTTCTTCCGGATCATCGTCTGCTTCACCATCGAGCCCCACAGCGTTTCCTTGTTCTCGCGCTGGAGGGCCTGGATGGC
>Ga0070699_100002460_pt1 | contig 16652 bp, 12 predicted proteins | sample KBSK1503metaG_FD_65473 | JGI IMG/M metagenome (GOLD analysis project Ga0070699, IMG submission 65473) | Corn, switchgrass and miscanthus rhizosphere microbial communities from Kellogg Biological Station, Michigan, USA - KBS K1-50-3 metaG | ecosystem: Host-associated > Plants > Roots >... | reverse complement strand
CCTGCCCAAGGCCGAGCCCGAGATGCTCGCGCGGTGGGATCAGATGGACATCTACGCGAAGGTCCGAGCGGCGGGGGAGGGGCGCCCGCTCTGGATCCTCCACGACGGCCCCCCGTACGCGAATGGCCACATCCATATGGGGACGGCGCTCAACAAGATCCTGAAGGACGTGACCGTCAAGTCACGCTCGATGCTCGGGGCGAACGCCGTCTACGTCCCCGGCTGGGATTGCCACGGCCTGCCGATCGAGCATCAGGTCGACAAGGAGCTCGGTCTCGACACCGCCTCGATCGACGTGCGCCAGGCGATGGACCCGGTGCTCAAGCGGCAGAAGTGCCGGGAGTATGCGACCCGGTTCATCGACATCCAGCGGAGCGAGTTCCGCCGGCTCGGCGTGTTCGGCGACTGGCACCATCCGTACCTGACGATGGCGCCTGCCTACCAGGCCGTCATCGCGCGCGAGTTCGGGCGCTTCGTCAGCCGGGGCCTCGTCTACAAGGGCCTCAAGCCCGTGCACTGGTGCATGTACGACAAGACCGCGCTCGCTCAGGCCGAGGTCGAGTACGAGGAGCAGGAGACGACGTCGGTCTACGTGAAGTTCCCGCTCCTGACGGATCGCTGGCCGCGCCCCTCGGTGGTCGTGTGGACGACGACTCCGTGGACGCTCCCCGCGAACCTCGCCGTCGCCGTGCACCCGGACGAGCAGTATGTGGCGCTCGACGCCGGAGGCGAGACGCTGGTGGTCGCCCAGAAGCTCGCGGACGCCTTCCAGGTGGCGGCAAGGCTGACGGACACGAGGCCGATCGCCTCGGTGCCGGGGCGGAGCCTCGAGGGGCTCGAGTACCGCCATCCCTGGATCGACCGGACGGGGAAGATCGTCGGCGCCGACTTCGTCGGGATGGACACGGGCACGGGCCTCGTCCACATCGCGCCCGGACATGGCGAGGAGGACTACGAGCTCGGCCGCCGGGTCGGCCTCCCGATCTACAACCCGGTCGACGACGACGGCCGCTTCGTCCCCGAGGTGGAGCGCTTCAGCGGCCTCACGGTGTGGGAGGCGAACCCGAAGATCGTCGAGCACCTTCGAGCCGTAGGGGCGCTGGTGGCGTCGGTGCCGCTCACCCACACGTACCCCCACTGCTGGCGCTGCAAGAATCCGACCCTCTTCCGGGCCACCGAGCAATGGTTCATCTCGCTCGACCGGGACGGCCTCCGCCCGCGGGCGCTCGAGGCGATCAAGCGCGACGTGCGCTGGATCCCTCCCTGGGGCGAGGAGCGCATCTACAACATGGTCGCCCACCGCCCGGACTGGACGATCTCGCGGCAGCGCGTGTGGGGGGTGCCGATCGTCGCTTTCTACTGCGGCCGCTGCGAGGCGCTGCTGCTCGACGAGCGGATCGTCGAGCACGTCGCCCGGATCTTCCGGGCGGGCCAGGGGGCCGACGAATGGTACGCGCGCGAGGCGAAAGACCTGCTGCCCCCGGGGACGGTCTGCCCGAAATGCGGCAGCACCGAGTTCCGGAAGGAGCAGGATATCCTCGACGTCTGGTTCGACTCCGGCTGCAGTCACGCGGCGGTGCTGGAGACGCGGCCCGAGCTCCGCTGGCCGGCCGACCTGTACCTCGAGGGCTCGGACCAGCACCGGGGATGGTTCCACTCCTCCCTGCTGGAGGCGGTGGGCACCCGCGACGCGCCGCCCTACAAGTGCGTCCTCACCCATGGGTTCGTGGTCGACGGGGAGGGGCGCAAGATGTCCAAGTCGCAGGGCAACTACGTGACGCCCCAGGAGTTGATCCCGAAGTACGGGGCGGAGGTGCTGCGGCTGTGGGCGGCGGCCGAGGACTACACGGAAGACATCCGGTTCTCCGACGAGATCCTGAACCGCCTGGCCGACGCCTACCGGCGTATCCGCAACACGTTCCGCTTTCTGCTCGGCAACCTTGCCGACTTCGAGCCCGCGCGCGACCGTCAGTCCTACGCCCGCCTCGACGAGGTCGACCGCTGGATCCTCACCCGGCTCGCCCGGCTGACCGGCCGCGTGGTGAAGGCGTACGGCGACTACCAGTTCCACAGCGTGTTCCACTCGGTGCACAACTTCTGCGCCGTCGACCTCTCCGCCCAGTACCTCGACATCATCAAGGACCGGCTCTACACCTCCGCCGCCGACGACCCGCGCCGGCGGGCGGCCCAGTCCACGTGCTACGACATCTTCAGCGCGCTGGCTCGGCTGATGGCGCCGATCCTGACCTTCACGGCCGAGGAGGCCTGGGGCCACCTTCCGGGGCGGCCGGGGGAGAGCGTGCACCTCGAGCTGTTCCCGGAGGCGGCGCGGGAGTGGCTCGACGAGCGGCTCGAGCGCGAGTGGGAGCGGCTGCTCGAGGTGCGGCGCGAGGTCGCCAAGGCGCTCGAGACCGCCCGGCAGCAGGGCGGCATCGGCTCTGGGCTCGAGGCGCGCATCGTCTTCGTCGACGCCCCCGAGGACCTGCCCGCGCTGCTCCAGGCCAAGCGCGACTTCCTGGCCACCCTGTTCATCGTGTCGCGGGTCGGCTTCGAGGGCGCGGCGCGGGTGCGGCTCGTGCGGTACGAGAGCCAGGAGATTCCGGGCCTCGTCATCGACGTCGAGCATGCGCCCGGCCGGAAGTGCGAGCGCTGCTGGACGTGGAGCGAGCGCGTCGGAGAGAGCCCCGAGCATCCGACGCTCTGCGAGCGTTGCGTCCCGGTGATCGCGCGAGGCCGATGACGGCCGTTCTCGTGATCGCGGGCGCCGTCCTGGCGCTCGACCAGGTGACCAAGTACGTGGTGCTCGCCCGGCTCGTGCCGGGGGCGCCGCTCGTGGTCCTCGACGACTTCCTGAACCTGACCCTTGTCCGGAATCCGGGCCTGGCCTTCGGGGTCCTCGCCGGCGTCCCTCTCGCCTGGCGATGGGTGGTCGCCACCCTCTCGATCGCGGCGCTGCTGGTTCTCGGGCGCCTCGCCCTCCGGATGCTGCCGGCCTCCGGCTGGCTCGGGCGGCTCTCGCTGGGGCTGATCTTCGGCGGCGCCATCGGCAACCTGATCGACCGGGCGCGGTGGGGCTCGGTCGTGGACTTCATCGACGTGTACTGGAAGAGCTACCACTGGCCGGCCTTCAACGTGGCCGATTCTTCGATCAGCGTCGGCGTCACCCTCCTCGCCCTGCAGCTCTTCGCCGGTGATCGTCAGCGCCGCTGACGCCGGCCAGCGCCTCGATCGCTGGCTCGCCCGGCACCTGCCCGATCGGTCACGGGTCCGGCTGCAGGCGCTGATCGAGGCCGGTCGCGTCACCGTGAGCGGCCAGCCACGGAAGGCGGCGTACCGGGTGCGGGCAGGCGAGCGGGTCGCCGTGGAGCTGCCCCCGCCCGAGGTACAGGAGCTGCGGCCCGAAGCGCTGCCGCTCGAGGTCATCTACGAAGACGACGCGGTGATGGTCGTGAACAAGCCCGCGGGGATGGTCGTGCATCCGGGTGCCGGCCAGGCGACGGGGACGCTCGCCGCCGCGGTTCTGGCCCGGGCACCGGAAACTGCCACCGTCGGCGGCCAGCGTCGTCCCGGGATCGTCCACCGGCTCGACAAGGGCACTTCCGGCCTTCTCCTGATCGCCAGGACCCGCCTCGCCTACGACTCGCTGGTCTCCCAGCTCGCCGCCCGCACGGTCTCCCGCCGCTACCTCGCGGTCGTCTACGGGGTCCCGGCACGGAGCGAAGGTGTGATCGACGCGCCGATCGGCCGCCATCCGCGCGACCGCGTGCGGATGGCCGTCCGCCCGGTCGGGCAGGGCAAGCGCGCCGTCACCCGCTACCGGGTGCTCGAGCGCTTCCCGGCCGTCCCCGCGGCCTACCTCGAGGTGCGCCTCGAGACCGGGCGCACGCATCAGATCCGCGTCCATCTCGCGGCACAGGGGCACCCCGTCCTCGGCGACGGCGTTTATCGCCCGCGCTCGGTTCCGCTCCCCGACGCTGACCCCCAGGGACTCGCCCTCCACGCGGCCGAGCTCGGCTTCGTCCATCCCGTCACCGGCAAGCGCATCACGTTGGCCGTCTCGCTTCCGCAACGCATGGAGCGCTTGCTGTCTCATCTGCGTGATATCCAAAAGCCGGTGCGGGCGTAGCCGGAGCCGCTTCCTTTTGGCAAGCCCGGCTTTGCCGGGCGTTCCCCAAGCCGGCGCAGGCGTAGCCGGAGCCGCTTCCTTTTGGCAAGCCCGGCTTTGCCGGGCGTCGCTAATGTCGACCGAACGGTGACGGCGGTGGCAGCACGGGGTTTGCGACCCGAATGCTAGAATGAACGACGTGGCCCCATTGACGTTCGTCATCCTGGCGGCGGGCGAGGGGAAGCGGATGCGCTCCCGCCACCCGAAGGTCCTCCATCGGCTCTTGGGGCGCCCGCTCGTTGGCTACCCGCTGCGCATTGCGCGGGCGCTCGGCGACCGCATCGTGCTGGTCGTCGGCCGCGACGCCGCCGAGGTGCGTGCGGCCGCGGGGCCGGGCGTCGAACTCGTAGAGCAGGGGGAGCGCCTCGGGACCGGGCACGCTCTCCAGCAGGCGCGCCCCGCCTGCGGGGACGGGGCGATCGTCGTCCTGCCCGGCGACACGCCGCTCCTCTCCGAAGCGACCCTGGGCCGACTGATCGACCACCACACGAAGACCAGCGCGGCGGCGACGCTCCTGACCGCGCTCGTCGAGCGCCCCGCCGGGTACGGCCGCGTCCTGCGGCAGCGCGGGCACGTCCGTGGCGTCGTCGAAGACCGGGACGCAACCGACGACCAGAAGCGGATCCGCGAGATCAACACGAGTGTGTACTGCTTCGACGCGCGGCGGCTGTGGCCGGCGCTCGGCAAGGTCACCCCGAACAACGACCAGGGCGAGTACTACCTGACCGATGTGGTCGGGATTCTCGCCCGCGCCGGCGCGCGCGTGGAGGCCGTCACCACCGAGGATGCGGCCGAGTGCCTCGGCGTGAACGACCGGAAGCAGCTCGCCACCCTCACCGCCATCCAGCGCCAGCGGATCCTCGACCGGCTGATGACCGATGGTGTCACGATCCTCGATCCGGCCACGACCTACGTCGACGACACGGTGCAGGTGGGGTCTGACACGGTCCTCCAGCCGCACGTGGTGCTCGAGGGAGAGACCGTGGTGGGCGCCGAGTGCGTGATCGGCGCCGGCAGTCACGTCGTGGCGAGCCGGCTCGATGACCGGGTCACGCTCAAGCCGTACTGCGTGCTGACGGAGGCGGTCGTCGAGCATGGCGCCGTCCTCGGGCCGTTCTGCCACCTGCGGCCCCTCTCGCACGTCGGACCGGACGCGAAGATCGGCAACTTCGTCGAGCTGAAGAAGTCGAAGATCGGCCGGCGCTCGAAGGTCCCGCACCTCTCCTACGTCGGGGATGCCACGGTCGGCGAGGAGGTCAACGTCGGCGCCGGCACGATCACCTGCAACTACGACGGCGTCGACAAGCACGAGACCCGCATCGGTGACCGTGCGTTCGTCGGGACGAACTCGAGCCTGGTCGCCCCGCTCACCATCGGCGAGGGCGCCTACATCGGGGCCGGCTCGACCATCACCAAGGACGTGCCTCCCGGCGCCCTCGCGGTCGAGCGGGGGGAGCAGGTCATCAAAGAAGGCTGGGCCGCGCGCCGCCGAGCGCGCGGAAAGAAGAGCTGAGCCGATGTGCGGCATCGTGGGGTATGTGGGGGACAAGAGTGCCGTCGACGTCATCCTCGACGGACTCCGGCGGCTCGAGTATCGCGGGTACGACTCGGCGGGCGTCGCCGTCCTCAACCGCGAGGGCCTGCACGTGCGCCGCGCCGCGGGCCGGATCAAGGCGCTGGAGGGGATCCTCCGCGAGCGCCCGATCAGCGGCAGCGTGGGCATCGGGCACACACGCTGGGCGACCCACGGCCGTCCCTCCGAGGAGAACGCCCACCCCCACACCGACTGCTCGGGCTCGCTCGTCGTCGTCCACAACGGGATCCTGGAGAACTACCTGCCGATCAAGGAGCGCCTGCTGGCCCAGGGCCACGTGTTCAAGTCCGAGACCGACACCGAGGTGCTCGCCCACCTCGTCGAGCATTACCTCACCAAGGCACCGCGCCTGGACCGCGCCGTGAAGGATGCGCTGCGCGAGATCCGTGGCTCGTACGCGATCGGCGTGGTGGCCGCGGCCGCTCCCGACCGCCTCGTCGCGGCCAAGCACGGAGCCGGCGGTGTCGTCATCGGCCTCGGCCGCGGCGAGACCTTCGTCGCCTCCGACATTCCGGCGATCCTTTCCCACACCCGCGACGTGCTGGTCCTCGAGGACGGCGAGGTGGCGACGGTGACGGCGACGGGCGTGGAGCTGTCGACGCTCGACGACGAGCCGGTGCAGCGCGCCCCCGTGCGGATCCTCTGGGATCCGATCATGGCCGAGAAGGGCGGCTACCGCCACTTCATGCTCAAGGAGATGTACGAGCAACCGCGGGCGGTGACCGACACGATCCGCGGACGCGTGGCGCCGGAGACGGGCGCCGTCGTCCTGACCGAGGTGGCCCTCGACCCGTCGGTCCTCCGGGCGATCGACCGGGTGGTCCTGATCGCGTGCGGGACCTCGTACCACGCCGCCATGGTCGGCCGCGCGATGATCGAGCGGCTCGCCGGATTGCCCGCCGAGACCGACCTCGCCTCCGAGTTCCGCTACCGGGAGGCCGTCGTCGGGCCCGCCACGCTGATCGTCGCCCTCTCCCAGTCGGGCGAGACCGCGGACACGCTCGGCGCGGTCAAGGCGGCGCGCCTCCGGGGCTGCCCGATCCTCGCGATCACGAACGTCGTCGGCTCGGCTCTCGCGCGGGAGGCGACCGGCGCGCTCTACACGCACGCCGGGCCCGAGATCGGAGTCGCGTCCTCCAAGACCTTCACCGCCACCATCGTCGCCGTGTACCTGCTCGCCCTGTGGCTCGGCCGCCAGCGCGGCGCCCTCGCCGCGGGCGACGTGAGCAAGCACATCCAGGAGCTCCTGGAGATCCCCCGACTCATGGAGGCGACGCTCGAGCTCGAGCCGAAGCTGGCGGAGCTGGCGCGTGAGGTCTCGCACTACCGCGACTTCCTCTACCTCGGCCGGGGCGTCCAGTACCCGATCGCGCTCGAGGGCGCCCTGAAGCTGAAGGAGCTCTCCTACATCCACGCCGAAGGCTACGCGGGCGGCGAGATGAAGCACGGCCCGATCGCGCTGATAGACGACGGCATGCCGGTGGTCGCCCTCGCTCCCCGCGATGCCGCTTACGAGCGGATGCTCGGCAATGTCGAGGAGGTCCGCGCCCGGGAGGGGAAGATCATCGCCGTCGTCCACCAGGGGGACCGGGAGCTCGCGGCCAAGGCCCATCACCTGATCCCGGTTCCCCCCTGCGCCGACCTCCTGGCGCCGCTCCTGACCGTGATCCCGCTCCAGCTCCTCGCCTACCACGTCGCGGTGCGCCGGGGCTGCGACGTGGACCAGCCGCGAAACCTCGCCAAGAGCGTCACGGTCGAGTAGGGCCCGTCGGCCGGCGGCGGGCCGCCGGCCGTGCTAGAATCCGGGCCATGCGCGCCTGGCTCGTGGCCCTGCTGCTCGCCCTGCTGCCCGTACCGGCCCAGGCCCAGGTGCCGGTGGCGCCGACGGCGACACCGCCCCCGACGGGGCAGAACGTCTTCCCGTCGCTGCAGAACATCCAGAAGTTTCCCAACGACTTCCCGCACCCGATGATGCCGTGGGACGGCCTCGTCCGGCCTGGTCTAACCGGGCAGGTGATCCGCTACGTGGAGGTTCCCCCGCAGCAGGTCACGGTCGAACTGCCCGTACCGAGCGCCGAGACCGCGCCGTTCCGGCTCGAGCCGCAGGTGGTTACGATCCCGGGCTACGTAGTCACCGAGACCGCGAAGGGTTACCTGTATCCCCAGCGCTGGACGCTCGAGCAGCTCAACGTCGGGGTGTACCAATGGAGGCTGCGCCCCCCAGAATTCCACCTGAAGTAGCCGCTTGCTCGACGCCGAATCGATCCTGCAGGACCTGAACCCGCCCCAGCGGGAGGCGGTGACCACGGCCGACGGCCCGGTCCTCGTGCTGGCGGGCGCGGGCAGCGGCAAGACGCGGGTGATCGCTCACCGCATCGCCTATCTGCTCGGCGTCCGTGGGGTCCACCCGCGGAACGTCCTGGCCGTCACCTTCACCAACAAGGCGGCGGAGGAGATGAGCCGCCGGGTCGAAGGGTTGCTCGGGCCGGCCGGGCTGCGGCCGCCGCTCATCGCCACCTTCCACGCCACGTGTGTCCGCATCCTGCGCGAGCACGTCCGCCACATCGGGTATCCGCGGCACTTCGTGATCTACGACGAGGACGACCGGCTGGCGGTGGTCAAAGAGTGCATGCGCGAGCTCGACATGGACGAGCGGGCGACGACGCCGGCGAGTCTCGTCCACCGGATCAGCCACGCCAAGAACCAGATGCTTCCCGTGGGGGAGGCGGAGCACCTGGCCCGCGGCCCCCGCGAGGAGCAGATCGCGGCCGTCTACCGCCGCTACCAGGAGCGGCTGACCACGGCGGGGGCGGTCGACTTCGACGATCTGCTCCTGCTCACGGTCCGGCTCCTCGACCAGGTGCCCGAGGTCCTCGCCTGGTACCGGGGGCTCTGGAAGTGGGTCCTCGTCGACGAGTATCAGGACACCAACCGCGCCCAGTACCGGATCATCCGGGCCCTGACCGGGGAGCATCGCAACATCTGCGTCGTGGGCGATCCCGACCAATCGGTCTATCGGTTTCGCGGAGCGGACCTCCGGAACCTCCTCGACTTCGAGCGCGATTATCCGGGCACGCGGGTGGTCCGCCTCGAGCAGAACTACCGCTCGACCAAGCGGATCCTCGCCGTGGCGTCCGCGGTCATCGCCCACAACGTCACGCGCAAGGAGAAGTCGCTCTGGACCGAGAATGTCGAGGGAGAGCCGCCCGCGATCTACCGCGCCTGGGACGAGCACGAGGAGGCGAACTTCGTCGCCCAGACGATCCGGCGCCTCCGGGACGAGGGCCGCGAGTGGAGCGACATCGCCGTCTTCTACCGCACGAACGCCCAGTCGCGCGTGCTCGAGGATGCGCTCCGGCGCGGCGGCGTGCCCTACCTTATCGTCGGGTCCGTCCGCTTCTACGAGCGGAAGGAGATCAAGGACGCGCTCGCATATCTGCGCCTCACGCTGAACCCCGGCGACGACATCGCCTTCCGGCGCGCGATCGGGGCGCCGGCGCGGGGGATCGGGCGCGCGAGCGTGGTCCGGCTCGAGCAGGTCGCCGCCCGCGAGGGACACTCGCTGCTGGAGCAGTGTGCGCTCCTCCCGCCGGACCTCACGGGCAAACCGCGCCGCGGGCTCGAGGAGTTCGCGCGGCTCTGCGCCGGCCTCCAGGCGCAGCGCTCCGCCCTCACCGCCCCCGCCTTCATCGACGAGGTGCTGAACGCCTCCGGCTACCGGGAGGCGCTCCGGCGGGAGAAGAGCGCCGAGGCCGAGGGACGGCTCGAGAACCTGGAGGAGCTGATCTCGGCCGCCGAGGACTACCAGCTCTCGCGCGAGGACGCGTCGGTGGAAGGGTTCCTCGACGCGGTCACTCTCGTGAGCGACGTGGACGAGCTGCCCGGGGATGCGCGCGGCGTGACCTTGATGACCCTTCACTCGGCGAAGGGGCTCGAGTTCCCGGTCGTCTTCCTGGCCGGCATGGAGGAAGGCGTCTTCCCCCACGCGCGCTCGATGAGCGAGGGGGACGAGATCGAGGAGGAGCGGCGGCTCTGCTACGTCGGGCTGACGCGCGCCAAGCAACGGCTCTACCTGAGCTACGCCCTCCACCGGCGGCTGCACGGCTACGGGCTTGGCGAGCCGTCCCGCTTCCTCCTGGAGATCCCCGCCGACCAGGTCGCGCTGCTCAACGTGACGCGCGTGGAAGGACGGGGGGAGCCCCCACCGGAGGCCGCGGAGCTGCCCGACGACCTCCCGTTCCGGGTTGGCGCCCACGTGCGCCACGCGCGGTGGGGAGAGGGGCTCCTCGTCGGGATCGAGCGCGAGGGGAAGGACATCATCGTGACGGTGGGGTTCGCGAGCGTCGGGCGCAAGCGCCTGTCGCTGCAGTACGCCCACCTCGATGAGGTATAGCGCGATGGGCGGCCGGATCGAGATGCGGGAGGTCGAGCAGGTGGCGCGCCTGGCCCGGCTCGAGCTGTCGGCCGAGGAGAAGGAGCGGATGCGCGAGCAGCTCGACCGGATCCTCGGGTATATCGACAAGCTCCGCCGGCTCGATACGGAAGGCGTCCCCCCGACGTCGCACGTGGTCCCCATGGTGAACGTGATGCGGGAGGACGAGCCGCGGCCGTGCCTGCCGTCCGAGGAGATGCTCGCGAACGCCCCCGACCGGCAGGGCGACTTCTTCCGCGTCCCGAGAATCATCGAAGACTAGGCCATGGTGGTCACCGGGCTGGCGGTTCACGAGCTGGTCGAGACGTATCGCAACGGCGAGGCGACGCCGTCCGCGGCGACCCGCGCCTATCTCGACCGCATCGCCGCCGTGGATCCATCGGTGCGCGCGTACATCACGGTCACGCCGGAGCGCGCGCTCGCCGCCGCCGAGGCGGCCGACGCTCGCTGGCGGGCGGGCCGGCCCCGGAGCCCGATCGACGGCGTGCCGATCGCGGTGAAGGATCTCCTCTGCACCAAGGGGGTGCGGACCACCTGTGGCTCGCGGATCCTCGAGCACTTCGTCCCGCCCTACGACGCGACCGTGATCGAGCGGCTCGAGGCAGCCGGGGCCGTCCTCCTCGGCAAGACGAACATGGACGAGTTCGCGATGGGCTCCTCGACCGAGCACTCGGCGTTTTTCGCGACCCGCAATCCGTGGGACCTCGCGCGCGTGCCCGGGGGCTCGTCGGGCGGCTCGGGGGCGGCGGTGGCCGCCGATCTCGCGGCGGCGGCGCTCGGCAGCGACACCGGCGGGTCGATCCGCCAGCCGGCCGCCTTCACGGGGACGGTGGGGCTCAAGCCGACGTACGGTCGGGTCTCGCGCTACGGCCTCGTCGCCTTCGCCTCGTCCCTCGACCAGATCGGCCCGTTCGCGAGGGATGTGACCGATGCGGCGCTCGTCCTCCGCGTGATCGCGGGGCGCGACCCGCTCGACTCGACCTCGGTCGACGTCCCGGTGCCGGACTTCGTCGCGGAGCTCGGGCGCCCGATCGAGGGCCTGCGCATCGGCGTTCCCCGGGAGTACTTCGTGGAGGGGATGGACCCCGAGGTCGAGGCAGCGGTGCGCGAGGCGATCGAGGTCCTGAAGCGCCTCGGCGGCCGGGCCGAGCCGATCTCCCTGCCGACGACCGACTACGCGCTGGCGGCGTACTACCTGGTCGCGCCCGCCGAGGCGTCGTCGAACCTGGCGCGCTACGACGGTGTGAAGTACGGGAGCCGCGCCGCCGGCGCCCGCGACGTGATCGACATGTACTCGAAGACCCGCGCCCAGGGCTTCGGGCCCGAGGTCAAGCGGCGGATCATGCTCGGCACGTATGCGCTCGCCGCCGGCTACTACGAGGCCTACTACGGCAAGGCCCAGAAGGTGCGGACGCTCGTGCGCCGGGACTTCGACGCCGCCTTCGCCCGGGTCGACGTGATCGTGGCGCCGACGACGCCCAACGTGCCGTTCAAGCTCGGGGAGAAGGAAGACCCGCTCGCCATGTACCTCAACGACGTGTTCACGATCCCGGTCAACCTGGCCGGTCTCCCCGGCATCTCGGTGCGCTGCGGGTTCAGCCTGGCCGCGCTGCCGATCGGGCTCCAGTTCATCGGCCGGCCCTTCGACGAGGCGACGCTCCTGCGGGCGGCCCACGCTTACGAGCAGGCCACGGGCTGGCAGAAGCGGAGGCCGCCGCTCTCATGACGGACCCGGCGGAGGCGTACGAGGTCGTCATCGGCCTCGAGGTGCACGCCCAGCTCCGGACGCGGTCCAAGATGTTCTGCGGCTGCCCGACGGCCTTCGGGGCGCCGCCCAACAGCCAGACCTGCCCCGTCTGCCAGGGCATGCCGGGCAGCCTCCCCGTGATCAACCGGCGGGCCATCGAGTTCGGGGTTCGGACGGCGCTCGCCTTCCACTGCCGGGTCAACGAGCGCTCCCGGTTCGCGCGGAAGCACTACTACTACCCCGACATGCCGAAGAATTACCAGATCAGCCAGTATGAGGAGCCGCTGGCCGAGGACGGGTGGCTCGAGCTCCCGGCCGACGGCCAGCCCCGGCGCATCGCCATCCAGCGCCTGCACCTCGAGGAGGACGTGGGCAAGCTGATCCACGAGGGGCCGCTCGAGACCGCCCACGCCAGCCTGGTCGACTTCAACCGCTCGGGCGTGCCGCTGATGGAGACGGTCTCGCGCCCGGACATCCGCTCGCCCGAAGAGGCCGCGGCCTACCTTCGCGCCTTCCGGGCCATCCTCCTCTACCTGGGCGTCTGCGACGGCAACATGGAAGAGGGGAGCCTCCGCTGCGACGCCAACATATCGCTACGGAAGAGGGGGTCGTCCGAGCTCGGCACCAAGGTCGAGATCAAGAACATGAACTCGTTCAAGAACGTGCAGCGCGCGCTCGAGTTCGAGGTCCGGCGCCAGGGAGAGGCGCTCCACCGGCGTGAGCGGATCGTGCAGGAGACGCGGCTCTGGGACGCCGAGCGCGGGGCCACGCGGTCGATGCGCTCGAAGGAGTTCGCCCACGACTACCGCTACTTCCCCGAGCCCGACCTGGTCCCGCTCGAGCTCGGCCGGGCGTGGGTGGAGGAGGTGCGCACGGGGCTGCCCGAGCTCCCGGCGGAACGGCGCCGGCGCTTCCTGTCGCAGTACGACCTTCCGCCGTCCGATGCCGAGCTCCTGACCCAGAACCGCGCGCTCGCCGACTACTACGAGGAGACTGTTCGCCGGGCGCAGAAGCCGAAGGTCGTGGCCAACTGGATCACGTCGGAGTTCTTGAGAAAGGTGCCGGGAGACGACGAGACGAAGATCGCAGCGGCGCCGACTCGACCCGAGCACCTGGCCGGGTTGTTGCTGCTCATCGAGGACGGCACGATCAGCGGCAAGATCGCGAAGGACGTCTTCGAGAAAATGTTCCGCTCGGGCGAGGACGCCGCGACCATTGTCCGGCGCGAGGGGCTCACGCAGGTCGCGGACACGACGGCGCTGGCGGCCGTCGTGGACCAGGTCCTGGCCGCGAACCCGAAGGCCGTCGCGGACTGGAAGCGCGGCAAGAAGGCGGCGGCGGGCGCGCTGGTGGGCCAGGTCATGAAGGCGACGCAGGGCAAGGCCAACCCGGGCGTGGTCAATTCGCTCCTGCACGAGAAGCTGTCGCAGTTATAATCGGCGGCAGCAGCGCATGATTGAGCTTCACCGCGTATCGAAGGTCTTCAGCGTCGGACCGGTGAAGGTGCCGGCACTCTCCGACGTGAGCTTCAAGATCGACAAAGGCGAGTTCGCCGTGCTGTGCGGGCCGAGCGGCGCGGGCAAGACCACGCTCCTGCGCCTCCTCTACCGCGACGAGGTGCCCAGCGGCGGCCGGATCAACGTCGCCGACTACAACGTCAGCGCGCTGCCGCGCGGCCGGGTGCCGGAGCTCCGGCGGGCGATGGGCATCGTCTTCCAGGACGTCAAGCTCCTGCGCGGACGCACCGTCTACGAGAACATCGCCTTCGTGCTGCGCGTGCTCGGCACCCCGCGCGCCGAGATCACGCCGCGGGCGTTCGCGGCGCTCAAGGCCGTGGGGCTCTCCGCCCGCGCCCAGGCCTACCCGGCCCAGCTCTCGCAGGGCGAGGCCCAACGCGTCGCCCTCGCGCGCGCGATCGTCAAGGAGCCGGCGCTGCTGCTCGCCGACGAGCCCACCGGCAACCTGGACGAGGGCATTGCGGCCGAGCTCTTCGAGCTCCTGAAGGACATCTGGAGCCGGGGCACGACCGTGCTGCTGGCGACGCATCAGGCGGCGCTCGCCGAGCGGCTGAGCCGCCGGACGCTCGTGTTCCACGGCGGCCGGCTGGTCAAGGACGCCCGGTAGCGTGCTCGGGTTCCTCTGCGGCGAGGCGCTCCGAGATCTCGTGCGGGCCGGCTGGATCGCGCTCAGCTCCGTGCTCCTGATCGCGCTCTCCCTCCTGACCCTCGGCGGCTTCTGGATGTTCTCGACCAACCTGGGCGGCGCCGTCGCGCGTTGGCGCGAGCAGCTCCGCATCATCGTCTACCTCAAGGCCGAGCCTCCGCCCGCGGCCGTGGACGCCCTCGGGGGACGGATGCGCGCCGCCGGCGACGTCGCCCTGGTCCGCTACGTGTCGAAGGCGGAGGCGCTGCAGGCGCTCAAGCGCCAGCTCGGCGCCCAGGCGGCGGTCGCCGACTCGCTGCCCACCAATCCGCTGCCCGCCTCGTTCGAGCTCACGCTGGCCGGGACGGCTTCGACGCCGGCGGCGACGCGGGCGCTCGTGGAGCGCCTGGCGGCGATGCCCGAGGTCGAGGAGGTCCAGGGCGGGACGGAGTGGGTCGAGCGCCTGACCCAGTTCCAGCGCCTGCTCGGGCTCGTGGGGCTCGGTGTCGGCGGCGTGCTCGCCCTCGCCGCGATCCTCACCGTCACCACGGCGACGACGCTCGTCCTCCACGCGCGACGAGAGGAGCTGGACATCATGCGTCTCGTGGGCGCGCCGGAGGCGGTGATCCGCCTCCCCCTGCTCCTGCAAGGGATCGGGCAGGGGCTCTTCGGCGCCCTCCTGGCGCTGCTCGGGCTCGTCGGGGCCTACCGGCTCGTGCGCCCGCGGCTCGAGCCGCTCGTGACGCTCACGCTCGGGCTCCCCCACACGACCTTCCTCTCGCCGGCGGCAATCGGCATCCTGCTCGTGGGCGGGGTGCTCCTCGGCGCCGTCGGCGGGTGGCTGGCCAAGGGACGGGCGTAACGTGTACTCGGACGGATTGGGGAGGTTTTTCCATCGGCCTCATCATTGGCGACGCCGCTTCGCTCGCTCCGATTACCGGCTCGCCTCGGTTGACTCGGGCCTCGCCTCGCGACGGGCTCGCAACGCTTCGCGCATTTCCGGATTCGTCGCCTCGGCTCGCCTGACGGCTGCGCCTCGCACCGCGGCCGACGCCGCTCGGCTCGAACCGCGGGCTGCAGCTCGCAAGGCGGGCGCGGCGCTTGCGATAGGGAACGCTCGGCTTCGCCTCGCAATATTCGTCTTGGGCGTGGTGCTGCTGGCCCCCGGGGTGGGGGGGGCGCAGAAGAAGGACGACGTCGGGGCCGAGCAGCGAAAGCTCCAGCAGACGCAGCGCGAGCTCCGCGAGCAGCGCGCCAAGGCGGCGGAGGCCCGGAAGAAAGAGTCGTCGCTCCTGGCCGAACTCGAAGAGATCGACCGCACGCTCGCCCGGAAGAAGGCGGACGTGGCCCAGCTCGACCAGCGCATCGCGCGCACCCAGGCCGAGATCGGCGGCCTGCGCGGCGACATCCGGCGGCTCGAGGGTCAGAAGGCCGTGCAGCAGCTGGCGCTTGCCACCCGGCTTCGCGCGATGTACAAGATCCAGCTCCAGGGCGGCGCCCTTCCTATCGTGTTCGGCGGCGACGACCCCGTGGAGCGGGCGACGCTGCTCCGCCACCTGACCACGCTGGCCACGGTGGACGCTCGGTTGATTCAAGAGTATCTTGTCACCTCGGCCGGGCTCGGCGAGCGCAAGTCGCGCGAGGAGGCCCGCCGGGCCGAGCTCCAGTCGCTCCGCGGCGAAGCCGAGCGGGAGCGCGCCGAGATGGACCTCGAGGCGACGAAGCGGCGCGATCTTCTGGCCCGCGTGCGCGACGAGGGCGCCTACCACGAGCGCATGGTGGGCGAGTTGACCGAGGCGTCCCGGCGGCTCCAGGCGCTCATCCAGAGCCTCCAGGAGAAGCAGCGGCGGGTGGCGCGGGGGGGGCCGGCGCCGCCGAAGCCCGGAGCCCCTCCTGTTGGCTTCGGGACCCTGCGCGGCGAGCTGCCGTGGCCGACCCAGGGGCGGCTCGTCGCCTCATACGGGGCCCAGATCCATCCGCGATTCGGCACGCGGACGTTCCGAAACGGCATCGACATCGAGGCCGGCGAGGGAACCGCGATCACGTCAGTCTATGCCGGGCGGGTGGTGTACACGGGGTGGTTCAAAGGGTACGGTAACCTGGTTATCCTGGACCACGGAAGCGAGTACTATACCTTATACGCCCACCTCGCCGAGATCGGGGTGCAGGAGGGCGAGGACGTGCGACAAGGGCAGCGGATCGGGACGGTGGGGGACACCGGCTCGCTGACGGGGCCGCGGCTCTATTTCGAGGTACGGTACCAGGGCAAGCCGCAGGACCCAGAACAGTGGCTCCGCCAGCGGGGCTGAGTGGGGGCGACACGTGAGGAGGACGGGCTCGATGAAGAAGGGGGTCGTGGTCGGAGCGCTGTTGCTCGTGATCACCCTGTCGATGGGCGGGACGGTGGCCAGCAAGGGCACCGACACGGCCGCGACGTACGAGCAGCTCAAGCTGTTCACCGAGGTGATGTCGATCGTCGAGAACCAGTACGTCGACGAGGTCTCGCCGAAGGAGCTGGTCTACAACGCCATCAAGGGGACCCTGCGCGGGCTCGACCCTCACAGTTCCTTTC
>Ga0070699_100002459_pt1 | contig 16656 bp, 15 predicted proteins | sample KBSK1503metaG_FD_65473 | JGI IMG/M metagenome (GOLD analysis project Ga0070699, IMG submission 65473) | Corn, switchgrass and miscanthus rhizosphere microbial communities from Kellogg Biological Station, Michigan, USA - KBS K1-50-3 metaG | ecosystem: Host-associated > Plants > Roots >... | reverse complement strand
TGTTTCTGCCGCTGGCCTCGATCTTCATCTTCGGCACGAGCAACGGACTCGACAAGTTCTGGGCGGCGTTGAACGCGCCCGAGGCGATCTTCGCGCTCAAACTCTCGATGGCCACCAGCTTCTGGGCCACTGTCTTCAACGTCATCTTCGGTCTCTTCGCCGCCTATGTTTTATCGCGTTACAACTTCTGGGGTCGCAACGCACTCATCGTCACCATCTCGCTGCCGACCGCGATCCCCACCGCCGTCGCGGGCTTTGCACTGCTGCTGTTGTGGGGACCTTACGGCACGCTCGGCCGGCTGCTGACCCCGCATGGTGTTCAGATCATGTTCACTGCCGGCGCGATTATCCTCGCTAACATCTTTGTCACTTTTCCCCTGGCGTTCGGCGTCATCAAACCCGTTTTCGACACGATGAGCCGTTCCCTCGAAGAAGCCTCCGCCACGATCGGCGCCACGCGCTGGCAAACGTTCTGGTACGTGACCTTGCCGTCATTACGCGGCGCGATCGTCTCCGGCGCGTTGCTGACTTTCGCGCGCGCCGTCGGTGAGTTTGGTTCGACGATCCTCGTCTCCGGAAATCTCGCGGGAAGAACGCAAACTGCGCCGCTCTATATTTTCGCGAAGTTCAACGAAGGCCAGATCGAAGCGGCCAACGCAATCGCGATCGTGCTGGCGCTGTTTTCGTTCCTGATCTTCAGCGTGCTGTTTTTCGCGCGTGACTGGCTGGACGTTGACTAAGAGATTTAATTTGTGAAGGCCAAAGAATCATTCATTCCGAAACGTGAAGAATCGGAGCCGGCACGGCCCGTCGCCGCTGCCAGTGTGGTCGGACTCAGCAAGCGTTTCGGAAAAGCGAGCGTGCTGGAGAACATCAGTTTCGACGTCGCCGAGGGCGAAGTGCTGGTGCTGCTCGGCGCTTCGGGCAGTGGCAAGACAACTATCCTGCGCATCATGGCCGGGCTGGAAATGCCGTACACCGGAAAAGTGATCCTGCATGGCCGCGACGTGACTGAGCTGCCGGCGCGCGAGCGCGGTGTGGGCGTCATCTTTCAATCGTACGCGCTCTTTCCGAAAATGACAGTGGAGAAGAACATCGGTTACGGCCTGCGCATCCGCAAACGTAAGCGCAAAGAGATTCGCGAAACGGTTAATGAGTTGTTGTCGCTGGTCCAACTGGAAGAGCACCGCAAGAAGTATCCCTCGCAACTCTCAGGCGGCCAGCAGCAACGCGTCGCCATCGCCAGAACCCTCGCTTACAAACCGGAAGTGCTGTTGTTTGACGAACCGTTCGGCGCGCTCGACACGCAGACGCGCACACACCTGCGTCGCGAGATTCGCGCGTTGTTGAAGAAAGTGAACGTGCCGTCGATCTTCATCACGCACGATCAGGAAGAAGCGCTCGAACTCGGCGATCGCGTCGCCGTGCTCAACGTGGGCCATGTCGAACAGATCGGCACTCCGTTTGAGATCTACAATTATCCGGCGACGGAATATGTCGCGACGTTTCTCGGCGCGGCTAACGTGCTCGACGCCGTGGTTGGGAAAGACCTTGTCGAAGTCGGTTCCGCGCGCATTCCGACAAGCCTCGAAAAGGAAAAGTTTCGCGAGGGTGATTGCGTGAAAATCGTTTTCCGGCCGGAAGACGTTTCGTTGAGCCGCGGGGATTTAGTGCGCTCCGGTCACGCGAAACTTGCGAGCGGGTTGATCGAGGAGATCACTTTTGTCGGCGCTTACGAACGCCTGCGGATTCGTCTGGACATGAACGGCGGCGAAGAGTGCAAGACGGACAGCACTCCTTACTATCTCACGACCGAAACTCCTGAAAGCCAGACTACTAAGTCGATCATCGCCACTCGTCCGAAGCCTGAGGCCAGCTCGACGCGCCTGAACGTCGGCGAAAAAGTGGTGGTGGCGCTCACGTCCTTCACTGTCTTGCCGCAAAAAAGCACAAAGGGAACAAATTGAAAAAGAAGACTTGCTTGCGGCCTACGCCGTTTGTTATCGCGCTCGTACTGTCGTTGGCGTCGTGTGTGTCTGCGCAGTCGCTGATCGATCGAACCGACAATCAGCAATGGACCGACGTTCAACTCGCGGTGCCGGTCACGAAGAGTTTTGATTTCAATATTCTTGGAACACTGCGTCTCGGACGCGATATCAGCCGTCCGGTGGATGAGCGTGTCGGCGCCGGGTTCACCTGGAAGCTTGGACAGCACTGGCAGATTCAGCCCAGCTATTTACACATCGGCATGCAGCCGGTTCGCGGGCGAAAAGTTTGGGAGAATCGCTTGTCATTGCCGGTTACCTTCCGCTTCAACCTGGATAAGTTCAAGTTGAGCGATCGAAATCTGATCGAGCATCGCATTCGCAATTCGGGTTTGCGGTCAAACCGGTATCGCAACCGGTTTCAGGTCGAGCATCCGGTTGGTCATAAAGAGTGGGGCTTGTCGTTGTTTGCAGCGGATGAGGTGTTCTACGACTGGGCCGTCGATCGCTGGGTCCGCAACCGGTTCACGGTTGGTGCCATCAAGGTCTTCAACCCGCACTTCACGCAGGACATTTATTACCTGCGGCAGAATGACGGCGTCAGCGTGCCGGGCGATCTCAATGTGATCGGAACGACGTTGAGACTCAGGCTTTAGTTTGTGTGAAAACCTATTTCAACGCCTTCGCAGCCAAACGATTAAACTCACGCCGCGCCGCATTGATATTCGCAAACGGCAACCCGTGCGCATGAGTGCGGTTTGTCAGCAGGATGAACACCTGCTGACGATTCGGATCGATCCACACACACGTTCCGGTAAATCCATTGTGTCCGAAGCTATCCGGCGGTAACTCAGTACTTGCGGTCGAAAATTCTGTCGCTGCCAGTTGCCAGCCAATCGAACGCGCTTCTTCCAATCCCGGCGTCATATTCTCGCGAAACAAACGACAGGTGTCAGGCGTGAGCAACTTCGTCGTATCGCCGACAAACTGCCGTGCGATCGCAAACGTCTCGCGCGCAGTTGAGAACAGTCCTGCATGACCCGCGGCGCCGCCAAGAAAGTACGCGTTACCGTCATGCACCTCGCCCCAGATCAACCGCTGTCGCGAATTCGCGTACTCACCGGCACCGGTTTGTTTGCACATGTCAGCCTCGTAAGCATTGCCCGTTTCACATGCCGCGATGCCCGTTTGCAACGCGAGCTCCGGATTAAAGAATGTCTGCTTCAGGTTTAGCGGCTCGAAGATCTCGTGTTTCGCCATTTCCGCGAGACGCTGATGACTCATCCGTTCCAGCAGAATGCCGAGGGCGATAAATCCGAGATCGCTGTAGACGACGCGCGTCCCTGGTTTGTACTCCAGATCGAGATTCGCAATCGCGCCCGCCGCGCGTTCCGGCTCATCTTCGGCGAGCAGGTACAACGGACGCCACGCCGGCAGACCGGAGGTATGAGTCAACAACTCGCGAATCGTGATGATCTGTTTGTCGGTGCGATCGAATTCGGGCAGGTAGTGTGAAACGGAGCTGTCGAGCGTCAGCTCGCCAAGCTCGATCCGGCGCGCGCAGAGCAAGGTGGTGACCAGCGGTTTCGTGAGTGAAGCGAGATCGTAGATCGTGTCGAGCTTGTTCGCGATGCGATAAGGTTCGACGACTGAATAACCGAGCGCGTCTTCGTAAACAACCTCGTCGCGTTCGCCGACGAGGTAAACGGCTGAGGGAAAGTCACGCGCACTGAGATCCTGTTGCAGCAGCGCTGAGAGTTGTTCATTTCGCGTGGCCATTGTTTTAAAAATATTTCACGCAAAGGCGCCAAGGAAGACGCAAAGGCGCTAAGTTTTTCTTTGCGACTTTGCGTCTTCCTTGGCGCCTTTGCGTGAAAAACTCTTACCGAACATTTGTACTGAGCTCGCTTACACCCGGATGTTCAGCGTGTTCGCGAATTCTTTCCAGGGTTCGCAACGCCAGGCTGAGTGCATTGCGACCTTCAAATCCCGAGATCGCCGCCGGCTTGCCATCCCGCGCCGATTCCAGAAACGAAACAATTTCCGCGCGCAACGGCTCAATGTCGATGATGTCGAGATGCTTCACGTGTACGCCCGGCCACTCGCCACTCGCCGTGGGCGGCGCCAGACTGCTGATCGAAGCGCGCTTGGTTGTGTAGTCGATCGCGATGTAATCGTGTGGCTGAAAGAAACGCATCTTGCGGATCTTTTCCGTACCCACTCGCGAAGCCGTGATGTTCGCTACCGCGCCGGATGAGAACTCGAGCCGCGCGTTCGCGGCGTCGACTTTCGGCGTCAGAATCGCGATACCGACGGCGTGAATGTTCGTGACCTCCACGTCTTCGCCGACGAGCCACTGCACGATATCGAGATCGTGAATCATCAGGTCGAGCACGACGTCGATGTCGAGCGAGCGCGCCGTGAACTGGCCCACGCGATGAATCTCAAAATAGACCGGCTTGCGCACGTGCGGACGCAACGCGACCATGGCCGGGTTGAAGCGCTCGAGATGTCCGACCTGTAGCAGTGCGTTTCCTTTTTCGGCCGCGCGGATCATCTGGTCAGCTTCGGCAAGCGTGCGCGCAATCGGTTTCTCGACGAGCACGTGAATGCCGGCCTCGAGCAGACCGCAGGCGATCTCGCAGTGTGCTTCAGTCGGCACGGCGACACTCGCCGCATCGATACGGCCGATCAGCTCGCGCCAGCTCGTGGTCCAATCCGTTTTTCTTTCCCCCGCGACCGAGCGCGCGGTTGCCTCGTTCAGATCGCAAACGGCGGTGAACTGCGAGAATCCTTCGGCTGCGAGTGCCGCGTGGATGCGTGCGTGCTGGCTCCCAAGACTGCCGGCTCCGATGACTGCTGTGCGCAACATAATGTGTTAGTCTGACGCGTCAAACCGATCGGAGCCGAATATACTTGCATCCTTCAGCGCTTGCCAAGCGAGTCCCCATTCTCGTTGCCGCTCTCGTTGCCGCAATCATTATCGTGTTTTATGTATACGGTCTCGGCAAGCTGCCGCTGGTTGGGCCAGACGAGCCGCGCTACGCGCAAGTGGCGCGCGAGATGTTTACGAGCGGCGATCTGATCACGCCTATGCTCGGCGGTCACACGTGGTTTGAAAAACCGGCGCTGCTTTACTGGCTAATCGTCGCCGCTTTCAAAATCTTCGGCGTGAGCGAGTGGTCGGCGCGTCTCGGTCCGGCTTTGTGCGGGCTGCTGACGATCGCGGCTGTCTGGTGTGTCGGGCGCGAAGTCGAAAAAGAGTACAGCCACTTCGGGTTCTGGAGCGTCATTGTCACAGCGTCGTGTCTCGGACTCATCGTGTTTTCACGCGCGGCGAGTTTCGACGTCGTTATCACGATGACGACGACCTGGTCACTCGCGTTCTTTCTATTACATGAACTTCCCACCACGCGACGGAAACGACTGCTCCTGGCCGGCTTCTACGCGTTGGTCGGCCTCTCGCTACTCGCGAAGGGTCTTGTCGGAATCGTGATCCCGTTCGGTGTCATCGGTGTTTACTATCTGTTACGGCGTACCTGGCCAGGTCGATCCGTTTGGCTGAGTTTGCTCTGGGGCGTGCCGTTGGCGTTGGCAGTTTCAGCGATCTGGTATGGACCAGTGATCGCGAAACACGGCTGGACCTTCATCGACGAATTCTTTATCCAGCATCACTTCGCGCGCTACGTGTCGAACAAATACCATCATCCGCAGCCAATCTATTTCTATCCAGTAATCATCCTGATGCTGGTCCTGCCCTGGTCAGTACATCTCATCAGTGCGCTCGCAAAGGCACGCAAGTGGGAATGGCGTGGTAGTGATAGTTTGAGCATCGTTTGTGTCTTCTCACTCGCGTGGTTGTTGTTGCCGATCGTTTTCTTTTCCTTTTCCGGATCGAAGTTGCCGGGATATGTGTTGCCGTCTTTGCCAGGTGCGGCGCTACTGGTTAGTTACCGGCTGACGTTTGTGCGCGCTGCGAAGTGGCCGCTGCTGATCGCGGGTGCGACAATCGTGGCGATGGTGGTGACCTTGAATTTCTTTGCCGCACCGTTTGCGCGGCATGAGTCAGTGCGGGATTTGCTGTTACTCGCGGACGCGCGTGGTTATGCGAACGCACCGGTGCTGGCACAGCGTACTGACGATCGGTCGGCGGAGTTTTATGCGCACGGTCGCGTGGTTTATGGCCCGAATGGTGAACCGGTCACTTTTGACGAGATCTCGGTGGACCAGGCTCGTGCGAGGGGCGGGAAATTGGTGGTGTTTATTCCGGTCGAGTATGTTGAGAAGATTCGAGGTGCGCCGGCAATTGAGATCATTGGTGACAACGGCAAAACCGCCGTGCTCGGATGGCGACCCTGACCACAGATGACACGGAAGAAATCCGGATTTTTTCCGTGTCATCCGCGGCTTGAAAATTTTTATCGCAGATTGCGGGCGATGAATTCGATTACGACGCGATCGTAAGCTTCACCCTGCTCGCCGGTTGCCGACGGAAGACTATACCCACTCAACGGCAAATCAGTTCGCGTTTCAACGTTCGCCGGATTCGGAAAGCAGCTTTGCAGCGACGCAGTTGACGCGCGCAACTGGCCCGCCTCCGCGCCCGAAAGCAGCAACACGCGCTGATCGCGAATGCTCCGAGCGAATTCGCATGCGTCCGTGTTGTCAAAAGTTCCCAACATATACGTCTTCATCGCCAGCCGCGAAAATGACTGCACGATCCCATTATCTAACCCGACGCAACTTGAGACTGCCGAACTGAGCAACTCATTCGGCGATCGAGAAACCGAATCGAGCACGAGCACTTTGATCTGCGGTTCGCTGCGCGTTGCTTTGAGCGCGCTGTACGCACCTAACTCAACGCCATACACACCAAAACTCTCCGCCACCAGCTGCTTCTGATTTTCTGACTTCAGCCCGCGCAGATAGTTGAGCGCCGCAACCAGATCGTCGCCGTCACGCACGCCGAGCGAAGTCCACTTAATCAACGGGTTCTCACCGTGGCCGCGCAGATCGGGCCAGAGAATCGTGCAGTGCGTCGTCTCATTAATCTTTACGCCGAGATTGAAAAGCCACGAGCGATCGCCACCGTAACGATGCAGCAGTACGACTGCCGGAGCGCCTTCGGCTCCCTTGAGCAGCCAGCCGCGCGCCTGGCGACCGTCAAGCGTGGTCCAACTTTCATCCGTGACTTTGAGCGCGCGCCCGCTGATGCGTGAGAACGATTCGGGCGTCACTACATAAGGTCGTCTGGTTGGACGTGAGACGCAGTACACGACGAACGAGAGCGACCCCACGATCGCCAGCACAATCACCAGCGCGATTGGCAGTAAAGACTTGACGAGTCTTTTACCAATTCGTCTTCGCGGTGGCATCAGCGTGAGTAACCTCGGACAGTTTGCATTATTTAGACTGGGATGAGTTGTGGCTCAAGTTTTCGGTATCTGGTCCACACCGAGTCGCCTCATAATAGTCTGAGGGCGTGTTGATGTTAACAAAAAACCTTTCCGCTTGATCGAGATTCCTGATCTCCGCGAACGAGACCCAGCGTGTTTTGACTGCCTGGAGTAGGTCCAGAGGCCGGCGGCGACCGGTTTCGATCAGTTCGGTGGCGCGCTCTCGGCAAGGCTCGACGCGATAAAGCGCCGCGAGCGGCTGTGGGCGTTCGTCTTCCTGTACCGGCACGACTGCCTCGTGGTCCACACGTTTTTCCGCGAGGAACGAGAAGAGTTCGGCCGTGACAAATGGCAGATCACACGCAACTACGATGGCCCACTCGCGCGTGCAGGCGCTGAGCGCAGCGTGCAAACCGCCGAGCGCGCCCCACTCCGGATATAAATCCGCCACACTCGGCAAACTCGAATCCGCTTCTCGCCCAACTACAGTGACTGAATCAGTGAGCTTCAATAGCGTTCCTGCAATTCGCGCAGTAAACGTTTGGCCGTCGATCAGCAACTGAGACTTATCGGTTCCCATTCTGCTGGAGCGTCCGCCGGTAAGGATGAAGGCTTGAAGATCGTCCATATCAGATTACCTTGACCGCTTTCTTGGCCGAAGATTATAGTCCGTATGATGAACAGATTTACTCCTATTCTCAGCGCATTAGTTATCGCACTGCTGGCAAGCATCGCGGTGGCTCAAGCTCCGCAACCAAAGGCTCCGGCCCTGTTTCCGCTCGAAGATCTCCGTCCGGGCATGAAGGGAACTGCCAGAACCGTTTTTACCGGCAGCGAAACGGAAGACTTCGGCGTCGAGATACTCGGTGTGCTGCCCGGTTTTCCGGGACCGCGACAGTCCGCCATCATCGCGCGGTTAACGGGAGCGAATGTTGAGAAGACCGGCGTATTTGCCGGTATGTCCGGCTCGCCGGTTTACATCGACGGCAAGATCGTCGGCGCGATTGCTTTCAGTTTTCCGTTTTCCAAAGAACCGATTGCGGGAATCACGCCCATTAAGCAGATGATCGATCTCTTCAACAAGGGATCGGAGAACGTTAAGCCAAAAGAACCGCGCGTCGTTTCGTTTTCGCAACTCGCCGGCACTGACTGGAAACCAAACCTGCCGAAACCAGCTGTTTCATCAGTTTCGCTGTTCGCTCCGGTTTCGACCGGATCGCCACTGCTGCCTTTAATCGGACAACAAATGACGCCGATCGCGACGCCGCTCGTGTTTAGTGGCATCAGTCAGGAGTCACTCGCAGCGTTCGCGCCGCAGTTGGTGGCAAGCGGACTACTTCCGGTTTCCGGTGTTGGTGGTTCGGCTGCCATCACTCCACTCGCGGAAGTCAACGGCAACACTTTCCCGCCGGGAAGCTCGATCAGCGTCCAATTGGTTCGCGGCGACTATTCCCTGGCTGCCGCCGGCACGGTGACTCTGCGTGACGAAGATCGCATCTATGCTTTTGGTCACCCGTTTTTGGGCCTGGGCGCGTCAGACATGCCGATGACGGAGTCGTCAGTTGTCACGGTCATCTCGAATATGAACAACTCGTTCAAGCTGTCGGTGCCCGGAAAGACGGTTGGTTCGATTTCACAGGATCGCGCGTCTGGAATCTTTGGTTTACTGCGGCAGGCGCCGAAGATGATTCCGGTAAAAGTCAACTTACACACGAGTCGCGATCGCACCGATACTTACTCATACGAGATCGCTAACGACTCGTTTCTAACGCCATTACTACTCAATATCACGCTTTTCAATACGATCACTTCGAGCGAGCGCGCGCTTGGTGATTCGACAATCACCGTCAAGGGTGAGATCAAAGTTAAAGGCCAGGAGCCGATTCAGATCGATCGCCGCTTCTCGACCAATAACTCGCCGATTATGGCTGCGAGCTCGATTGCCGCGCCGGTGAGTTCACTGCTGACAAGTGGTTTCGACGACGTTCAGCTCGACGGCATCACCCTCGACATCGCTTCGACTGAAACCAAGTACGCCGGCACGCTCGAGCGCATTACGCTCGATCGCACTGAAGTTCGTCGTGGTGAGAAAATTGAGATACAGGCTTACGTCAGGACTGAATCCGGCAAACAGTTTGTGCAGGTGATTCCGGTGCAGATTCCGGAAGACGCCGGCGTCGGTCAGTTGCTGGTGTTTGTTGGCGACGGAGGCGCGTTGCAGGAAGGATCGGCGGCGAAATCGTTTGTGCCGCAGGATCTGAGCCAATTGGTCAAGGCCATCAACACGGTGAAGAAGAGTGATCGCCTCTACGTCAAACTGTTTCGGATTACAAATGGCGCCGTGATTGGTACTAGTGAATTACCAAGCCTGCCGCCCTCGATGGTTGCGACCTTGAACAGCGATCGCACCTCGGGTGGTTATACGCCGACGGTATTGTCACCGGTGTATGAAATGGAATTGCCGCCCGCAGACTTCGTAATCTCCGGGCAGCAACTGATCGCAATTGACGTCGTGAGGTAAGTTAATCCGCAGATCTGCGGATTAATTATCTGCCGCTACCGCGCTTGTCGGATTCGCTAATTTACTAATCCTGGCCTTAAACGCGCCAGCCAGCACATCCACTTCTTCGGCTGAATAATTCGCCGCTCGAAACGCGTCCTTGATCTGCTCGTCACTCAGGCGTTTCAGCAGATCACTCAACCAGCGTGCATCCGCGAGTGTGATTCCCTCAAACAGCTTCTGGTTCTTGCCGCTGTAGCTGAAGTCAATCACATCTCCATTGACCTTCTTGATAAAGTCCGCCTTCTCGTAATCAGACGGCTTGTTGCGGCTGCGTGAAAGAAAGCCGCCAGTCTTTCCAAACGACCCGCCCAGATCGCTGATGATGTAGCGCAGCTCTCCCTCCCCGGTGGTATCGCCGCGCATCGCGAGGATCTCGTTGTTATCGTCTTTCATGTCCCAGTTGTTGATCATCACCATCAGGATCTTCAGGCCGCGGAACTCCGGCTTGTCTTTGAGCGGGTTGTTCTCCCACATCCAGTTTCCGGCGCGCTTGACGTCCGCCGGACGCGCTTCGAACCTCACGTTGTCGAAGTCACCTTTGCCTTCAATCTTCACGTGGGGAACGACATATGCAATTTCAGTCTCGTAACCAAGCGCCCACAACAGCCGGTTAGCGGCCGTATCAGGCTGCGCTTCTTTTCCAATCTTGGCGATCCACTCGTTTCCTTTCGCATCGCGCACGCGATACTTCGTGGAATAGCCGCCCGTTTTTTGTTCGATAAAGGTCACACGGCTGATGTCGGGTTTCACCGCCTCGCCGCCCGCGCCGAGAAGCAGATTCCGGCTTTCGAGATCGGCCGGGTCCTTCCACATAACCGCAGTGCCGGTCAGTGGTTTTTTGCCTTCTTTATCTTTTTTCTTGTCGTCCTGGGCCGCTGCTGAGAACGAGAGCACCAGCATCAAAACGAGTAGTGAGATGGACCGATATCCTGATTTAGTACGGAACATCGTTAAGAGTCTCCCATTTGTAAGTTTCTCGTACAAATTTGTCGTGTCTGCCGGATTATAAAGCAAACAACCAGCCACAGATAAACGCGAAAAAACGCGGACCAGAAGACCTGATCCGCGCTTTTTTCCGTGTTTATCCGTGTTATGGATTCGGTGGAGTCGCGCCTTGCGGAGTGATCCACAACTCGACGAAGAGCTCGTTTCTTGCCGGACCAACGAGAGTCACGATGCGATGTTGATCGAGGTTGCGCGAGTTAACGAGGTAATCAACGATCCGGTTCGCGTGATGTTGGACCTCGCCGCGTTTGCCGGAACGTCCGGGATAGACGATCACGTACGCCGTGGCTGTCGGGTCGTTTTGTAGTTCGATGCCGAAGTTATCAAGACGAGCCTTCTCGTCGTTGCGCGAAATGTCCGGGAACTCGTCAAACTTTTTGTTGGTCAGTTTCGGCAGCGGGATCGTGACCGCGCAGTCGGCGGAGCATTCGAGGTTGTAGCCACCCATCGAAAGCGACGCTCTGACAGTCTGACCGCCGAGTCCGGTTGTATCAACCTTGATCGTGTCGGTTCCCTGACCGGCGACGATCGTTCCAGCCGAGACGGTCCAGTTGTAATTCGCTGTGACGTTCGCCGGAACGCCACCGCTGTAACGCGAAGTAAATGTCAACGGCTGATCGAGGGCAACACCCGTCGGACAACTGATCTCAATTGCCGGGCAGACCGGTCGAACTGCCACACAAGGGTTGACCAGCACATTGAGAGACGAGAACGCCTGGCACGAACCGTCGCTGCCGACGCTCTGAATGTCGAGTGATGCTTTGTGATAACCGGGCGTCAAGCCAGCGAGGTTCCACGTCACCACCGCACCTTCACCGATAATAGTGCCGGCGTCAGTGGTCCATTTGTACTTGATCGGATAACCGCCAGGCGAAACGGCGTTTGCCGTCAGTCGAACCTGCGGCGCGCCGCCATCGGCACAGGCCGCGACGATGTTTGAATCGGCGGTCAAACTCAGCGAAAGCGGGGCATTAACTGCCGAAACGACGGTTGTTTTCTGGGCGAACACCGGTGACGCGGACATCGAGGCAGCCAGGGCAATTGGCGCCAAATATCCCGCAAGCCGGAAGATATTTCTGATCATTTGCACTCCTTACTGTATGGACGATCTGATCGAAGAAAGTGCCAATTGACACGCACTTCCATTCGCTTGGCATTCGATTGGCTTAAACCCGTGGCTCGTTTGACTCTGCTATAGAATTGACGTTAGATAAGTTCGCTGCATCCCCAACCCAAGTACTTCAAAAGTGGCAGAGCTTTCTACAGGATGAGATCGATTCTCTTAATCTGCGCCGTGTGGCTGATGATTCTGGCGATTGGTTGCAAGCGCAGCGGACAGCAGAGCACGAATAATAGTGCCGGAACCCCTGAAGTGTCCAACGGTTTAGCGGGAGATCGCTCCCGGGCCCGCACGCTTTTGGACCAGGGAAAAGAGTTGTACCGCAACGACCAGGATGAAGAGGCGGTGAAGGTGTTCACCGAAGCGGTGAAACTGGATCCGGACCTGGCCGAGGCGCATTTCCGGCTGGCGCTGGGTTATGAGTCGTTGGGAAAACAGGAAGAAGCCGAAGGGCAGTACAAAAAAGCAGTCGAGACTTATAAGAAGTACCTCGCGGATAATCCGGACGACGCGGAGGCTCATTACGCTCTCGGACAGACTTACGCGGGTTTGGGTCAATTCAGTGACGCGATTCGCGAGTATCGTGAGGCGACGAAGCGGAAAGAGGACGATCCGGACATGTTTTACGATCTCGGCGTCGCGCACACGAAGCTCGCGCAGTATGACGCGGCGGCAGCCGCTTTCTCGCAGTCCTTAAAGATTGACCCGGATTATTATCGCGCACAGGATGGACTTGACGAGGCGAAAGAGGGTATCAAACGCATTCGCGTGGGCCGCAAGCACCAGGAAGATTTGTTGAAGAAGCAGAAGGAAGAGGAGTTGAAGAAGGCCGGCGCGTCGCCGTCACCAGAGGATTGATCATGGCTACTTACACACCGCCACCCTATTTCCCGCAAAGTTCACTGGCGCCACCGGACAAGAACCGCTACCGCAGGTTCAAATTGGTGATAGCTGCTCTGGCGCTCTTGCTGGTTCTGCTCATTGGCGCCGCAGGCTATGGAATCTGGCATTTAATCCGTGTAATCAGTGGCTAAACCCACTGGCTGCGCTTGACACAGTCGGTACGCATCCGTATAGTCTCCCGTTTCGGACTAAAGGTCTGAAAACAAACAAGCAACGTCCAGTTGGTTCTGTAAGGGGTGGAGGCGTTGCTCGACCGGCGTGCAATTTTTCGGTCGTCTGACAATTATTGTGGCGTAAAAATGGTAAGCGTCCAGCGCTTACCCCGCGCAGAAGGAAACTTCTCGCCTATTTAATGCGACGCCACAGAAAAGTTTCGGCTTAAGGGAAGCCACGATCCACACCCGCCGCGTATAAAAGCGTAATCAGAACGTCCCTAACACTAATTTTTTAACAGGGCAGCCGCCTGCGCTGACTGCCGGACTGGTTCCGGAAAGAGGCAGGCAAGGGGCCTTTTTGCGCGCTTTAACGCGCCCGCATTAACGAGGAAAACAGTGCCGACGATAAATCAGCTTGTTCGCAAAGGTCGCCAGCAGGTCAAGTACAAGACGGCCAGCCCCGCGCTTCAGAGCTCGCCTCAGAAGCGTGGTGTTTGCACGCGTGTTTACACGCAAACACCCAAGAAGCCGAACTCGGCGTTGCGCAAAGTCGCGCGCGTGCGCCTGACTAATGGCATCGAGGTCACGACCTACATCCCCGGCGTCGGTCATAACCTCCAGGAACACTCGATTGTTCTGATCAGAGGCGGCCGCGTGAAGGATCTTCCGGGCGTCCGTTATCACGTGATTCGCGGCACGCTCGACTCGGTCGGCGTCGCCGATCGCAAGCAGGGACGATCGAAGTATGGAGCCAAACGTCCAAAAGCGAGCTCCAAGTAACGAGAGAAATATATGCCAAGACGACGAGTAGCCGAACGACGCGACGTACTTCCCGACCCCGTTTACAACAGCCCCCTGGTGACGAAATTCATCTGCGGCGTGATGTGGGAAGGCAAGAAGAGTGTGGCCGAAAGCATCTTCTACGATGCGATGAAGCAGATTGGCGACAAGACCGGCGAAGAGCCGTTGAAGGTTTTCAAGCGCGCCATCGACAACGTCAAACCGACCGTGGAAGTGAAGTCGCGACGCGTCGGTGGTTCGACTTATCAGGTTCCGATCGAGGTACACCAGGAAAGGCGCGGTGCCCTGGCAATTCGTTGGATAGTCTCCTACGCGCGCGGCCGCGGCGAAAAAACGATGATGGATCGTTTAGCGGCCGAGATTCTCGACGCGGCGAACAACCGCGGCAACGCGGTGAAGAAGAAAGAAGACACGCACCGCATGGCCGATGCGAACAAGGCGTTTGCGCACTATAAGTGGTAAGAAATGGCTAAGCACGATTTAAGCAAGTTCAGGAATATCGGCATCATGGCCCACATCGATGCCGGTAAGACCACCACCACCGAACGCATCCTTTATTACACCGGCATCACGCACAAGATTGGCGAGGTGCACGAAGGTACGGCGACGATGGACTGGATGGAGCAGGAGCAGGAGCGCGGTATCACCATTACCAGCGCTGCGACCACCTGTTTCTGGGAAAGAAACGGCGTCGATCATCGCATCAATATCATCGACACTCCGGGCCACGTTGACTTCACGATGGAAGTTGAGCGTTCGCTGCGTGTGCTCGACGGCGCAGTAGCCGTGTTTGACGGCGTCGCGGGCGTGGAGCCGCAGTCTGAAACCGTGTGGCGCCAGGCTGATAAGTATGGCGTTCCGCGTATCTGTTTCATTAACAAGCTCGATCGCGCGGGCGCTTCGTTTGATCACTCATTCGAGTCGATCATCACTCGGCTGGGCGCGAATCCGGTTGCGCTGCAAATTCCGATCGGTCTCGAAGATCAACTCAAAGGCGTCGTCGATCTGGTGGCGATGAAAGGTCTGATCTGGAAAGACGAAAGCAAGGGCTCCGAATACGAAGTTACTGACATTCCCGAGGACCTGAAAGACGCCGCCACTGCTGCGCGCGAGAAGCTGATCGAAGCTGTCGCCAGCATCGACGACGACTTGATGCACAAGTATCTCGAAGGTGAAGAGATCTCCGAAGCCGAGATTCGCAAGGCTCTGCGTGCCGGCACTATCGGGTTGAAGCTCGTCCCGGTCGTTACCGGTTCGGCTTTCAAAAACAAGGGCGTTCAGACGCTGCTCGACGCGGTTGTCGACTACCTGCCGTCCCCGCTTGACGTGCCTCCGGTTGAAGGCATCAATCCGAAAAGTGACACCATGGAAGCTCGTCCGGCAGAGGCCGCGGCGCCATTTTCCGGCCTGGTTTTCAAGATCATGGCGGACAAGCATCTGGGCCAGTTGTCTTTTGTGCGCATCTATAGCGGCACTATTAAGGCAGGATCGTATGCCTACAATCCGATCAAGGGCACTAAGGAGCGTGTCGGCAGGCTGATGCGCATGCACGCCAACAAGCGCGAGGACATTGAGGATGCGAGCGCAGGCGAGATTATTGCAATTGGCGGTATGAAGCAGGTTACGACAGGCGATACGGTTTGCGACGAAACCAAGCCGATCATCCTCGAGAAGATGGAGTTTCCGGCACCGGTTATTCGCGTCGCTGTCGAGCCTAAAACCCGACAGGATCAGGACAAACTCGGCGTGGCGTTGAATCGTCTCGCACAGGAAGATCCTTCCTTTAACGTTTCCACCGATACTGAAACCGGACAAACGATTATTGCCGGTATGGGTGAGCTGCACCTCGAGATCATCGTCGATCGCATGAAGCGCGAGTTTGGCGTCGAGGCTAATGTGGGCAAGCCGCAGGTGGCTTATCGCGAAACGATTACGCAGCCGGCACCCGGTAAAGAGATCTATAAGAAACAGACGGGCGGTCGTGGTCAGTTCGGACACGTTGAGCTCGAGATTGAGCCGGCTCCCGGCGAAGGTTTTGTGTTTGAAAACAAGATCACGGGCGGCGCCATTCCGAAGGAATACATCAAGCCTGTCGAGCAGGGAGTTAGAGACGCAATGGAGCGCGGCTTCCTGGCGGGCTATGAGTTGGTCGACATCAGGGTACGGCTGGTATTCGGCAATTATCACGAGGTCGATTCCGACGAGCGCTCGTTCCACATTGCCGGCTCGCTCGCGTTCCAGGACGCAGTGCGAAAAGCAAAACCAGTTTTGCTGGAGCCGATCATGCGGATTGAGGTTGTAACTCCTGACGATTACATGGGTGCGGTGAATGGCGACCTGATGCGCCGGCGCGGGCAGATTGAAAAGACCGAGCCTCGACCCGGTGGTGCTCAGGTGATCACTGCCTTTGTTCCACTTTCAGAAATGTTTGGTTATACGACGGACTTGCGCTCGGCAACTCAGGGCCGGGCGACTTCCACGATGCACTTCGAGCGCTACGATCAGGCGCCGAAAAATGTCGCGGAGGAAGTCATTGCAAAAGTTCAGGGAGTAGCGAAGTAGGAGCGGCACAGGCTTATACGGCCTGTGCTTTTTCTTTTGAACAAAAACTGGCTTTCAAAAGCCAGCACGGGGAATAAAAGAGATGTCGAAGGAAAAATTTGACCGTTCCAAGCCACACGTGAACATCGGGACGATTGGGCACGTGGATCACGGGAAGACGACGTTG
>Ga0070699_100002458_pt1 | contig 16657 bp, 4 predicted proteins | sample KBSK1503metaG_FD_65473 | JGI IMG/M metagenome (GOLD analysis project Ga0070699, IMG submission 65473) | Corn, switchgrass and miscanthus rhizosphere microbial communities from Kellogg Biological Station, Michigan, USA - KBS K1-50-3 metaG | ecosystem: Host-associated > Plants > Roots >... | reverse complement strand
GAGCTGCCCAGCGCCACCGAGATCGCCGCCGTCAACATGCGCCTCAAGGCCGGCGCGGTCCAGGAGATGCACTATCACAAGGAGGCCGAGTGGGCCTACGTGCTCGCCGGCCGGGCACGGATCACCGCCGTCGACCCGGAGCTGCGCACCTTCCAGGACGACGTCAGTGAGGGTGACCTCTGGTACTTCCCGGCTGGTCTCCCCCACACGGTCCAGGGCCTCGCCGACGACGGCTGCGAGGTGCTGCTCGTGGTCGACAACGCCCACTTCGACTCGCACTCGACCTTCCGGCTCACGGACTGGTTGGCGCATACGCCACGGGAGGTTCTCGCAGCGAACTTCGAGGTGCCCGAGAGCGCCTTTGCTAACCTCCCCGACCACGAGCTCTACATCTTCAATGCGCCGATGCCCGGCCCGCTCAGCGACGAGCGGATCGTCGGCGCCGAGCCAGTCCCCGAGCCCTTCACCCACCACCTGCTCGCCCAGGAGCCGGTCCGGACGAAGGGAGGCAGCTTCCGCATTGCCGACTCGCGGGCGTTCAAGGCATCCAAGACGATCGCCGCGGCCCTGATCGAGATCGAGCCCGGGGGGATGCGCGAGCTGCACTGGCACCCGATCGCGGACGAGTGGCTGTACTTCCTCTCGGGAGAGGCGCGGATGGGGGTGTTCGATGCCAATGGGGACGCCGGCACTTTCGATTACCAGGCGGGTGACGTCGGCTACGTGCCGCGCCCGATGGGCCACTACGTCGTGAACCGTGGCACGACGACGCTGCGGTTCCTCGGGGCGTTCCGGAGCGATCGCGTGGTGGAGGCGTCGCTTAGCAAGTGGCTGGCGCTCACTCCCCACGAGCTCGTGCGGGCGCATCTCCACATCGACGAGTCGGTGCTCGCGAGAATCCCGGTGGTTCACACACCGATCGTGCCAGTCTGAGGTCCCAGGCCCGCGCCGAGGCGTCACCTTCGTGGGCCCCGGTGTGGTCGATCTGCTTCACGCCGCGACCGTCGCCGTGAGTCCCGAGATCCCTCTCGACCAGCTCCGGCACGCCGTTCCTGTGTTCCCGACCGTGAGCGAGGTCTGGCTCTATCTGCTGCAGGAGGCCGGCTTGTGACGTCGGCCGTCCCTACCTCGTGACGGCGACCATACGACGATGCCGCATCCTCGGCGGGCTGATCAACGAGTACGACCAGGCGAGCTTAAAGGATCATCCGCAATCCCAAGATGCCGCAGCTCAGAGGCTATGCGCAATTCTGGACCGCCGCAGGTTCGTTCCCGGACGGCCGCGAATTACCTGAGATAACGCCGAACGAACGATGAATGAATATTGCGGTTGTGAGGGTAATCAGGCCTGATTGTCGGGATCATGCGTATTAGTGAGCGGCGCGCACGCGTGCCTGGAACTGCGTCGAGGGAGTCCGGATGATCAGGCGGAGACTATGGATGGCGGGCGCCGCAGTGGCGGCTGTCGCCCTGATCGTGGTCGGCCTCACCCCGGCCGAGGGCGCGAGCCATCCGGCGACGGGCGTCGGTTCGTGCACACTCAAGGGCTGGAACCGCGCGTCCGACCCGAAAGACGCCAAGAATCTTCCGGTCGGCCACCGTCGGCAGACTTACCGGCCCGACAACTACAACTGCACCGGCGCCGTCTTCGCCAAGCCGGGAGTCGAGTTCGCCAAGTTCCCGCAGCCGCACAACTACCACATCACCAACCGGCACGCGACCCAGCTGGTCCGCACCTGCAAGTCGGGAGTCTGCACCAAGCAGCCGGACTCGGTGTGGCAGCCGGCCGCGGCGGTCAACCCGCTGGCCCCGTTCTTCCCGCCGTTCACTCACTTCGTGATCATTATGCGGGAGAACCACACCTTCGACGACTACCTCGGTGATTGCGCCACGACGATCGCGGCCGGCTGCAACGGCGTCGTTGAGAGCACGAACCACATAAGTTCGGTGCCCAACCTCCACACCCTGGCCAAGACCTACGCGCTGGGCGACTCCTACAGCACGGGGACGCAGCCCCCGAGTGGCCCCAACCACTGGTGGCTGTTCTCGGCGCAGTCGCAGTCGAGTTCGCAGCAGCAGTCCTACCCCACCGCCACCGGCACGCAGTTCGACCGGTTCCTCGGCGGTGACACAGGCCCGAGCGGCGAGGGCACCAACGCGTGCACGGCCCAGACCGGTACGGGGAGCGGTAGCAGCCCCTACACGTTCATGGCGGCCGGAGACTTCTACTGGATGCTCAGCAGCGGCAGCGGGTACTGGCGCGACCCGGGGACGGGCAATCTCGAAGTGCTGCCCGTTGACCGTCCCGGCACGAGCGTCCCGGAGGAGCTCCACTACAACGAGTTCACCTGCAACGGCCAGAACATCCCCGACTCGACAATCGCCAACGGCTATCTGAGCTTCGTCAACGCGAACGGCCTGCCAGCCTACAACTACGTCGAGCTCTTCAATGACCACCCCGGCACCTTCCAGGACATCCCGGGGAACGATTCCGCGACCAAGCAGATCGTCGACTCGATCATGAATAACGCGTCCTACAAGAACAACACGGTGATCGTGGTCACCGAGGACGACACCCAGAACGGCAACAACGGCCCGGACCACGTCAGCAACACCTTCCGCGTGCCGCTGGTCGTCATCGGATCGCCGACGTACGTGAAGGCGCACTACATCTCGCACGTCGCGTACACGACGAGCAACGTGATCGCCGCGATGGAACGCGTCATGCAGAACGTCCACCCGGGCATCATCAACCCCAGCGACAGCCTCGGCCTGCCTACGTTCCCGATGACAACCAACGACCAGGCGGCCCTCGGCGACCCGCTCGAGGACTTCTGGGTCCACGGCTCCACCCCGCTCACGGCCAGCACGACCGCCTCGCCGAAGACCGGGAACGCGCCGCTCAGCGTGTCGTTCACCGGCTCTGCCACCGGCGGCACCGCCCCCTATTCCTTTAGCTGGGCCTTTGGCGACGGGTCGACGAGCGCGGCGCAGAACCCCAGCCACACCTACAGTTCGGCCGGGACCTACACCGCGACCCTCACCGTGACCGACAGCTCGTCGCCGGCCAAGACGGCCACCTCCAGCGCTACGGTCACGGTCAGCGCCGTCGGCAATCCCCTTGTGGCCACGGCCGGCGCCACGCCGACCTCCGGCCAGATCCCGGTGAACGTCGCCTTCACCGGCATCGCGACGGGCGGAACCCCGTCCTACCATTACAGCTGGAACTTCGGTGACGGGTCGACGAGCACGGCGCAGAACCCCAGCCATAGTTACGGCACCGCGGGGACTTACACCGCGACCCTCACCGTGACCGACAGTTCCTCGCCAGCCAAGACGGCCTCGTCGAGCGTCACCATCACGGCCTCGCCCATCGGCGGGACGGCACCGGGCGCGCCCACCGGCCTGACCGCGAGAGCCGGCAACGGCCAGGTCTCCCTGAGCTGGACACCTCCCGCCAGCAACGGCGGCGTCAACATCACGTCCTACCGCGTCTACCGTGGCACGGCGAGCGGTAGCGAAACGCTGCTGACCTCGGGCGGCTGCAGCGGCCTCGGCGCGGTGACCTCGTGCACGGACGTCGGCCTCACCAACGGCCATGCGTACTTCTACAAGGTCACCGCCGTGAACGCCATCGGCGAGGGTCCGAGGAGCAACGAGGCGTCCGCGACGCCGGCCGGCAGCTGCCCGGCAGCGCAGCTGCTCGGCAACCCCGGCTTCGAGAACGGCAGCTCCAACCCCGCACCGTGGAAGGTGACCTCGACCCACACGCCGCTCGATGTGGTCAACAACAACTCCCTCGAGCCGCCGCACGGCGGAAACTGGGACGCCTGGCTCGACGGCTGGGGCACGACCACCACCGATACGCTGTCGCAGACGATCACGCTGCCGACCGGGTGCTCCAGCTACAACTTCAGCTACTGGCTGCACATCAACACGGCCGAGACCACCACGACCACCGCGTACGACACGCTCAAGGTGCAGGTGCTCAACTCCGCCGGCGCGGTGCTCTCCACCCTGCACACCTACTCCAACCTCGACCATAACAGCGGGTACGCGCAGCACAGCTTCTCGCTGAGCGGCTACGCCGGGCAGACGATCACGCTGAAGTTCACCGGCAGCGAGGACTACGAGCTGCAGACCTCGTTCGTCATCGACGACACCGCGGTCAGCGTGAGCTGACCCGCGGGCCCTGCTCCGACGGATGAGTCTGGCCGGCGCCCGCCAGCGCTCTGAGCCGTGTCCGCACAGTTTCGGCCTGGGGATCGCCCAGCTGGTCGAATATGGCCAGGGCCGCCCGCCAAGCATGGCGCGCCTTAACCGGCGCTTCGGTGTGCAGCAGCACGACAGCCAGCTGGTCCAGCGTCTCAGCCTGGCCGCGCTGGTCTGTGATCTCGCGGCGGATCCGCAGGGCCTGAGTGAGGCGCTCGATGGCTTCCTCGTGGCGGCCCAGGTCACCGAGGCAGGACCCGATGCTGCTCAGGGTGCGCGCCTGTCCCCACTGGTCGCCAGCCTTGGCCAGGATCTCCAGGGCCTCCTGCAGGGAGTCGATCGCCTCGTTGTGGCGGCGCCTGTCGCGGTAGATGGCGCCGAGGTTGTTGAGCGTGTGCGCGGCGCCCCAGTCGTCGCCCGTGCGGCGCCAGATCGCCAGCGCCTCATGACAGGAGCGGATGGCCGCGGCCTGGTCGCCGAGTTGCCTGAAGGCCATGGCGAGGACGAGCAGGGCGATGCCAGCACCCCACTCGTCACCTGAGGAGCGGCACCAGGTCAGCGCCGCCGACATGTTCTGGATCGCCTCGCGGTAGCGATGCTGGTCCAGGCAGACAAAGGCCAGGCTGCCCAGGACGTAGGCCTCGCCGAATTCGTCTCCCAGGTGCCGGGCGGCCGCCAGGCCGATCCGGTTCGTCGCTTCCCACTGCGACCAGGGCTTGCGCACCATGAAGTAGCCCCACAGCGCGACCGGGAGCTGCCACGCTGTCTTGTGCGCGCCCGTCTCCCCGGCGAGGCGGGTGATGGCGACCAGGTTGGGCCGCTCGGCGTCGCACCAGGCCAGGGCTTCGTGGTAGGTGCCGAAGCTGAGCTGGGTCGGCACCGGAGCAGCGTCCAGCGGCACCCGGCGGCGGCCGGGGATCAGCATCCTGTCCGCGGCGTCGCCGGTGTGCAGGTACCAGGCGAGCAGGCGGTCCACGGCCGCGGCGCGCTCGACCTCGTCTTCTTCGGCCTGGGCGCGCTCGCTTGCGTACAGCTTGACCAGGTCATGCATCCGGTAGCGGGTCTTGCCGCTCGGCTGAAGCAGGCAGGCGGTGGCCAGCTCGTCCAGCCGCGCGCCTACGCCCGGGTCGGCGGTCAGCGCCGCTGCCGCGGCAGCATCGATGTCGGTTCCCGGATGCAAGCCCAGAAGCCTGAACGTTCGTGCCGTGGCGGCCGGGAGAGTGCGGTAGGAGCAGCGGAACGCCGCCCGCACCGACGTGACCTTGTCGACGGTGAGCAGGTCCAGCCGCTGGTGCTCGACCTGCAGCTCTGCGGCAAGATCGGCCAGGGTGTGGTGCGGGTGGGTCGCCGCTCGCCCGGCAGCGATCCGCAAGGCGAGCGGAAGGTGGCCGCAAAGGCTGGCCAGCCGGGCCGCCGCGCCGGGTTCCAGCGTCACCCGGCGCGCGCTGATCGCGCTGGCCAGCAGGGCGACGGACTCCCCGGCGCTGAGCACGTCGAGTGATATCCGCACTGCCCCCTCGGTGGCGACCAGGCCCGCCAGCGCACTGCGGCTGGTCACCACCACCAGGCAGTCACCTTCGCCGGGCAGCAGCGGCCGCACCTGCTCGGCCGACGCCGCGTTGTCCAGCACGATCAGCACCCGCTGGCCCGCGAGCATGCTGCGATACCGGGCGGACCGCTCGCTCAGGTGGCGCGGGACGTGCCGCGAGTCGGCGCCCAGGCTTTCCAGCAGTCGCTCGAGTGCGGCCGACGGCGTCATGGGCCGCTCGCGCGGGCCGAAGCCGCCCAGGTCCAGGAACAGCTGTCCGTCCCGGAATTCGCGGGCGATCTGGTGCGCGAAGTGCACCGCGAGCGCGGTCTTGCCCGCTCCCGCCACGCCGTCGATTACCGCGATCGACATCACCTGCTGGCTCGCCGCGCAGCCACCAGGATGCGCCAATGCCTGGAGGCGGGCCAGTTCACTCTCCCGGCCGGTGAAGCCGGAGACGTTGTGCGGAAGTTCCGCTGGGACCTGTTGCGGCCGGGTGCGGTGCGGCGCCACCGCTGTCAGCGCGCGGTCGTTGTGCAGGACCTGCTCGAACAGCGTTCTAAGCTCGGGCTGCGGTTCGATGCCGAGCTCGTCGGTCAGCACCTGCCGGATCTGGTGGTAGCGGCCCAGGGCATCGGCCTGTCGGCCCGATCGGTACAGGGCGCGCATGAGCTGGCCGGCCAGCCGCTCGTCAAGCGGATGAGCGGCGCAAAGCTCGGTCAGGGCGCCGATCAGCTCACCATGGCGGCCCGCATGGAGGTATGCCTCGTTCCGGTCAAGGACGGCGCCCATCCGCTCGGCTTCGAGGCTGTCCCGGAGCAGGTCCAGCCACGGGCTGGTCAGGTCGGCGAACGGCGCGCCGCGCCAGAGGTCCAGGGCCTGATCGAACAGGCTGGCCGCGCGACCGTCATCGGCCGCGCGGGCAGCGACGACGAGCTGGCGGAAGCGGTGCAGATCAACCGTTTCTGGGTCGGCCTCGGCCACGTAACCGCCCGCTCGCCTGGCCAGCGTGATTCCGTTGACGCCCTCCAGCACCCGGCGCAGCCGGGCGATGTGCGCGTAAAGCGCGGCGTTCGCCGACGACGGCGGGTCCTTACCCCAGACCCGGCCGACCAGCCCTCCGGCCGGGATCACCTTCTTCAGGTCCGCGAGCAGCACCGCGAACACGCACCGCTGCTGCGCATATCCCAGGTCTAACGGCCGCCCGTCGACCCACGTCTCCACGGGACCCAGCAGACGAATCTCGACGCTCACCCCGTACACCACCTTTCACCCCGAAGACGCTCACCCGTACACCACCTTTCACCCAAAAGGCGATGGAGGCCCCTTATTAACGGAGGGTGGCCGCTTTCGGTTCAATTGGCCAGGATGCCGTCACGCGGCATATCGGAGACGAACCCGACGCGATCCGGGCCCGGCTGCTCCAGCCTGCGCTGCAAGCTTTCTGTAAGGTTGCTGCCGCTGTCCGTCTGCCAGCCTGCCTCACGGAGACGGGAGGCAGGCTGATGTCGAGGTCATCGTGGCGTGGTTACCTGCCGAGGACGCGCAGATCCCGGTGGATCATGTCCGTTGCCGTGCTGGTTGCGGTGGCCGGGCTGGTGGTGTCGCTTGTTCCGGCTGCGCAGGCGCCAAGTCCCGGCCGGCCGGCCCCCGGGATTCAGCCTGCCGGCTCGTTCGGGTCGCTGCAGCACTACCCGTGGTGGGATCCGCGGCACTGGACCGAGCGAAGCGCGCCGGCGTCGACCGTGCTGCCCGATGCCGTGAACGCGGTGCCGCACCGGGGCCGCCTGCCGCACCAGGCGGCGCTGCGCCTGGCGCGCCGCGTGGCCGAGCTGGCCGGCCGGCGCAGCGAGAACGCGCGGGTCTATCAGCTGTCCGACGGCCGTCTGCAGGCGGTGATCTCAGCCGTCCCGGTGAACTACCGCGATCCGAGCGGGCGCTGGCAGCCGATCAGCACGGCGGTGCGCCAGGCCGCGCGGCCCGGCTATGCCTACGCGAACACCACGAACACCTTCCGCAGCTTCTTCGGCGCGACCGCCAGCCAGCTGGTCCGTTTCGAGGCGCCGGGCGGCGGCTGGCTCAGCATCGGCCTGGCCGGCGGCAGGGTCGGACGCCCCCGGGTGTCCGGTGACACGGTGACCTACTCGAACCTGGCGCCCGGGGTGGGTCTGTCCTACCAGGTGACACCGCAGTCGCTGAAGGAACGGATCACGCTAGCATCGGCGGCCGCCGCATCGTCGCTCGCGTCGGCGGTGTTTTTGGTCAGGGCAGGCGGCGGGCTGGTGCCCTACCAGCGGCCTGATGGCGCGATCGTGCTGTCCCGCGACGGGACGGGCGGCGCGCCGGTCCTTGTCCTGCCGGCGCCGTTCATGACTGACGCCCGGCCGGATCGTTCCTCGCCGTACGGGACGGCCTGGAGCCCGAAGGTCTCCCAGCACGCGAGCTGGGACGCCGCGGCCGGGTTGATGCGGCTGACCGTGACCGCGGACGCGGGGTGGCTGGGGCAGGCCGCGCGGCGGTTCCCGGTGGTCATCGATCCGACCATCGCGATCGCCCCCGACCCGGCAGCCGCGCAGAACACGATGATCATTTCTGACTCGGGGGCCAGCTCGTCGAACTTCTCCTCGAGCTGGCGGCTCTCGGTCGGCACCGATGCCGGGGGCGCCGTCCGTTCCCTGCTGAGCTTCCCGCTGACCGGCGTCCCGCCCGGCACCCAGCTGGACGGCGCGGACCTGGAGCTGTACTACGACCAGGTCTTCGGCCCGGGCACGGCGAAGGAGACCATCGAGGCGCACCAGGCCACCGCGCCCTGGTCGGCGTCGACCGCCACCTGGGACACCGCGAGCAGCAACGTCGGCCAGCTCGGCAGCAACCAGGTCACGGTGACCAGCTCCGACCCTGCGTATGCGGCAGCCAGCGGCGCCTGGCCGGCGGCGGCCGACCCCGGCGCCGCCGGCGGCAGTTACCGCTACGACCAGGACACCACCTCCGGCGACACCTTCACCTGGGTGCCGCCGCTGACCGAGCCCGGGAACTACCAGGTCGAGGCGCATTACGTGGCCAGCCCGGGAGCTGCGGCCGCCGCGCCCTACACGGTCAACTACGCCGGCGGGTCGCAGGCCTACACGGTGAACCAGCAGTCCGGCTCCGGCGGGGTGTGGACGACGCTGGGCACCGGGCCCTTCCAGGCTGGCACCGCGGGCAGCATCGTGCTCGGCGACGGGCCCGCGTCGGCCTCGACCAGGGTGGAGGCCGATGCGGTGCGGCTGACCCTGCCCGGCTCGGTGGTGTATGACCCGGCGCTGAACACCTGGAACGTGTTCCCGGTCCGCAACATCGTGCAGTCCTGGCTCGACGGCTCGGCCCCCAACTACGGGTTCGTCGTCAAGTCCGCCAACGAGTCGGCGCTGAACGTGGGCGGGCCCCGGTATGAGGCCTCTGTCGCCGGGGCGTATAACGGCGACACCGCCACCTACCCGCAGCTGGTGCTCACCTACGGCGCCCAGGGCGTGGCGGTCAGCCCGCCCACAGTGATCCACTCGACCGGTCCCGAGCTGTCCTGGCCGGGCTACACCGACCCGACCCCGGGGGGCGGCAACTTCGGCGACGACCCCAACCCCGGCGATAACCTGGCCGGCTACCAGATCTACCGCAGCGTGTCCCAGTCGTTCGCCCCGACGGCCGCCACCCTGGTCGCCTCGGCAGCCGCCGGGGCCACCAGCTTCACCGACACCACCGCCACCCCCACACCGCCCGGCGCGGGGGCGGCGCCCAGCGTGTACTACTACATGGTCGCGGTCAAAACCGCCGACGGCACGCTGATCCCGGGCCCGGTGCAGCGGGTGCAGCTGCCCACCGCCGGGTCCACCACCGTGATCATCCCCGCCTCCGGCGCCACCACCCTGTCCAGCGCCCAGCCCGGCACCAACCTGCGCCAGTTCACCGGGCAGCCCTACCTCGGCGCCGGCGACAACTCGCGCACCTACGGCGTCACCCGCGCGGTCATCGGCTTCCCCTCCATGGCATCGGCCGGCGTCCCGGCCGATGCCACCGTCACCAGCGCCCAGCTGAAGCTGTGGGGCTGGTACAACTACAACACCGGCGGCGGCCCCGCCAGCTACGAGGCGCACGCCCTGACCCAGGGCTTCGACCCGGCCACCGCCACCTGGAACCAGGCAGCCGCGGGCACCGCCTGGAGCACGCCCGGCGGCGGCTACGACACGGCCGCGGCCGGCACCGCCTCCGGGCTGGGCGCCGACCCGGCCCGAGACAGCTGGCCGGTCACCACCGCCGTCCAGGGCTGGGTCACCACCCCCACCAGCCAGCACGGCCTGCTGGTCAAGCTATCCGGGGAAACCCCCAGCAGCCCGCAGGAACGCGAGCTGTTCCTGAGCACCGCAGCAGCCGAGCCGAAGCTCGCACCCCAGCTGGCCGTCACCTACACCGAGCCCATACCGCAAGACACCTACTACGCGCCGCAGCCGCCGGACCCGCAAGCCCCCGGCAGCAGCAGCACGGTCAACGTCACCTTGACCAACACCACCGGCACCACCTGGACCGCCGCGGACTGGGTGCTGTCCTACCACTGGCTGCTGCCCGACGGCACCGACATCACCACCGCCACGAACCAGGCGCAGACACCGCTCCCCGCCGACATGCCACCCGGCGCGGTCACCACCATCGCCGCCATGCTCAAGCCCCCCGGCGACCCCGGCAGCAACGGCCTGCGCGACGGCGACGTGCTCGCCTGGGACCTGTACAACAAGACCGCCGGCACCTGGCTGTCCTCCGGCACCACCACGACCAGCAGCGCCGGCAGCACCAGCAGCGCCGCGACCGCCGCGACCCTGACCGCTGCTACCGGGGTGCCGCCGCTGCAGCAGTTCGTGCCGGCCGACCAGCCGACCTCCAACAAGCTCGGCCTGGAGAAGTTCTACCAGTACACCGGGGTCAACACCGGCTCAGGATCGGCGGTGCTGAACAACCTCGCCTCCGGCAACGCGGTCTGGTCCTACAACGCGTTCTCCAACCCCTCCCGCGGATTCGCCACGTTCGTGCGGATGACCTACAACTCGCTGGACACCTCCGACTCGTCGATGGGGTTCGGCTGGTCGCTGTCGGCCTCCACGGTGATGCGGCTGGGCACGCCGCTGGACTTCCACCCCCGCCCGCACCCCACCACGATCACGCTGACCGACGGGGACGGCACCAGCCACCTGTTTGTGCTCGGCTCCGACGGGGTGACCTGGCAGAGCCCGCCGGGAATCCACCTGTTCCTGCAGCAGCTCGTCGACTGCTCCCCGAACGGCAAGGACCCCAACCCCCGGGCCTGGGTGATGACCCGCCCGGACCGCACCCAGTTCTTCTTCGACTGCCAGGGCTTCCAGACCGCGGTCGTGGACGGCAATGGCAACGAAGCGGACTTCACCTATTCGCAACGGCAGTCGAACAACAAGCCGGTCAAGTTCCTCGACTCCATCACCGACCCGGCCGGGCGGCAGACCCTGACCATCAGCTACTACGCCAAGGGCGACAGCTACCAGTTCGTCGACGACACCGGAGCCGTCCAGTCCGCCACCGGGCTGACCAACCCGTTCATCATCGACCAGGTCAAGTCCATCACCGACATCTCCGGCCGCACGATCACGCTCCTGTATGACACCAAGGGCCTGATGTCCCGGATGACCGACGGCGACGGTACCTCTGTCGCGAAGGTGTTCAAGTTCGGCTACGACCCCACCCAGGGCAACAAGAACGTCAAGCTCGTCTCGGTCACCGACCCGCGCGGCAACACCACCGGCCTGGCCTACAACCTCCCCAAGGCCGGCGACAACCCCGCCTTCCACTGGTTCCTCAAGACCATCACCGACCGCCGCGGCGGCACCGTCGGCTTCACCTACACCACACCCGACGCCAGCGGCAACACCACGACCCAGGTCACCGACCAGAACGGCCACACCAGCAGCTACGTACTCGACTCCACCGGCCGGCCGGTGCAGGCCACCAACGCCCTGGGCCAGGTCACCAAGCTGGCCTACGACGGCGACAACAACGTCACCAGCCTCACCGAAGACAACGGCGCCACCACCACCTGGACCTACGACCAGAACACCGGCTACCCGCTGACCATGACCGACGCCCTGGCCAACAAGAACGGCACCGCGTCCACCACCTACACCTACCAGACCGGGCTCAGCGGGCATATCGCCAACCTGGCCAGCAAGCTAACCCCCCAGCAGCGGCTGTGGACCTTCAGCTACGACGCCAACGGGAACCTGTTGTCCGTCACCGACCCCGACGGCAACGCCAGCGGCGCCGCTGCAGGATCGTTCACCACCCACTACACCTACGACCAGACCGGGCAGGTGCAGACCGCCACCGACGCCAACGGCAACAAGACCACGTACTCCAGCTACGACCCCAGCGGCTACCCGCAGAGCATCACCGACCCGCTCGGTAATGTCACGAACTTCACCTACGAGCTGCGCGGCAACGTCACCGCCGTGACCGACCCGCTCAAGCACACGGCGACTCGGGAATACGACGTATTCGGCCGCCCGGGCCAGACGGTGGTCCCGAAAGACCAGGCCAACGGCGTGTTCATCACTACCCCGGCACCCGTCTACGACGGCAACGACAACGTCACCCAGGCCACCGGGCCCAACGGGGCGGTGACTAAGTTCAGCTATGACCCCAGCGACAGGCTGACTGCGCAATTTGCTCCGCAGGACGTGCCGTCATCTCCCCAGCGGGAAACGACCTACGCCTACGACCCGGCCGGGAACCTCACCTCCGTCACCCAGCCGGACGGCAATGTGCCCAGCCCGGCCTCGAGCTTCACCACGACGTATGCCTACGACTCGATCAACGAGCTGATCTCGCAGACCGATGCGGCAGGCGGCCTGACCACGTACACCTACGACGATGTCGGGAACCTGACCAAGGTCATCAACCCGGTCGAGAACGCTACTACTGGAAACACCACGGCATGGGCCACCTATGCCTATGACCTCGATCACCGGCGGATCTCTGCCACCGATGCGGCCGGGTTCACCACCAGCCAGGCATATGACCTCGACGGCCTGGTCACGTCCAGCACCGATCAGAACGGCGCCATAGACAAGAACAGCGCTACCACGCTGTACACGCTGGACCCACGCGGCAAGGTGACGCAGATGATGGTGCCCCACGAGGGCTCAGGAAGCAGCGTCGTCTATGACACCACCCAGTACGTCTATGACCAGGCCGGCAACCGGACTCAGGTGATCACCCCACGCGGGGTCGCCGCCGGGGTGTCTATCGCCAGCAGCTGCGTGCAGACTGAGACCTGCGCTTTCACGCAAGTGACCAAGTACAACGCCGATAACCAAGTCAGCACTCAGCTGTCGGCCGACAACCCCAGCGACCCGGTCTACAACACGCCCGCAGAGACCGACTACAGCTACGACCCAGCCAGCCGGCTGTCTTCGGTCAGCGCGCCGCCGTCGGGCAACCAGGCCGTCCGCAACGTCACCAGCTATGCGTACTTCGACAACGCCTGGGCCAAGTCGTCCACCGACCCGCTCGGCATCACCACCAGCTACGACTACAACGACCTCGGCCAGCAGACAACGCGGACCATCGCCGCGGCCGGCGAAACCGCATGCCCGCCCAACAGCACGACGTCGGATTGCCGCACCCTGTCGTCGACTTACTTCCCGGACGGGAAGCTCCAGTCGCGCAGCGACTCCGGGGTGCCGACCGGGCTGGCCACCGAGCTGGTCGATGACTCCGACCTCAACAACACCACCTCGGCCGGCACCTGGACCACGTCCAGCGCCGGAACCGGGTTCGTCGGCCCCGGCTACCAGACCCACGCGCCTGGCGCCGGCACCGACACGTTCACCTGGAACCTGAACATCCCCGAAGACGGAAATTACACCGTCTACGTGACGTACCCCGCCGTGTCCGGCGCGGCCGCCAACGCCTCGTTCAAGGTGTCCTTCAGCGGCGGCTCATCCACCGTGGCGGTGGACCAGACGCAGAACGCGGGAACGTGGGTGCCGCTCGGCAAGTTCGCCTTCACCCAGAACGGCACCGGGCAGAGTCTCACGCTCGCGGAGAACCCTGGCGGCACCGTGGTCGCCGATGCCGTCAAGATCGTGCGGGACAACTCCGGCGACACCCAGGCCGGCTCGCACAGCTTCGGCTACAGCTACGACCCGAACGGCAACCTGACCGGGATCACCGATTCCAGCCCCGGCACGGCCATCAGCAACTACCAGATCAGCTACGACGGGCTGAACCGAGTCACCCAGGTCGCTGAGCTCGCGCCCTCCGGCGTCACCGCACACACCACCACCTACGGCTACGACGCCAACGGCGACCTCACCAGTCGCAGCCACGACGGCGCGCCCTCGACCTTCGCCTACGACGCCCGCGACCTGCTGAGCAAGGAAACCGACGCCCAGTCGGCCACCGACCCCTCGCCGCAGGTGACCACATTCACCTACACCCCGGTCGGGCAGCTGGCCAGCGAGGTGAAACCCAACGGCAACACGGTCACCGACTCCTATTTCGACAACTGGTCGCTGCAGCACTCGCTGGAGGCCAAGGCTGACGGCACTACGGTCGCCGAGCACACCTACACCTACGACCCCAACGGCAACAAGACCCAGGACATCGCGAAGCTGATGTCCGCCGACAACAACTCGACCGACCTGAGCCATACGCTGACCTACACCTACGATCCCCGCGACCGTATAACGCAGGTCACCAAGGACGGCGCGGTCACCGAGTCCTACAGCCACGACGCCAACGACAACGTGTGGCCCTCGCAGACCGTCAACGGCACCACCACCAGCTACAACTACGACCGCAACCGGCTGCTCACCGCGGTCACCAGCGGGGTGACCTCCGACTACAACTACGACCCCTTCGGCCGGCTCGACACCGTCACCTCTGGCGGGCATCTGCTGGAGCGCAACACCTACGACGGGTTCGACCGCATCATCGAGCACCAGCAGCTCAACGCCAGCAGCACTCTCGACACCGCCCGCTACACCTACGACCCGCTGGACCGCAAGACCTCGCAAACCACTGGGATAGGCACCAGTTCACCGCAAACCACCGACTACGCCTATATCGGCCTGACCAGCCAGCTCATCAGCGAACTGCAAAACGGCAGGCAGACAAAGTCTTACACCTACACTCCCGGCGGGACCCGGCTGTCACAGACCACCACCAACAGCGACGGCACCCAGACCGCTGGCTATTACACCTACAACGACCACTCCGACGTCGAGGCGGTCACCAGCGCTAACGGGAATACGATCGCGACCTATGGATACACCGCATATGGGGGCAACGACTCGTCGATGTTCACCGGCGCGGACAAGACCAACACCAGTCCGGGCAGCACGGCGCAGCCGTTCAGCGCATACCGGTATAACGCGATGCGCTGGGATTCCTCCTCCGGCCAGTACGACATGGGCTTCCGCAACTACGACCCGGCGCTGAACCAGTTCCTGTCCAGGGACATGTACAACGGCGCCATCGCGGACATGGCTCTTGACACCAATCCGTTCACCGGCAACCGCTACACGTTCGGGGCGGGCAACCCCGTCTCCAACATCGAGCTCAATGGCCGCCAACTCATCGCACCCGCCGGTGGCGGCGGTTGCGACAATACGACACCAGGCTGCCCGGGCTACGGCGCGCCGTCCCCCGTTCCTGGGCCCAGGCCGGGGGCGAGCCCTAGCGCAGGAAGCGGTTCGGCGCAAAGCATTACAGTGGCTCCGACTCCCGCTCCAACTCCTGGCCCCGGCGGTGGTGCTGTAGCCCCGTCGCAGAGTGCACCAACATGCCTGCAGTGCGCAATTGGGCAATTTCTCGTCTCTCATGGCGCATCCATAATCGAAAACGCGCCCGAGGTCGTCAATCACTTCACAGACGCGGCCTTGACCACGGCGGAGGACGCGCGTCATGCAGCGGCTGCGCAGGCCGGCAGGCTGATGGCCGACGCTGATCCGTTTATCAGCAGATTGGCCGCTAAGACGCTTTATGCTATACGGCCGTCCACTGGGGAGCAGACTCTGGAGGTGATCGCGGGGGCAGCGGAGCGACTCGCGAGCAGAGCGCCGTACGTTGCCATTGCCGTTGACGTCGGTATCCGCGTGCAGTCCGGCGACCAGGTCACAGCGGCTATTGCCAAGGCGGCCTTCGTAGCGGCCAACGCCAGGGCAGGCTTCGTTCTCGGCGCGGAGATAGGCTTCTGGGTTGGTGAGGCGATAGCCCCTGAGGGAGGAGGCGTCCCCGGCGCTTTGATCGGTGGCGTGGTGGTAAGCGTCATAGCCGCTGTATTGGGTGAGGCAGCGGTCGAGTCGGCATCCGAGGCTATCGGGAATTTCCTCGGCGGTGATACGACGCCAAGCAACGCGCCGAATCCCGTTCCAGGGCCAGACCCGGCGCTGGGCCCCGGCGCAGCGAGCGGTCCGGCTACGCCTCCTTCAATAGCCCCGGCCCCGACTCCCAATCCAATTCCTGCTCCTTTGTGACGATCGCGCGGACTGGCCAGGACGGCCGCTGCGCCCATACCGGACAGCGGTCACTGAGCCGAGGCGCAGCGCACCACGAGCCGCAGCGCACGAGCCGCAGCGCGTCCGGTCAGGCAACGAGGTCGCTATCCGCGCCGAGGCGGCCAGCGATGGTGTTCCAGCTCAACACCCCCAAAACCGGACTTGCATCCGGGTGTAAGGCCCGGGACCGGGGTGCTGAGCAGGTCACCGTCATCGACCCGGACCGGCGCGGCTGGCCCTGGCCCAGGTCATGGGGGCCACCAGCGTGCTGGCCGCGGCGGCGGAGGTACCGCCTGGCGGCCACCACGTCGTGTTTGAATGCGTCGGCCATCCTGGCCTCCTCGATCCCTGCGTGTCCGCC
>Ga0070699_100002457_pt1 | contig 16663 bp, 11 predicted proteins | sample KBSK1503metaG_FD_65473 | JGI IMG/M metagenome (GOLD analysis project Ga0070699, IMG submission 65473) | Corn, switchgrass and miscanthus rhizosphere microbial communities from Kellogg Biological Station, Michigan, USA - KBS K1-50-3 metaG | ecosystem: Host-associated > Plants > Roots >... | reverse complement strand
CAGGTGGAAATCAATGCGTATTCCTGGCTGAGCGGCCTGCCGAAGTGGAAGCTCAAGGAAACGCGGTAGCCTTCATGCGGAACCCGGGAACCGGTCCGATCGGTATTGCCTCGCTGATCGGGCTAGCCCTCCTCGTGGCGTGTCACCCTCGCCCGATCGCGAATCTCGTGATCCGGCACGCGCGGGTTTACACCGTCGATTCGACCCAACCCTGGGCCCAGGCCGTAGCGGTGCAGGGGGAACGGATTGTCTACGTCGGCCCCGACAGCGGAGTCGAGCGTTGGATCGGCGCCAGCACCCGGGTGATCGACGGGAAGGGCGGCATGCTGTTGCCGGGGTTCGTCGATGCCCACGTGCATCCCTACAGCGGAATGGATCTCGCCGATTGCGAGGTCAGCGCGGATACCTCCCAGGCCCAGCTGCTGGAGCACATTCGGGCCTGCGCCGCCGCGAAGCCGACGGCGACATGGATCCGTGGATCCGGATGGCAGTTGCCGCTCTTTCCCAAGGCCAATCCGACCGCCGGCTTCTTCGACCGGGCAGTCGCCGATCGTCCGGCGTTCCTCTGGGCGGCCGACGGCCATTCCGGCTGGGCGAACACGAGGGCCCTCCAACTGGCCGGCATCACCCGCGCGACGAAGGACCCTCCCAACGGACGCATCGAGCGGGACGCCCAGGGCAACCCGACCGGCACCCTCCGGGAAGACGCCGCCGACCTGGTCGCCGACCGGTTACCACCCTACACCAGGGCCGACTACGTCGAAGGTTTTCGCCGAGCGTTCCAGATGGCGAATGAGTTCGGCATCACCGCCATCGTGGATGCAGACGCTGACTCCATGATGCTGGATGCCTACCAGGTGATGGAGCGAGATAGCGGGTTGACGGTCCGCGTTACCGCGGCGCAACAGACTGATGGCGAGGCGGGGCCGGCCCAGGTGGCCCGGCTCGAGCGGCTGCGCACCCAGTTCACTTCGCCGCTGCTGGATCTTCACAGCGCGAAGATCTTCGAGGACGGGGTGATCGAATCCGGAACCGCGGCGTTGCTCCAGCCCTATCTCAACCGCCGGGGAAATGCCGGGACGCCCAACCTGGAGGCCGGCCCACTCGACTCGCTGGTCGTCGCGCTGGACCGGGCCGGGTTCCAGGTCCACGTTCATGCAATCGGTGACCGGGCGATCCGGCTCACCCTGGACGCCTTCGAGCTGGCCCGGCGCGCCAATGGTTCCCGCGACTCTCGCCACATCATCGCTCACCTCGAGCTGATCGATCCCGCGGAAATCCCCCGGTTCAAGCGTCTTGGCGTCATCGCCGATTTTCAGCCGCTCTGGGCCTACCAGGATTCCTACATCAAGGACCTGACTGAGCCGGTGCTGGGGCCGGCGCGGTCACGCTGGCTTTATCCGATCGGCTCGGTGCTCAGGACCGGCGCCATCGTGGCCGGGGGAAGCGACTGGTCGGTCTCGTCCATGAATCCGCTGGAGGCCATCCAGGTCGGGGTGACCCGGCGAGATCCCGAGGCCGATTCGGGGCCGGCCTGGATTCCGGAGGAAGTAGCACCGCTCGACGCGATGATCCGGGCCTACACGATCAACGCGGCCTACGCCCGCTTCGCGGACAGCACGACCGGCTCTGTCACGGTGGGCAAGCTGGCGGACCTGGTGCTGCTGGACCGGGACCTGTTTGCCATTCCCGCGGCGGAGATCGCGGGGACCAAAGTGCAAGCAACAATTCTGGGAGGTCGCATAGTCTACTCGGTGGAGAAAACAGGCAGGTAGGACACGCGCTACCGCTTCAACGCGGATGAACGCCGAAACGCGCCGATTGATCCTGATGTGCAGAAAACAGCCTACCACGGGTAACCCCACCGTAATCACGGATCGACTCCCTTGGTCTCCATTTTTACAGTGTCGGACGTCGGCCCTCCGATACAATTGCAAATCCAAGCGCGGCTCTAGATCGGACACTGGCCGTAAAGGAACCTATTGTTTGTTTCGGTGAGTTACCCGTGTTGAAACGCCGGCGTCCAATCAAGGATCAATCGGCGCGTTTCGGCGTTTATCGGCGTTGAAGCGGTAGCGCTTCTGCGGGGCTCCCACCCGGAAGTTGACATTCCGCCTCCCCCGGCGTTACACTGGTTCATTATCTGAACCCCTATTTCAAAATGACTCAAGTCGAAGCATATTCCGGGACCCAGGCGGTGCGACGCGCGGTGGCATTGCTCAAGGTCTTCAGCGATGCCAAGCCGGAGTGGGGCCTGACCGAACTGGCCCGGGCCGCGGGGCTCAACAAGACGACGGTGTACCGATTGCTGACCGCGCTCGCGAGCGAGGGCCTGGTCGCCCGGAACCCGGCGACGGAAGCGTACCGGCTGGGACCTGAGGCGATCGCCCTGGGGGCCCGGGCGTTGCGTTCCAGCGACCTCCGGGTGGTGAGCCACGAGTATATCGACGACCTGGCCCGCCGCTCCGATGAGACCGCGACGATCGAAATCCTGGTGCATGGGGAAGTTCTGATCGTGGACGAGGTCCACAGCCGGAGCTGGCTCCACGCCAGCCCGTCGGTGGGCACCCATTGGCCGGCCCACGCGACTTCGACCGGCAAGGTGTTGCTGGCCGCGCTCCCCGAGAGCGAGCGGAAGCTGGTGCTGAAGACGCCGTTGACGGCGGTGACCCGGCGGACCACGACCAGCATGACTTCGCTCCGCACCGACCTCGCCAAGGTGCGGTCGCAGGGCTACGCCATGGCCATCGGCGAGCTGGAGGACGGCTACAGCGCCATGGCCGCGCCGGTCTCCGACCACGAAGGGCGGGTCGTGGCGGCCGCGAGCGTGGGCGGTCCCAGCGCGCGGCTGCCGATGGACCGGCTGCGCGAGTTGCTGCCGATACTGCTGGAAACCACGACTCGGATTTCCAGGCGACTGGGTTACACCGGATGAGGACACCGCGCTAAGCCATGCTCAAGACGACCCCGTTCCATTCCCGCACCGCGCCGCTCTCGGAAGGCCAGAACTGGCGCCGCTGGGCCGGGCACGTCGTGGCCAGCTCCTACGACCTGCTCCACGATCGCGAGTATGCCGCGATCCGGAATTCGGCCGCCCTGATCGACGTGTCGCCGCTCTTCAAATACGTGATCAAGGGCCGCGACGCGCTCCGGCTCCTGGACCGGATTCTGCCGCGGGACATGACCAAGTCGAAAGTCGGCCAGGTGATGTACACTCCCTGGTGCGACCCGGCGGGCAAGGTCATCGACGACGGCACCGTCTCCCGGCTGTCCGAGGACACCTTCCGGCTGACCTCGGCGGACCCCAACCTCCGCTGGCTTTTTCAGAACGCGCTGGGCCTTTCCGTCAACATCGCAGACGTCTCCGAATCCACCGGCGCGGTGTCGCTCCAGGGGCCGCTCTCCCGCGACATCCTGCTCGCCCTGGGCCTGGACGTCTCCGGCCTCAAGTACTTCCGGGTGATGGCGGGCAACCTCAAGGGGATTCCGGTGACGGTCTCCCGAACCGGCTACACCGGCGACCTGGGCTACGAGATCTGGGTAGAGGCGCAACGGGCGGTGGACCTCTGGGACGCGCTGGCCCGGACCGGCGAGCAGTACGGCCTGGTCCCATCCGGCATCCTGGCGCTCGACGTTGCGCGGATCGAGGCGGGGCTGCTGCTGCTCGAAGTGGACTACGTCTCGTCGCACCACGCCCTGATCGACTCCCAGACCTCGACGCCCTTCGAGCTCAACCTCGGCTGGACGGTCAGCCTCGATAAGGGGCCCTTCGTCGGCAAGCAGGCGCTGGTCGAGGAGAAGCACCGGGGAGCGGCCTGGCAATTCGTGGGGATCGAGGTGGACTGGGAGTCGCTCGAGCGGCTGTACGCCGAAGTGAAGCTGCCACCCAAGCTGCCGACCATGGCGTGGCGGGTGAGCGTGCCGGTCTACGTCGGCGGCCGCCAGGTGGGATACGCGACCAGCGGGTGCTGGTCTCCGATCCTCAAGAAGTACATCGCGCTGGCCCACCTGGAGTCGCCTTACGCGAAGCTGGGCAGCGACGTCAACATGGAAATCACGGTGGAGCACCGGCGGAAGCAGGCGGCGGCGACGATCGTGAAGACGCCGTTCTTCGATCCGGAGCGGAAGCGAAAATGACGAAACAGAAGTATGACGCGGTGATCGTAGGCGGGGGCCACAATGGACTGGTGGCCGCGGCCTACCTCGCGCGCGCCGGCAAGAAGGTCGTCGTCCTGGAAAAGCGCTACCGCGTGGGTGGGGCCGCCGTCACCGAGGAAATCTTTCCCGGCTTCAAGTTCACCGTCTACTCCTACGTGGTGAGCCTGCTGCGCCCGGAAATCATCCGGGACCTGAATCTTCCGGCCCACGGCCTCCAGGTGCTGCCGCTGGAAAGTACCCTGACCCCGCTGCCCGATGGTGACTATCTCGCCGCGTGGGCGGACCACGACGCCACCCGGCGGGAGCTGGTGCGGCACTCGCCCCGGGACGCGGAGGCATACGACGAGTTCGGCCGGCTGATGCACCACATGGCGATGGCGGTGCGGCCGATCATCGGCATGGTGCCGCCGGATCCCACGTCGCTGAGCCCCAGGGAGCTGCTGTCGCTGGCGAAGTTGGGCAAGCACTTCGCCGCGCTGGGCGAAGAGCGGTTCCACTGGCTCTACAAGTTGATGACGATGAGCGCGGCGGATTTCCTGAACGAGTGGTTCGAGTGCGAGCCGCTCAAGGCGACCAAGTCGGCCAGCGGCATCATCGGCACCTTCCTGGGCCCGCGCTCCCCCGGCACGGCGTACGTGCTGTTGCATCACTACATGGGCGAGATCGACGGCGCCTTCCGGGCCTGGGGCTTCGCCAAGGGCGGCACCGGCGCCATCAGCGAGTCGATTGCCTCCGCCGCCCGGAGCCACGGCGCGGAGATCCGAGTCAATGCCGCAGTGGCGCAGGTGCTGGTGAAGGGGGGGAAGGCGACCGGCGTGGCGCTGGAGAATGGCGACGAGATCGAGGCCGACGCGGTGGTGAGCGGGCTGGACCCGCGGCAGACTTTCCTCCGGCTGGTGGACCGGAAAGAGCTTCCCGTCGAGCTGGTGGATACCATCGGGCGCTTCAAGTTCCGTGGTTCGTCGGGCAAGGTGAACCTGGCGCTTTCCGAGCTGCCCAGCTTCACCTGCATGCCGGGCAAGGGTCCCCACCATCGCGGCGCCGTCTCCATCAGTCCCAGCATCGACTACCTGGAACGGGCCTACGACGATGCCAAGTACGGTGAGTTCTCCAGGAAACCGTACATGGACATCATCTTCCCTTCGGTGATCGATCCGGGCATGGCGCCTCCCGGCAAGCACGTGATGTCGATCTTCGTGCAGTACGCGCCCTTCAACCAGACCGGCGGCTGGAGCCCCGAAAAGCGGGAAGCATTCGGCGACACCGTCATCAATACGCTGTCGGAGTACGCGCCCAACCTCAAGTCATGCATCCTGCACCGCCAGGTGGTGACGCCCTATGATATCGAACAGGTTACCGGCCTGTCGGAGGGTAACATTTTCCAGGGCGAGCTCTCGCTGCACCAGCTGTTCTTCCTCCGGCCGTCGCATGGGTTCGCCAAGTACCGCACCCCGATCCGGGGCTACTGGCAGTGCGGGGCGGGAACCCATCCGGGCGGCGGAATCATGGGAGCAAGCGGGCGGCTCGCAGCGCTGGAAATCCTGAAGAGCTGATTGCAGACGGCAGGTGGCATCGTAGCGTGTGGTCGGTGAGATGGTGCCGGAGTTCAGTTCAGCCTAGACTGGAACACGTAGACCACGAAGGACTGCGAAATACACGAAGAATATCAAGAGACTGTTACAGGTTGTCCTTCGTGATCTCCGAGGACTCCGTGCGCTTCGTGTTCCAGTTTGGGGCAAGGCTTACTTCGGGGACTAGCTAACCCCGCGCACAAAAGACTCCTGCTCAAGAGGCAGGGTGGGTCAACTAATTCACAAATGACCAGCGAAACACATATGCCATCTCTTATCAGCCATTAGCCGTGAGTAATTCTTACGACGCAATAGTCATCGGCGCAGGTCAGAACGGGCTGGTCGCCGCCGCGTTGCTCGCCAAGTCGGGGCGGCGAGTCGTGGTGGTCGAAAGCCAGGACACGGCTGGCGGCTCCGCGGCGGTACGGGAGTTTCATCCCGGCTTCAAGGCCGGCAACGCGGTGCACTGGTCGCAGCCGATGGATAGCGGGTTGGCCGGCGAGCTGGGCCTCTCGCTGAATGGCGCGGCGGCGATCGATCCCGCGGTGCTGACTCCGTTGGGCGATCGCGCCCTGGTGCTCAAGCACTCGGTTGCGGCGACGGCGGACGAGATTCGCAAATTCTCGCCGGCCGATGCCGGGCGCTGGGACGATTTCTGCCAGCTGACCCACAAGATCTCGGGTTTCCTGGCGTACCTCTACGCCAGCGCTCCACCCAAACTCACCAGCACCGCGGTCGCCGATCTCTTCACCCTGCTCGGCCTGGGCCGGAAGGCGAAGAGCCTCGGCAAAGACGACATGATCGAGCTGCTCCGAGTGGTCCCCATGGCAGTGGCGGAGCTGCTGGACGACTGGTTTGAGAGCGATGCGCTCAAGGGCACCCTGGGCGCTGCGGGAATCACCGGCCTCTGCCAGGGCCCCCGGTCCGCCGGCACCGCTTTCCTGTTCCTGCATCACCGGGTCCGCCGGCCGATCGGCGTGTTTCGCAGCGCCGGCGCGGCGCACCTCGGCGATCAGCTGCTCGAGACCGTCAAGAAGCTCGGTATCATGGTGCGCACCACTTCACCGGTGGCGAGGATCACCACGACGAATGGGCAGGTGTCGGGCGTGGTGCTGGTGAACGGCGAGGAACTGGTGGCGAGGCAGGTGCTTTCCACGGCCGATCCACGGCGAACCATGCTGACACTGGTCGACCCGATCCATCTGATGCCTGACTTTACCCGGGCGGTGCAGAACATCCGCTATCGCGGGGTAGCGGCGCGGATCGACCTGGCCCTGGGCGAGCTGCCCAGGTTCGTCGGCGTAGATGGACCGGAGTTGCTCAAGGGCCTGATCTCGATCAGCCCGAGCCTGGACTACCTGGAGAAGGCGTATGACGACGCGAAGCACGGTGGCGTCTCCCGGGCGCCGTACCTTGAAGCGGTGATTCCTTCGCTCCGGGATGGGTCGCTCGCCCCCGCCGGCAAACATGTGATGTCGGTGTGGATGCAGTACGCGCCATATCACCTGAAGCAAGGGACCTGGGACGGCGCGGCGCGTGCGGCGCTGGGAGACCGGGTGATCAAGTGCCTCGGCGAGTACGCGCCCAACCTCCCCGGCGCCGTATTGGCCCAGCAGGTCATGACGCCACTGGATTTCGAACAGCAGCTGGGCGCCACCGAAGGCAGCCTGGGACAGGGCGAGCTGGCGCTGGACCAGATGCTCTTCATGCGCCCGGTCGCGGGGTGGGGTAACTATCGCACCCCGATCGAAGGTCTCTACCTGGGCGGCGCGGGGAGCCACCCGGGCCCCGGCCTTCCGGGTGCGGCGGGACGGCTGGCGGCGAAGGAAATGCTCAAGAGCTGAGGGCCCGGGCACGGAGGCCCGGCCTACGCGCAGATTGACGATTGCTCAGGAGGCTAGACCGATGACGTTCGTATCCACCGTCCAGTCCTACCAGCAGGGCCAGCATACCATGCCGGCTCGCTACTACACCTCACCGGAGCTGTTCGTGAAGGAGCAGGAACACCTGCTCGCGACCCGGTGGCTCTGCGTGGGGCGCGCGTCGCAACTGGCCAATCCGGGTGACTATTTCCTCCAGGCCGTCGGCAAGGAGAGCATCATCATCCTGAAGGACAAGAAGGGCGTCATCCGCGCCTTCTACAATATGTGCCGGCACCGGGGCACCCGGATGTGCGAAGAGGAGAGGGGCAAGTTCTCGGAGACGATCCAGTGCCCCTACCATGCCTGGACCTATTCCACCGATGGCCGGCTGGTGGGCGCGCCGCATATGAACGAGGTCGAGAACTTCAACAAGGCGGATTATCCGCTCCGGACAGTGGGCATCGAAGAGTGGGAAGGGTTTCTCTTTATCAACCTGGCGGAAAAGCCGGAGCCGCTCAGCAAAATATTCGCGCCGCTGGCCGGAAAGTTCACCCGGTTCAATCTGCCTGGTCTCAAGGTGGGTAAACGGGCCGAGTATGATGTGAATTCAAACTGGAAACTGATCTTCCAGAACTACTCGGAGTGCCTGCATTGCCCGGTCATCCATCCGGAGCTGTCCAGCCTGATGCCCTATACCAGCGGCGCCAACGACCTGATCGAAGGGCCGTTCCTGGGGGGCTACATGATGATCTCGGAGCCCAACAAGAGCATGACGATGACGGGCCGAGCCTGCGGATTGCCGCTCGGCAATCTATCGGCGGACGAAATGCAGCGGGGATACTACTACACGATCTTCCCGAACCTCATGCTGAGTGTGCATCCCGACTACTGCAACTACTACACGTTGTGGCCCCAGGAAGTCGGCCGCACCAAGGTGATCAGCGAGTGGATGTTCAACCCGGAATCCTTCGGCCGGCCCGACTTCAATCCGGAAGACGCGGTGGAGTTCTGGGACATCACCAACCGGCAGGATTGGCATATCACCGAGCTGTCGTTCAAGGGGATTTCATCCCGCGCGTACCAGCCGGGACCGTATTCGCCGCGGGAGAGCGTGCCCGCCGCCTGGGATAGAGCCTTTCTCGAAGTGTTCGAACACAGTGACAAGTGACAAGGCGTGAGTTGTTACTTGTCACTTGTCACTTGTCACTTGTCACTTAGTAAGCAGGTTGTGCCGCTGCAAGATCGCTCGCACCTGGTCATGGGGTAAGGCAGTCACCCGCAAGCTGTTGGCGCCGACCATGGTTTCCGCTGCGAGCATGGCATTGATGATCGCTTCCTCGGTGGCCTGGACCGTCGCGGTATAAAGGGGACTGATCAGGTTGTCGTGCACCATGCGCTGATTCAGAATCAGCCCTTGGTTGGGTTCGGCCGGCGCGGTCGAGAACGCCAGGAAAAGATCCCCTGAGCTGCTCCCTGCCACACCGCCCATCCGTCCAATTCCCAGAGCTACCCGTTTCGCGATCCGCTTCAACTGATGGGGCAGGAGCGGGGCATCGGTTGCGACAATCGCGATAATGGATCCGTGATCCTCGGGCACCGGACCCGGCGCCTCGGGATCGTAAGGGGAAGCCTCCCCGCGCACCTCGGGGCAGCGGAACCGGGCCTGCGCTGAGTCGAGCGGCCCCCGGGTTTCGTAGCAATCGGGAGGGGCGGTGATCTCGCGTCCCATGGGAATCCCGGCAATTCGAAGCTGACTTCGGCTCCCGAAGTTGCACTGCACCAGCACACCGACGGTGAAGGTGTCGGTTCCCATCGCCACTACGCGCGACGCGGTGCCGATCCCGCCTTTGAAGCCGAGGCATTCCATCCCGGTTCCCCCGCCGACGTTGCCTTCCTGCACCGGGCCGGATCGCGCCGAGTCGAGCGCGGCGAATACGTGCTGTTTCTGGACGTGAAAGCCGAAGATATCACTCAAGCTTCCGTCCCAGGTTTCCGCCACCACCGGCAGGCAGCAATTCCAGGCGTCTTCCGTCACCCGCTTCATTCCCCATTCGATCACGGCATCCCGTACTGTCCCCACGCTGTTGGTATTGGTGATGAGGACGGGATAGAGCAGCTCCCCGTATTCTTCGATCCACGCCGTACCGGTCATCTCGCCATTGCCGTTCAGGCTGAACCAGCCGGCGAATACGGGTTGCAGGATGGAATCCGAGACGGGGTATATCGCGGTGACGCCGGTGCGGACCGGTCCCTGCCCGGCCACGAGCGGGCCGGAGCCACGGATGATGGTGCTGTGGCCCACCTTGACTCCGGCTACGTCGGTGATGGCATTGTACTTACCCGGGGTGCCGTCGAGCGGGATACCGAGGTCGCGGGCTCGTTCCCGGGACTGGGCGTGGGCGGCGACGAGGGGGAGCACGAGGAGAGCGATGACGAAGCGCATAGTTGATTGGGAAAAGGTCCGGCCGGGCACGGTGACCCCGGCCTACGGGTTCTTTGATTAGAATTCTGTCTCGGAAACCAACCTATATAAGCATATGACGCACGCCTATCCAAACTCCCATGTGTTTTACCGGAAGCTCACGCGGGACCACCCGCTGATCGTCCGGGGCGAAGGGTGCTACCTCTTCGACGACACCGGCAAACGCTATTTCGACGGGTCGGGAGGCGCCTTCGTCGCCAATATCGGCCACGGAGTGAAGGAGATCGGCGCAGCGATGGCGGAGCAGGCTTCGAAGGTGGCGTACCTCAACGGCACGGCCTTTACCCATCAGCCGGTCGAGGAGCTGAGCAACGAGCTCGCCAAGAGCCTCCCGCCCGGCCTGGAGTTCTGCTACTTCCTGTCCAGCGGTTCCGAGGCGGTCGAGGCGGCGTTGAAACTGGCGCGCCAGTACTGGGTCGAGGCGGGCCAGCCGGGCAAGCACAAGATCATCGCGCTGCAGCCGTCGTATCACGGCAACACGATGCTCGCCTTGTCGGCATCGGCGCGGGAGCACTACAAGCTGATGTACCGGGAGTGGCTGGTGGACGTGATCCGGATTCCCGCTCCGTACCCTTACCGCTGCGGGTGCAATGGGTGTGAGCCGGATTGCCTGGGCTGCAGCGGCGAGGCGCTGGAGGACATGATCCTGCAGCAGGGCCCGGACACCATCGCGGCGTTCATCGCGGAGCCGGTGGGCGGCTCCTCGACCGGGGCATCGCTTCCGCCGGCGGAATATTTCCGGGAAGTGCGCGAGATCTGCGACCGGCACGGCGTCCTCTTCATCTGCGACGAGGTGCTGACCGGCGCGGGACGGACCGGGACCTTCACGGCCATCGAGCAATACGGCATCTCGCCCGATATCATGACGCTGGGCAAGGGCATCAGCGGCGGCTACGTCCCGCTGTCCGCGGTGGTGACGACCCGCAAAGTGCTGGACGTGATCGTCAAACACTCCGGGGACTTCCTGCATGCCCAGACCTTTTCGCATCACCCGGTTCTCTGCGCCGCCGGGCTTGCCACCCTGCGCTACCTCGACCAGCACAAGCTGGTGGAGCGATGCGCCCGGATGGGCGAGCAGTTCCACGACAAGTTGTCCTGTCTCACCAACTTCCCCACGGTCGGGGACGTGCGGGGCCGGGGTCTTCTCGCCGGCGTCGAGTTCGTGGCGGACAAGGCGACCAAGGCGCCGATTCCCCGCGGGCAGAAATACGCGGAGCGATTCACCCAGACGGCGAGGGATAACGGGCTCATCGTGTGGCCCAACGTGGGCCATGCCGACGGCACCAACGGTGACCTGGTGATGCTGGCGCCGCCGTTCATCATCACCGAACAGCAGATCGACGAGCTGGTCGGGCTCTTTGAGAAGACATTACGCGACTTGTGATAGTGACAAGTGACAGGTGACAAGTGACACGCAACAAAAAAGCCCCCGTCGTTTGAGGGCTTCTTTGTTACCTGTCACTTGTTACCTGTTACTTGTTACTTGTCACTTGTTACTTGTCACTAATCACCGTTCTCGACTGCTCCCGCACGAACTGCTGCACATAGTAGGGGCCGCACCCGCCCTTTCCAGTTGACCCGGATCCCTTCCAGCCGGTAAACGGCTGGGCGCCGGGCCAGGCCCCGGTGGTGGCGCCGCTCCGCTTGTTCACGTAGCACACCCCGGCCTCGACCTCGTCAAAGAAGCGATCGATCTCCTCCTGCTTCCGGGAGAAGAACCCGGCCGTGAGCCCGTATTCTGCCTTGTTGCTTTCGGCGATCGCTTCGTCGAGTGAACTGACCTCGCCTACGGCGAGGAAGGGAACGAAGAGTTCCTCGAAGAAGAGCGAGCTCTGGAGCGGAAGCCTGGCGACCGTCGGTGCAACGAAGTTGCCCTTGTCGAAAACGCCCCCCTTGAGGCGCTCTCCGCCGGCCAGGATACTGCCTTCCTTCTTCGCCTGGTCCACCGCGGCCTCGTAGCGGGCGACCGCCTTGGCGTTGATCACCGGCCCGAAATAGACGTCCTGCTCGGTCGGGTCTCCCATTTTCATCGTCTTCATCTTTTCCTGGAGCCGGGCCAGGAATTGTTCGGCAACGCCCTTGTGCACGTACAACCGCGAGGTGGCGCTGCACTTCTGGTTCTGCAGCCCGAACGCCGAGCGCATGACGCCTTCGGCCGCGGCGTCGAGATCCGCGGAGTCCATGACGATCGTGGCGTTCTTACCGCCCAGCTCCAGGAGGCACGGCTTCACGTAGTTGGCGCTGATCCCATGGAAGATCCGGAGACCCACCGGCTTGGAACCGGTGAAGACGATGCCGTCCACGCCGGGGTGTTGCCACAGGGCGTCGCCCATCTGGGAGCCGCGTCCGGAGATGAAGTTGAAAACCCCGGCCGGCACGCCCGCATCGCGGTAGACCTCGTACAGCTTGAGGCCGGTCAGGGGAGTGTCTTCCGCCGGCTTGTAGACCACGGCGTTCCCGACCATCAGCGCGGCGGACGACATGCCGGTGGAAAGGGCCAGGGGAAAATTGAACGGCGCGATACAGGCAAACACTCCGTAGGGCCGCATCACGTCGGTGTTGCGTTCGATCGGCGTCAAGTTGGCCATGGGCCGAACGAAGCCGTTAGCCTGTTGGACCTGCTCCGCGTAATAGTCGATCAAGTCGGCCGACTCTTCGGCGTCGCCCATCGCTTCCAGCCGGCTCTTGCCGACTTCCAGGCTCATGGTCGCCGCGAGGTCGAACTTCCGCTCGCGAATGATCGCCGCCGCCTTCCGCATGATCGCCAACCGCTCGCGCCAGGGCTTTGCGGCCCAGGCCTTCTGAGCCACCCGGGCAGTCTTCACTGCCTGGTCGACCTGTTCCGGGCCGGCGGCCGCGAAGGTACCAATCACCACGGAGGTATCAATCGGGGAAGTATCGACGATCGGCGCCCCGCCGCCCGATCCCTCGACCGGCTTACCGTTTATGTACAGGGAATGGGTCTGCCCCAGAGACGTGCGCAGCCGGTTCAACGCCTCCGTGAACGAGGTGTGGAACTCGCCCATGTCGACGTTGGTCGAGGTGTATGTGATCTTCTGCGGCGCTGCTTCTTGTGTCGTTGCCATCGTGCTACCCCTTGTCACTTGTTACTTGTCACTTGTCACTTCTCTTCGCGCAGGCACTCATCCAGGATCGCCAGGCCGGTATCCACATCGTACTCGCTCAGCACGAGGGGCGGGGCGAGCCGGAATGCGCTCTTGCCGCAGCCCAGCAGCAGCAATCCTTTCCGGAAGGCCCGGTCGGTCACCCGGTCGATTAATTCCGGGTAGGGCTCGCGGGTTTCCCGGTTCTTCACGAACTCTACTCCGATCATGAGTCCCCGGCCTCGGATGTCTCCGATCACCGTGTGCCGCGACTGCATATCCTTCAAGGTCTTGAGGATCCGCTCGCCCATGGTCTTGATGTGGGGCAACGATTCCTGCACGATATCCAGGGTGGCCAGTGCCGCCGCGACGCAGACCGGGTTGCCGCCGAAGGTGGAACCGTGCGACCCTGACTCCCAGCTCATCACCGAGTCCTTGGCAATGAAGGCGCCGATGGGCATGCCGGAGCCGAGTCCCTTGGCGGTGCAGAGGATGTCGGGCTCGACGCCTTCCCACTCGCTGGCCCACATTTTCCCGGTGCGGCCAACGCCGCACTGCACTTCATCGGTCACCAGCATGATCCCGTGCTGGTCGCAGATCTCCCTCAGCGCCTTGAGGAAGCCCATCGGCGGAATGACGTAGCCGCCCTCGCCTTGGATCGGCTCGACGAAAATGCCGGCCACATCCTCGGGCGAGACCTGCCGGTCGAACAGGGCCCTGAGCGCTCCCAGCGAATTCTCCAGTGCCGCCTGGTCACCGCCATCCCGATAAGGATTGGCGAAGGGCACATGGTACACCTCGGGAAGGAACGGCCCGAAATGCTTCCGTTGCTTGGTCTTGCTCGAAGTCAGGCTCATCCCCCCGTAGCTCCGGCCATGGAAGGAGCCGTGGAAGGCGATGAGTGCGGTGCGCTTGGTATGGTTCCGGGCCAGCTTGATGGCACCTTCGACCGCTTCGGTGCCCGAGTTGGTCAGGAACACGCGTTTCTTGCTGGGGCCCGCCACCGACTTGGCCAGCCGCTCGGCCAGCCGGGCGAAGCCATCGAAATAGAAGTCGGTGCCGCAAACGTGGAGGAACTTGGCGGCCTGCTCCTGGATCGCCTGCACCACCTTGGGGTGGTTGTAGCCGGTGGCGGAGACGGCGATGCCCGCCATGAAGTCGATGTAACGGTTGCCATCGACGTCCTCGACCATCGCGCCTTTGCCGCCGGCAATCGCCAGCGGGTATTCCTTGATGTAGGAGGGCGAGGTCCACTCGCTGTCCCGATCCACGATGGCCTTGGCCTTGGGGCCCGGCGGTGAAGTCACGATCCGGGGGTAGTCCGGCATGGCAGTACCCTTGGTGGAAGGCTTGGTTTCGGTCTTAGTCAGCATGGGAGTTCTCCTTTCACCGCGGCTGTCATTCTGAGCGCAGCGAAGAATCTCAAGCGTGAATCACACAAGTCACTTTAGAGTTTCGGGCTTGAGATCCCTCGCTTCGCTCGGGATGACAAACCCTCCGGTTCAAGCTGCCTGGGTCCGCCACCATCGCTGGCCGGACTCAGGCAAAAGGTAGATCGGATCGAAGTACTCGTACTTCCGGCTCAACGCCTCCGGGTCGTCATACTCGATTCCGGTGCGGTAGTTCTTGGTCCAGTAGCTGATACCCTTCTCCCGGTCATATTCGGCCAGCTGGTGGACCCAGCGCTTGCCGACGTAGGGGACGTCGCAGACAATCCGCGGTGTCGCGAAGCCGGGGAGATAGCCCATGATGTCGTGCTGCAGCTGCTGCGCCTCGAAGATCCCCAGCCGCCAGTGCTCCGAATTGGGAATCATGTCGCAATTGTAGAAATAGTAAGGCATGATCTTGGCGTGATCGAGCAGCATGAAGCAGAGCTCGAGCAGGTCCTGGGGCGTGGTATTCACCCCGCGAAGCAGCACGCCCTGGTTCCGCACGTCGCGGAACCCGATTTCCAGCAGCTTCTTCGCCGCCTTGCCCACCAGCGGCGTCACCTGCTGGGCGTGATTCACGTGGGTGTGCAGGGCCAGATCGATATTCCGCTCAAACGCCTTCTTCGCCAGCCGCTCCAAGCCCTGCAGCACGGAATCCTGCAGGAAGTGCTGGGGAATTCCCATCAGGCCTTTGCTGGCCAGACGGATATCGCGGATGTTCGGGATATCCATCAACGCGCTCACGAAGGGCTCGAGCACGGTGATCGGGAGATTGGCGATGTCGCCGCCCGAGACCACCACGTCGCGGACCGAGGGCGTGTTGCGGAGGTATTCCAGGATCTGCTGGTGCCGATCCTTCTGCGGTGTCGCGAACTTGAGCTTCTCGACCTGCGGCACATCGTTGCCCACCAGGTCCATGCGGGTACAATGCCCGCAGTACTGGGGACAGGTCGACAACATTTCCGCCAGCACTTTGGTGGGATAGCGGTGGGTCAGTCCTTCCACCTTCCACATCTCGGCTTCGTGCAGGCTGTCGCGGGAGGCCATCGGATGATTGGGCCAGTCGGTGCGACGATCGTCAAACGCGGGGGCCATGTACCGGCGAACCGGATCTTCCCACAGGTTCTCGGTATTCATGGTGTTGATCATCTGGGGCGGGAGCAGCATCGACATCGTCGCCCGCTCTTCGTGATCCCGCGCGATACTGGCGAGCAGGGTGTCCGGCAGGAGATGCCCCAGTACCGCCTGGAACTCCTTCAGGTTCTTGACGGTGTGCTTGCGCTGCCAGAGCGCGCTTTCCCAGTCTTCCTTCGAGACGCCTTTGTAGCCGGGCAGCCGCGTCCAGTCCGGCTCGACAAACTCGCGAGTCAGCGGATACTGAAATGGCTGGTTGGTGGTCTCGACAGCTGCCGGAGCATTCATGGTAGGACCCGGGTTGTTGACTTGGCAAGAAGATAATATATAATATATTCTTCTCGCAAGAGCCTACAGGAGTCCAGCTTTGGGAGCTCAGTCCTTGAAGATCGACCAGGTGCTGGGCCGGGTAAAACGGCCCGGCCGCAAGGCGACGCATGAGGTTGTCGCCGCAGTACTTAGAGAGGCTATCACCTCCGGCCAGCTCAAGGCCAACCAGCCGCTGCCCCAGGCGGAAATCGCCGCCAATCTCCAGGTCAGCCACATCCCGGTTCGAGAGGCTTTGCGCCAGCTGGAGTCGGAAGGCCTGGTGACTTACCAGGCCAATCGTGGCGCCATGGTGAGCGCGCTATCGTCCGCCGAGATTCGGGAGATCTACGAAATCCGGGCGATGCTGGAGACCGGCGCGATCCGCCGGGCGGTTCCCAATCTCACGACCGAGAACCTGGTGCGGGCCGCTTCGCTTCTGGACCTTGCCGAGCAGACCGATGACGGCGCGACCTGGGGAGCGCTCGACATGGAATTCCACTCCCTGGTCTATCATCTGGACGACCGGCCTCGCTTCCAGGAACTCATCACCGAGTTGCTGCGCCGGGTGGACCGATACTGGCTTTCCTATAGCCTGATGCTCAAGTATCGCGAC
>Ga0070699_100002455_pt1 | contig 16665 bp, 6 predicted proteins | sample KBSK1503metaG_FD_65473 | JGI IMG/M metagenome (GOLD analysis project Ga0070699, IMG submission 65473) | Corn, switchgrass and miscanthus rhizosphere microbial communities from Kellogg Biological Station, Michigan, USA - KBS K1-50-3 metaG | ecosystem: Host-associated > Plants > Roots >... | reverse complement strand
GTGGCGACAACGAATACCAGGTGGATGTGAAGACAGGCGAGTGGAAGACTGTTGATTACGCGGTCGGCCTGCCGAAGGAATCGCGGCTCGTCAAAGAGCTCAGCTCGTACGGCGTCGCGTCTGATTCCAAAAACAACTTCTACGGGATGAATCTGAACGGCACGTACATCATCAAGGTGGACGCCAGGACGAAGAAGGTGACTCCGTACCCGACACCGACGCCGAACGCCGGCCCGCGCCGCGGACACATGGACGCGCAGGACCGGCTCTGGTTCGCGGAGTTCCGCGCGAACAAGATCGCGATGTTCGACACCAGGACCGAGAAATTCCAGGAATGGGCTGTGCCGACGCCCTGGACGAACGTCTATGACGCGATCTCGGACAAGGCCGGATACGCCTGGGCGGGTGGCATGAACAACGATCACGTCGTGCGGGTGAACACCAGCACTGGCGAGATGGTCGAGTACCTCCTGCCGAGATTGACGAACATCCGCAGAGTGAACGTCGATAACTCAGCAAATACGCCGGTGTTCTGGATCGGCAACAACCTGGGAGCCTCGATCGCGAAGGTGGAACCGCTGGAGTAAATCAACCTCCAACTTCCAACTCCCAACTCCCAAGAAATGCGGCGTCGCGACAACAAGCTCCTTGGGGGTTGGGAATTGGGAGTTGGGAATTGGGAGTCACCGTGCGGCTGATTGGAATCAGCGCGACCATCGCATCGATCGTGTTCCTTTCTGCGCCGGCCTTCGCGCAGGATTGGATTGACGATTTCGCCCTCCATCCTTGACGAGAACGGAAGCCGGGTCCGGTACGAGCTCGACTCGGACGGACAGAGAGCCGGCCGCGTGAAATAGCGGGAAGATTGCTGACTTCCCTGGAATGTTTCGCGGTCCGTAAATCGACATAACAGATAGCGTTTTGGCAAATTCTTCTTGACTCCTGCCGGCGCAGGTGTTAGCCCTGTCCCCGCCACACGTCCAATACTCCATCCGTGCACCAGTACTGGCGCATTTGCTCTTTGAAGGAGGGGACCGATGAACGCGCAAAAGATCGCGGGTTTCGTCCTGGTATGGTGTGTCCCGTTTCTGTCGGCCGCCGCGTGGGCGCAGTCCGAGACCGGCAACATCGCGGGAGTGGTGCGAGACACGTCGGGCGCCGTGTTGCCCGGCGTCACCGTGGAAGCCGCCAGCCCCGCACTGATCGAAAAGGTCCGCTCGGCCGTCACCAACGGCCAGGGCCTCTACCGGATCGTAGATCTGCGACCTGGCCCTTACACCGTTACCTTCACTTTGACCGGCTTCAGCACGCTCAGGCGGGACGGCATCGAGCTGACGACGTCGTTCACAGCGACCGTCAATGCCGAGATGAGAGTGGGGGCGCTGGAGGAGACAATCACGGTCTCGGGGGAGGCTCCGATCGTGGACATCTCGAACGTCGAGCAGCAAACCACTATCACGCGCGCGACGCTGGATGCGCTCCCGGTCAGCAGACGTCCCTCTCAACTGCTCACGCTCATCCCGGCGGCCAAAACCGAAGCCACGAACTTTCACGATGTCGGCGGCGTTGGAACCGACCGCGGGTTTTTCGGGGTCCACGGCCAGCGCCCGGACGATATGACCTTCAATTTTGCCGGCATGGATTCGAGAGTGTTTAGTGGGGGTGGCTTCCAATACAACGTTCACACCTTCCAGGAAGTCGTCGTCGAGACGGCCGCCGGCTCCGCCGAATCGTCGACCGGCGGCGTCCAGATCAACATCATCCCCAAGGACGGCGGCAACATTTTCTCGGGAAGCTTGAGCACCGAGCTCACGGGCCCTGGCCTGACGAGTGACAACGTGGACGACAAGCTGCGCGCCCGTGGCCTGAATGCGGGGCCGTCAGTCAGAAAGTACTATGACGTCGGAGGAGGACTGGGCGGCCCGATCCTGCGGGACAAGCTCTGGTTCTTTGGCGCCGGCCGGCGGGAGGACAGATCCATCTATCAGGTTGGCAATTACTACAACAAGGTACATGGCACGTTGTTCTACGAGCCAGACTTGAGCCGTCAGGCCTACAACCGTGATTTCTCCACGGACGCCTCGCTCCGCTTCACGTGGCAGGCTGCGGCGAAGCACAAGATCGTGCTCGCCTACACCCAGCATCCGGCCTGCCAGTGTGTGTTTGCGATTTTGGAGCAGACGAATCCCGTTTTTGCGCCCGAAGCCGTCGCGGAGCACCACTACGACCCTCAGTTCCTGGCGGTTGCCAATTACACCTACCCTGTCACCAGCCGGCTCTTGATTGAGGTGGACGCGTCGAGGAGTGAGTATTACCGCAACCAAAAGAGGGTGCCGGAAACGGGGTACAACGCCATCTCGGTTATCGATCAGGGGCTGAACCTCCAGTACGGCTCCCGGCGCACCGGCTACCAGGTACTTGATGACGATCGTTTTCACGAACGGTTCGGGGTGTCCTACATAACCGGGACGCACAACTTCAAGCTCGGGGTCGACCTGAACAGTTTAGCCAGGGCCGCAAGGACTACGGCGACGCCAATCTGATCAACCAGGCCAAATCGTACATATTCCGGGACCGGGTGCCGGTTTCGGTTCAGATCTACACCGCACCAAACGGGCCGTATAACACGGCAAAGGAGAATGACGTCTACGCGCAGGATCAGTGGGCCATTCGGAGGCTGACGCTGAACCTGGGCCTGCGGTACGGCGTCTATGATGCGTTCATCCCGGCACAGCACCTGCCAGCGGGCCCGTTCGTGCCGGGGCGCGATTTCCCGGCGGTGAAGCACTCGCCGCACTGGAAGAATCTCAGCCCGCGGCTGGGCGCCGCCTACGACCTGTTTGGCAATGGCAAGACGGCGCTCAAGGTGTCGCTGGGCCGGTATCCGATCCGCAACGTAGGTGCCGCGGTGGATATCCCCTCGACACAACAGCAGGCCACCAGCACGTCGCGCACCTGGAACGACAGCTTTTATGGCGTTGGCGACCCACGTACAGGCAATTTCGTCCCCGACTGCGATCTCAGAAACTCCGCCGTCAATGGCGAGTGCGGAGTGTGGAGCGACCTCAGCTTCGGTCAGATCAGAGCCGGCAGCACGCGCCGGGCGGAGGATGCGCTGACCGGCTTCAACCTGCAGAATTACAACTGGCAGGGCTCGATCGCCGTCCAGCGCCAGCTTCGGCAGAACATGGGGCTCAGCGTCGGTTATTTCCGCACGTGGTACGGCAACTTCCTGGCCACCGATAATCAGGCTGTGACGGCGGCCAACTTCAACTCGTACTGCATCACATCGCCGACAGATAGCCGGTTGCCTTACAGCGGCCAGCAGATTTGCGGCCTCTATGATGTCGCGCCGACGCTCTTCGGGCAGCAGAACAATCTCATCACCCAGTCGTCGCACTACGGGAAGGAAACCGAGGTCTTCAACGGCGTCGATGTCGTCCTTAACTGGCGCCTCAGACAAAGTGTGCAGTTCCAGGGAAGCCTGAGCACCGGGAAGACAGTGACCGACACCTGCGATTTCAATAATCTTCCGCAGGTGTCGCTCCTCACCGTCCGCGGAGTGGCGCCGGGGGGCAACGCGCCCGTGGTTCCCAGGGTGCCGGGCTTCTGCCACATCAGCCAGCCGTGGTCCGGGAACACAGGGTTCGGTTTCAATGTCGTCTATCCGCTCCCCTGGGACATCCAGACCAGCGCGCTCTACCAGAACAAGCCTGGGTACCCGATCTCGGCGAACTACGTGGCCGGCAATGCGGAAATCAGGCAGTCGCTGGGCCGGAATCTCGCGGCGTGCCCCAGCCAGACCACTGCCACGTGCAACCAGAATGTCACGCTCGAGCTGGCAGCCCCCGGCACAGCCTTCGGGGATCGGATCACACAGTTGGATCTCCGTTTCAGCCGGTTCTTCCCGTTAGGGAAGACCAGGCTGCAGGGGAATTTCGACATCTATAACATCTTCAACGGGAACACCGTCCTCAACGAGCAGACGCGGTACCAAACAGTGAATAATCAGTGGAGGAACGTGGTACAGATCATGGGCGGGCGCCTGATGAAATTCAGCGCCCAACTCACGTTCTGATATGGAAAGACCGTTCGTCAACTTCTAATTGAAGGGCCTTGTGGAAATGTGGGCGCGCGCGTCCGTGGCGGCGCCTTTTGGAGTTCCAGAATCTGTATCCTTGCCGAGAACGGAAGCCGGGTCCGTTACGAGCTCAACGCCGACGGGTAGAGAACGACTCGGGTCAGATGACGCGCGTCGTTCCTCCCCCACCTACGGTTTAGGCTTGCTGCCACCCGCGAGCGGAGGCTCACTGGTTGGTCTGAGACTCCGGAGCTTGGCGAGATTTCGCTGCGCGTCAATGAACGCCGGTTGGAGTTTCAGCGCCTGTTGAAATTGATCGGTGGCTTCCTCGAGCTCGCCCTGCGACGCGAGCGCGATGCCCAGGTTGTTGTAGGCGTCGGCCGAGTCCGGCATCAGCTGAAGAGACGTTCGGAGCTGGTCGATCGCGTCCTTCAGCATTCCGGCCTCCAGGAGGGCGCTGCCCAGATCGTAGTGCGCCGGGCCATCACGCGGATCAAGCTGTACCGCGCGGCGAAGATGCGCGATGGCTTCCTCCTGTATCCCCTGCGACGCGAGCGCGTCGCCCAGGTTCCGATGCGTCCTGGACGAATCGGGGTCGAGTCGCAGGGCGTCACGAAACTCTGTAATGGCCTCGTTCGGCTGGCCCTTGGCGGCAAATGCGATGCCCAGGTTGTTGTGCACATCCGGCCCAGGCAGCGAATGCAAGGCGCGCCGGAAGTGGTCGATCGCGTCATCCAGCTTGCCTTGATCCAGCAGGACGTTTCCCAGGTTGTAGTGTGCTTCCGGATAGTCGGGCTGCCGCGCCAGCGCTCGTTCATAGCTGGCGACCGCATCTGCCACCTGCCCCTTCGCCCGAAGCGCCGCCCCCATGTTGTTGTACGCGGGCGCGTAGTCCGACCTGATTGTGACGGCGCGACGATAGTGCTCGATTGCATCCTCGAGTCTGCCGTCGGACTGGAGCGCGGCTCCCAGATTGTGCTCCGTGATCGCCCGCATCAGATCCGTGGAGAGCATTGGCCAGTTGACGAAGACGGCGGCGACCCCAATCACCCCTGCGACGAGGGCTGAGGAGCGCGCATTTGCATGGCGAAGTCGTGGCAACGCCACGAGACCTGCCGCGGCAAAGAGCACCAGGAACGGGACGAGTGGATAGCGGTACCGCGCAAAGACGTAGAACATCACCACGCTCGCGGCGTACGCCGTCGTGATCCCGTAGAAGACCCAGAGTCTGTCTCGCAACGGCCAGGTGACGATGAGCCCCAGAAACGCGAGGGGAACCAGAACGCCGAAATGGTTCAGCGGACCGACGAGCCGCAGCGGCGTGGACCACTCGGCATAGCTCTCCTGGCTCTCAGTGTCGAGCATTTCGGATCGGTTCCACAGGAGCGCGATCTTCCTGCCCTGCAGTTTCAACCACGCGAGCGGCTCCGACCTGATGAACGCCAATGCCTGCGTCGTCCAATACCGCGACACCTCGGCCGGGTTCAGACGTCGGCCCGTCGCGTCTTCCGCAAGCTCAGTCGCGTCTTGCCGCTCGTACTCGGGCGCCCCTCTCCCGAAGCGCAAAGACATGTACGTGCCGTCCGCGCGCGGGTTATTGCCGATATAGAAATTGGGGCCGAACTGCGACGTCGTCAGGTAGAAGCCGCGGTCCACGACGCTGTTACGGACGGCAACCGGCAACAGGATGACGGCCAGTCCGACCAGGAAAACCCCGGCGGTTGCGACGCGCTCCTGACCCGGACGCTGCCGGCGCGCGAGGGCCCACAATAACGTTACGCCGACAAAGACAATGGCGTTCTCCCGCGTGAGACTCAACGCGCCCATGGCCAGTCCAAGCCAGAACCACGACAGCCTTTTCTGCGGTTCCTCGACGAGGTCACTGAGCAGCCAGATCGACAGGCAGACGAAGAACACGTCGAGCACAGACTTCTGAAGCAGGCCATCGAAGAAGATGGCGGGGGCGTAGAGCGCCAGCCCCAACCCCGCGATCACACCCGCCTGTCTCGAGAAGAGACGCGAGGCCGTGAGGCCGAGCAGCACGCAGGAAAGGGAGCCGATGATTGCCTGGCAGAGCCGAACAACCAGCAAATCGCGGCCGGCTATCGTGTAGAGCGTCCCGAGGAAGTACGGGTAGAGCGGCGCCTGGTAGAACACCTGGTGACCCAACCAGTCGCCGCGGGCGATCTGTTGAGCCCACTCATCGTAGGCTCGAGCATCGCCCATCAGCACGGTGAAGAACGGAGCCTTGCGGATCTGCCAGACGTGAACGAGGCGCACCACGAGCGCGAGCGCAAAGATCGAAGCCGTGGCGGCCCAGCCGATTTGAGGGTGCGCGGTCACAAATCGCGCGTGATCACGTCGCTGGCCTGTCTTCGCAGCGCGCTTCGGGTCGGAAGGTTGCTTCATGGATGCGAGTTCGCGACTCTCGGGGCACCCAAGGGCACCAAGACGGGTTGAACCACGAAGGTCACGAAGATCACGAAGGATATTTTTCTAGAACACAAAAGAATTAGATTTCTTCGTGTTCGTTCTTCTTCGTGTGCTTCGTGATCTTCGTGGTTCACCTCGTCTTTGTGCTCTTCAGTGCATCCGTCGCGAACTCGCGCGCCAACCGCGCCTGTTAAAAAGTCAACTGCACGCCAGCCGCGAACAGCCGGCCTTGCAGGATTCCGGTGGGTCGATGGAGCGACGTCCCGAAGGTTTCGACCTCACCCAGAATTGTGTTCGAGTTGAGCACATTGAAGATATCGAACTGTCCCTGCGCCTGCACGCGGCGGACCGTGAACTTCCGCGCGAGCCGCACGTCGATCTGATTCAAGCGATCGAGGTATGTCGAGCCAGGCCGGATCAGCGGCACGGTGACGCTCGCCTGCGTCAGGCTCGGCACGACCGTCCGATCGACGATGTAGTTGACATTGAGCGACGGATCCTCGACGCGGCTGAGGGCTTGGTTGTACAGCACGTCCTGACGGGCGGTGCCGGACGGAACACCGGGATAACCCTGCCACGTCCCGCTGATCTGAACCTGGAAGGGCAACGAGTACGATCCGGCCAGCTTGAACTGCGCGAGGTACGGGATGTCCAGATCGCGTTGGTCGCAGAAGCGAAGACTGTTCGGATCGTCCACCTCGCAGTTGACGAATACCTGGTGGCCGATGCTGGTCCCGCCGAACAGGGTCCCTTTGCCCAGACGCGCCGTGACACCCACGTCGAAGCCGGTGTACCAGCGCTTGTTGCTGTCCGAGTTCTTGTCAACTTCCCTGACCTGGCCTCGCTTGGCCACATTCAGGTTGTAGATGGGAATCAGATCTGTCGAATCAAGCGGGTTCGGGACCCGCACGATCGTGTAGTCGTCATACGTGGTGAGCACGTTGTCGGTCCAGAACAGGCGCCGGAAGTCCCGCCGGACCCAGTTCGCGGATACCGACATGTTGCGCATGACCTCGCGTTGCACGCCCAGCGAGTACTCCCATTGGTAGGGTCGCCTGATGTCGGGGTCCGGCGTGCGACTGCTGACGCCGCTGATGTTGAACGGCGTGTTGACCGGTCCGATCTCGTTGTCCTGCGCGATGTCGTCGCGGTTCAGGTCGGTCCACGTGCGCCGATCGGTCTGGATCGCCATGGGGTTGTACACGTTGGCGAACCCCACGGTGGAGAACGCCCGCATGTACTTGCCGACGTGAGCCTTGAGCGCGGTCTTGCCGTCACCAAACACGTCGTAGGCCCCGCCCAACCGGGGTGCCCAGTCTGTCCAGTCGGGAACGTTCTCGATCTTGTCGTATTGCCGCGCCGGCACGAACCGTCCCGCGGGCGCTATCTGCGCAGCTATGTATGTATTGAACAACTCGAGCCGCAGACCCGGGTTCACCGTCAGGCGCTTGAACGTCCACGAATCCTGGACGAACAACCCGAGGTCGTATTTGATTCGCTCCTCGGTGAACACCGGCGTATTGGTGATGACCACTGACACCGGGCTGAGGTTCCGGTATTCCTGAACGAGGTCGACGCCGCCATTGGTCTGGCGCTGCTGGATGTTGCCGCCCTTCCCGAGCTGGAACCCCGTCTTCAACGCGTGTGAGCCGGTGACATAGGAGACCGTGCCGGAGAAGGTGTGACGGTCCGGCACGCGGAAATAGTAATCGCCACGAGGCGTTGTCGTGGTGCTGTACGAGCTCCACCGCACGTCCGTGGTCCGGTCGTACCGCGGCACGTCGGTCGGCTTCACGCTGGCCTGAACCTCACCGGTCGAGTAGGTCTCGTCGTTTTCCGACCATCCGGCCTCGAGCAGCAGCCGGGCCGTCAGCGTGGCGCTGTACTTCGCCTGGGCCGTGAAGTACCGCTTTGGCGTGCGGATGCCGCAGGCCTCTTCCGCCGACAGCGCCGGGCACTCATGTCCCCTGAACTTGACGATGCGATCCAGGTAGGCGGCGAACTTGTGCTTCTGCGCCATCTGCAGCGTGAGCCGCACCACGCCACTCTTGATGACGTTGTCGTCGACGGTCTGCCGCGACAGATCGGGCTGGTATGTCCGGTGTGTTGGATCAGAATTGTAAAAAGAGTCGGTGATCGTCTGGTCGACGCCCCAGCGCCGGAACGAAGAGAAGAACCACAGTCGATTCGTCAGGATCGGCCCGCCGAGCCCGAGGTTCAAATCGAAGATTCTCGCCACACGGTTTGGCGCGCGCAGCCCGGTCGCGGCAAGCTCCGGGGTGAAGTTGTTGCTCTGCCAGTTGCCGGGAATGTGCGACCAGAAGCCCGATCCCTTGAAGGTGTTGCTGCCGTCCTTCGGAATCATGTTCAGCCGCACGCCCGACGACTGCACTTCAGCCGTCAGGCCGCTCGTCTGATAGCTCATCTCCTGGAACATGCCTTCGTTGAAGTAGTTCTGGATCGCGCCGTCCCCTTCGATGCCGTTCACCGTCATCCCGTCGATCTGAATGGCGTTGTCGCGGCGGTCCGAGCCGTGCACCGCCATATAGACCTGTTGCATCCCGCGGCTGCCGCCCACATCCGGTTCGCTCAGCGAGATGCCGGTCATCATCGAGCCCAATGCCCAGATGCTTCGTCCCGTTGGGATCTGGTTGAGCAGCTCGCGCGGCAGGACCTGCGTCTGGGTGGCGCTCTGCACGTCGACGATCGGCGTCTCTCCCGTCACCGTGATGCTTTCTGCGAGGCTGCCCACACGCATCTCGGCGTTGATCGACGCGGTGAAGTTCGTCGTCAGCTCGATCCCTTCGCGGCGGACCGAACTGAACCCGGCCAGCGTGAAGACGACCGTGTATGCCCCGGGCCGCAGATCCACAATCCGGAACTGCCCCGCGTCATCGGTGGTGACGGTACGAACCTTTTCGATCAGAGCCGGACTGCTCGCTTCGACCGTGACTCCCGGCAGGACCGCTCCGCTGGTGTCTTTGACGACACCGGCAATCACGCTCTGCGCGGCGGCTCCACGAGGCAGGGCCATCAAAAGCACGCAGCCCACCGCGGCAACGAACGCCTTTCTCCAGATCATCATGCGTGGCCTCCCGAGTCTTGAAAAATGGGGCCCGACGAAGGGAGCGAAGGAGCGAAGACTACGCTTCCGGTTGGGGCAAGTCAAACACATGGATCTTGCTGACGGCCGCGGCGGACGGACAACGAATCGGCCGCGTGATATAGCGCGAATCGCTCGGTTTTTCTCCACTCCACTCTTACGAAACTCTTACGAAAAACGTTTTCCACACATTTCTCTTGACTCATCCCGTGCGCAGGTGTTAGCCCTGTCACCGCTGACACGTCCAATACTCCACCGTACATCAGTACGGGTGTGTTTTGCTCTTTGAAGGAGGGGACCGATGAACGCCCTAAGGTTCGCGGGTTTCGTTCTGGTATGTGTTCTGTTCCTGCCGGCCCTCGCACGGGCGCAAGCGGAGTCCGGCAACATCGCGGGAGTGGTGCGAGATACGACGGGCGCGGTGATGCCCGGCGTGACGGTCGAAGCCGCCAGCCCCGCCCTGATCGAAAAGGTTCGCTCGGTCGTCTCGGACGGCCAGGGCCTTTACCGGATCGTAAATCTGCGGCCTGGCATGTACACCGTGACCTTCACGTTGCCTGGCTTTGGCGTAGTCAAGCGAGAAGGCATCGCATTGACGACGGGATTCACGGCGAACGTGAATGCCGAACTGAAAGTAGGGGCACTCGAGGAGACGGTCACGGTCACGGGGGAGGCCCCGGTGGTGGACGTCCAGAATGTCGAGCAGCAGACCACCCTCTCGCGCGACATCCTCGATGCGATCCCGACCAGCAGACGTCCCGCGCAGTTCATCACGCTCATCGTGGGGGCCGACGGCGGAGCCAACGCCTCGACGCTCCACGATGTCGGCGGTGTCGGGAGCGACCGCGCATTTTTCGGGGTGCATGGCCAGCGCGCCGACGACATGACCTATAACTTCGGCGGCATGGATTCGAGAGTGTTCAGCGGCGGTGGATTTCAATACAACGCTCACACCTTCGAGGAAGTCGTCGTCGAAACGGCTGCCGGCTCCGCTGAAGCGACGACCGGTGGCGTCCAGATCAACATCATCCCGAAGGATGGCGGAAACATATTCTCGGGAACAGTAAGTACCGAGGTCACCGGTCCCAAACTGCAGTCCGACAACATAAACGACCGTCTGCGCGCCCTTGGCCTGACGAAGGCGGGGGCCGTCAGAAGGTACTACGACGTCGGAGGAGGGATTGGCGGCCCGATCAAGCAGAACAAGTTGTGGTTCTTCAGTGCCATGCGGTATGAGGACCGATCGCTCTATCAGGCCGGTAATTACTACAACAAGCGACAGGGGACCGTGTTCTACGAGCCGGATTTGAGCCGGCCGGCCTACAACCATGATTTCTCCAAGGACGCCTCGATTCGCCTCACGTGGCAAGCCGCGGCAAAGCACAAGCTTGTGGGCATGTTCACCGATCATCCGGCTTGCCAGTGCACGTTTGCCCTCCTGGAGCAGGTGAGTCCCATCTTCGCACCCGAAGCCGTAGCCGAGCACCGTTACAACCCCCAGTACTTAACGACGGCCGACTACACGTCTCCGCTCACCAATCGGCTCCTGATTGAGGCGGACTTTTCGAAGAGCAGGTATAACCGCGAGCAAAGACGGATACCGGGTACGGGGTACGACGCCATCTCGGTGACGGATACGGGGCTGAACCTCAGGTACGGCTCGCGAAGCACGCTCTACCAACGACTGAACGACGAGCGTGAGCACGAACGGTTCTCGGTGTCCTACATCACCGGAACACACAACTTCAAGGCCGGTGTCGACCTGAACCAGTTCAGTCAGGGCCTCAAGCACTATGACGACCCCTTCCTCGTCAACAAGGCCATCTCCTACACGTTCCGGAACCAGTTGCCGGTGTCAGTGTCGATCTACACGGGACCATATGGGCCGTATCAGGAGGGATTCGAGAATGGGTTCTACGTGCAGGATCAGTGGACCACGAAAAGGGCGACGCTGAACCTGGGCATCCGGTACACCGTGTATGACATGACGATCCCGGAAATGCATTTGGCGGCGGGCCCGTACGTGCCTGCGCGCGATTTCCCGGAAGTCAAGCACTCGCCCCGCTGGGAAAACCTCAGCCCGCGGGTGGGCGCCGCCTACGACCTGTTTGGTACCGGCAAGACGGCGCTCAAGGTGGCGCTGGGCCGGTATCCGCAGCGCAATACGGGCGTCGCCGTGAACCTCCCCGTGTCGAATCAGCCCACGAGTACGACGATCGCCTGGAACGACACTTTCTACGGCGTTGGCGACCCACGTACGGGGAATTTCGTCCCAGACTGCGACCTCAGAAACTCCGCGGTCAACGGCGAGTGCGGAGCGTGGGGTGACCGCTCGTTCGGTCAGGTCAGGGAAGGCAACACGCGTTTTGCAGACGACGCGATCGGAGGCTACAACCTGGAGAGCTACAACTGGCAAGGCAATGTCTCGGTCCAGCAGCAGCTGCGGGCAAACGTGGGCCTCACCGTCGCCTATTTCCGCACGTGGTACGGCGGTTTCCAGGCGCTGGACAATACGCTGGTGACGCCGGCGGATTACGATCCGTACTGCATCACGGCGCCGACCGACAGCCGGTTGCCCGCCAACGTGAGCGGCAAGCAGATGTGCGGAATCTACGACATCAATCCGGCGAAGTTCGGCCAGGTCAACTTGCTGCGGACCCAGGCCTCGCACTATGGAAAGATGAGCGAGGTCTTCGACGGCGTCGATGTCACCCTCGGCGCGCGGTTTGGGCAGGGCGGACAGGTCCAGGGAGGCCTGGCCACCGGGCGCACGGTGACCGACAACTGCGGCCTCGTGATCGATTCGCCGTCGACGGTCACCGCCGGGTCGCCTGCGGGCGCAGCCCTGGCGCTGCCGGTGGCGGATTTGCGACCGGGCTTCTGTGACGTCAGCCGGCCGTGGGGCTCTTCGACGCAGGTCAAGTTCTCGGTCGTCCACCCCCTGCCTTGGGATTTCCAGGTCAGCTCGATCTATCAGAACATTCCCGGGGTCCCGATCAGGGCCAGCTACGTCGCCACCAACGCGGAAATCAGGCCATCGCTGGGCCGGCACCTCGCGTCGTGCCCCAGCCAGACCGCTGCCACGTGCAATCAGACGGTCACGCTCGACCTGATCCCGCCGTTCTCGCTCTATGGTGACCGGATCCAGCAGGTGGATCTCCGTTTCACCCGGAACTTCCCGCTCGGGGGGAACCGCAAGCTCCAGGGGAATTTCGACATCTACAACATTCTCAATGCGAGCACCGTCCAAAACGAGCAAGCGGGGTACAGCAACACGAATAACCAGTGGCGGAACGCGATACAGATCATGGGCGGGCGTCTGGTGAAATTCAGCGCCCAACTTACCTTCTAAGGGAATCCACCCTGTAGGGGGCCTGCCGATACGGCAGGCCCCCGTCTCTCGATCACTCACTCCCTCGCGGAGAAGACGATGCCGAATCGTAGAGATTTTCTCAAGAACGTGGCGGGGGCGGCGGCGGGTGTGGTCATCGGAGGCCACGGCCTCGCCGATGCGGCGCTCGGCGCCCAGGGGGCACCTCCGACGCGGCGTCGGGCCATGATCGGAGGCCGGCGCATCACGGTCATCGACATTCACGCTCACCATTTCGTTCCGGAAGTCATAGACATCGTGAGAGGCACGCCGCTCGAGGCGGAGTTCAAGGGGCAGGCCGGCAACAAGGACCGGTACCTCGGGCCCCACTGGCTGCAGTACATGGACAAAGAGGGCATCGACATCTCGACCCTCAACATGAATCCATGGTGGTACGCGGCAGACCGCGACCTGGCACGCCGCATCTGTGACCTGCAGAACCAGAAAACAGCGGAGTGGTGCAAGCGCTACCCCGATCGGTTCGTGGGCATGGCCACGGTCGCCCTGCAGTATCCGGACCTCGCCGCCCAGCAGCTCGAGGAGGGCGTCAAGAAGATGGGCATGCGCGGCGCACCCATCGGCGGGAGCGTCGAAGGACTGGAGTTGTCGGACCGGAAGTTCGATCCGTTCTGGGCCAAAGCGGAAGAGCTCGGGGTCATGCTGTTCATGCATCCCCAGCAGGCGGCCGGCACCACGAACAATCCTCGTCTGCAGGGTAAAGGCGGGCTGGGGAACACCATCGGCAACCCGCTCGAGACCACCGTGTTTCTCTCGCACCTGATTTTCGAAGGCACGCTAGACCGGTTTCCGGGTCTGAAGATCTGCGCGGCCCACGCCGGCGGTTACCTGCCGTCGTACAGTGGCCGGTCCGATGCGTTATGTGGGCGGGGCGGCGGCGCCGACTGCAAGGCGCTCAAGAAAAAGCCGAGTGAGTATTTCCGGCAGAACCTCTATATCGACACGATGATCTTCCACGAGTCGGGGCTCCGGCACCTCGTGGACGAGGTCGGCGTGGATCACATGGTTTACGGAACCGACTATCCGTTTGACTGGCCCGTTGGCATCGATTTCGTCCTCAACGCGCCTTTCTTGAGCAACGCTCAGAAGGAAGCCATCCTCGGCGGGAACCTGATCAAGCTGCTTCGAATCACGTCCTAGCGGCAGCGTGCGGAGACAAGGTCACGAGGATTTACAAAACCACGAAGACCACGAAGGACGCTAGCGTTCCGTAAAGGCTGCACGATGTCGCGTCCGAAGGCCGTGACGGTTTGTGTCGTGCTCGCGATCGTGATGATCGGTCGCCCGACGTTCGCGGGGCCCCTCCGCGTCCTGGGTCTCGACGGCCGCCTCGTCGATCCCCTTGCGTCCGCCCCCGGCGTGAAGGCCACCGTCTTCGTGTTCATCACGACCGACTGCCCAATCGCGAACCGCTACGCACCAGAGATTCAGCGTCTGGCGGCGATCTTCACCTCGCAGGGAGTGCGCTTCTGGCTTGTGTTTGCGAACCCTCACGAGCCGCTTGCGTCCATCCGCAACCATCTGCGCCAGTTCCAGTACGCGATTCCCGCGCTGCGCGATCCCGAGCACTCTCTGGTCCGCTTCACGAAGGTGATGGTCTCGCCCGAAGCGGCCATCGTTGACCAGGGCGGTGCGCTCCTGTACCACGGCCGCATCGACGATCGCTGGGTGAATATCGGGCGCGATCGACCTTCGCCGACGCGCGGCGATCTGGCAGAGGCGCTGAGAGCGACTCTCGATGGCAAACCGGTCGCCCAGACCGGGACGCCGGCGGTTGGTTGCATTCTGTCGGATTTTCTCCGATGACTAGCGCGGCTCCGCCTCGGACCGGCGAGCTGTGGCCGCTGTGGCTTCGCCTCGCTAGTGACAGTGTTTGCTTGCCCCGCCTCCGGCGGGGCGAGACGTCTTGAAGGCCGTGAGAGAGAACTTGACTCAAAAGCAAAGAATCCTGGCCTTCAAGACGTCTAGCGGAGGGCCGAACCCGCGCGACTTCAGAGTAGCGTCATTCACGGCCCTGCCACTGCTGGTATCTGCGGCCATGGTCGCCGCCCCCCAGACTCCGGAGGTGACCTTTGCCCGCGACGTCGCGCCGCTGATGTACGAAGCGTGCGCGTCGTGTCATCGCGAAGGTGGTCCCGCGCCCTTCAGCCTGATCACGTACGATCAGGTCCGTCGCCGCGCCACGCAGATCGCGGACGTGACCCGCCGCGGCTTCATGCCGCCGTGGAAGGCCGAACCCGAGTCGGGCGACTTCGTAGGCCAGCGCCGTCTGAGCTCGCGCGAGATTCAACGCATTCAGCGGTGGGTCGAGGTGGGAACGCCGGAAGGCGATCCGCGCGATCTGCCGCGCCGGCCCACGTGGCCGGATGGATGGCTGCTCGGCACGCCCGATCTCATCGTCACGCTCGAGGACGCGTACAGGCTGCCCGCAACGTCAACCGACGTCTTTCGAATCTTCGCCATCCCATTGCCGATCGCTGCGACGCGCTTCGTGCGAGGCATCGAGTTTCACCCAGGCAACGCGCGCGTCGTCCATCACTCGAATATCCGCGTCGATCCGACGCCGGCGTCGCGGCGGCTCGATGCCGCGGATCCCTCGCCCGGGTACGACGGGCTGATGTCGCGCTCGGCCGTGTATCCCGAAGGGCACTTTCTCGGCTGGACGCCAGGGCAGATAGCGCCGCTCGTCCCGTCCGACCTCGCCTGGCGGCTCGAGCCAGGCAGCGATCTCGTCGTGCAGCTTCACATGCAACCGAGCGGCGCCGTTGAGGAGGTGAAACCCTCGATCGGCTTCTTCTTTGGTCGCGGCCCGCCCCGCCACACGCCGACGATTCTCCGTCTCGGATCGCAGAGCATCGACATCCCGCCCGGCGAGCGGCTGTACGTGATCAAGGATGCCTACACACTTCCGGTCGATGTCGACGTGCTGGCAGTCCAGCCCCACGCCCACTACCGCGCGCGAGAGATCAAGGGCATCGCGACGCTGCCGGACGGCTCGAGGCGCTGGATGATACACATCACGGACTGGGACTTCCGCTGGCAGCATGTGTACCGAGAGGTCGCGCCGATCGCGCTGCCGAAGGATACGGTGCTCTCCATGGAATACACGTTCGACAACTCCGCGGAGAACGTCCGCAATCCGCAGCAGCCGCCGGCGCGCGTCTCGTGGGGCCAGCGATCGCAGGACGAGATGGGCGATCTGTGGTTCCAGCTTCTGGCGCCCAGCGATCGCGATCGCGCGACGCTTACCCGCGACGTGAATCGGAAGATGACGGCCGAGGATGTCCTCGGCTACGAAACCCTGCTGCGCGCGTCGCCCGACGATGCGGAGCTCCATGACGATGTCGCGCTGCTGTATCTGGGATTGGGCCGGCCGGCGGACGCGGTGCGCCACTTCGCCGCGTCGGCGGCGATCAAGCCGCAGTCGGCCGCGGCGAATTACAATCTCGGCACGGCGCTCGCGGCGGCGTCGCGGCTGGACGAGGCGGCCGTGGCGTTACGCCGGGCACTCGCGATCAATCCCGGCTCCGCCACAGCTTATGCGAATCTCGGTGCCGTCGTCCTCCAGCGCGGGCGCGTGGCCGACGCGGTGAACTACCTCGAAGAAGCGATCCGCCTGGATCCTGCGAATCTCCAGGGGCTCAACACGCTCTCGTCGGC
>Ga0070699_100002454_pt1 | contig 16668 bp, 17 predicted proteins | sample KBSK1503metaG_FD_65473 | JGI IMG/M metagenome (GOLD analysis project Ga0070699, IMG submission 65473) | Corn, switchgrass and miscanthus rhizosphere microbial communities from Kellogg Biological Station, Michigan, USA - KBS K1-50-3 metaG | ecosystem: Host-associated > Plants > Roots >... | reverse complement strand
GGCCGCCTTCCGAACACCTTCCTGCACCTGTTTCGCGGTGCCCTGGCCGGGTCGACTACGAGGGCCACTCGGACGGGCTTGGCGGGTTTGGGGCCCCGGAGTGGTGCCGGCACCGTCCACGGGTCGCGCCAGCTGGGCCCCGCCATCACCTCGAAGGCGGCTCGCAGGTCGGCAACTCGCCGCGCCATCGGGCCCTCGGCGGCCATCAGCTGGGTACTGATGGCGGATCGACGGGCTCGATGGTAGTCGCATATGGGATGCGGCCCAGGGTGGGCTTCAGCGCGCAGATGCCGCAGCATTGGGCCGGCCAGCGGAGCGATCCGAGCCCATCGTTGCCGAGACCTAACGGACTCATGCCGGTGGCGAGGGCCACGGCCTCACCGCCACTGGAGGCGCCGGGGGTTCGAGACCGGTCCCACGGATTCACGGTCGCTCCCCAGAGTTCGCTCTCACAGTGCCAGCGAACGGCGAAGGTAGCAAGGTTGGTGCGGCCGATCGGGATCGCCCCCGCAGCCTTGAGGCGCTCGACGACGGGGGCGTCCAGCCTCGGATACGCGCCCGAGAGCGCCTTGAGCCCCTGCGTGGTCGGCGTCCCGGCGAGGTCGATGTTCCCTTTGATCGTGAAGGGGACGCCGTGGAACGGCGGGAGATCACCGCCAGCGGCGACCGCACGGTCAGCCGCCTTCGCGGCTTCGAGGGCCTGCTCGGCCAGCATGACCGTGACGGCGTTGACCGAGGGGTTCACGGCCTGGATGCGCCAGAGGTCGGTAGTTGTGACGCTCATGTCTACACCCCCTTGTATGGCCGGCTACGCCGCCGAAAAGCCCTCACTGTGCTGACAACAGCGAGCGCACCGAGCGCCAGGGTGAGCGAGGTGCCCGGCCTTCTCGTGGCGGGTCGCTTTAAGAGCGACAACGGCTGCGACCCGAGATCGGCGTGAACGGCTGTGGTGCCTACCCCGACTTCGTGGCTGAACACGATGCGGACCATAGGCATCCCGAACTTCGAGGTGTCGAGCCGGAACATGTAGGGGTCCGTCTCGTCATCGGGGTGCAGCGGAAGGCCCCGATAGAGCGCGGGTATGGGGGTCAGCAGCCGAACCATGAGCTGGCCGCCGCGCACGAAGACCTGGGCGCCGCCCCTCATCATCACGCGCCCCCGTAGATCGGAGACGTGCTGGGGAAGCTGATACCGACCGCAGATCTCGTCCCAGATCTCGGGATGTTGGGGAACATCACTGCGCACGATCTCGTCTGGTACGTTGAGCAGGTGGCGCAGCAACTGCCCGAGTTCCATCGGCAGCCACGCCATCGCTCCGCTCGACCCATTCGTGAAGGCCATCACCCCAACTCCGTCGTCGGGAGCCGCGAATATCTCGGAGTTGAAGCCAGGAAGTATTCCCCCGTGCTCGACTACGAGATGTCCGCCCGCGTCGCTGCGGACGAACGCGAGGCCCACTCCCGGCATGCGCGGATCTGGCTGGTAGTGGGGCTCGAACATCGTGGTCATCGTTGACGGCTTGAGCACTCGGCCGTGCTCGTTGGCGCCGCCGCCGAGGAGAGCCGCGACGTAGCGAGCCATGTCTCTCGGAGTGGAGTAGATCCCCCCTCCTCCCGCGCCGATCCATTCGCGATCGGGAACGGCTCTCGCGCCGCTGGGCCCGAGCACGTACCCCGTCGCGAGGCGCGACGCGACGAGATTGGATCGGACGAGGTCGCTGTCAGCCATGCCGAGGGGCTCGAAGATGTGCTCGCGCAGGTAGCGCTCGAGGGGCATCCCGCTCACGTCTTCGATGATCTGGCCGAGGGTGGCAAACCCGTGGTTGCTGTACGCAAAGGCGGAACCGGGCTCGACCACCAGCCGGAGACCACCGCGGTAGTACTCTGCGAGCGACGGCATCGGTTCTCCAACCTTCACGCTGTGGAGGGAGGGACGGGCGCCGAATGGGCCCCAGCCAGGATGGAGCAGATCGGAGGCGTAAACTACCTCCGGTATCCCGGCGGTGTGGGTGAGTAGATGCCGTACTGTCGCAGGCCGGAAGCTGGCCTTGGCGGGGATCAGCTTGTAGGCGCGCAGGTAGTCGTTGGCGGGGGTATCGAGGTTGATGAGCCCCTGCTCCCATAGTTGCATCACAGCAATCGCCGTGAAGGTTTTGGTGATGGAGGCGATGCGAAAGACCGTGTCCTCGGTGATGGGTGTGTTCGACTCGATGTTCGCGAGCCCGTGTCCGTAGAAGAACTCCAGGGACCCATTGCGGACCACCCCCACCGCCAGGCCGACGGCTGGCCGGCGGTTGAGGATCTCGTTAACCCTCGCCTTCATCTCGAACGCATCGACCACGCCGGAGGCTTCGCTGCTACGCACCTCGCCAGAGCGTGTCTTGATCACTGGATTCTTGCCAACAGTACTCATTGGTACACCTCCTTCAAAGCGTTGACGCGCCTTCCGCTCTAGCCTGCTCCGACTCGACCCTGGAGTCAGGCAGACCATAGCCGCTCTCGATCAAGTCAATCAATTGCTGGGTAAAGCGTGCCGCTGGAGCGCCATCGATCATGTCGTGATCGAAGTTGATGGTCATACTGAGGTAGTCGCGGATCTTGATACGCTCGTCGACGATGCCTGGCTTCCTGGCAATGCCGCCCACGACAATGCTCAGTGTATGGAAGGGGATATGCATCCCCCAACCGCCCCGGCTTCCGAACATACCAATCGCATTGAGCTCCACTGTGCCCATGTTCTGTTTGGTCAGGTGCGGGCTCTTGCTCGCGACCCAAAAGAGCATCTGCTGCACGAAAGAAGGCAAGAGCGTCACCCATGTATGCATATACGCCTTCACTTCTCGACTACTCATGGAGTGAGCCTGGGCCGCGCGGATCTCTTCATGAAGAGCGTGTACCGTCTTTCTGTTCGCCGCTCTGACGATAAGGGGAAGGGAAGACCTCTGACCCTGCATGTCTCTTTCCACCTGGATATTGATGTCCACCTCGTCAAACAGGACGAGTTGATGGCGCCAGTTTCGATACGCCTGCACGCTCTTGTTCATCTCGACGGCGTGTCCCACGCACGCTGCTAGAAATGCTGTGAAGGACAAGCTCTCTCCAGTCCGCGCCTTGTGCTCCAGTATCAACTGGCGAGCCCTGGTCACATCAATTTCCACCAGACCACGAATAATGTATTTGTGCCGGGCTACACGCGCGATCGTGCGCACAATACTCTGCATCCTCGGGAAAGGTTCAATCGTATATCCACGGTGACTCTTTTTCATCTCTAGACCTCCATTAGCTCAGTTCCTCCTCGATGTCGCTCTTGCTACTGCCTGCTCCAACTGGGTCGCTGAGTCATCGAGACCGTAGCCGCTTTCGATCAGCTCTTTCAATTGTTGGGTGAAGCGTGCGGCGGGGGCGCCATCGACGATGTCGTGATCAAAACTGATCGTCAGGCTCAGATACTCCCGGACGACGGCGTGCCCGTCCAGGACCACCGGCTTCTCGCCGATGCCCCCCACCGTCCCCACGATCGTCTTCCACAGCCATGTACGCCTTCTCCCGATCCAGCCGAAGACCCAGAGGAAGGGCCTATAGAGCACGGCTGGCAAGAACAAGAGCCGGAACCGCTTCAGGACGTTTTTCCCATCCGCTCCTTGGGCCGCCCGGATCTCGCCGTGTAGCTCGCGGAAGGTCTTGCAGTTCGCCGCGCGGATAATGTAGGGAATGATGTATTTCTGGCCGACCACGTCACGCTCAATATCAGTGAATACGTCCACCTCCTCAAACAAGATGAGGCGCTTGCTGCAAAAGCGTATCGCCTGCACAGCTTTGTGCTCATCCACGGCTTGTGCCAGGCAGGCAATGAGGAACGCGGTGAACGACAAGGACTCCCCAGTGTTCGCTTTCTGGTTCCGCAGGAATTCACGCGCCCTGCTCACATCGACTTCGACCAAGCCATGGATCATGGGTTTGTGGCGGGTTGAACGAAATGCGGCCACCATCCACCGCCGGTACTTCGGATACGGGACCACCTGATAATAGGCACTCTGCGGTTTCATGCTCTTTCACCTTCCCTCCTGTGAGACTCAGCGTGCTTCTGTTTCATGCTCTCTCTCCTTCCTTCCGATGGGACAGGAAGTTGGGTCTTCAATCCACACCTCGTTGTGCCCATCAGCATCGGTGACAGACCTTTCCAGTATGGAGTGTACTGTCCTCATGTGACGCCTGGTCATAATTGCTCCTTCTTCATTGTGGCAACGAGCGCATCCTGTGGGTGCTTTTCGGAGCAAAACTCGTCTGCGAGAGCAATGAGTTCTCGTTGAAACTTGTCCGGTTCCTCCATATGGGGCATGTGGGCAGAATGCTCGAACCAGATCAGTTTCTTGTAGGGTGCATGCAGCGAGGCATAGAACTGCTCAACCAGGACAAAGGGCGTGGTGTAGTCATAGCCCCCTGTGAAGAAAAACACGGGAACGGAAAGCTCTGGTATTTCTTGCAGCAAATTCACGCCTATGACTTCGTCCCCCATCCGTCGGATTGAAAACTTCATGTCCCTCATCGTGAGAGCACTGATGCAGTCCCCAATGGACCATTCGGGTGTATTCAGCAGGATGGAGACAACTGCTCCCGTATCTAGCGCATGCATCATGCCCCCGTAACGCACGAGCCACCTGCGCTGGATAAACTTACCGTCTTTCCTGAACGTATCGGAGCCGCCAAGTTGCTCAAGGATGCGGATGGCCTTGCGGTTGTGCTCCGCGTGCGCACGCTCCAGCACATACCGGTAGGAGAGGTCTTCGCCGCGTCTATTATCGACGACCTGACCCATCCCAATCACCGCAAAAAGCAGATCGGGACGCGCTGCCGCGACTTTCATCGCAAGCACGCTTCCCCAGGAATGTCCGAGCAGCAGGACTTTCTGCTGACCGAAACGTGCGAGCAGGGGTTCGATGAGCGCAATCGTATCCTTCACAAACTGGTCAATGGTCATGCTCTCGGGAGGGGGACCCGGCCGGAAGGATTTGCCTGTCCCGCGCTGATCCCAGTTGACACAGACGAAGTATTTTTCCAGTTCTTTCATCGTGTAATGGGCAAGCCACATGTTCGATTCGCCAGGACCGCCGTGCAGGAAGAGCAGCAGCGGCCTGGAAACATCCTGCCCGCGGATGAGGAGCCACTGCGGATAGCCGTTGAGCTCGACCGGCTGTAACTCAGCAATTCCATTGGGAGTTCCCATTGGGGGAGTATAGGTTCTGCCTAATCGAAGAATCGATCCGAAGAGACTGGTGATTATAGTTGGCGACATCTTCTGTGCTCCTTTCGATGCGGTGCTGGTAAGAGCGACCGGGTGGTTTCATCATCTCTGTGCTTTGCTGACCTCTTTACCTCTTCTTCGTCGCGGCTTCCGCCTCGGCCTGCTCCGACTCGACCGTGGAGTTGGGCAGACCATAGCCGCTCTCGATCAGTTCTTTGAGCCGTTGGGTGAAGCGTGCTGCCGGAGCACCATCGATGATATCGTGATCAAAACTGATCGTCAGGTTCAGATACTCCCGCAGAGCGATATGCCCGTCCACGAGCACCGACTTCTCACCAATGCCGCCCACTGTAACCCAGAGCGATGGGGGGCTGGCTGGAGGGATGCCCCAACCGGCCCCTTTCCCAAACATGCCCACTGACGATAGCGCCACCGTCCCCACGTACTTCTTCATCTGCTGGGGATCCCTCCCCAGCATCCACAAGAGGAATCTGAAGAGCAAGGTCGGCAGGGACTGAACCAATTTGAAACCCACCGCGGCTTTTGCCACGTCCTGCGCCTGGGCAGCCCGGATCTCGTGATGAATCTCGCGCACGGTCTTGTGATTGGCGGCTGGGATAACGTAGGGCATGGGTGCCACGCCCCGCTCAATATAGGTCAACACGTCCACCTCATCAAACAGGATGAGGCGCTTGCTGCCGAGGTGCATGGCCTGCACGGCTTTGTGCTCATCCACGGCTTGTGCCAGGCAGGCAATGAGGAACGCCGTGAACGACAGGGCCTCCCCGGTTTTCGCTTTATATTCCTGTAGGAACGTGCGTGCCCTGCTCACATCGACTTCGAGCAAGCCATGGATCATGGGCGTGTGATGGGCTGAACGAAGTTCGGCCGCCAGAAAACGCCGGATCTTTGGATACGGGACCACCTTGTAATCAAGGTGCTGCTGTTTCATGCTTTCTCTCCTTCCTTCCGATGGGACAGGATGTTAAGTACGTGCTCGATCCATCGGCACGCTCCACTTCTCCCCTCGTCGTGCCCATCATCCTCTGGTGCAGACCTTTCCAGCATGCAGTGTAAAGCATGGACGTTACGAGGACATCACAAACGTGGGCTGCACTCTCACAGAGCCATCACAGATGAGCGAGGTGGGTTCGAGGGAGGGTGAACAACAGGCGACTCTGCTTCTTATTCGTTGTTGCTGCTGAACGGGTAGGCAAAGGCATACGTGCCAGAACCTACTTCAACGACCGTTGCCTCCTGCTGCTGGCTCACCTGGATGACCCCTTCCGCGGTTTCCACTGCCTGGCCGCCTTCTGTCACCTGGCCAGCCTCTGTACCTGGGAGGAAGACGGCTGCGGTGGTGTTCGCAGGTACCGTGATGGTGAGCGCGAATGTTCCATCCCGTATCTGCCAACTAGAAGCGATCTCGCCATAGAGGGAGTGGTAGCGCGCGGAGGCAGCGGTGAGACCGCCACCGGGACGCGGTCGGAAGCGAATGTGCTTGTAGCCCGGGGCGCCAGGTTCAATCCCCGCCACGACCTGATAGAGCCAGCTTCCCACGGCCCCTTTGGAATAATGGTTCAGCGACCCTTTGGGGGTACCATCCTCCCCTATCCCATCCCAGTCCTCCCAGATGGTGGTGGCTCTCTTTTTGACCTCGTAGAGCCAGGAGGGAATAGTGTCCTGCTTGAGCAGGGCATACGCGATATCCAACTGGCCGTTCGAACTCAGGACGTGACAGAGGAACGGGGTGGACAGAAATCCCGTGCCCAGATGATCGTCGTTTTCCTTAATCAGCATGACCAGGTGGTCTACTGCGGCTCGTTGCAGTGCCGGGGGCACCAGGTCAAATGCCAGGGCGCGGATATAGGAGGCTTGCTTGTCCGGGTGTATCCGACCATCCTGGTGGATGAACACGGCACGATAGGCCTCCTTGATCCGCCGATGGAGCGCCTCGTATTCCCGCGCGTCGTCGTCCTTGCCCAGGACGTGCGCGATCTCGGCCAATAAGCGTGTCGAGTGGGCAAAGTAGGCCGTTGCCACCAATGGCGCTGAGAAGAGCATGCGTTTGAGTATCCCGATCGCCATCTTCGGTCCAAAAAGTCCCTCGTCTGGTTCGAGCCACTCGCCGAAATGGAAGCCGGTATCCCAGAGATACGGCTCGTAGGGACGTTTTTCCTGATTTCTCCAGGAGATCGGAGTGATGCGCCGGAGCCAGGGCTGCTTTTTGGCTTGCTTGCGCATATACTCGACCCAGGCTTGCATGCTCGCGTACTGCTGTTCCAACACCCGCTGATCCTCGTAACATTGATAGAGGGTCCAGGGAACGATCACCGCAGCATCTCCCCAGCCAGCCGACCCAGGAAAGGATTTCCCCGGATAGGGGAGTGCTCGTGTGATCCAGGGAACGCTTACAGCTTTTCCTGGCCTGGCGAGCTCGGGGCTGGGAACGATATTAGCGACTTGTCCATCCGCCATTTGCTCGGCCGCCAGATCTTTCAACCATTTGCTCAAGAAGCCAGGAGTCTGCATGAGGAAGGAGCCGGTGCGCGCAAAGACCTGGACATCGCCCGTCCAGCCGGTTCGTTCCCGGGTGGGACAGTCGGTGGGAATCTCAAGCATGTTGCTTTTTTGACTCCACAGAATGTTCTGTTGGAGCCGGTTGATCAACGGATCGGAGCACTCGAAGGTTCCTGTCTCTGGCAGATCTGAATACAGGGCAAGCCCCGTGAACTGCTCGACTCTCGGCATGCCGAGGAGGTCTTCCACCTTCACATAGCGGAAGCCATGAAAGGTGAAATGCGGCGTGTACACCTCCTCTGCCTCCCCTTTGAGTGTGTAGCGCACCTCTTGAAAGCCGTGAGGTACTTGCAAATGGGCGACGGTGAAATTGCCATAGGCATCCAGCGTTTCCCCATGCTGGAGCCTGATAGTCGTCCCCGCTGGTCCCTGGACGCGGAAGCGCACGATCCCGGCAAAGTTTTGCCCCATGTCGACCACCGTCTCGTCATTGGGCGTCCTCAAGAGGGCGATCGGCGTGATTTCCTCGTGCGGCCTGACCAGAGGTCCATTCGTCGCCACCAGATGGTCCTTTCGGTACGAGACCGCCTCGACCTTCTGCCACTGGCTAGCATCGAAGCCTGGCTTATTCCAACCGGGCATCTCCAGGCGAGCATCGTAGACTTCGCCCGCTTGCAAATCCGAGCTGAGGATGGGGCCAGTGGTCGCTTGCCAGCCTTCATCTGAAAGGACGAACTGTTCGTGGCCATCAGCGTAGCGGAGGTGGAGTTGTACGAGCAGGGCCAGGCGCTCGCCGTAGGTGTTGCGCGGAGAACCGCCCGGGCCGCTGCCTAGCTTGCCCCGGTACCATCCATCGCCCAGAATCACGCCAATGGCATTCTCATTTTGCTGGAGCAGCGCGGTGATGTCGTAGGTTTGGTACTGGAGCCGCCGGTGGTAGCTGGTATAGCCAGGAGTGAAGTAGGCGTCCCCGACGCGCTGCCCGTTGAGGAAGAGTTCGTATAAGCCAAGAGAGGTGATATACGCACGTGCTCTTGAGACAGGTCCGTCGACCGAAAAGGTGGTGCGCAGGTAGGGACAGGGCCGCTGTGTGTTGGGGTCTTCCTGCCAGCCGGGTGCGATCCAGTGAGCGTGCCAATCCGAAGGGTGCAGCAGGCCCATTTCCCACCACGCCGGCTCACTCCAGGCAGATGGCCGGTCGTTGCCGTTCCAGACACGCACTCGCCAGGTGCAGCGCTGACCGGAGTGCAGGACGGATCCGCCGTAAGGCACATGGATCGATTGGTGAGAGAGGACCTTGCCGGTTTCCCAGAGCACATCGCTTGTATCCGTGACCCGAATCTGGTACGCCGACTGCACCACGCCACGCTGCGCGCTCGCGAGCTTCCAACTCAAGCGGGGCTGGGCGATGTCAATACCCAGCGGGTTGTCCTGGTATTCGCACCGCAAGTCGTGCACCAGGAAGGGGACAGTGGATCGGGAGTTCATGGTCATAGGACCTCCAGACGGGATAGATAAGCAACAGGATGGCAAACCAGGCGATAATCACCTCACGTAGTGAGGGATGGCCAGGAACCACTTTACTAGGGGCAGCTACCGGTTGAGTTCACGCTCCGCGTCGAGATAAGCGTAGCCCAGGTGTACGGACTGGTGATCGGTGGTGGACGGGTTCGTTAGTTTCGCCGCCACCCTTTGACCCAGGCCCTCATCCCAGGTCCTGGGCGATGCTCGCGGCCCAGGCCTCGATGGCTGGCCAGTCGCGGAAGTCGCCTTCGGAAGCCCGCAGCGCCTTCAGTATCATCCGGTCTGGGAACGATAGTTTGTGGTAGTCGAGAGCTCCGAAGAAGATGCGCTCCTCCCGGGGTCGAATGGTTTGCTCGAACTTCGCCATCTCTTTGGGTCGAAAGCTGTCGATGTCCTTGACCTCGCCGAGGGGGCCGCTGCTGAACAGCCACACCGGATGCTGGGCTAAGACGGCCTGGTAGCGATGCACCCACTCCCTCGCCTCCTTCAACCACGACCCGGCGTAGATCCCACTACCGAGCACAAAAGCCTCATAGCTGCCGGGGTCCGAAACGTCGTCCATTGATCGGGCCTCGGCTGGCTTCCCCAGTTGCCGGAGCTGCTCGGCAATGTGCTCCGCGATTCCTTGGGTCGATCCGTACTTGCTTGCGTAAGCGACCAGTATCGTCATCTTTGTTCCCTCCGCGAGGGGAGAATACCTCCTCCCCTCTGTTATTTCACTGCTCTTCCATCGAAAATCGGGTGTGCCGATTAAGTATGGGTTCCCAGGTTAGACCCGGTCAGCCTGGCTCCCCACAGGTTGGCATGGTTCAGGTCAACACCACCCAGATTGATGACCTCAAGATTGGCTCCACTGAGGTCTATCCCCGCCAAGCTCGTATTTGACTGAAGCAATTCAAGGAGTTGTTCTCTTGTAAACGGTGACATGCTCTTCTCTCCTTCCGTTATTCTTACGTTATTCGCCATTCTCATCGCAGTTCTGCACGCTGTGGAACGTGTCAGGTTCAGCCTGCAATGGGTTCGATCGCAATGTAGACTTCATCAACTTTCGCCTCCCGGTGAAGCCGACATTGAGCATTTCTGACGAAGTGAAAGAGAGGGCGCATGAAGCCGTATTTCTTTGCCAGTGCGGTCGAAGCCGCCGCACACTCCTCAGGCTTCGTCAGAATATGAGCGTTTCCCGCGATCACTGATCCGGTGACTTTGCCGCTGTAGGTACACGGGGCGAGCGTGACGCGTGCGGTATGGCGAAGGCGTTTGAGCTTGCCTGCGTCCCCGTGTGTTTCGACATAGATCGTGCCGAGACTTTGGGCGAACCACACCGGTGTCGTCACGGCTTGCCCGGTCTTGCGGAACGTCGTCAGCGCGATACACTGCTCTCTACCGAGGTCAGGAAAGGTTGCTTTCTCTAAAACTGTAGACATGGTTCACCTCCCTTGAGAGTGGTGCCTGCTCCGACTCGACTGTGGAGTCGAGCAGACCATAGCCGCTTTCGATTAGTTCTTTTAACCGCTCAGTGAAGCGTGCGGCCGGAGCCCCGTCGATGATATCGTGATCAAAACTGATCGTCAGGCTCAGATACTCCCGCAGAGCGAGGTGCCCATCAATGAGAACCGGCTTCTCACCAATGCCGCCCACCGTCATCATGAGTGTTGGGAGGGCTGGAGGGATGCCCCAAGCAGCACCTTTGCCAAACATGCCCACTGCCGTGATGCCCACCGTCCCCACATACTTCTTCCACATCTGTGGATACCTTCTCCCGATCCAGGAGAAGCTCCAGAAGAACGGTCGAAAGAGCAAGGCCGGCTGGAACTGAAGCCACTTCACGACTTTTTCTACGTCCTCTCGCTGGGCTGCCCTGATCTCCTGATGAATCTCGTGCACGGTCTTGCGATTAGCTGCTCGGATAATGGTGGGCATGATTGGTACCTGGCCAGCAACGTCCCGCTCAATCAGGGTATACACGTCCACATCATTAAACAGAATGAGACGCTTGCTGCCGAGGCGGAAGGCCTGCACGGCTTTGTGCTCATCCACGGCTTGTGCCAGGCAGGCAATGATGAACGCTGTGAACGAGAGGGACTCCCCGGTTTTCGCTTGGTGCTCCCGCAGGAACGCACGCGCCCCACTCACATTGACTTCGATCAAGCCATGCATTACGGGCGTATGTTGGGCTGAACGAAACGCGGCCGCAAACCACCGCCGGATCTTCGGATTTGGGACCACCTGGTAATCAAAGTGCTGCTGTTTCATGTGATTTCATACCTCCCTTGTTTCAAACGCCTGCACGTAACTCTCTTCGTATCACCTTGCCGATCAAGGACTTGGGCAGGCTCGCGCGGAACTCCAGGATCGTGGGGATGCTTGCCTGCCTCTCTCATGACCGCAAGGTACATCGTCGGAATACCAGGAAAGATGGTCGGATGGTACCGGCGAATGGCCTTCACCACCTCCTGCGCCTTGAAGCGAAGGACCAGGACCATGCTGGCCGCGGCAAGAACAGCGAAGTTCATCCCGACCGTCAAGCCGTAGGCATGGAAGAACGGTGCCACGCACAGCATCACCCCCTCACCCTCACGCGCCTGGAGAATCCAGGCGCGTGTCTGCATCGCATTGGCAAGCAGGTTCCGGTGCGTCAACATCGCCCCTTTGGGCAGCCCTGTTGTTCCACCCGTATATTGGAGCACAGCCAGATCCGAAGCCTGGACTGGCTCCAGCGGACTGAATACACCACTGCCATCCCCGGTGTGCGACTCCAGCAGCGTGTGCAAGACGTGGAGTGTCTGGTCATCGTGCCATTCCTTCTGCGTGAGATGCGGTTCTGGAGACCGGGCGCGGCGCTGGCTCAGTGGATAGAGAGCTCGTGGCACTGGCGGCAAAAAGTCAGCAGGACTGGTGATGATTATGTGGTCCAATGCCGTCTGCTTGCGTACAGCCCGCACAAGGGGGTAGAACGTGTTGAGCATCACCAGCACGCGCGCTCCTGAATCGGCCAATTGATGCTGCATCTCGCGCTCCGTGTACAGGGGATTGGTCGGAACAACAACCGCTCCGGCCAATAGCGTTCCATAAAAGGCCATGGGATACTGCGGAATATTGGGAAGCGCAATGGCGACGCGATCCCCCTTGTTCACACCCAGGCTCTGGAGTGCGCGGGCAAAGCGATTTGCGTGGTGAGCGAGCTGAGCATAGCTCATCCTTGTCCCGTAGTAGATGAGCGCGGTGCGTCCTGGATAGCGGCTCGCTGTGCGATCAAGAAGCCAGGTCAGGGGATGATCTGGAAGAGCTAGGTGAGCAGGAACTCCTGGCTCGTAGTGTCGTATCCACGGATGTGTCACGACGAACGCTTCATCCCGGTTGGCCGACTGTTCAGAGACGTGTGGTTCCAGGTGCGTGTGGGTGTTGATTGATGAGTCAGACATTGTGCAAGACCTCCTTCTTTGTCTTGTCCTTCACAGCACTCGGTTGACCAGGGGAATCTTGCGGATCACGAGGCTCACCAGGAAGCAGAGTGGGAGCGTGATGAGCACCGCGATGCCAAATTTGAGTAGCGGATAGAGCGTCACCACGTGGAAGGCATACGAAAACCCGACGAGCACCAGGGGATGGATCAGGTAGACCGTGTAAGCACTGGCGGCCAGACTTATCACCAGTCTCCCCTGATGATTCCAGCGCGTGCGGAAGAGGACCAGCAAACCGATGCAGACGCCTACGACCACGAACGACTCCCACAGCGTGTAGGCAAAGGACAGCCAGTGGAACCCACCCGTCAACTCGATGACAGACTGCCCCCCTGCTATTCCCGTGCCTCCGAGCACAAAGGGGAGTGCCAGGCCATAAAAGGTGAGGGTGGCGAGGAGTGCGATCAGCGACCAGTCCCGTCCCATCCTGGGGGTGAGTGTGAAAAACCAGTTGCGGCGAGAGGCGACGATACCCAGGAGGTAGAGGCTGAGGTACTGGGGAGGATAGCCCGCGGGCAGGTTGAACGGTTGAAGCATCAAGCTTTGCGGCCACCAGATGCGCACCACAAAGCTCGCGAGGCCCAGCGCCAGGATGAACCCGAAGATCGCCCGGTAGCCGGGCACTGTTCCTGTCCCCCCGGCCGCCTGCGGTCGCGATCTCGTCAGCCAACGCCAGGCGACATACAGAAGGGTGAAGAATAAGAGCAGTTCGACGAACCAGATCGGCCCATCGGCAATCGAGTCCACACGGTGCAGGTACGTGGGGTAAAAGCTCCAGTAGGAGCCGGGCAGGCCATGCGCGATGTAGACGACCAGCGGCTCAATCAGCAGTTCGTACAGCAGCCACGGGAGGCCCAGGCGGATGATCCGGTCGCGCAGAAAGGAGGCGCCGCCCTTGCGATCATAGGAGCCCGGTGTAAAGTAGCCCGCGAGCAAGAAAAAGAACCCCATGCCAGCGGCCATCGGGATGGTGTTATAGATGGTCAGGAAGGTCGAAGTGAACGTATCGGTAGCCGCCGGGTCGGTATACATCCAGGAACCGGCCGCGCCGTAGGTCACCGACAGGTGTTGCACCACCACCCCACAAATCAGCAAGATGCGCAGGTTATCAATAAACAGCAGGCGCTTGCCCTGTGGCGCTGCCTGTCCCGCTGTGGCGGTGCCTGCTGCCCCAGGGAGCTGGGACGCTGTTAGTTCCGTCTGGGATGCCATGGTCTTCTCCTTTCCCCTCTGGTGGCTTTGTGTTCGCTCCTTTGCACCAGTGGATAGCTTCTCCTCTCCCACGCTACAGCATAGCAGGTCGCTCTCACGGGACCGTCACAAGCTGCCCCCTCATCCTCACAAGACCATCACACATGCAGAGCACGAGCGTGACACACCAGGGTGTTCCTCTCTTCGATCTTCTGCTTCTCTCCCGCTCATAGGATCACATCTCCGCATGCTTTACCTGGAAGCATTTAGAAGCGTTCATTTTTTCTCTGGGAGTTCCAGATGACGAAGATATGGTGAAATCCACCAGGATCTCGACTCACGTCCTTTTGTGCAGCATCGTGCCTGTCCTGACTTTCGCGGCGTCATTTTCTGCCACAAACGTTTCGTGCTCAGCGACCGAGTGCATCTCCGTCCCCCCCGCGGCACGAGGTTGCCTGCCTGTCCGAGCGGGAGGGTTCTTTCTCCTATGACGGCAGCGCTCGCTCGGGCCGGGGCGGTCGGCCCGCACGCAGTCGCTGTGCGTTGCCCCAGATGGTCTGCGCCAACGTCACCACTACCAGGACCAGCGCGATCCCAATCAGCTCAACGTCCTGGCCCGAGAAGGCGATTATCACGGCGAGCACCACCCCGGCTGCCACCGTCTGCCAGCTCGACGTTCGGTCGCGCCAGATGAGCAGTCCCACGGTGATCACGCCGACCAGGATCAGGACGAAGTCCGGCATGTTGCCCATGGCCAGGTTGGGTGGGGTGGCGTTCAGGGCCCACGCCAGGGGGAGCAGCAGCACGTACTTGGGCGCCGGCGGCCGTGCCCAGAGCAGCAGGCCGAAGGCGAAGATGACCGTTGGGCAGGGCGCGAGCCCAAACACGGGCAGCGTGCCCAGCGGGTACCCCCCGAGCACTCCAATGATCGGGTAGGCGACGAGCGCGTAGAACATGAACACCGCCCCCAGCACCGAGGCCAGGGAAGAGCGCGGAGCGAACACCAGGTCGCGGCGCACGAGGCCGGCGACCAGGAGCAGGAGCGCCTCAAGGATGAAGACGGCGGCCCAGAGGGTCATCCCGCTATCGATCATCCCAAAGAAGACGATCCCCACCCAGGCGAAGTACGCTGCGGCGAGCAGGCAGATCAGCTGGCTCGCGCGACGCATCGGCCACAAGGCGAGTCCGACCATGACCGCAGCGCTGGCATACCAGACGAGCTGCATCGGCCAGATCGCGGCGTTGCCTCGCTCGAATATCGCCAGGAATGTGTTCAGCGGCGTGTGCTCGACCGGGTGGACGATGAAGAGCACATACATGACGATGGTGGCGACCAGCGCGGCCGCCAGGCCGATCATTTCAACGGAGAGCCGTCGCACCCTCATGGCGTCCTGCGGTCGACCGCGCTCGCCCTGCGTGTCGAAGTCAGTCCTCGGCGCAGCTCGCTCTGCGGGTGTTTCAACGGGTGCTCTCTCTATATTGGTAGACATAGTTCACCTCCTGAGAGCTGGGTAGCTGCTCCGTCCTGTATGGCGACTTCTGAATGCAGCCACTCCGAAAGTCGGGCGTGCTTCCTCGCCTGGAAGTGCTTCTCGACAATCTCTCGGACAAAGCAATCCCATCTTACTTGTCAGTAAGTATACGGCAGGAGCCTCACAGCGCCATCTCAACAGGGAGCTGTTCCATCACAAGCCCGTCACAATCTGCCAGTCAGGATCGACCGCAGGATCTGCTCGCACGAGGCCCGCCGGACTGGCCACGCGCCACCCTCCCCATCTCCCATCATGGAGGGCAAAGTGGCATGGTCACCTCCGTGGCCTTCAAGTTGATCAGGCGGCAAGTAGCTGTGACTGAGTCGGACGCTTGCCAGGCGCGAAACTGCCGATATGACGAAGCAGGGCAAGAGGGGTCCGGGCGAGCGTCTCCAAGTGCGTTTTGGCTGAAGCTTGCCTCGACTCACGCGTCTCTGCAGTGATGATGATGCGTGACGATGCGGCGTGAGATGCGCGCACCTCCACGAGGGTGCCATTGGCATCCGGTTCGTAGGCAGGCGTGTAGACCAGAGAGAGCTGCGCCCAGAGTTCGGCCAGCATACTGACCTTGACCCGCTTTAGTGGGGCAAGCTCAGCATGAGCTCAGCACGTGTGAGCGAACGGTGAGAAATCTCGCCTCATATGTGACCGATGCGTGAGACGCTCACGCTAGGATAGTACCCAGGAGGATTGTGTACGACACGCTGCGCGAGTACAAAGCGCAGCCATCCTTTGCCAGGGCAAGGCAAGGAGGTACGCCATGAGCGCATTACGAACCGAGGCACCGGCAGCCACGAAGCAGGCGAGGCTCCTTTATCTTGATTGGCTGCGCGTGCTGGCTGTGTTGGGCGTCTTTTACTATCACACCCTGCGTCCCTTCGATGCCACCAGCGATTGGAATGTCAAGAATACGGACCTGAGCCTCGTCGCCACGTTCTTCGTAGCCATTCTCAGCCAGTGGGGTATCCCCAGAGTCGGAGCGCGTCTGCCCGAAAGTCTGCGTGAACCGAAACAAGAGCCAGTCCTGCTCCTCTCGCGAGGAAGGCTGGAAGCGTGGCTGGACCGCTCAGAACCCCTGTGCTTTAGCCAGGGAGCGTTCAGGTCTCTTTGCTGACATCGGAAAAGGGGGATACTCACCCTGTTCGCACGCATCCTGCTGTTCCTCTTATTCCGAGATCAAAACGCTTCTAGCGAGAGGA
>Ga0070699_100002453_pt1 | contig 16669 bp, 17 predicted proteins | sample KBSK1503metaG_FD_65473 | JGI IMG/M metagenome (GOLD analysis project Ga0070699, IMG submission 65473) | Corn, switchgrass and miscanthus rhizosphere microbial communities from Kellogg Biological Station, Michigan, USA - KBS K1-50-3 metaG | ecosystem: Host-associated > Plants > Roots >... | reverse complement strand
GCCGTCACCGCATCGAGCAGCCGCGGCGGGACGGCCAGCCAGCCGAGGCGCAGACTGGGGGCCAGGCTCTTGCTGGCTGTCCCGGCGTAGATGACGTGGTCGGGCGCGAGCGTCTGCAGCACGCCCACCGGCTGGCGGTCGTAGCGGAACTCCCCGTCGTAGTCGTCCTCGATCACCACGCCGCCCCAGTCGGCCGCCTCCCGGCGGCGCCGCGGATGCAGCGTCACGCCCAGCGGGAACTGGTGCGCGGGGGTCAGCAGCATCGCGTCCGCCCCGCCGGCCCGGCCGATGACGGCGCCCATGCCGTCGACCGGCAGCGGCCGCAGGCGCAGACCCTGCCCGGCGGCGATGGCTCGGTGGGCATGGTGGCCGTAGGCCTCCACCGCGAGGGTGACCGCGCCCGCCGCGCGCAGCGCACGGCTGATGGCGGCCATGCGCGAAGCCCGCGCAGATGACGATGTGCGCGGGATCGGCGGTCACGCCGCGCGCCCGGGCCAGGTAGTCCGCCAGGGCGGCTCGCAGCGGCGGCAGCCCGCGCGGATCTGGGTATCCGAGCAGGTGATCGGGGGCAGCCGCGAGCACCTTGCGGGCCGTCGCGAGCCACGCGCGACGCGGGAACGCCGACAGGTCGGGCACCCCGGCGCGCAGGTCGTACCGGGCCACCGCTTCATCGGGCCGGACCGCGACCGCCGCGCCGGACGCGGGCGCCCGGTACGGGGCGACCGAGGTTCCCGACCCGGTCCGTGCGGTCAGCCAGCCCTCGGCGACCAGCTGGCTGTAGACCTCGGCGATGGTGTTGCGGGCGATGCCCAGGTCCGCGGCCAGCGCGCGCGATGACGGCAGCCTCGTACCCGGGCGGAGGCGGCCGCCCCGGATGGCGCCGCGCAGAGCGCTCTCCAGCCCGGCCCGCACCCTGGTTCCGGACAGGTCCAGGTGCAGGTCCACGCCGCCCACCTCGGCCCGCCTGGTGCTCACGCTCTCGGGAACGGCGTCCGGGCCGGTGGCTGGCGGTTCTTTGGCCCATGTTCCTGCCATAGAAATGGATCTTACTGTGGGCCGCTTAGCGCCATAGCGTGGATGTCATGACGATCACGACCGAGACGGTGACGCGCCTGTCCGACACGCACATGCCCGACCAGGCGTACCAGGACGTGGCCGTGGAGTTCCGCCCGCTCCAGATCGCGGCGCTGGTCAGCCTCATCGTCACCATCAACGCCTGGAACGCCATCGGCGTCAGCACCCGCGCCTGGGCGCCTGGCTCCTATAACCCGTAGTCACGCGTCCCTGAACCGCAGCAGCAGGGCCCCGGCCAGCATCGCCCCGGCCGCCCACGCGGCCAGCACGCCGAGGCCCTGCCAGGGCGTGAGCGGCAGCGAGCGCAGGTTCGTGGTGGCCTGGATGTACAGGCCGGCCGTCATCGGGCTGAGCTGCTCCAGATGGCGGTGCAGGCCCGGGCTGGTGATCACGCTCGACAGGATGGGAAACAGGAAGAGCAGCGCGAGCACCACCCCGATCGCCACCGCGGAGTCCCGCACCGCGGCGGCGACGCCCAGGCTGAGCAGCGCGATCAGGGCGAGGTAGAGCACCGACCCGGCGGCGGCGCGCAGCACGGTTCCGTTGCCCAGCGATAGGGCCTCGTAGCCGTGTGTCGGGGTGAGGCCGTGCCGGGCCAGCAGCAGCCCTCCGGCCAGCACCGAGGCCAGCACCGCAACCGCCCCCGCTACCAGGGTCGCGGCGCCGACGACGGCTCCTTTGGCGGCCAGCACCCGCCACCGGCTGGGCGTGGCGGTCAGCGTGACCCGGATCATCCCGGTGCTGTACTCGCCGCTGATCACGGTCACCGCCACGATGGCCACGATGGCCTGGCCCAGGTCGATCCCGGTGAGGCTGACCTTGGCCGGGTCGATCTGGCAGATCCCGGCCGGGCAGGTCACCGCGTTGGCGGCGATCGCGCCGACCGTCGCGGTCAGCGCGGCCGCGGCCAGCAGCAGCCAGCCGGTACCGGGCAGGGTGCGCAGCTTCGTCCACTCCGCGTGCACCACGTCCGTCACGCGTCCCTCCGGCGGAGCAGGAACAGCGCGAGGGCCAGGGCGACGGCGGTCCAGGCGCACAGCACCGCGAACCCGGCCCACGGGGACAGCGGGAAGTAGCCGGTGCCTGGCGTGTAGACGTCGTGGACCTGGGGATACTGCGTGATGCTCTGCTGGACGGCGAATCCGGCCGCCGGGGTGACCCGGAGCAGCCACTGCTCGGCGCCGACCGGCAGGATGCCGGGGACCGTCGCCAGCAGGTACGGCAGCACGATGCCGGCGATCACCGCGGTGACCGCCCCGGCGCTGCGCCGCAGCAGCGTGCCTATGGCCAGCCCGAGCACGGCGGACACGGCCAGAAGGGCGGCGGTACCGGCCACGATCCGAGTCGCAGTGAGCACGCCCACCGGGTAGATCGGATTGCCGTTCTCATGCAGCAGGTACTCGCCGAGCGGGATCACGATCACGACCGCGACCAGCCCGGCCGCGAATGTAACCACGCCGAGCACGATGGCCTTGGCGGCCAGCACCCGGCCGCGGCGCGGGCTGGCGGCGAGCGTGGTGCGGATCAGGCCGCGCCGGTACTCCGCCGTGATGAACATGACGCCGATCACCACCACGGCGATCAGCCCGGCGAACGTGCCCGCGAGGGTGTGCTTGACGCTGTCGGTGTTATCGGTGGCCGGAGCGATGTCGCCGGAACCGGACACGGTGACCCGGCCCCCGGCCTGCGTGAACCCCTGAGCCGAGGGCGACAGCGCGTTGTCCATAGTCCCCTGGATGACCTGGCCGGTCCACCGGCCCGCGGGCAAGGCGCCCTGCCGGCTCACCTGGTCGAAGGTACCGGTGGCCAGGGTGGGGCCGCCCTTCGAGGATCCTCCGCCGAGCGACGTCGTGTTCACCGAGTACCCGGGCGAGGCGGCGAACAGCCCGGACTGCGTGGTGGACGGCAGCCCGGTCAGCGTGGCCGTGCCGACCCGGGTCCAGTGCGCACCGTCGGCCGAGTCATAGCCGGTGATCGTGTCGCCATCACGGCTCAGCCGGAGCCAGCGCGGCGAGGCCGCGGACACCTTCCCGGCCTGGCCGGCCACGTCGTGGGTGAAGTCCCACTGCATCCGCACGCCGTGGCTTCCGGTGACCATCATCGCCGCGTACGCCGCCCCCTGACGGGTACTCGCCTTGACGATGATCCCGGCCTTGGACCATGGCTGCACTCCAGGCGTCATGCCCGCCGTCGGCGAACCGCCGCCGGCAACGGTCGCGCCGTGGGTCGAGTAAAGGCCGGTCAGCGACGTCACCCGGACGGTGATGCTGCCGTTCCCGGCCAGCGGCTGGCGGACGAAGTAGAAGCTGTCGGTCACCCATTCCCCGCCCGGCCCGGCGGGCGGCGCCGAGCAGGCCAGGCTGGGGCTCGTCGGTGTCAGCTGGATGCCACACTCGCTGTTTGCCCCGGTGAGCGCGCCGAGTCCCACGATGACCAGCATCGCGACGATCACGCCGATGACCCAGCCGCGCACCGTCCTGAACTTGGTCCACTCGGCCCGGAGCAACTGGGCGAAGCCGTCCCGCCCGGTGCGCAGCTCCGACCGGTACGGGGCCAGCGTCGTCATGACGTGGCCTCCGCCCGGAACTCGACCGCGTCCCTGGTGAGCTCCATGTAGGCCTCTTCCAGAGACGCCCGGTGGGACGACAGCTCGGCGAACGGCACCGAGTTCTCGGATAGCAGTTTCACCACCCGTTCGGGAGTCAGGCCGGAGACCGTGATGACGTCGCGAGCCGTGGCCGCGGCCTCGGCCCCGGCCCGGGCCAGCACCGCCATCGCCTCGTCGCGCGCCGCGGTGCGCACCGTCACCCGGTCGGCGGAGGCCGCGGCGATCAGTTCGGCCACGCTGGCGTCGGCGATCACCCGGCCGCGGCCGACCACGACCAGGTGATGCGCGGTGTCCTGCAGCTCGCTCATCAGGTGGCTGGAGACCAGCACTGCGCGGCCCTGGGCGGCCAGGGCCCGCAGGAAGCCGCGCATCCAGACGATGCCCTCGGGGTCCATGCCGTTGAACGGCTCGTCGAACATCAGCACCGGCGGGTCGCCGAGCAGCGTGGCGGCGATACCGAGGCGCTGCCGCATGCCCAGGGAGTACCCGCCCGCCTTGCGCCGGGCCGCCGAGCCCAGGCCGGCCTGCTCGATGACCTCGTCGGCCCGTCTGGCCCCCAGGCCCTGGGAGTGGGCCAGCCACAGCAGGTGGTTGCGGGCCGACCGGCTGGGCTGCAGCGCGCCCGCGTCGAGCAGGGACCCGACCTGGCTGAGCGGGTGGCGCAGGCTGGCGTAGGAACGCCCGCCGATGGTCGCGGTGCCCTCGTCGGCCGCGTCCAGGCCGAGGATGACCCGCATGGTGGTGGACTTGCCCGCACCGTTCGGCCCGACGAACCCGGTGACCTGGCCGGGTGCGACGGTGAACGTCATGCCGTCCAGGGCGAGGGCAGACCCGAACCTCTTGCGCAGCCCGGTGACTTCGATGGTTGCCTCCATAGGCAGAAGGCTAGGGAACGGGGTGCCCGGCGGTCGTCACGCGACGGAGCCGTCTTCGCGGTCACTGCCTGGTGGGACGGCAAGTCCGGCCGCGTCCCTCGCGCGGGGGACGGCCGGACCACCGTGCGGTGCGATGCGGCCTTATTGACCAGCGGCGACAATGGGAAACATGGACTCGGCTGCGCGGCCCTTGGGCCCGGTGGCGCTGGGCGCGGTGCTCGGGCTGCTTTCCGTGACCGAGCTGGCCATCCGGATCACCGCCAAGTCGACCGTGCACGCCGGGCTGCCGGCAGGACCGCCTGTGCATGCCGGGATCACCCTGCCCACAGCGTTGCTGATGGGCGCGTTCTGCCTGCTCGCCACGGTGCCGGCTGGATGGCTCCGGCCGCTCCCCGCGGCCCTGGCGGTGTACGCTGCGGCCCTGGTGTCGGTCGCCCTGTTCGAGCTGGTGACGATCGCGGGGGCGGCCGCGCTGCTGGTGACCGCGTACCGGCTGGCGCGCAGCGGGTCGGTGGTCCCGGCCGTCGCGCTGGCCGCGCCGTTCCTCGGCCTCGCGCTGGTGCTGGCGGGCCCGGCTCCCCACCCAGATGCGGTGCCGGTCGCGAGGGGCACATCCGGCCTGTGGGCGGCGGGCGCCGACACCCGGGTGCTGGCGATACTGCTGGCGGCGGCGATCCCGGTCGCGGCGGTGACCGCGCTGGCCCGCGGGGCGCGCGAGCAGACCGAGACCCATAGCGCCGTCCGCGAACTCAGCGAGGGGATGCTGGCCGATCACGTGGCCCGGGGTGAGCGGGCCAGGATCGCCCGCGAGCTGCATGACGTGGTCGCGCATCACATCTCGATGATCGCGGTGCAGGCGGAGACCGCCCGGCTGACCACGCCGGGGCTGCCCGCCGCGGGCGCTCAGCGGTTCGCCGCGATCGGCGACACCGCCCGGGCCGGGCTGACCGAGATGCGCCGCCTGCTCGGCGTGCTCCGAGAGGACGCCGAGCAGCACAAGGAAACCGGGCCCGACCTGGAGCGGGCGGGCCTGGAACGGCCGGACGCGGGACGGGCGGGCGCGGGCCGGCCGACCGCGGGCCGGCGTCCGCAGCCGGGTCTGCCCCAGCTGGGCGACCTGGTGGACGGGGCACGGGAAGCATCGGGGAGCGTGGTCAGGCTCATCATGTCCGGGCCGGTGACCCGGCTCGACCCGGGCGTGGAGCTGGCCGCCTACCGCATCGTCCAGGAGGCCCTGACCAATACCCGGCGGCACGCGCCCGGCGCGGCCGTCGATGTCGAGCTGCGCTACGCCGAGGATGCGCTGCGGCTCCGGATCCGCGACAACGGGCCAGGCCATCAGGCCTGGTCTCACACCGGGCACGGCCTGCTCGGCATGCGCGAGCGCGCGGCGGCGGTCGGCGGGGCACTCCAGGCCGGCGACGCGCGCGGCGGCGGTTTCTGCGTCGAGGCCGAGCTGCCCGCCAAAGCACCGGACGCCGTGACCGGGGCGGCTGGAAGGATGCACCAGTGACCATAGGGATCGTCGTCGCCGACGACCACCAGGTGGTGCGGGCCGGGTTCGCCGCGCTGCTTGATACGCAACCCGATTTCACCGTGCTCGGCATTGCGTCGGACGGCGACGAGGCGGTGCGGGTGTGCCGGGAGCTGCGCCCGGACGTGGTGCTGATGGACGTCCGGATGCCCAGCCTGGACGGGATCGAGGCGACCAGGCAGCTGGCCGGCCCGGACGGCCCCGGCCCGCGAGTGCTGATCCTCACCACGTTCGACCTCGACGAGTACGTGTTCGACGCGCTGCGCGCCGGGGCCAGCGGCTTCCTGCTCAAGGACGTCACCGCCGAGCGGCTGTTCGACGCGGTGCGCGTGATCGCGGCCGGCGAGGCGCTGCTCGCGCCGGCCGTCACCCGCCGCCTGATCAGCGAGTTTACCCGGCTGCGTCCGGTTCCCGACGCACTGGCGCCGACCGCCATGGTCACGCTCACCCCGCGGGAGACCGAGGTACTGCGGCTGGTCGCGGAGGGGATGTCCAACCCGGAGATCGCGCGCCGCCTCGTCGTCACCGGGGAAACGGTGAAGACGCACGTCAGCCGCATCCTGGCCAAGCTGGGCCTACGCGATCGCACCCAGGCCGTCGTCGCCGCCTACGAATCGGGCCTGGTCGTGCCGGGCAAGGATCACGGCTGACGCCCGGGCCGGCCGTCCGGGCGACGTGTGGCTGGCCTAGCCGTCATGCAGTCCGGAGCGGGTTCTCGTCGCTGGCGGGAGTCGTGGATCGTGCGGTCATGCCGGCATCAGGGAGCCGGCGCGGGCGTGGTTAGCGGGCCCAGCGCATGATCAGCAGGTCGCGTGCTGCGGCCAGTTCGATCAGGCCGCGGCGGGTCCTGGACGATACCGGGCCGAACGGAGTGCGTGTCCGCTCCGAGGCGATGATGCCGCCCTGGGCCAGCAGGATCTTCTGCGCGCGCAATCCGCACTGGCGGTTCTCGAAGTGGATCAGCGGCAGCAGGTCTTCCCAGGCGCTGACGGCGCCGGCCCGGTCGCCTGCGGCATAGCGGCGGACGACCTGGCCGAGCTCGCCGGGGACCGTCGAGCTCGGCATGGTGCCGACGGCCCCGGCGTCCAGGTCCGGGATCAAGGTGACCGATTCCTCGCCGTCGAACGGGCCGGGCAGGCGGTCACCGAGGGCGCTGGCCAGCGCATGCAGCTTGTCCGCGGCCTGCGGCACCTCGATCTTGACGTACTGCACCTGGGGCACCTGCCGGACCAGGTCGATCAGCAGGCTCGCCGGCAGCGGCGTTGATGACAAGGGTGCGTCCTGCACCATGACCGGAATGTGGATCGCGTCTGCCACCTGCTTGAAGTACTCGATCACCGCCGGCCCGGGAACCGTGAGCGTGGCGCCGAAGAATGGCGGCATGATCATCACCATCGCCGCACCCATGTCCTGTGCGGCGCGGCTGCGCGCGGCCACGATCCTGGCGCTGTAATGGCTGGTGGTGACGATCACCGGGAGCCGTCCCGCGACGTGCTCGAGGAGCGCGCGGGCGATCGCGTCGCGTTCAGCGTCGGTCAGCGAGAACTGCTCGGAATAGTTAGCCAGCAAGCACAGCCCGTCGACCCCGGCGTCAATCAGGTAATCCACGACGCGCGCCGTGCCGCCCAGGTCAACGGTCTCGTCGTCGTGGAAGATCGTCGGCACAACCGGCACCACGCCGGTCAGCGGAGCAGCCATGGGCAGGTTTCTCCAGGTGGGCTCGTACGTTCTATCCGGTATCCACGAGTTTGACGTACTTTGCTGGATCTGTAGCCTGCCAGGCGCTATTCACGTGAATTGGGCTACCGGGCCGTTACAGCAGGTCGTGTTCGCGGCACCATTCCGCGGTACTGAGGCCTTCGCGGGCCAGGGGGGCTACGATTCGGTTGGGAGAACAGGATGGGCAGCAGGCGACGTCGGCTCGACCCTGTGGGGCCGTTTGGCAATCCGGACGGGTCACGAGCGGACATCGAGGATGTGATCAGCGAGTTCGTCGACTTCGGCGGCAATCCGGCGTATGGCCACCTCGCGACCCGCGCAAACGACTCCAAGGTGCGGGTCATCGTGGGGAAGCTCGGGGCTGGCAAGACGGTCTACCTGCGGCGTCTTCAGGATTTCCAGGCACATCAGGACTCCGTCTACGCTGATGTTCCGCAGCAGAGCTTGCCGAAGACCGAAGTCGTGGTGAAGGCGTGCCAGTGGTTCTCGGACCGCGTCCTGGTCGAGAAGTGGATGCAGATCTGGGAACGCGCGATCATGCGGTCGCTGGCCTCGCACCTGCTAAGCCGTCCCGAGTTGCGTCAGCAGTTGCGCGACGAGCAGATCGGCGAGCTCGAGCAGTCGTACGCGCGTCTGCTCGACGACTTCCGCCGGCCCCGGTCGATCTATAGCCAGGTACGCGACATCATAAATCAGCGGCAGACGGCTCATCAGCTGTCGACGTACCTCGACGATCCGCTCTGGGACGACTTCGAGGACCTGCTGGGCGAGGTTGTCGGCCAGTGCAAGCCGATCTATTTCTACCTCGACGCGCTGGACGAGGAGTTCAGCCACGCCCCGATGTACTGGCTGAAGTGTCAGGAGGGATTGTTCTACCAGGTCATGCGGCTGCTCCGCGACCACAAGCTGGGCGGCCGCCTGCATGTCGTGGTCTGCATCCGCGACATCGTCATGTCGTCGGTGTACCGGTCAGAACATGCGCCGCGGTATTACAACGAACCGCACATACGCGTCCTGAACTGGGACCGCGGCTCGCTGCTGTACCTGCTAGGGCAAAAGCTGCAGCGGCTGCCGCCGTCACTGCTGATGCGACGCGCCACCAGCGGGCCGCCGACGATCCGGGACTGGCTCGGGCTCGACGGCGAATGGCCGGGACCTGATGGCGAGGGATCGATCGAGGACTACCTGCTCGGCCACACGAGGCTGATCCCGCGCGACATCATCTCGCTCGGCAATGAGCTGAGCGAGGAGGTTCTGCGGCAGAAGCAGGCTGGCCACGAGGGCCTGCCGGCGGCGGCTCTGGCGGGGGTGGTGCAACGCTGCGCCAAGCGGTTCGGCGACTCCCAGCTCGCCCAGTGCGCCAACCAGATCTCGTCGGATCTGATGCCCAAGAACGCCGCCCTGCACGACTACTCCGAATTGTTCACCAGCACCCAGGCCTATATCAGTGGCGTGCAGGAGGACGTCCGGTCCTTCGTCCGTATGATCGGCGTCGACCAATTCTCGCGCGCGGATCTCGTGGCACTGCAGGAAGTAGCGGATCTGCACTTCGAGAAGTCGACGGACCTCGCCTCCGTCCTGTGGCAGAACGGCCTGCTCGGGTATGTCGACGAGGGCGGGCGGCGCCGGTTCTACTCCATGGGCGATGTCGAGCAGTTCCACTTTCCGCCGGAGGTAGGCACGTACGTGCTGCATCCATGCCTGGTGCACGCTGTCGGGGGAATCGGGCATGTACAGGTGGACTCCGATGGAGCCGGAGATACGCGCCACACCCGCCCGCTCCCATCTGCTGAGCGCAACGACCTTGCCGGGGCACCGGGCGCTGCACCGCGCTCAGGCCGCAGCCAGGCGCTCCCTGAACCCGACCCGGCAGAGGTGCGATCCTCGGCTAGGATCAGGGCTGCTGACTACGCTGTCGGCGATGTCATCGACGGCCGCTTCGAGATTCTCCAGATACTCGGGCGAGGCAGCTTTTCGAAGGTCTATCGCGTGCGCGATGACGTCGAAGGTGAGGAGCGAGCGCTCAAGCTCTTCGACAACGCCGCCGGGTATGAGGCGGTGCGCCGCGAGATCGGCGCCCTGAGGAAGATCCATCATCCCAACGTGGTCAAGGTCTTCTGGGCCGGCAAGACCAACGCCGGCGACTGGTATCTCATCACCGAGTTCATTGACGGGGAATCACTCGATGAGTTTGTCACCGGAAACAGGCATCTTCGCGACCGGGAGGCAGTAGATGTCGCACTCGACCTGCTAGACGCGCTCATCGCTTTCCACCCTGATTCAGCACGCCTCAAGCAGCTCGATGTAAAACGCCGCGAAGGCGACCTGCCGGAAGCCGAGTCGCACGAGTGGATGGAACTAAAGGACAAAGGGTTGGTCCACCGCGACATCAAGCCGCTCAACGTGATGCTCACTCGAACGGGAGCGAAACTGCTTGACTTCAACATCGCCTCCCGGGTCGGCGACCCCGTACATACCCATTCGGGCACACCGCCGTATCAGCCACCCGACGCCGGCCTGGATCGCTGGGATGTCTCCACCGACCTGTTCGCCGTCGGCGTCCTGCTCTACCGGCTCCTCTGCGACGGCCACCACCCGTTCCCGGATGCCAGGCCCGTAATCGACGTACCGGTGATCGATCCGAGAACTATCCGCTCTGACCTCAACCCGGACCTCGCAGAGTTTCTCATCAAGGCCTGCGCCCCAGCCAGTTCCGATCGCTTCTCCACAGCTGCTGACATGCAGCTCGCCTTGCGTAACATCCGCGCTGACCTTTGACCAGCTGATTCAGTCAGCCATGCCCGCCGGTCCCCATTCCTCCTCGACTCGGGCGGCGAGCTCGGCATCATCGGCAGGTGCCACGTGCCCGAGAACGCACGCCGCCGGCGGGTCGAGGTCGAGCATCTCGGTTCGGAGGTGCTCGAACCCGGCTTCGGTAAGCAGGCCTGCCAGCTCGCTGGCGGCCGCCGCCGAAGTGGCCGCGGTGGCGCCGGGACAGCGGGGCTGGGATACCAGGGCGATGCGCCCGCCGGGCCGCAGCAGCCGGGCGAGTTCGCGTAGCCGGGCGATTGGGTCGGGCCACATGCCGACTGTATTGACGGCAAGCGCGGCGTTAAATGGCCCGTCGCTGATGGACAGGCTCTCGACCGGCGTGTGAATCAGGCGTACCCGTCCGGCCCGTATGGCGGCCCTGTTGCGGCGGCGGGCCTGGCGGATCATTACCTGCGAATGGTCGACGCCGACCACCAGTCCCCGGATCGCCCGGGTGGCGAGGGCGGCGATGGCCACGCCCGGTCCGCAGCCGAGTTCGATGACGCGGTCGGCCGGCTGGACGTCGAGAAGCTGCACCGCCCAGCGGTTGCGCGCCACGTTCGACGAGCGCCGGCCCATGATCCAGCCGGCGACGTGCCCTACGGCTCCGGTCGGCTGGTGGAACTGTGCCAGCCCCCCGTGAGGAGCCCACCACCCGATGATGCGGCCCAGCACCCTCTGCTTGATGTCCATCAGGCGAGCAAAGCACTTCGAGTAGGCTTGAAGTCAAATGCCTGCTACCGAGCGCACCCTGGCTTCGCCGGTCACGCCAGCGTTGTTGTCAATTGGCGAGTTGTCCGAACGTACCGGCGTGCCGGCGAGCACGCTGCGGTACTACGACGAACTTGGATTGGTGCGGCCGGCGGCCCGGGCGGCGGGACGACGGCGTTACGCCGCGTCGGCAGTCAGGGACGTCGGTGTGATCCTCTTCTTCCGCGAGATCGGCTTCTCGCTTGCTGAGATCGGGCGTTTCATTGCAGGCGAGCGGCAATACCAGCGGGAGATGATCGATCACAAGCTGGCCGAGCTGGCCGAGCAGCAGCACCGTATCGAGGTGGCCCGCACCGCACTCGAGCACGGCCGGCAATGCCCAGCCAGCGAGCCCATGAAATGCTCCCGGTTCTGGTCGATCATCGAAGGGCGACAGCGCGGCCTCTCACTGGAAGAAAGCCACGCGCGAGCGCACTGACAGAGAGGAGCTCGCCATGTGCAGCGGAGATCGCCTGGTAGCGGACTTCGTGGCCGGTACCGACGCCCGGCCTGACCTGCCCGAAGAACTCGAGGAGCATCTCACCGCGACCGTGGATGGGCTGTGGGTGGTGTGGGCCCACAAGCTGGCCCGGCAAATGGGCGATCTGTTCGTTCCGCTGACGGGCGGGCCAGGCTATCCGGCGGACGCCAGGGCCGAGTGCCGGTCGCGGGGCGTCCGAGGCGCTCACGGCGCCCCCGATCCGGGGTGCACGTGCGGTTTCCACGCCCTCTCGAGCCAGAAACTGCCGGGGCTGCCCGTCCGCAGGGGCTTCACGGCGTTGACCGTTGCACTGTCCGGACGGGTGCTGGCCTTCGAGTGGGCCGGCGAAGGAGTGCTGTGGCGGGCGGAGCGGCAGACCGTGGTTCGCATCGAGCGGCCGGCCCTGTCCGATCGGATGGAAGGACTCCTGGGCAAGCGCCGCCATCCCGGCGATCCCGACGGTCGCCCCGCTGTTGTCCCCGCTGCGACACCTCGCGATTCGGGGCCGGTGCGGCTGGACCTGCCCGTCTCCTCTCCGGTGCTGCCGGTGCGGCACGACGACGCCGGCTGGTGTGCGGGGTCCAGCACGTTCGAGCACTCGCCGGGATCTCTGGTTCTGACCTAGCGCGAGCGGTCGCGGACGCATGGGACGCATGGCGTGCGGAGGTGGACTTCGCCACGCGGTTCGTGGCCGGGGCGCCCAGTCTCGACATCACCGGCGACGATCCATTGAACCAGCATGGCAGCGGCGGAGGGCCGATGTCGCTGCGCGAGGTGCTGGTCGGAATGATCGAGGAGTACGCCCGCCACATGGGTCACGCCGACCTGCTGCGCGAGCGGATCGACGGGCGCATAGGCCAGTGAGCCTGCCGGGAGACGAACGTGGGGCGGCAGGCTGCCTGGCCCGTACTAGCTGGTAAGAGGGGCCGGGTGGGGGCGCCAGCTCGGCTGCTGCGGGTGGCCGGGGAGCTCGATCCGGCCGCCGGCCCACAGCAGCGCGGTCCACGGGTCGGATTCGGCCAGGTCGGCGGGGGCCTGGGGGAAGATGCGGGCCAGCACGCGGCGGCACACATCGCGCGGCGGGTCAAGGCTGAGGCCGAAGCCCTGGGCGATGTCGTTGCCGTGCAGCAGGGCCTCATGGCAGCCCATCCCGGCGAAGCCCTCCGGGTCGGCCATCCCGGCCGGGTGGTACGCCCGGACGTGCGCGCGGGACGTGCGCACCATGGAGGCCAGGACGCGCCCGCCGGTGACGGCGAACTCCAGTACCTCGGCCGGCGAGGCGTCCTTCTCCGCGGTCGCGATGGCCCGCACGTAGCGGCCGGTGGGCTGGACCGCGAGCTGCCATGCGTAGGACATGAGACAGTCCCCGATGTGTTCGGCGGTATGCCAGCAGTCCCATTCCAGGGTGCCCGCCCGCACCGACCAGTCCCGGTCGGAAATGGGCAGCAACCCGCTCATCACGCATGAGATCACGCTGTCAAGGTCATCGGCGGTCACTGTCATGGTGCCTTCGAGCCTACGGTCATAACAGGCCGAGCACGACCGGTTCACCAGGAGTCAGGATCCGCACCATGATGCTGGGATAAGGAACCGTACTCGTCGTGGCGGCGGACCCAGAACTGCGGGTCGCCTTCCGCGGGTTCGTCGCGGCCCTTCGGGACCAGATCCAGGAACTGGTAGGCGGCGTTCATCGAGCTGGACCGGCCGCGGCGGCTGCGGTTCAGCTGGAGCTGCTCGGACTGGGCGGACCCCACGGTGCAGAGCCAGGTCACCGTTACCCTCGACGATCACGGCCCGGACCAGACGCTGATGACCATCGAGCACGAGCAGCTTCCCGCCGGTCAGGTCGACGAGCACCAGCGGGGGTGGGACGCGATCGCGGCGCAGCTGGCGGAGGCGGTCGGCGCCCGCGGCCGCTGAGAGCCGGCGCGGGGGCACGCGCCCAGGCCGTTCGGGACTAAAGGAGCTGGGCCTTGACGTCGACCTTGAGGACCTTGCCGACCTTGGAGCGGGGCAGGTCGGGCCAGACCTCGACCTGCTTGGGGGCCTTGACGCTGCCCAGCCGGTCCTTGACGAAGGCGCGGACCTCGTCCTCGGTCACGGCCTGGCCGGGGCGGAGCTGGACGACGGCGGTGACCCGCTCGCCCCACTTCTCGTCGGGCAGCCCGATGACCGCGCAGTCCTGCACCGCGGGATGGGCCAGCAATACCTGCTCCACCTCGGCCGAGTAGACGTTGAAGCCGCCGGTGATGATCATGTCCTTGGCCCGGTCGACGATGAACAACAGATTGTCCTGGTCGAGGTAGCCGATGTCGCCGGTGTGGTGCCAGCCGTACCGGGACGCCTCCGCTGAGGCCTCCGGGTTCTTGTAGTAGCCGGCCATGACCAGCGACCCGCGGGCCACGATCTCGCCGCGCTCGCCCGGGCCGAGCAGGTGCCCCTCGTCGTCCATGATGGCCACCGTGGTGAGCGGGGTGGGCCGCCCGGCCGAGGACAGGCGTTCGGTGGCGACCGAGCCGTCGTCGCGGAAGTGTTCGGCGGGCGCGAGCGTGGAGATCATCATCGGCGCCTCGGACTGGCCGAACAGCTGGCCCATGACCGGGCCGATCCGCGTCAGCGCCTCCTCCAGCCGGCTGGCCGACATCGGGGCCGCGCCGTACCACAGGCACTGCAAGCTGGCCGTGTCGGTCTCGGCCAGGCGGGCGTGGTCGAGCAGCATGTAGATCAGCGTCGGCGGCAGGAAGGTGTGGGTGATCTGGTGTTGCCCGATCAGCGCGAGGAACTCGGTCAGGTCCGGCCGGGGCATGATGACGATCTCGCCGCCGAGCGTCATGACCGGGAAGCACAGCACCCCGGCCGCGTGCGTCAGCGGCGCCAGGGCCAGGTACCGCGGCCGCGGCCGGAACGGGTAGCTCATCAGCGTCAGCGCGGACATCGTCTCGATGTTGCGGCCGGTGAGCATGACGCCCTTGGGCCGGCCCGTGGTGCCCCCGGTGCCGACCAGCATGACCAGGTCGCCGGGGGGTTCGGCCTGCCAGGGCTCGGCCGGTTCCGGGCCGATCCACGCCTCGAACGGCATGGCGTTCGGGACTTCGGCGTCGAGGCAGACCAGGGTGGCGAGCTTCGGCAGGTCGGGCAGGATCTTGGCCACCAGCGGGGCGAAGGCGGCCTGGAAGATCAGGCACCTGCAGTCGAAGAAGTCCAGCAGGTCGCGGTTCTCGGCCGCCTCGTTGCGCGGGTTGACCGGGCACCACACCGCGCCCGCCCGGGAGATGCCGAACACGCACCCGAACGCGACCGGGTCGTTCGCCGACAAGATCGCGACCTTGTCGCCGGGTGCGATCCCGGCGCGGTCGAGCGCGCGCGCGACCCGCCAGGATAGCCGCTGGACGTCGCGGTAGGTCAGCGTGCGCCCGGCCGTGGTCAGGCAGGGTGCCTGCGCGCCCAGGGAGGCGCCCTTGTCGAGGTAATCGGTCAGGCGCACGCTGCTCGCCCCTTTAGTGATGGATGGTAAGGTTCGGCCCCATGACCAGGCCGAAGCTGCGCAGCACGCCGAGCAGCTCGCGGTGGCCGAAGGCCTGGCAGCCGGAGGCGAAGCCGACCCGCTTCGGCGGCTGCTGGAGCAGCGAGTACGCCCCGTACGCCTGCATCAGGCCGGTCTGCTTGTAGTTGGAGTTACCGTGGATCACGCAGTGCGCGCGGCCCAGCGGTCCTGACGCGTGCACCGAGTCCAGCGAGGTGTTGATCCTGGTGGCCTCGCGCGGCGGCATCTGGTTCATCACCCCGGCCGCCTGCTCGGTCAGCACCCGGAGCTTCTCGCTCTCCGGCAGGCCCTCGATCTGCGCGAGCACGCCCTTGACGATCTGCGGCACGCCGAGCATGAGAGGGCGGTTGAACACCCCGCCAAGCACCTTGCAGTTGGCCACCCGGGGGTCGCTCTTGAACCACACCGGGTGCGAGGTGCCGCCCCAGGGCAGCGCCAGGCCGGTCTCGTGCTGGCCCGGGACCACCACGTCGTACAGGCCGGCGTCGGCGGGCCATTCCACGTACTGGTTCTGCTCCAGGTAGAACGCCTTGGACAGGCACGCGTTGACCAGGATCGTCCGGGTCGAGGCAATGGTCGGCATGCCCTTCCAGAAGACCAGGATGTCGAGCGTGTCCACACCCGGCTTCTCCAGGCAGAGCTGGGCGGCGATCTCGCCGGTGGTGTACATCTGGGCGACGCCCGGGGCGAGCAGCAGGCCCTTGTCCGCCATTCGCTGGCCGTACTCCTCGTCGCAGACGATCAGCCAGTCCTGCTCCCCCGTCGTGTCCAGGTAGTGGCAGCCGGTGTTAATGCTGGCCTCGACGACCTCGCGGCCGTACTGGGCGAACGGGCCGACGGTGTTCAAGACGACCCTGGCCCCGTCGAAGAGCTCGGTCAGCGGCTCGACGTCGTGCGCGACCTCGACGATCTCGTGCTCGATGGTGTCGATGCCGGGGACCTTGTCCAGGGCTTCGGCGATGCGCGCCTTGTCCCGGCCTGCCGCGGTGAACGGGACGTTGTACTCGCGCAGGTACTCGCAGATCAGGCGGCCGGTGTAGCCGGAGGCGCCGTAGACGATGACGGGCTTGCTCATGTGCGTGTCCTCTCCGTGTGGCTTACATGCCCATGCCGCCGTCGACGGGCAGCCCGGCGCCGGTGATGAAGCGGGCCCCGTCGGAGGCGAGGAAGACCACGGCGTCGGCCATGTCCGAGACCTCGCCGAGGCGGCCGTGCGGGGTGAGCCCGATCACGGCACCGACGCACTCTTCCACGCTCGGGAACAGCCCGAGCG
>Ga0070699_100002450_pt1 | contig 16672 bp, 14 predicted proteins | sample KBSK1503metaG_FD_65473 | JGI IMG/M metagenome (GOLD analysis project Ga0070699, IMG submission 65473) | Corn, switchgrass and miscanthus rhizosphere microbial communities from Kellogg Biological Station, Michigan, USA - KBS K1-50-3 metaG | ecosystem: Host-associated > Plants > Roots >... | reverse complement strand
CGTAGGCCTGGAACTCCTCGTAGCGCGAGATGCGGTCGGCATTGGTGGCGAAGCGGGGGTCTTTCTCGAGCTCGGGCTCGCCGAGCGCGGCGCAGAACCGTCCCCACTGGATCGGGTTCATGATCACGATCGTGATGTAGCCGTCCTGCGTCCTGTAGGCCCCGCCCGGAGCGAGAGCAGGATTCCGGTTGCCCTCGCGCTTGGGCTTCACGCCCGTGTCGAAGAAGATCGCCGTGGGATCAGGCAGGAGCGAGAGGCTGGAAGCCAGCAGGTTCACGTCGAGGCGCTGGCCGCGCCCGTCGCGGAAGCGGTGGACGAGCGCCGCGCAGACGCTGCCGAAGGCCACGAGCGCCGCCGAGAGATCGGACGTCGAGCCGGCCACGCGCGTTGGAGGATCGCCCGGATGACCCGTGAGCGCCATCAGGCCGCTCATGCCCTGGGCGATGGTGTTGTAGCCAGGGCGCTTCGAGTGCGGCCCGTCCTGGCCGAAGCCGGTGACGGACACGTAGACGACCGCCGGATTCGCGGCGCTCACCGCCTCGTACCCCAGCCCGAGCCTGGCGGCCACACCCGGCAGGAAGTTTTCCACGACCACGTCGGCCCGGCGCGCCAGCTCGAACGCGATCCTGCTTCCCTCCGGGTTCTGGAGATCGAGCGCGATCCCGCGCTTGTTGCGGTTGATCGCGCCGAAAGATGCGCTGATCCCGTTTCGCCCCCGGAGCACGCGCAGGTCGTCGCCCACCGGCGGCCGCTCCACCTTGATCACGTCGGCGCCCAGGTCGCCGAGGAGCGTGGCGCAGTACGGCCCGGCGATCACGCGCGAGAGATCGAGCACGCGGATGCCCTCGAGCATCGTCATGACGCGGGCACCGCCCGACCCTTGGCCCACTCGCGCAGGGCTTCGATCTCCTCGGCGCGCGTCACGGACAGAGGCTTGGTGGCCTTGATCTCCTCCAGGATGTGGGCGGTTGACAGCTCCGCGCGCCGCGCGAAGGCGGTATAGAGCGCGGCCACCACGGCCTGCTCGATCTCGGCGCCGCTGAAGCCATCCGAGGCCGCGGCGAGGGCGTCGAGATCGAACCCCTTGGGGTCGCGATGGCGGCGCGTGAGATGGATGGAAAAGATCTGGCACCGCTCGTCGAGACCGGGCAGGTCGATGAAGAAGATCTCGTCGAAGCGGCCTTTTCGCATCAGCTCCGGCGGCAGCGCCGTGATCTGGTTGCACGTTGCGACGAGAAACACGGGAGCCTCGCGCTCCTGCATCCAGCCGAGGAGCCGCCCCAGGATCCGGCGCGAGAGCCCGCCGTCGGAATCGGAGCTCACGACCGACGCGAAGCCCTTCTCGATCTCGTCGATCATCAGCACGCAGGGGGCCATGCGCTCCGCCGTCGCCAGCGCCCGGTCGAGGTTCTTCTCCGACTCGCCGATGAACTTGTCGAAGAGCCGGCCCGGCTCGAGCCTCAGGAGGGGGAGGCTCCAGGTCTTGGCGACGGCCTTGGCGGCCAGGCTCTTGCCGCACCCCTGGACGCCGAGCAGGAGGATCCCGCGCGGCGCCTCGACGCCGAACTTCTTGGCCTCGGGTGTGAGCGCGTCCCGGCGCTTCTCGAGCCAGGCCTTGAGGCCGCGCAGGCCGCCCACCTCGTCGAGACCTTCCTTCTGCGGCACGCAGTCGAGGACCCTGTCCCGCGAGAGAATCTCCTTCTTCATCTGGGCGATCACCTCGATGTCGCGGGGCCCGAGGGTCGGGTCGTCGAGCACGGCACGCGTGAGCGCCCTTTCTGCCTCGAAGAGCGTCAGCCCTCTCAACGCCGCGGCGATCTTGTCGAGGACGCCGGGGTCGGGCGGCGGTCCCAGCCGGTGCTGGCGTGAAAGAGTGCCGAAGACCTCTTGAGCGAGGGCCCGGAGGTCCTCTTCGGTCGGCAGCTCGAGCTTGACGAGGCTCGCCAGGGTGGCCAGCTCCGACGGCAGCTCCACGCGCGGCGCGGTGAGCACGATGGCGCGCCGGTCGTGGGAGAAGGCGCGCGCCAGGTCCTGGAGCGTCCGGACCACGGCCGCGTCGCCCAGCGACCGGTAGAGGTCCTTCATGAGGTAGATGCCTGCGTTGGGCAGATCGGAGAGGTTGCGGAGCGCCTTGAGCGGCTCCTTGGTGTCGTAGAGCGGCTCGAGCGCCCCCGCGCGGCGGAGGCCGCGCGTCATGGTCCAGACGAAGAGCGGGATATTGAGCCGCTGGGCGACGCGCTCGAGCGCCTGCTCGACCCGGTCCTCCTCGAGCGTCTCGATGGCGATGAAAGGGGTGCGGGAGGTGATGAGGATCTCGAGGGTCCGGAGGGCGTCCATGGCGGGCGTTCAGTCTGGCACGATCACGCGCCCGTGCGCCAGAGATCCTTACAGCTGCGCTCGTGCTCGATGGAGAGCCGGCCGGCCTTCACCACCAGCCGGCGCGGGGCCATGGTCGTCACCACCTCGGCGGGCTGCTCGGTCTCCCAGAGCACGAGGTCGGCGCGGGCGCCCACGTGCAGCCCGTAGTCCGGCAGCCGGAGGATCCGCGCCGGATGGGCGGTCAGCATGGCCAGGATGTCGGCGACGTCGCCGTCGGTGCCCATGTGGGCGGCGGCCGTCATGAGATATCCCATCAGCGCGAGGTCGCCCGTGCCCATCGGCGTGAAGGCGTTCAGGATGTTGTTGGTCGCCGCCGCGACGGTGACGCCCGCGGCCAGGAGCCGCTTGGCCGGCGCGAGCCCGCGGCGGATATGGCGGGCGTCCTTCCTCCCCATGAGGTAGAGATCCGTGGCGGGCAGGATGATGACGCCGACGCCCGCGTCCTTGAGGGTCGCCGCGGCGCGGTGGAAGGCCTCGTGCGAGAGCCCGGCGAGCTCGCTCGCGTGCCCCACGGCCACCCGCCCCTGCCAGCCCAGGCGCACGGCCTGCTCGGCGACGTAGAGGACGTCCATGTGCTCGGGCTCGTCGAAGAAGTCGATGTGGAAGTCCACGTCCACGTCGAACTCGCGCGCGAGGCGGAAGACGGTGTCGATCTGGGCATGGGCGTCCGTGTCGTTGTAGGGGCAGCCGCCGATCAGATCGGCGCCGTTCGCGAGGGCCTGCTCGAGCAGCGCCTCGGTCCCGGGCGACTGGAGTATGCCTTCCTGCGCGAAGGCGCAGAGCTGGAGGTCGATGGCCCGCGCGTACTCCCGCTTGAGCTCGGTGAGAGCCTCCAGGCCCTTCAGTCCCACGATGGGATCGATCTCCACGTGGCTGCGCATGGCGGTGGTGCCGGCGCGCACGGCCTGGTCCAGCGCGCGCCGCGCGCGCGCGCGGATGTCGTCCACGGTGAAACGCCGCTTGGCCTCGGCAGTTACGCGGAGTGCCTCCGCCACCGTGCCCTCCACGCTGGGCGCACGCTCCGAGAGGAATGCCTTGTCGAGATGGATGTGCGCGTCCACCAGCCCGGGCGTGAGCACGAGGCCGCCGCAGTCCACCGCGCGGTGCGAGGGACGGCCCGTCAGCGAGCCGATCTCCTTGATCTTGCCGTCGAGCGTGCCGAGGTCCACGAGCCGACCGTCGGGCAGGCGGCAGCCCTGCAGGAGGAGGTCGAAGGACGGAACCATTTATCGCATCGGGGCCGGGGCTATCGGCTCGCGGTCTTTGCTATCGCTTTACCGCTCGGGCTTCGAGCGCGCGGCATCCGAGGCGGATGCCGCACAACGTGTCCGCGCCTGACGTTGCGCCCATGACAAGGAGTCGGCGCGCTGCGCTCCCCGCGTCCTCGTCCGAGCCGGCGGTGAGCAGCGCGAGCACGGGCTCGGCGAAGCGCCCGTCGAGCGCCTCGAGGACGAAGTCCCGCGCCACGTCCGTGGTCCGGCGGCGCGCCGCGTCGGCGAGCCGGTGACGCTGCCCATCGTTGGCGGTGAGCCAGCCGGGAGCGAGGCGGTGGATAGCGGCCAGCGCGCCGACAACACAGTCGTCTCCCGCCGGCGTGAGGCCTTCGCCCAAGCCGATGAGGGAGCAGGCGGCGTCCGCGAACGCGCCGGCATCGCCAAGCGCGATGCCACGCTCGAGCGCCTCACGCGCCCGAAGGCCCGCCGCGGAATAGAGCGCCCGCGCGCACCTGGGCTCGGGCAGGGCCTCCCTGCCGAAGCCGAGCGCGCCGCCGGGCATCTCGAGCGCCACGCGCTCGGCATCCGCCCACCCGAAGTCGGAGTGCCCTATCGACATCCCGGGCGCCACCGCGTCGCGAGCGGGCAGACGCTCGAGCGCGACGGCGAACGGCGCCGCGAGCGGTCCGGGGCCGTGGAAGGTCAGCAGGTGCCCGTCGCCCCAAAGGACGTTGACTGCGCGGTCGAAAACCGAGTGGATGCGGCCCGGCTTGAGAGACTCGAGCGCGAGCCGCTCCAGCGAGGCGGTCCCCAGCCGTGTGACACGAAGAAGACCGAGGACGGCAGGCCGGCGAGGCGGGGACGGCATGACAATTGGCATCATAGTCGCCGGACGCTCGGCCTTCAAGGCGCGCGCCCGCCCGCGCGCCGGCCGAGATACGCATCGACCACCGCGGGGTTCTCGCGAACCTCGCGCGCGGGCCCTTCGAGGCCGATGCGGCCTCGATCGAGTACGTAGGCCCGATCGGCCAGCGCCAGGGCCTGCGCGGCCATCTGCTCGACGAGCAGCACCGTCACGCCCTGTGCTCTCAAGCGCTCGATGGCGGCGAAGATCTCCCGCACGAGGATGGGCGCGAGGCCCAGTGACGGCTCGTCGAGAAGCAGCACGCGCGGCTTGGCCATGAGCCCGCGAGCCACCGCGAGCATCTGCTGCTGGCCGCCGGAGAGGGCCCCGGCGGGAAGGTCGAGCTTCCCGGCGAGCGCAGGGAAGAGGGCAAGGGCGGTCTCGAGGTCGGCCCCGACGGCGGCGGCGTCGCGCGCGCTCCTGCGCGGAAGCGCGCCGAGCATCAGGTTGTCGCGCACGCTCTGGTCGGCGAAGACGCCGCGCCCCTCGGGCACCAGCGTGATGCCGTGCCGCGCCACCCACCACGACGGCCGGCCGCCGATGTCCCTGCCGTCCGCGAGGACACGGCCCGCGGCGGGACGGAGAACGCCCGCGATCGTCTTGAGCAGCGTTGTCTTGCCGGCGCCGTTGCCGCCGATGACGCAGACGATCTCTCCCGGCCGAACCTCCAGCGAGACCTCGTGAAGGACCGCGACGGCGCCGTAGGAGGTGCTGAGCCCGGACACCGTGAGCGCGCTCACGGGGCGGCGCCCAGGTAGGCCTCGATCACCGCCGGGTCGCGGCGGACCGCTTCGGGCGTTCCGTCGGCAATGACCCGCCCGTAGTCCAGCACGGTGATCCGGTCAGAAACCGCCATCACAAGATCCATGTGGTGCTCGACGAGGATCACGGCCGGGCCGCCATGCTCGCGGAGGCCGGTCAGCTGCTCGTCCAGTGCCACGATTTCGGTGGGCGAGAGACCCGCCGCGGGCTCGTCGAGCATCAGGAGCAGCGGATCGGTTGCCAGCGCCCGGGCGATCTCGAGCGTGCGCCTGAGGCCGGCCGCCAATGCCTCGGCGGGCTCGGCGGCCGCCTCCGCGAGGCCGAGCGCTTCGAGCAGCGCGTGGCCGCGCGCCTGGATCGCGGCTTCGCGGATGCGCGCCCGCGGCATTCCGGCAAGCGCTCCGAGGATCGAGCCGAGCCGCGGGCCCGCGACGCCGACCGCCACGTTCTCCCACGTCGAGAGGCCGCCGAACACCTGCGCCGTCTGAAACGTGCGGGCGATGCCCGCTCGCGCGAGGGCATACGGAGGCCGGCCCACCGTCGAACGGCCGTCGAGCGAGATCTCTCCGGCCGCGGGAGCATAGAAGCCGGACAGCACGTTGAGGAAAGACGTCTTGCCCGCGCCGTTCGGCCCGATGACGGCGTGGATGCTGCGACGATCCACAGTCAGGCTGACATCGGCGAGAGCCGATATGCCGCCAAACGAGAGGCTCACGCCGCTCGTGGTGAGCAGCGCGCCGCCGGTGGCAGCGGCCCCCTCACCCTGTTCTCTCCCCCGGTGGGGGAGAGGGTCCAAAATTCTCCCTCTCTCCTTTGGGGAGAGGGCAGGGTGAGGGGAGGGCCGTGGCCGCCCTCGCGACAAAGCGCCGATCACGCCTTCGGGCAGCCAGTAGATCGACACGAGCAGGAGGGTGCCGTAGAGGATGAGCCGGTAGTCGAGGAGGCTGGTCAGGAGCTCCGGCAGTATCGTGAGCGCCAGACTGCCGGCGAGCGGCCCCGCGATGCGCCCGAGCCCGCCGAAGAGCAGGGCCAGCATGAAGACTATGGAAGTCTGGAGCGTGAAGCTGTCGGGAGAAATGTAGCCATTCAAGAAGGTGAAGAGCGCGCCCGCCGCTCCCGCGAAAGCGGCCGAGACCGTGAACGCTATGATGCGCACGTAGTAGGAGGACAGGCCCAGCGACTCCGCGGCGACCTCGCTGCTCTTGACGGCGAGGAAGGCGCGTCCCCACGTCGAGCGGCGCAGGTTGGCCGTCAGCCACAGCGCCAGCGCCGCCGCCAGCATCACGGTCCAGTAGTGGCTGCGCAGCGCGGGCTTGGGGATGTTGAAGATGCCGCCGGGTCCGCCCGTCACCGAGCCCCACTCGATCAGGACGCCCTCGACGATCAGGCCGAAGGCGATGGTGACCATGGCGAGATAGGGTCCGGAGACGCGGAGCGCCGCGGCGGCGACGGCGGCGCCCACGACGGAGGTGACGGCGATGGCGAGAGCGATGGCTGCCCACTCGCCCATCCCCGCTCGGGTGACGCAGAGAGCGGCCGTGTATGCGCCGAAGGCGTAGAGGCCGGCGTGGCCGAGCGAGGTCTGGCCGGTCAAGCCCACGAGCACGTTGAGCCCGGCGGTCACGATCGTCAGGAGGCCGATCGAGATGGCGACGTAGAGGTAGTAGGTGTTGGAGGTCAGGAGCGGCACGGCGGCGGCCGCCGCCGCGAGGACGGCCCAGCCCAGCCGGTCCCTCACACGCGCCTCGACGGTTTCTCGCCGAGCAGCCCCCAGGGTCTCGCGACGAGCACGAGGATCACGAGGCCGAAGCCCACGATCTCCCGGGCGCGCGTGGAAATGTACCCCGCGGTAAAGGACTCCACCAGGCCATAGCCCAGCCCCGCCACGACGATGCCGGGCGCGGAGGTCAGGCCCCCGATGATGGCGACGGCGAAGGCTTTGAGCCCGATGATGGTGCCCATCTGGGGCGACACGTTGAGAAGCGGGGCGAGCAGGACGCCCGCGACTCCCGCGAGCACCGCGGACAACGCGTAGGAGGCCATGACCGCGCGCGGGATGTTGATGCCCATGAGCCCCGCCGCCTCCGGGTTCCACGCCACGGCCTTGAGCTGCTTGCCGTATGGCGTCCGGTGGTAGAAGAGCTGGACGAGCCCCATCAGCAGGAGGCCCGCCACCGGCACGAGGAGCTCCTGCGCGTAGAAACCGGCCGAGCCCACCATGATCGGCTTCTGCATGAGCGGCGAGGGAAAGGCGCGCGCGTCCTTGCCGAAGGTGAGCTGCGCCACGTTCTCGGCGATGATGCCGACGGCGATGGTGGCGAGCAGCCAGGCGGGAGAGGCGCGGAGGAAGAAGGGGCGGACGGCGACACGCTCCACGAGGGCGCCGAAGCAGGCCAGCGCGGCGAGCGTGACGAGAAGGGCAAGCGGGAAGGGCCAGCCCAGCGCGACGAAGACCGCGTAGGCGACCACGGCCCCCGCCATCACGGCGTGACCCTGGGAGAAGTTCATGGTCCGGCTGGTCGACCAGGTAATGTGGTACCCGAGGGCGACCAGCCCGTACATGCTGCCCAGGGCCAGGCCGGTGACGACGAGCTGGAGGTAGATGGGCGCGAGCCCTTACTTCATGTTGACCGGCACGATCTTGCCGCCCTTCCAGACGACCATGACGTAGTCCTCGTCGGTGAGCGCGTCGTGCTGCTCCGCCGTGAAGGGCCGCTTGTACGTCTTGATGAGCCCCTTGTACTCGGCCCTGAGGCTCTCGAGCGCGTCGCGGACCTTGGCGCCGTCGGTGGACCCGGCCTGGTCGATCGCGAGCGCGACCAGGTGCATCCCGTCGTAGGCGTTGGCCGTGCCTACCGGCGCGATCACGTCGCCGGGCTCCTTGACGGCGTACTTCTCGCGCAGCACCTTGAGCACGTACTGGCCGCGCTCGTTCTGCTTGCCGAAGAAGGTGTAGGTCTGCAGGAACACCACGCCGTCGGACAGGTCGCCCGTCAGCTCCGCGAAGCGGCCGCCCGAGATGCCCCAGTGGGAGATCATGGCCGTGTCCCAGCCGAGCTTGGCCTTGGAGCGCAGGACCTGCGCGCCCTCCGGCGCGTTGGCCACGAGCACGATGAGATCGGCGCCCGCGTTCTTGAGCCGGAGAAGCTGGGGGCTCATGTCGGGGTCGTTCCAGTTGAAGCGCTCGACACCGACCGCCTTGATGCCCTTCTCACCGAACCATTTGGTCAGACCCGTCTCGTTGGACTGGCCCCAGGGCGTGTTTTCGAGGAGGAGCCCCGGCTTGCCCTTCTTGAGCGCGTCGACCGCGTAGCGCGAGAGGTAGCGGTCGACGTAGTCGTCGTTGGCCGAGACGCGGAAGACGTAGTTCGGCGTCTGCCCGTTGCGCGTGACGTTGGTGCCGGCGGCCCAGGCGCCCATGTAGGGGGTCTTCAGCTCGTGCCAGACGGGCACCTGCGCCAGCGCCACGGTGGTATGGAGGCCGCCGAAGACGGCCGCCACCTTCTCGCGCTCGACGAGCTCGCGGGCGATCGTCACGCCCTTTTGCGGGTTGCCCTCGTCGTCGCGGACGACCAGCTCGAGCTTGCGGCCGCCGAGCACGCCGCCCTTGGCGTTGATCTCGTCGATGGCGATCAGAAGCCCCCGCTTGATCGCCTCGCCGGAGGCGGCCGAGCCGCCGGACACGGCCGCCGAGAGCCCGATCTTGACGGGCTCCTTGGACTGGGCAAGCGCCGGGCCCGCTGTGGTCCACGCCACGGCTAGCAGGATGGTGAGCATCGCGGAGAGACGTCTCATGCGAATCCTCCTTGGCGTGTGAGGCGGCAACGACGCAGGCGGCCGCCGGCTAGGTCTTGGGCGGGGTGATGCCGTAAATCTTCAGCTTGCGGTAGAGGTGGCTGCGCTCGATGCCGAGTTTCTCGGCGGTGCGGGTCATGTTCCACTCGTGCTCGCGCAGCTCGCCCAGGATGTAGGCGCGCTCGAAGGCCTCGCGGGCGTCCTTGAGCTTTCGGTCGCGCGGCGGGCCCTCGCTGGCCTCGCCCTCCCCGCGGGTGCGGAGGGGCGGCGGCAGGTCCTCGGGGCCGATGACATCGCGGGGGGCCATGATGACCAGCCGCTCGACCATGTTGCGAAGCTCGCGCACGTTGCCCGGCCACTCGTTGGTGAGGAAGTAGGCGAGCGCCTCCGCCGCCATCGTCTTCGGGCGCCGCCCGTTCTCGGCCGAGAAGAGCGCGATGAAGTGCTCCACGAGCGCCGGGATGTCTTCTTTTCGCTTGCGGAGAGCGGGGACCTCGATCGGGATGACGTTCAGGCGGTAGAAGAGGTCCTCGCGGAAGCGCCCGGCGCCGATCTGCTCCTGGAGGTTCTGGTTCGAGGCGGTGATCACGCGGACGTCCACGCGGATCGTCTCTTTGCCGCCCACCCGCTCGAAGGCCTGCTCCTCGAGCACGCGCAGCACCTTGGCCTGGGTCTTGAGGCTCATGTCCCCGATCTCGTCGAGGAAGAGGGTGCCGCCGTCGGCCAGCTCGAACTTGCCCCGGCGGCGCGCCACCGCGCCCGTGAAGGCGCCGCGCTCGTGTCCGAAGAGCTCCGACTCGATCAGCTCCTCCGGCACGGCGGCGCAATTGACCTCGACGAAGGGCCCCTCGGCGCGGGTGGACCGGGCGTGGATGGCGCGCGCGACCAGCTCCTTGCCGGAGCCGCTCTCGCCGTGGATGAGGACGCGGCCGGTCGTCGGCGCCGCCACCGCGATCTGCTGGCGCAGCTCATCGATGACGGCGCTCTTGCCGACGATCTCCTGACCGCGCTCCACGCGCTCCCGCAGCTGGCGATGCTGCTGCTCGAGGCGGGCATGCTCGAGCGTGCGCTCCACGACGAGGAGCGTCTTCTCGAGCGAGAGCGGCTTCTCGACGAAGTCGTAGGCGCCGAGCTTGGTCGCCTTGACGGCGGTCTCGATGGTGCCATGGCCGGAGATCATCACCACGGCGGTCTCGCGCCGCCGCCGCTTGATTTCGGCCAGCGCCTCGAGGCCGTCCATGCCCGGCATCCAGATGTCGAGGAAGATCAGATCCGGCGCGTCATCGGACAGGCGAGCCAGCGCCTCCTCGGCGGAGCCCACCGCGGTGACCCGATAGCCCTCGTCCTCGAGCACTCCCCGCAGGGACGTCTGGATGGCGCGCTCGTCGTCCACGATCAGGATGTGCTCGCCCGCCATCTAGCCCGCCCTCACCGGCGCGTTGGCCTCGGCAGGCGCTGCCGCAAGCCGGCCCACCGGCAGCTCGATCACGAAGCGCGTGCCCAGCGGCGTCGCGTCCTCGACCCAGATGGTGCCGCCGTGGTCGGTGATGATCTGGTGCACGATGGGCAGGCCCAGGCCCGTGCCGCCGGCCTTGGTCGAGAAATACGGCAGGAAGAGCCGCTCCTTGTCCTCGCCCGGGATGCCGGGCCCGTCGTCGGCGACGACGATGCGGGCGCGCCGGCTCTCCGGCAGCCAGATGGTGTCGACGGTGACGACGCCGGCGCCCGCCACCGCCTCGACCGCGTTGTCCACGAGGTTCAGCACCGCGCGCTTGATCTGGTCCGGATCGACGTCGAGGGGCGGCAAGTCGGGCGAGAACGACGCCTTGATGGAGAGCCCGGGATGGGACTCGCGGTAGAGGACGACCACGCCCTCGAGCAGGCGCCCGAGATCCGTGGCACGGGGCTGGAGCGCGGGCATACGTGCGAAGCGCGAGAATTCGTCGACCAGCTGTTTCAGCCCCTCGACCTCCTGCACGATGGTGGCCGTCGCCTCTTCGAGCAGCTGCTTTTCCTCAGGGCTCCGATTGGTCGACAGCCGGCGGCGAAGGCGCTGGGCCGAGAGCTGGATCGGGGTCAGCGGGTTCTTGATCTCGTGCGCGATCCGCTGAGCGACCTCACGCCATGCCGCCAGGCGCTGGGCCTTGAGCAGCTCCGTCAGGTCGTCGAAGACGAGCACCATGCCCAGATAGGCGCCCTCGGGCCCCTTGAGGGCCGTCGCCGAGGCGAGCAGCGTGACGGCGTGGCCCTCGCGACGGAGGTGCACCTCGCGCTCGAGGGCGCCCTCGCGCAGCCGGTTCATGCGCTGGATGAGCGCCGCGAGCTCGGAGTGCATCGGCGGCCGCAGCACCGCCGAGGCAAGCTGCCCCTGGGCCGACGCGGCCGGCACGCCCAGCATGCGCTCGGCGGCGCCGTTGATGGTCGTGATGTGCCCGGCGGGGTCGAGCGAGAGCACGCCCGTGGCCACCGCCTCCAGGACCGTCTCGGTGTAGCGGCGCCGCTGCTCGACCTCCTCGTGCTTGGCCTGGAGGTCGCGGTACGTGTGCTCGAGCTTGGTCTGCGAGGAGGCGAGGTCGCTCGTCATCCGGTTGAACGAGTCCACGAGGACGCCGATCTCGTCGTCGGCGCGGACCGTGACCTTGTAGTTCAGGTTGCCCGCGGCCACCGCGCGGGTGCCCTCCGCGAGCATCTGGACGGGCTCCGTGATGCCGCGCGCGAGGTAGAGGCCGAACCAGGTCGCCGAGAACACGATCACGAGCGTCATCAGCAGGAAGAGCAGGATGTAGATGCCCTTGAGCGGCTGCTTGAGCAGCCGGAGCTGCTTGTACTCCTGGAAGGACTGGCTGATGCCCCGCAGGCGGGACTCGAGCCGCTGCGTCACGTAGCTGCCCACCAAGAGCGATCCCACGACTCCGCGTTCTGGGCTCTTGATGGGCACGATCGCCTGGATCATGTCGCCGTTGTCGAGCTCGTGGACCGTCGTCACTTCCTGCCCGGCGAGTCCCTGCCGCAGCTGCTCCTTGTTCACGGACTTCGTCGGCACGTTGGGACCGATCGTCGCGTCCTTCGCGTGCGAAATGAGTATGCCGCCGCGGTTGAAGACCGAGATGGCGGCGAGCCCGAGGCGCTCCTGCTGGCCGTTGATGTACGTCTGCAGCACCGGGCGCTGGTTCGCGGCCATGAAGCCCTCGCGCGCGAGCACCTCGGCCATGTAGCGCGCGTGGCGCAGGGCCATGGCCTCCTGGCCCTGATAGTACGTCTGCGCCACCTCGAGGGCCTGGTCGAGTGGCCGCTCCACCTGCGGCTTGAACCAGCCTTCGATGGAGGTGTTGATGAAGTTCGACGCGATGATGAAGATCAGGATGGCCGGCGTCAGCGCCAGCGAGAGGAAGGCGAGAACGAGCTTGGCCTTGAACCGGGCGCCCAGGACCTTCTGCTTCCGCTCGAAGGCGAGCTTGACGAGGTTCCGGAAAAGCAGGAGGACGAGCAGCAGGAAGACGATCAGGTTCAGGTTGAAGAGCGCGAACACGGCCAGGTTGGACGCGAGGGGAACCTGGGGCGAATGGATCCAGACCTTGAACCCCCACCACGCCACCGCCAGGAGCGCCAGCCCTCCGGAGACGATGAACAGGTTGCGCCGATAGTGACCCCGCGCCTCGAGCGGTGTGTCGATCAGCGGGCTCACTGGCGTCTCGTGGGCGTGAGCAGCGGCGACTGGACCCAGTCCGATTCAGCCGCCTCTCCGCTGAACCGGGCGAGCCAGGAGTTGACTCCATTGAGCGAGACGTCGGCGCGGACGCGGATGAAGTAGAGCTCCTGCGGGTCGAGCGCGGCGTCCGGAGCGAGCTTGCCCGCGCGGAGCTCGGAGACCACGCGTTGGGCCTCGCGGAACTGCTTGGTCATGAACGCCTCCCGCTCCTCGCCCGCGAGCGACACGACCTTGTACTCCTTGGTCGCGGGATTGTACGTCACTTGGCGCTCGATCGTGCGCGAGTGCAGGAGCCGGTTGCGGAAGCGCTGCTGCCAGAGCTCCACCACGAAGCGCACGTGGACGGGGACGCCGCTGTGCAGGCTCTCGCTGAGCATGGAGGGCACAGCGCCCAGGAGCACTCCCTGGACGGTCACGTCGAAATCGTTGAGGAAGATGGACAGGTTGCTGATGCGGAGCTCGCTCTCCGCCGGAGCCGTCGAGGAGGGGAGGCACACCACGAGCAGGACGACCAGAGCGATCGCCCACCGGCCGGTCTGGTGGCTCACGAGTGAGAGTCTCCCCACGGACACGTCATTATAGCTTCCGGCAGGGCCAGGAGCCCGGGAAAGCCGGGGCGGACTGGGAGAGTTTGAGGCGGCTGCTAGAGAGCTGGGATACCGGGCTGGGAGGACAGGCCACTGGGCACGAGCCGCTCGAGACGGCCCGAAAGGCTGCCGGCGGCTTGGGCCTGCGGTCGGGCGACCCGCTGGCGGCGCTCCGCGGCGAGGGCTCCCTTCATCGCGGAAACCAGCTCGTGATTGAGCGCGTGGCCGGCGTTCTTGGCCGTGATGTGACCCGTGAGCGGGCGGCCCAGGAGCCAGAGATCGCCCACGAGGTCGAGCATCTTGTGCCGGACAAACTCGTCTTCGAACCGGAGACTGTCGTTGAGGACCGAGCGCTTGCCGACCACCACGGCGTTCTCGAGCGATCCGCCGCGTGCCAGCCCGTTCTTCCGCATGGCCGCGACGTCTTTGAGGAAGCCGTAGGTCCGGGCCGAGGCCAGCTCGTCCACGAACACGCTCTCACTGACATCGAGCGAGACGACCTGGCAACCCACCACGGGGTGCGGGTTGTCGAGCGTGTAGGTGATGCGGAAAACGTCGGAGGGTGTGATCTCGAGCCAGCGATTGCCGTCTCCGACTCGCACCGGCTCGCGGACCGAGATCGAGCGGCGCGAAACTGGCAGTGTGACGGCGCCTGCGGAGTAGAGCAGATCCACGAAGGGCTTCGCGCTGCCGTCGAGAGCGGGGATCTCCTCGGCGCTCACGTCGGCCAAGAAGTTGTCGATGCCGAGCGCGGCGGCCGCCGCCATCAAGTGCTCGATGGTCCGCACCCGCACGCCGAAGGCGCCGAGGGTGGTCGCGGCCCGCCCGTCTACGACATGGTCGATGTCGGCCGGGATAAGAGTCCCGTCAGCCGCGCGGAAGAGAATACCCGTGTCTGCGGCGGCGGGAGACAGCGTCAGCGTGACCGGTTCGCCGGAATGAAGCCCAATGCCCTCTACTGAGACCTGCCGCCGGATGGTCTTCTGGTAGCCCATTCCGTGCCCCGTATGAAGCAACGACGATGCCATTCAGCCCAATATCGGTTAACTACTTGTTTCCTATGGAATCTCATGTGGGGAAGCAATGACGAGAGTCCCTCCCGGTGAATGAACGACACGCTCCTGGAGCCGAGTCTGTCTCATTTTCGCAACGCGCCTTACGCTTGATCCCCTTGGACGATGACGCGAGCTTCCGAACCGTTTCCAGCCTCCAAGACGAAGGCGCCCTCGGCTCGGATCCCACGCACGGTTTCGCGCGGGATGTGGCGAGCCGGGTCAAGATCTTCACCGTGAAGGCGGCTGTACAGGCGCAGTGGCTCGCCCCCCGGGGCGCCTGCATCGAGAGCAAACATGCTGAACTCGACACGCCGCGCGACGAAGCCCTCGACGTCCATGACATACAGGCATTCATTGAGCCAGTTCACGAGGAGCCTCTCGGGCGCGGTGCCGTGGGCGCGGACCTCACGCGCGTCGCGCTCCTCGACCGAGGCCGGATCCGCCACGAGGGCGAAGATGCCGAGGGCGACCTGAGCGAATGCCTCCGGCAGGGTCGCGCCACGGCCGACCACGCCCCTGCCGCCGTCGGCGTCGACATACGTGAAGGCCGGGGTCAGCAGCCGTCTCCGACGAGATCGCCGTAGCGCGCCTGCAGGATCGCCAGCCCCACCGGCCCAGCCGTCTCGGTCCGGAGAATGCGCGGGCCGAGCCCCCCGACGACGGCGCCCGCGGTCCGGAGCGCGTCGGCCTCGGCCGGCTCGAGGCCGCCCTCGGGTCCGACCACGACCGTGGCGCGGCTCACGGGTCCCTGAGGCAGCTGCGGGCCGAGGGGCTCGCGCGCGTCTTCCCAGAGGCAGACGAGCAGGCCTTCGGTCTCGCGGGCCGCGATCCACGAGACCAGGCGCTTGGGCGTCGTCACCTCGATGACAACGGCGCGGCCGGTCTGCTTGGCGGATTCCCTGGCCACTCGTTGCCAGCGGGAGAGGCGCGGCCCCGCGCGCTCCGGCTCGACGCGCACCACGGTGCGGGCCGTCACGAGCGGCACCACGCGAGCGGCGCCGAGCTCGGTCGCCATGCGGATGATGCCTTCCATCTTGTCGCCCTTGGGAATGCTCTGCGCCAGAGTCAGATGCAGGGGCGACTCGCTCCGGAGCGCCGCGCGTGCGAGGAGGGTGCCCTCGGCGAAGCGGCCGCCCACGCGCTGGAGCCGCACCGTCAGCACGTTGCCCAGGCCGTCGAACGCCTCGACGATGTCGCCGCGGCCCAGGCGCAGCACGCGTGTCAGGTGTCTGGTCTCCTCGGCGTCGAACGTGACGCGCTCCCCGACGATGCCGTCGGGGCGGATGAGGAAGCGGGTCACGCGGCGGTCGCCTCGAGCAGCAGCGAGGACCAGCCCTCGACCACGAGCCGCCCGAGCGGGACGAAGCCCGCCGCCTCGAGCGCCGCGATCACGTCATGGTCCTCGTGCTCGAGGATGCCGCCGAGGATCAGCGTGCCACCCGGCGCCGTCAGCCGTCGATAGTGCGGGGCGAGGGCCAGATGAGTGTGGGCGAGGAGATTGGCGACGACGAGCGGGAAGGGCCGGACCTCGCGGAGCGACTCGGGCCCCGCCATGACGAGATCGATGCGATCGGCGCAGTCGTTACGGGCAGCGTTGACCCGAGCGGCCGCGACGGCATCCGGGTCCACGTCCACGGCCACGACGTGGCCGGCCCCCAGCTTGACGGCGGCGACGGCGAGGATGCCCGTGCCGGTGCCGATGTCGAGGACCCGGTCGGGACCCGCGTCGACGATGGACTCGTCGAGGAGCGCCAGGCACCCCTCGGTGCTGCCGTGATGCCCGGTGCCGAAGGCACGCCCCGGCTCGATGACAACCGTGACGCGACCGGGCGATTCGGCCGCCTCCCACGGTGGCTTGACCCAGAGCCGGCGCCCGACGGCCCGTGGCGGGAAGGACTGCTGCCAGGCGCTGGCCCAGGCCTCCTCGAGGAGCGGCGCGATCTCCACAGCGCCCGGAGCCGTCGAGAAACCCAAGGCGCAGAGCCCGACCGCATACTCCCGCACCGAGGCGACGAGGTCGGTCGACGGAGCGCTGTCGGGGAAGAAAGCGCGAAGACGGGCGGGCGCGAGGGGACCCTCCTCCTCCACGACGCCCAAGGCGCCCTGTTCCCAGAGGAAGTTCGTCAAGCCTTCGGAGGTTTCGGGCGAGGTCGGGACGGTGAGCTGCCAGAAGGCCATCAACTGCCGAAGAGCTTCTTCATTCGCTCGAGGAAGGAGGCGAGCAGCGGGCCCGAGGACGCCTTCGACGACTCTCGGAGCTCCTCGAG
>Ga0070699_100002449_pt1 | contig 16674 bp, 12 predicted proteins | sample KBSK1503metaG_FD_65473 | JGI IMG/M metagenome (GOLD analysis project Ga0070699, IMG submission 65473) | Corn, switchgrass and miscanthus rhizosphere microbial communities from Kellogg Biological Station, Michigan, USA - KBS K1-50-3 metaG | ecosystem: Host-associated > Plants > Roots >... | reverse complement strand
GAGAGCCGTTTCATCTGATAAATGCATCTCGTTGCGCATCCCGTGGGCAGGTCTGCTTGACAAGAGAAGGAAGAGCTTTTCCCAGCGTTTCACCAAAAAGTTGGAAGACCCAATTATACATTGGCGTTAATAACTGAGCTGGCCCCGGTTTGACCTTGACCCGTTTCCATGGAGGAAGCGAACATGGAAACTCAGTTCGCTTGTAAGTCATAGATGATTCGAACCTGGTGACTCGTCTGGAGCAATGCAGAGCCTTCCGGTCGCTTCTGACTCCTTTTGATCTGCATGGTTCCATCAAAAATCTTACCCAAGGGTTTTTGTTCAACTGGCTGTCAGGAACTCCTGGTAGCCCTCTCTGCTGGCGCGATTGGCGTGGGTGTTGGGCCGCGGATCACTTCTTCCTGCCACTGCTCCTCTCTGGTTTCCAGCAGATGGGCCCGGATCTTGCGCATCCCTCGCTGCAGGGTGCGGATTTGTAAGGGCTGATATCGCCCAGGGGAGCGTCGCTGCAGCTCCCGGAAAATGTCGCCACTGCTCCGTTCGGGGTTGGCAATCAGCCAGGAGATGATCTGTTCCCACTCCCCTTCAAAAGGGTCTTTGTGGGTACGCCGCCAGCCCAGGACCCGTTTTCTCCTTTCCTGCTCGCGGTACAAGGTCTCGAGTCCTGCTGTTGGATCGGGAGCCTTCCTCTCTTCAGGAAGCTTTCCCGCTGTACACTGTTCTACCGAAAAGAGGTAGAGAGGGTCGGAAAGGAGGGATGAGACAAAAGGAGAGCAACCAACTGCACAGCGGAACACGGCCTGTTGCAACTGCTCGAGTTGGCGCAAGAGACGAATGGGGTCGAGTGCCTGTGCTATCTCAGTCAGTTCTTGTTGCTTCTGGACGGGCAAAACCCCTGAAAGGAGCAACCGTTGTAACGGGGTCTTGGCTGGATCGTAGACGCAGCGCACTTTTTTCCCGTCCCGTTGCTTCGCCAGCAGTTTCATCGAGGGTTGAAAGCAGTTGACATACAGGCGCAGCGCACGGTACAGCTCGGTCAGTTGCCGATAAGCGTGTTCCCCGACCAGGCGGTCATACCCGACCACCTGGCGCACCATCGCTCCATTCTTCTGCTCCACAAAACACTGATCATTTTTGAGATACGGGCGTCCCCGCGTGAACGTGATCTGCTCTTGTTCGCAGTAGGCAATCAACGACTCGTTGATGAATTCTCCCCCGTTGTCGGTATCGATCCCCAGAATCGGAAAAGGGAACAGCAGGCGTGCCTGTTGGAGAGCTGCCAGCACCGTTTCCTGGCTCCGGTACAAGAGGGGCAAGCACTCCGTCCACCCGGTGGCTATATCAGTGAGCGTCAGCGTGTACAGGTAGCCGCCCTCAATATCAGCGCCACAATGCGCTACCAGGTCCGCTTCCAAAAAACCCGGTCGGGTCTCATTCCACTCTTGGAACGTGCGAATGGGAATCTGTTGCTTGAGCAGGGTTCCCGCCCGCGTGGTGGAAAGGCCGCGCTGACTCTGTTTACGCTGAGAGGCCAACAGGCGATCCGCCGTCGCAGCACTCATGGAAAGCAGTTGTCTGCGGCACTCCTCTGAGAGGTGGAGGTGCTCATGCCTCTCCAAGGCATCGATCAAGGTGGGCAGGAATGGGATCAAACGTTTAGCGCAGATGCGGTTGGCGGCATGCCAGACCAGGAACAAGGCGTGTTGGACTTCTGGCCCGTAATGGCGTGGGCGAGGGCGCTGAGGTGTGGATTGCTCCACTTTCGCATGGTTGAGGAGCCCCATCGCGTACTTGCGATTGTAGCCCGTCGCTGCCGTAAAGGCATCGAGCAGTTTGCTCTTCTTCTTGACCGTCGATGCCTCGCGATACTGCGGGAGCATATGCTGAAGTAATTCGCGCCTAGTTTGAAGACTGATTCCTTCTCTCATGATCGCCTCCCTTGCACATGTCCTGTACGTGATACCTCTGCCTACATGACAGATGCTTCCCCTCAGATTGCCTCACCAGGAATCTGACTCTTGAGACGCATTCTAGAGGCTTCTTGTCTTTTCAGCGAGGGGAAATTGGTGAAGCGGTGGGAGAGTTGAAAACGCAACGGTGATCTCAGAGGCGGTGTTTGTTGAAGAACGCAAAGTCAGATTCCCGATGAGGCAATGCAGTTTTGCGAGGCAGGATGTCGCTGCGCGCCTTTTTGCACAATAAAACACCGTCTGCTTGCTTACCTCTTCACTGCCTGGTTGTTCCCAACGGGCGTGAAATCAGCCTGCAAAGAGACGATGTACATTCGGGAGCGGGAGACGGGACTCGAACCCGCGACAGCCTGCTTGGAAGGCAGGAACTCACAAGAACGACGCTTGCTTGTTATAAAATGGCTCTATAGGCTCTTTTACGATGAATACATGTGTATCAAGCATACCTGAGGCAGGCTTTTGTTTCCTCATGAGGCAGGCTTTCACACCGTTTTTCCTCCTATAGTATAAGCTTTGCCGCGAAGAGAATGCAACCTCTCATGGTCGAGCAAGGCCCAAATGGACTTGTTGCTTAGATTATCCGTACCAAAACCTGCCTGAATGGTAGACATTGGGGAAAAGGAACTGATCGAGCTATCCGTTTTCACTCTTTTTAGAGAACGGATACCCTAAATAGCCAGTACAGGTGGGAGACACCCAGAGCAAAGGTGGTTTGAGACGCCTGGATCGCGCTATCCGAAAGCACGATACCAACCTCTAAGGCTCCCTTGAGTGTTGGAGAGGCCGCTCCTTTAGGCCTTGAAGCGAGTGAGCTACTACAGCCAGCGAATGCCAGAGCGAGCAGGACAAACTACAAAATATCTGCGAGCCGGTTCTTCATCATGGATCTCCCCGTCTTCCTTTTCATCCTGCTGCATATGGGACGTCACCATACATGCCGGGGAGACTGCCTGCCCCATTGAAAACGACAGTTGTGCAAGAAAACAACGTATTTTCAATCTATTTTTCTCACTCCAGAACATTGAGGCGGAAAGAGATCCACGATGGGGCGATCAGGGCTTTGCCCTGTCACTACATGATCATGGACCCTTTTACGCCTCTGTGTGAAAGCCCTGCTCTTGCAGTCATCAGGCCCAATATGCGCATCAAATCGGCGCAAGAGCAGGGCAGCTCTTGGGCAGCTGGAGAGGATTCACAGAGACTACTCCCGGCGAGGCCGCGACCCGGTTGAGCTTCTCCCATGCATCTGTCTGCACGAGCATGCTATGTGACTGCTGAAAATCAGCTTGCAACTCTGCAGGCGACATCGCCGTAGGCACCGGGATCGGCGCACCCGCCTCCCGCAAATCCCCGCATGGTGGGTTGACCATCGGGTAGGCGTACACGCCCACCTGGCTCAGGAGAGTATTCGCCCGGTCATAGGTAGTTTGAGCGGTGAACGCCACATGTACAAAACCCCAATAGATGTTTGGCGGCACATGGTTCCGCGGATAAGCTGTATTGACATAGGTAGGAGCCAGAGGAGGTGCGCTGGTTCTGGGGCTGTCCTGTCCGCTGCTCTGTCGACAGGAAACAGCGACAAAAAGAAAGGCAAGGGTCAGTCCGCCAAATAACAGCTGCTGCCTGCATCGCCCCCGGCGTTGATCCATCATGAACTCCTCTCCGCTGTGTAGACGCTTCCTACAGGATGAACGCGGTGAGGCATGCGAAAGTTCCTTGCTTTTCGAACCTTCCCCGTCGCGCCCTGAGAGGTTGTGTTGCAAAAATTTTTAAGCGCATCAAAAAGGATTATATTCAACAATCAAATAAATGGAAAACGGGTAAAAGGTGTACTCGTTTTCTCTAGAAGAATCTAGTTTTGTAACAATTACACGCCCATTTCTGATGCGCTTAAAAATTTTTGCAACACAACCGGAAATATCTCTAGGGCAATGCACTACCGTGACCACCAGATAATCGCGCTTACCATCTTCTTTTCAACTGGTGGTACCAGGGCACCATCTCGCTCGACTAACCACTGCTCCAGCAGTGTCCGGAGTTCTTTCCGTGTCTGCTCGTCATTTGGTAAAATCAGCTGCTCAATTAACGACTCTACACCTTCGTCAACTGAAGAGTATTGGAATTGCCGACTCGAAGGTGAGTTGATGATCTCCACATTCGCATATATCCCCATTTCATAGAGGACATCCAGGACATGAATATAGCTAGGAGATATTGGTGAGCCCTTCTTCTCTCGCATCGTGGCGCAGATAATCGAGCATAGTTGCATTCGGCTCAACTGCAGTAACTTGTTGGACCAGTGGTGCGAGCGCCAGGGTAAACCGCCCTGTACCTGCGCCAACATCCAACACGGTTGCCTGTGGAGTTACCTGGCTGCCTATGATGAGGAAGAGGGGATCACTGGCAGTAGATTCCTTCGTCCAGCGGTGAAACAAATTTGCTCTGCGGTCCCAGTAATCGGCACTGGTACGCCCCAGATGTGCATAGGCAGCATCCATTTGCTGCGCCCGCGCATTGATTAATGCATTCCAACGTTCAACAGCTGTATCCATAGAGCCTAACTCCTAGTCTTCGCCATATCGGGGTTTGCAGCTGGTTTTTGCCAATGAAAAAATGCTTTGTAATTATAGCACCCCACTCAACATATGCGCGGTAGAGGATCGCCAACCAGCATATCCAACACGCACATACCTCCAATATCGGTGCGCAGGAAGACCAGCCCCGCAGGTTCGGTCTGCACTGTGCCGATGATCATCGCTTCACGTCCCAGTGGATGTGCGCGTATGGTCGCTAGCGCGGTCTCGGCTTTCTCTGGAGCGACGATTGCCAGCAGCTTCCCTTCGTTGGCGATAGTCAGTGGGTCGAGGCCCAGAATCTCGCAGGCACCGCGCACCTCGGCATGGACAGGAATGGCGTGCTCATCGAGCGCAATGGAAACCTCCGAGCCGAGCGCCATCTCGTTCAGCGCGGTGGCGACGCCACCGCGCGTCGGGTCCTTCATACAATGTACACCTTCGCCTACTGTGTCCAGAAGTGCAGCTACCAGCGTATGCAGCGGGGCGGTATCGCTCTGCACATCGGTTTCGATATCGAGCGCCTCACGAGCTAATATGATAGCGATGCCATGGTCTCCCACCGGGCCGCTCAACACTATCTTGTCACCTGGCTGCAACTGCGTCTGTCCAATTTGCCAGCTGGTATGAAGGAGGCCGACGCCCGCCGTGTTGATGAACAACCCATCGGCTTTGCCACGCTGAACCACTTTGGTGTCGCCGGTGACGATGGCCACACCCGCCTCTTTTGAGGCTTGCGCCATCGATGCGACGATACGGCGCAGATCGGTAATTGGAAAGCCCTCCTCCAGGATAAAGCCTGCAGAGAGGTAGAGAGGCTGCGCACCAGCCATTGCTAGGTCGTTGATCGTACCGTGCACCGCCAGTTTCCCGCTATCCCCACCTGGGAAGAAAAGCGGGCTTACTACGTAGGTGTCGGTCGTGAAGGCCAGGCGCTGGCCTGTTCCGTTGATCCCGAAGGTCGCCGCGTCATCCATGGTGTCGAGCAGCCATACCAGCAGGTCATAGCGCCAGCCCAAGTTCATGACCCACCCTCGCGTCTCATAGGCCGTTGCTTCGCCCAATTCCCCGTAGTGCTGATGCGCGAACGAATGCATAGATTTTGCTCCTTTCAGAGAAAGTTTCTCACATTTGGCCGAAATGGAGGGAAGAAAAGGGAAGCGTTCTGTTGTCTTCTCGTCTCTCATCCGATGAAAAAGCTCAGGTGCGGCCAACTGCTTTGCTCTCTGTGGGAACCTGGAGAAAGGCTGCAATCCTGCGGGCCGCCTCAAATGAGGCCCAGGCCACGACCCCGACAAGATGCGCATCTGCTAGATGATCCTCTCGATATGCCCTGATGATCTCCTCATCAATCTGGTAGGGAGCCAATGCGGTGAGCAACGCTAGCGATCCGGTCGCTCGATCAGCCGGAGTCAGGCCAGCCACAGCCTGCTTGATCCAGACCCGACCGAGCGGTGGAGGCTCCCCCTTCCACGTTTGCAGAGTAGTGGTCACCAGTTGGCGTACTTGGGGTGAGAGGATCTCTGTGCCTGTCTGATTGACCAACGCCGCCCATCCAGCAAAGGCACGGCTGATTGAGGGTGAGGGCGCTGCCCAGGACATTTCTACAGGCAGCTCAGCCTCTGGAAGAAAACGGAGCGATGCCCCCGAGGACAGTGCCTGGTCGCGGCTGCGTGCCAGTTTTCGGCCGACCTGGCTCCAGACCATCTTGCCTATCCAGCCGCTCCGCAAGAAGATCGGAAGCAGACTTTCTGGTAAAAAGACCTGCACCATGCGGTTGATATAGTGATAGGCAACAGCTGTCCCGATCAGTTCTGGCGCCTCTTGTGGAGAGAAGGGTGGAGCAAGCAAAGGAGCACTCCCAGATGTGCGCGAAGCCAGGGCCCAGGTGACAACGGCACGCAGGGACGGATCAGCGATGTCTGCTGTCCGACCTTGTTTGATGAGATCAGTGAGCGATTGGCGGGCAGGACGAGATGCAACAGCCGCATGAATATCCACGCAGTAGGGACATGCGTTGCTCTGGGAGACAGCCGCCGCCACGGCTTCCTTGATAGGCCAGGGAACTTGCCCCGCGCTTCCTGTCTCTCGCATGACACTCCATATTCCAGCCAATAACGGAGGCGCGGGCGAATGCAGCCGAAAAGGGTCAGCAATCACGCCAAAATCCTGCTTGATCTGGGTGTAGACTTGGCCGACCAGCGTATTCGCAGGGGGTCGGCGAAGCGGAAAGATGTATTTCATGTTGGTCTCTTTTCCTTTGTTCTCGCGACTCAGCAAGCTATTCCTTGCTTGTAATGCTCTTCACCAATCGACACAATCAATGTACCTGACAGATGTGGTAGAAACAAGTACGCAATTTTATGTGACTAAGAAGAACAGAGCCTCTTCTGGAATGGCCTGTCGGTACGATTCTTACGAAAAAGTATCATGTACCATATAACTACTGAATTTGCACTCGTATAGCTGTGCTTTTGGGAAAAGACAATGCGGCTTGGAAAGTGCCTTTATCCCTCTCGCTCGCTACCCAACGAGAGTAAATCTAGGATATATCAGCAGTTATATAGTAGAATTTATCCTTTCGACGATTTGGCAGCGGCAGGCCACTTGAAGCAAGCCGAGAAGTGTCCCCTCACCGCCTTGTTGCTCCTGGCTGCGGTGATGTCACGGCGGGTGACGCACCGAGGGGCCTTTCGGAAGTCATCTCGTGTTCTTTCAGTTTGAGATGCTGCTGATAGCGTTTCTCTATCCTTTGTGCCAGCACCATAGCTCCGATCCCTACCAGCAAGTGAGTGGCCTGGATCACCCAGTGCAGAGCACCCACCAGGATCAGTGTTTGTGTCAGCCCAAAGGCAGGCACCAGAAACGCATAGAGCATGCTTCCCGCACCGAGCAACCTGCTTCCTTTGGTGAAAACCGCCACAGTCCCAAGGATGAGCAGACCGAGGACGCCGATGGTGCCAAACCCCTCATGAATGTCTGGAAAACCGATCTGGGCCAGGAAAACCAGCAGCCCGATCCACACAAACAGCTGAGCGATCCAGTACAACAATCCCAGCCCCAGGGTGACTATCAAGGCCACCCGGGCGATCAATGAAATGAGACGTACCGCTTTCATGAAACACTCCTTTTGTTTTCTCATGCTCCCGATGCTCCTGGTGGGAGCACTAGTGATGTCCCCAACGCATCTGGTGTCCACCAGAGGACACCTCCTGCTGCGTCTGCTGACTGGCTGACGTTTCGCCCCGCTTCCCTCGGATGATCAATAGGGTCAGGACCGCTCCCAGAGCCGCGAAGAACGCCGCGCCCAGAAAGGCTACCTGGAAACCAGGCACCAGGCTGGATGGGGTGGGATGGGCCGGGAGTTGACCAACGCGCGCAGCGAACAGGATGGACAGCAGCACGATCCCGATGCCACTGCCGATCCGTTGCGTGGTATTCACCAGACCAGATGCCAGGCCGGTGTCGGCCTGCTCCACCGCCGTGACTGCCGCCATGTTGCTCGCCGCAAAGACCGCCGGCAGCCCAAGAGCGAGGATCAGGCTGGCGGGAGGCACATCGAGCAGGTACGTGTTGGGCAGTGTTGCGCGTGCCAGGAGCGCCGATCCCACCGCCAGCAGGACCATGCCACCGGCCAGGACTCCCTTGAAGCCCAGACGCCCGAGCGCTTTGGCCAGGACCAGAAAGGCCATCACAATACTCAGCCCGGCAATAGGCAGAATCGCCAGGGCCGCCGTGAGGGCATGATAGAAGAGGACCTGCTGAAAGTAGAGCGAGAGAAAGTAGAACATGGAAGCATGGGAGGCGCCAATCAGGAAACTGACGAGATTGGCCCCGTTCAGATTGCGCAGACGGAACAGGCGCAAGGACACCAGGGGAGCGGATGAGCGCGCCTCAATCCCCACAAAGGCAAGCAGGAGCACGACCACAGCCGCGAAGACGCCCAAGGTCGAGAGCGAGAACCCCTGGGTTTGGGCCAGCGCAGGTCCGTAGGCCAGCAGCAGCAGCGCCGGCGTCACCGTGACGATGCCTGGCACATCGAGTGGCTTTCGCTCTCCTTCTGCCCGGCTCTCAGGGATGAAGCGCAAGCTGACCAGGAACACGAGCGCGCCGACGGGAACATTGATCAAAAAGATCGAGGGCCAGCCGAGCAGCTGCGTGAGCACTCCTCCCAGCACCAAGCCGAAGGCGCCTCCGGCGGCTCCCAGCGCGCTCCAGATGCCGAATGCGCGGTTGAATTCTTGTGGGTCGGTAAAGATGGTGACCAGCAAGGATTGTTCCGCAGGAATGACAACGGCAGCCCCCAGCCCTTGCAGTGCCCGCGCCAGTAACAAGATGGCTGCGGTGCTTGCCTCGCCGGCCAGGAGCGAACCCAGCGTGAAGAGGGTCAGGCCCAGCAGAAAGAGCTTGCGCCTGCCAAAAAGGTCGGCGGCCCGTCCGCCAAAGAGCAGGAACCCTCCAAAGATGAGATGGTAGATGTTCTGGACCCACCCGAGATCTGCCTCGGAAAAATGGAGACCCGCCTGGATGGCCGGGAGGGCAATATTCACAATAGATGTGTCAAGCAGGATCATGAACTCGATGGCGGCAAGCAAGGTGAGAGCGGTCCAACGCTGACGCGCAGTTGTCTTCATAGTATCGATCTCCTTTGTCTCTCTGTCCAGGCTCGTCACAATGAGCTCCGAGCCGAGAATCATGCAGAAAGTGTCGACTCCTGCATTCCTTTTTAATGGAAGCTACACATGTAGCCTGCGAAGGTCTCAGCGCCGGGAATGACCGGCAAAAAGGGATAATTTTCTCGACCACAACTCACCACCACCGCGTCGAAGGGCTCCGTCGCCACAGTATCACCCGTGCGTGTACGCACCCGCCATTGCCCATCTTCCGCAGGGTCGACGGCCACGACCCGCGTGTTCAGTCGAATAGAGGCCCGTAAACCAAAGTGAGTGGCATAGTCGTAGAAGTACTGGAGCACATCACCACGCTCTGGATAATCGGGCAAAGCGGTCGAGAGAGGAAAATCGGAGAACGCAAAGGTTTGCCGGGAGGTGTTGGTGCGCAATGAACGATGCATCACGCCTCCACCCGCGGGCAACGCTTCCCGATACTTCCACACGCCGCCAATCTCCGCCGCCTGCTCAAAAACTACTGGCACAAGTTCCTCGTCCAGCAGACATTTGGGCGCCGCCAGCCCACTCACACCTGCTCCAATAACTGCTACGCGCCGTTTTTGAGCCGAACGCGAGGATGTATGCTGTTGATCACCCATTGGTGCCAGCCTCCTTTTTGTCTCTTTCATCTTTAGAAAGGATCTGGACCTCCAGACCAAGATCGCTCAAGGCGTGGAGATAGACAGTGGGATCGACGACCTGCTCTGGTAGCCACACGCCCGGCTGATCAAGTCTTCCCTCGAATAAGGCCTCAACTATGGGCAGGGTGCACAAGGCAGTGGTCTTCGATTCCTGGTGGCTGGTGAGACTCACACGCCAGGTTCCGTTCGGCCCCTGTGCCTCCGCCAGCGCGCAGACGTCATCCTTGCCACCAGGCAAGCGCGAAAGCTGCTGGAACAACCAGCGCGTCGTGGCACGGACACCGGCATGACGCAAGAGGCGTGTCAGGCCCAAACGGACTGCTGCTGCGAGTAACGTGTTGATGGCTGCGCTATCCATGGCATACCAATTGGCTGCCCGCTTCGCCTGTAAGGTCTCGGCAAAAAAAGCCTGTTCGGGAAAAGGGAACCGATAGGCGAGCTTCCTTCCATAGGGAAGAGGAAACTCGCAGTGACGGCGTTCGCGGTACGCGTAAAGCTCCTGCCGTTGTCCCAGATAGTCGACGGTTGTTGGATAGGCGAGTGCCTCCAAAATGTAGTCGATGGCAACTTCTCCAAAGGCATCGCCCTGAGAAAGCAACAAGGCGACGTTGATGGCATGAGCCCCGCCTGCGCGTGCCGAGGCGAGAGCCGCCAGCATGTTCGTACATCCTGGATCGAGCCCTGCACCGACCAACGCACAGGTCCCGTATTGCGCAGCTTCCGTGGAGAGTGCCAGCATCCCGGCAATGGCACCTGCGTTCGCTCCAATGTCCAGGTAGGCGGACGCGTTGGCGAATGCTGCTCGTAAGAGCGTCGGAGTGCGCTGATCGAGGCTGCAATTGACCATCAGTTGTGCGTGCTGTGCCGCCAGTTTCACGCTTGCTTCATCCCGGACATCGACCTGAGCCGCATCAGCACCGCCAGGAAGCGTTGCAGCCAGTGCCTCAGCCAGATCACAATGGCGGCCCGCGATGATGAGCTGGCCTGGGTAGCGCACAGCTAACTCATGAGCGAGAACCGTGCCGACGTGACCGTAGCCACCCACCAGAAGAATCTTTCCTGATCTCATGATCGTTTTCCTTATCTCCGCCTTTATGCGACAGACTCAACGAGAGCAACGGGTTTGCTCTCTCGCCAGATCAGAAAAGCGCTCCAGGCAATCGCCAGCCCTTCAGCTGCATACCCTATCACCTCGACCCATGGCGGCACCATTAGCGCAATGCCCAGAATCAGGCCGCCGGCGAGAAACAGGATGCCGATGGGCCAGGGGAGAAAACGCTTCAGCAGGATGATGCTTCCCAGAAGCATATTTCCCACGATATAGATGAGCGACATCAAGATGGGAATGTAGATGACAATCCCGAAACTCTGGAGCAGAGCACTATGGGCCACGGCACCAGAGAAGTCACCCGAGTGAAATTGGGTCTGGATCATCGGATCATAGTGCGCCAGCAGCGGATTGAAGAACCCATCAATAAACAAAGTGCCTGCGTACGATGTTTGCGCGAGGAACGAAAGGATCAAGCTGAGTGGCGCAATCCTGCCCATGCGAGCATGGTAGCGCAGGTAGATGGCGATCACCCCGCATGTCGCGAAAAGGACGCAGTATGCTCCAAGCATATGAACCCCCATATAGGCTGCGACGCGCGGGTTAATGTCTACGGCGCGCCTCCCGCCATGGAGAAAGGCCTGGTAGAAAGGTAAGAAAAGCGCGGGGACAATACTGATGGCTGCCAGTACCCGTGTGAGGCGAGTGAAGCTGGTCGAAAAGGTTGTGTTCATACGAAATTCCTTCTGGGCCTTACAGGCCCACTATGTGTTTGAAAAGCTCTTTGGATCAAATGTGCTTCGAAGCATCGGCCTGCTCTCGATTCACGGCAAGCAGGGGTAAGGCCAGATCGCGCACTTTGCTCAGTAACCTGTGCAGGGCCGCTTCATCTGCCAGTGGTCCACGCAGGATCGTGTTTCCGTCAGCATCGTAACTGAGCGCCAGGCCGTTGAACCACGCTGACCAGTGCTGGTCAAGCTGCCCCTGGACGCGAATTTCGTAGGTGTGCATCGTTCTTCCCCTGGTCGCCTATCTCCTACTTCATCAGCACTGCCCTCAGTATGCAGCTCAACCAGGCAGAGCGACATGTATCCAAGGATGTGTTGTAGGGTTGATTCTCGCCGGGCGCTGATGCGCCCGCGGGATAGCTGTTGGAGAAGCGCAAGCAGCCAGACGCTCCGCGAGCTGTGGTGTGTAGAAAGGTGGTGTGTTGTCTTAGAGGAAGTGCAGCGCCTGGGCGCGAGCGACCGCCTGGGTGCGGCTCTGGACGCCCAGTTTGCCGTAGATGCTGTTGACGTGCCGTTTCACCGTGCCAACGGTGATGATCAGTTCCCGCGCGATCTCGGCATTGGACAGGCCCCTCACCAGGAGCCGTAAGACAGCAAGTTCGCGCTCGGTGAGCGGTTCGACGAGCGGGAAGGCGCGAGAGGGAGCAGCTCCTGTCTGTTCGCCGAGAGCTGAGAGGAGGGTCACGACATAGTCAGGAGCGATCCCGCGTGCGTCTGCTTGACGCAGCAATGCCACCATGGGTTCTCCCTCATCGACGAACAGGCGGATATAGCCTTCTTGCTCGCCAAGCAGGAGGGCACGTTCGAGAGCGGTCAGGGCATGACGCCTGTGCGCCTCAACCGCAAACAAGGTGAGCGCTCGCAGCACGAGGATTTCCAGGAGACTGTCCAGGCGCGCTTTGGCTTCGGCATCCGCTTGCAGGCGCTCCAGCAGACGCAGCGCCTCGGCCATAAACGGTCCCGCCAGCTCCCGGCGCCCCTGAGCGATGCGTACCCGGGCAAAGGTCAGGTATTCCCGCTCACGCGGGTAGCAAGGATCGTCCTCAGCCGAGAGACCACTGGCTTCTGCCCAGCGCACAGCTGCCGCCAGATGGCCCTGCATCAAAGCGAGCCGGGCGCGAACTGCCTCGGCTGCAGCCATCTGTGCGGGGACAAATTGGCGAGTCTGGGCGAGCCTCACGAACTCCTCCATGAGCGCAAGGGCGCTGGCGGGCTTGTTGCGGACCTGCTGCAGGCGTGCCAGAGTTGCGTAGCCCTGCGCGTTGGCATCGCCAGCCAGTGTCAGTGGTCCATGCAACGCCTCTCTCCCCTGCTCCAGGAGGCGTTCAGCCGTGTCGAGGTCGTTCCATTCGTAGCAGAGTTCTCCCAGGCCAAAGCAGTAGCCAGGGTGGACGAGAGCCAGGGTTCCCTCTGACCCTACCTGCATCTGCGCCAGCTGCTCATAAGTTGCCGCCGCCTGCCGTAAGCGACCCTGGAGCCGAAACTGGCGAGCCTGCAGCTGGATACTGGCTGGCTGCACAAACATCTCCATCGCAGACATATCGTTTTGGATGGAGAGCGCCGAGGGGAGCCGAGCCATGCGCCGCTCTCCAACACTCCTGACATCGCCACTGAGCAGCAAGCGGTGGGCGGCAATCACACGGGCGGCCCCTCGCACGTACGCCGGCGTCTCGGCGAGGTGATCCGATGCCTGTTCTGCCAGAGCGACGCTGCGGGCAAGATCTCCCTGGAAGAAGAGGATGTAGGCTTGCAGGGCGGCAACCTGAGTTAAAAAGGTCCGTGCCTCACGCGCCGAAGCGAAGTGAGAGGCCGACTGTGAAGCCACCTGCAGGCGCATGAGGGCCTCCGGCAGGTGACCCGTGAGCATCAGCAGCACTGCCTGGGACAAACACAGGCTTGGGTGCCTCTGGATGAGTTCGTCTGGAAAGGCATGCAGCCAGTTCAGCACCGCGTGCGCCTGACCACGGAGGGCCAGGGAGTGCCGGTGCTGTTCAAGCAGGCGGACCACGTGTTCGAGATCGGGAGCCAGAATCGCATGATGCACCGCTTCGAGGATCAGGTTATGCTGCTCGTACCAGGTACTGGCGCGACGATGCAGCTCGGGAAGAAGTTGCGGCATGGCCTGGGAGAGACGGCTGCGCAACAGGTCGGCAAACAGATGGTGGTAGCGGTACCACCCTCGCACGTCGTCGAGTGCGACCACGAACAGGTTGGCCCGCTCTAAGCCCTCAAGCATGGCCTGGCTCTCCTCTTGTCCGGTCACCACGTCACAGAGCGAGCCCGAGAGGCGCTCCAGCACGCTCGTCTGCAGCAGAAACGCCTGCACCTCGGCTGGTTGCCGGAAAAGCACCTCCTCGGAGAGGTAATCCAGCACGAAGCGATGACTGCCGCTGAAGGCGGGAAGAGCGCTTGGGACATCGGTTCTGCCCTGCAGCGAGAGCGCAGCCAGTTGCAGGCCAGCAATCCAGCCCTCCGTCCTGGCCTGTAAGGTCGTCACGTCTTCTTGCGACAGATGCAGCCCCATCACCTCTGCGAGAAACGCGCCGGCTTCAGCGGCTCCAAAGCGTAACTCGGCGGCACGCAGTTCGGTCAACTGTCCGCGTGCCCGCAAGCGTGCCAGTGGCAGTGGGGGATCACTGCGTGTTGCGAGCATAACATGCATCTGGGGCGGCAGGTGCTCCAGGAGATATGTCAGGGCGCGATGAATGGGCACGGCAGTGATGACGTGGTAGTCATCGAGCACGAGCGCGAAGTCCTCTCCCTGCCAACCGAGGAGATCGTTGGCGAGCAAGGTCAGCACGGTTGCTGGTTCCTCTGGCTGTGGGAGGCCAAGCAGCGCGAGAGCGCGTGCGCCCAGATGGGGATCAAGGGTTTGCAAGGCGGCAATGAAGTAGGTGAGGAACCGGGTGGGCTCATTGTCCTCTGGCTCAAGCGAGAGCCAGGCGACCGGCGCGCGCGTGGAAGCTCGCCATTGGGCCAGCAAGGTCGTTTTGCCGTATCCGGCAGGGGCAGAGACGAGCGTGAGCGCCCTTGCCACTCCCTGCTGGAGTCGCTCAACAAGGTGGGAGCGGGGCACAAGCTGCGCGCGAGGATGGGGCAGATGCAGCTTGGTGGCAAGCAGGAGGTCATGCACATCAGGGTGGGCATGGTGCAAGGCATGTGGGGCAGTGCCAGTGGGGTTGGCTGTTTGTAGAGCGGGGGATAGTTCAGAGGGAGGAGAGGCCGCCCAGAGAGAGGCACCCTCGTCTTTCGGAGAAGGTTGCCGGTAGCTGCCCTGCGCCGGACCGCGCTCCTGCGCTGGACCCTCGGCGGACAGTTCCTGCTTGGGAGTGGAAACAGATGGAGCCGTGAGTTGAAGAGCGACTTCCTCGAGGTGAGCAAGGGTGAGATCAGCGGTCCGGCCTAGATAGCGTTTGAGCATCTTGTCCCCGTGCCGTCGATAGGCATACCAATACGTCCCTGCGCCTCCTCTGGCTTCCTGGCGTACAGTGAGTTGGCCATGCCGACCGGAAAAGGTGAAGGATGGGATACTACTCAACCAGGAGAACCACTCCACACTGCCCAGAGTAACGGGAAGCGGTTGCTCGTTATTGTGAGCCTCACGAAGCGTATAGACCTGGTGCTCACCAACCCAGGTGAGACGGTAGAGTGCAGCCTTTGGCATACTCCGATGGACCTCCTGCTCGTCTTTTGCTACCCAGGCTTGTCTGGGTGCTACCCAATCGCTCATCTGGATGAAGCATACCGTTTGGGTAGCAAAAACGCAAGAGCAAGGGGAAGTGCCAACGCAGCGAGCTCATCAACCTTCTATCAGTTCTATAGTACGTCGTAGTGCGCCCAAAGAGGCCCAAGATTGTCTGTGGCAAGGATAGCCACCTCACGCAGGGGGTGACTGTAGCATCCGAGGCAAAACCTACGCTAAGCTGTGAAGCCACTCCTCTGGCTTGTTTTCTAATGAGACCAAAACCTGCGTTGTCTCTTTGTCCGTTCTCTTGCGCGCATCTTTTCTTGCCTCTTACCGCAAAAGCAAGCATCAACAGAGAGTGAAGCAGCCTTAGCATAGGTTTTCCCCTGGATGCTATAGTCACCCCATTCTGGAGAGCTTTGGTGCATGGAAATCGTGCCTGCCAGGTTCGAGAAAGGGGATGGAAACGTGCCGTTAGGTAATGCGCTGGCCGCCTACCCCTCGTCATCTCCAGGCAATCGACTTCAGGAGAGGGGATATCCGGTGTACCAGCATCCCCATGTGCATGGCCTCCAGACTCCTCCTCGTGCTGAAGTACGCTTGTTGCGGTACAGGTACATGGTGAGCGGTGCGAATAGAGCGGTGAGCGCTGCGGATGCCAGGAGTACCCAGCCGACCTGCCCAGCCGCCACCGTACCATGCATCATCAAGCTGCGTGCGGCTGTCACCAGGTGGGAGATGGGGTTGACGTTGATGAACGCCTGAAGCCATCCCGGCATGGTCTGCGGATTCACGAAGACGTTGCTCGCGAAAGTCAGAGGGAACAGGACCACCGTGCCGACGCTCATGACTGCGCTCGGCGTCCGCATGATCAACCCGAGCACGGTGAAGATCCACGACAGGCTGAACGCGAACACCAGGACGAGCGCCAGCGCCAGCAACACGCCAACCACGCCGCCAGTTGGACGGAAGCCCAGCACCAGACCCAGCCCAATGACCAGGGTTGATGCGAGGAGGTAGCGGCCAACGTCGCCGAGGAGAGCACCGACGATGGGAGCCGGACTCCAGATTGGCATTGAACGGAAACGGTCGGACACGCCCTTGGTGATGTCGGTGTTCAGTCCGATTCCGGCATATATACTGACGAGCACCACGGTCATGACCAGGGTGCCAGGCAGGAGGAACTGGAGATACTCGCCAGTCGACCCGGCCAGTGCGCCGCCGAACAGATAGGTAAACATCAGCGTGAAGATGATCGGAATCCCGATGACGTCGGCCAACTGCTCCGGGACGTACTTG
>Ga0070699_100002448_pt1 | contig 16674 bp, 13 predicted proteins | sample KBSK1503metaG_FD_65473 | JGI IMG/M metagenome (GOLD analysis project Ga0070699, IMG submission 65473) | Corn, switchgrass and miscanthus rhizosphere microbial communities from Kellogg Biological Station, Michigan, USA - KBS K1-50-3 metaG | ecosystem: Host-associated > Plants > Roots >... | reverse complement strand
AGAATCACGATCGAACGTAGCAAGCGTCTGCGCCGGGTTGTAAGAACGGATGCGATCATCAGAACCTCTAGTGCCGAAAGATGGCGCATGGTATACCTTCCGCCGTGAGCGGAGTCAACAATTCTCTCGATCGCAGCGCCATGACACCAACCCAGACACTCGCGCAGTTTGTCGTCACCCACCGTGAGACAGATCTCACCGTCCCGGTGAAACGCGAAGCGACCCGTTCGCTGCTCAATTGGGTGGGGTGTGCGGTCGGCGGGTCGCGCCATGAGACCGTCGAACGCGCCCTGGCGGCGCTCGCACCCTTCTCAGGACCGCGTGATGCGACGGTGCTTGGACGAAGCGAGCGAGTCGACATCATGCTCGCGGCGTTGATGAACGGGATGACCTCTCACACCTTCGATTTCGATGACACGCACCTGCGCACCGTCATCCACCCGAGCGGTCCGGTCGCGTCGGCGATTCTCGCCTATTCCGAAACGAGACGTGTCACAGGCGCTGAGTTCCTGCACGCATTCGTGCTTGGCGTGGAAGTATCCTGCCGCATCGGCAACGCTGTGTACCCGTCGCACTACGACGTGGGATGGCACATCACCGGCACGACGGGCGTCTTCGGCGCCGCGGCCGCCACCGGGCGCCTCCTCCGGCTCGACGAACAGCAAATGATCTGGGCCCTCGGAATTGCCGCCACGCAGGCGTCGGGGCTCCGGGAGATGTTCGGCACCATGTGCAAGCCGTTTCATCCGGGCAACGCCGCGCGCAACGGCCTGCTGGCTGCGCTCCTGGCGCGCGCCAATTTCACGAGCAGCGACCAGGCCATCGAAGCGCCCAGGGGGTTTGCCAACGTGCTCGCGACAGCGCGTCGCTACGAGGAAATCACCGAGCACCTCGGCAGCAGCTGGGAGATCCTCGCGAACACCTACAAGCCGTTTGCCTGCGGCATCGTCATTCATCCGACGATCGATGGATGCATCCAGCTGCGAACCGATGCCGGACTGCGTCCCGACCAGATCACAAGTATCGAGCTGGAGGTGCATCCGCTGGTGCTCGAGCTCACCGGCAAGAAGACACCACGCACAGGGCTCGAGGGTAAATTCAGCGTGTACCACTCGGCTGCGGTCGCCATCATCGATGGCGCCGCGGGCGAGAGTCAGTACAGCGATGACCGCGTCCGCGATGCCGCGGTCATCCGTCTCCGCGACTCGGTGAACGCGAAGGTTGGCGCGGGCCTCCACGAGGACCAGGCGCGCATCACGATCCGTCTGGACGACGGCCGCGTGCTCGAGAAATTCATCCAGCACGCGATCGGGAGCAAGGCGCGGCCGATGAGCGATGCGGCGCTCGAGGCGAAGTTCCGCGGCCTCAGCGATGGCGTCCTCTCGAACGACGAAACCGATCGCCTGATTGAGCTCTGTTGGAGGATCGAAACGATGGGCGATATCGCCGACCTTGCAAGAGCGGCGGTACCCGCGGCAGCGGTCGGCGCCTGACGCGGGTACCGCCGAAGAAGGCTATCTTCGAAGTGTTCACAGCAGCAGACTGGCCTGCGCCTTGCTGCAGGGACTGGTCAGTTCTCGCGCGATCGCAAGTCCCGAAGGAATACCGCCGATCGGACACGAGGTTCAGGTTGCCGACGCGCCTTTAGTCTGCCCGAACGTCGAACAGTATCGAGGGCAACGTTGCCCCTGGAGACAGTGACGCCAAATGACCGTCGAATCGATTCTCACGCTCGACCAGCCGCCCGCGTGTCCTTTGTGTCGCGCAGAAGAACCGATCGTGCTCGAGACACGAATCCTGGGACGACGAATCGCGGTCGCGTGGCGCTGCGAGACCTGCGACCATTTCTGGCCGGTTCCGATTCAGAACTCGCGACGGTTGCCGACTCGCCGCGTGCACTAGGGCAGATGCTTCATCAGTCCGTGCACTGAATGGCGCACGGGATTCGATCGAGGATCACGTTCGCTGCCGTATCCAGCAGGATCAGATCGCGGCCGAGGAAACGATACTGGAGGTCGTCAGGAAGCCTCGGCAGGGCCGCGAGGATGTTCGGCGGCATCGTGGAGAATGGCTCTCCTTCGCGGTAGATGCTGTTTATGTGATGCGAGAACCTTCCCGGGTTGTCGTCCATGATGGCGGCCAGGGTGTTGGCGTCGACCTCAAGGGACAGGACCTTCCTGAACTCCACACGGATGCTTGGCGTAAAGATCTCACCCGATCTGGCCCCCTTGCGAGCCACACGGATTCTTTCGGCCAGCGCAAGCTGTGTGCTCAAGATCTCGGCCGGGTAATCTGTCACTCTCAGAACCGGCAATCCTTTCTGTAGATTTCGGCGAAGTTCGTAATAACTCGAAACCCGCGCAGTGAAGTCCTCAACGATATAACCCCATACCTGCACCCTGAAGACTGGAGTGTCACCGGCGTTCGTCGTCGGCGTCTGCGGGTAGACCACGGAGGCGAACGCAACTATCAACGCGGCTACGAATGACGTGTGCCTTAGTCTCATAAATCCGATGCCCGACCACACCTCGCTGTCCCTGTGTCAACGGGGCTGAGGAAAGGGACTGTAAGACAGTATCGCCGAATGTGCGGCGGTCAACTGCCCGATACAGCACAGCAGAGGAGAATCGCTTCACGCTTCCCCACAGTTTGCCGTCAAATAATGCGCAAATTCCTTGCGATCACTTCTGCTGTTAACTAATGTTCTCGCCGCCGCCCTACGCGGAGCCAGCACCGCCGGTTCCAGGCACCGCGCATTGGCGACCCCTAGAGGTGTCCCATGCCAAAAGACCTTGACGTACGGGTCGCATTCCTTGGCTCGACCAATCGTCCGATACTGCTCGAATCCGATCCTGTGCGGCTGGCGCGCCTCCATGGAGGACTGCGCGATGCTGGCATTGATGTCGTGGCCGTCAGTCGCATCGCGGACATTGAACAGTGGCCTTCCAACACCTTCGTTGTCACCGACGTTGATCACTTCACGCCGTGGTGGCGTGAGGTCGGCGCAACGAGCGTGATCGTTCTGGCCAACACGCGAGCGCAAGGCATCGTCGCCTGTCAGAACGGAGCAACGAAATGGCTCCAGCACAATTGCACTGCACGGCAGCTGATCGCTGCGATTGATTCCGTACTCCTATCTGAGAAGCAAGGTGTTCGAGGCCACGGCGTCGCAGCGATGATTCCGTTCCCGGAGCGATATCGTCGCGGATTCGTGAAGCATTAGAGCGACAGGGGGTTCCCATGACGCGCCGGCTCATGGCGACGGGAGTCGCGCTTGTTCTTACCGGCAATGCCGCCACGTCAGTGGCTCAGGAGCGTGGCGGCCGAGAGGCTGGACATTTCTCCTCGACGCTGACGTTCCAGCCGCGTCCCGTCGATGTCAGGCCGCTGCCGTCACCGTTTCGGGCAGGACCGGGGTTGGAATCTCTCCCCTTCCCAATCCTGTGGCGGTGGGACGTGGTGATACCGTTCCGGTTGTCCCCCTCAATCGCGTTGCCTCCGCTCCCGGAGAACGCACCAATCGGTGGCCTCCAGCTGGACGTCCAACCATGGCGGGCGCAGGTCTACGTCGATGGTGCCTACGCGGGTCTGGTGCGCGACTTCACCGGCTACTACCATCACCTCGATCTCGTCGCCGGATCGCACCTGATAGCGATTGTGACGCCAGACTACCAGCCGCTGATCGTCGATGTGGTTGTGTCGCCCGGCCATACGACGACGTATCGCGGCGCATTGACACGCACTCCGGCCCGCTGAATCGTTTCGGGACAGGCGGCGGTCCACGAGGCGCTGAGCGGCTCTCGACCGTTCCTTCTCAATTTTCACGTTCTTTAGAAACAGAACCAGGACTCGATGCTTTCTGTCAGCGTCTGGACGACGAGGCGAGAGGAAACGACGAAATGCGAGGTGCTCATCGATGCATGGAAGTGTGCCAGCGTGGACCACACCTGTGCCAATACGGATCAGAAGGGCCGCTCTAGTTCTACCGAAGTGTAAATTCATTGGTAATTCACACGATCCGACTCCGGTATCCCGTATGCTCCGTGTCTGGGCATGAGGACTTTGCGCAGATCCCACCTCGCCCGTATCGCGCTCGTAGAGGGCGTCATCCGCCAGTTTGACGACATGTGTCTGATCGCTGCAGACTCGCGCCGTCGCATCGAGCGCGACATGCGGGCTGCCCGAGCCCGTGAAGAACTCGTCACCAACAGTGCGGCGGTAACTCGAACCGGTACACGCAACCACGCGGCTCGCGTGCATCCACGGACTTGAAGCGGGAAGAGCAAGAAAGCCTTACCCTGCCTCGAGTGGCTGACAGCCCACCACGCCGACTCCGGTCATTGTCGCTCTCGTCCACGTTTTAGGCTGCTAGAGATTGTTGGAATCCTCAGCAATTCCCAGCCTCACCATCGTCTTCAGCAATCCCTGGCGCGAGAGGCCGAGACCGCGCGCGGCGCGCGAGCGGTTTCCGCTGGCGCGGGCCAGTGCGACCTCGATGAAGCGCCGCTCGAACTGTTCGCGCGCCTCGGCAAGACGCCCGGACGACACGATCGTGGCCGCGCTGATCACGGGCGGCAGCAGGGCCGCCCGCACGCGACCGCGTGCTGGCGCCGCGACCGCCAGCGAGGCAATGACGTTCTGCAGCTCGCGCACGTTGCCCGGCCACTGATACCGCGCCAGCTCGGTGAGCACTCCTGGCGATAATTCCGCCCGCGATCCGACGCGCGCCGCCGCCAGCCGCCAGCAGTGCGCCGCGAGTACCGGAATGTCGTCGGGACGTTCACGGAGCGGCGGGATACGGATCCGCACGACGTCGAGCCGGTACAGCAGGTCCTGCCGGAAGCGCCCGGCGGCCGCTTCGGCGCGCATGTCGCGGTTCGCGGCTGCCACCAGTCGCGTGTCGATCTTGCGGCTGAACGACTCGCCGAGGCGCCGCACTTCCTGTTGCTGAATCGCCCGCAGCAGCTTCGCCTGTGCGCGCGACGACAGGTCCGCGACTTCGTCGAGGAACAGCGTCCCGCCGTCCGCCTCTTCGAACAACCCCGCGCGATCGGCGACCGCCCCGGAAAACGCGCCACGCGTATGGCCGAACAATTCGGACTCGAGCAGTTCCTCGGGCAGCGCCGCGCAGTTGACGTCGCAGAACCGCCGCTCGCGTCGCGCGCTCAGGTGATGTACAGCGCGTGCGGCGAGCTCCTTGCCGACGCCGCTCTCCCCTTCTATCAGCACGGCGAACGGCGCTGCGGCCGCGCGGACGATTGCTTTGCGGACCTCGGCGATCGCATCGCTTACGCCAATCAGCTCGGGCACGGCCATCGACGCTCTCGACTCATCGCGCGTGACGGTCAGCAGCGTATCGAGTCGCGGAGCCACGATGGCTGCCGTCAATTCCAGCAGCTCGGAGGCGTCGCGTGGCAGCGTTCGATCCACGGGCCACCGGCAGACGATCGCCCCGGACGTGCGCGACCCGAAGCGCACCGGCATGCCGGTTTCCCACCCGCCCTTGTGTCGCTCCGGACCGATTGGAAACGCCGTTTCGAGTACCCTCGTGCCGAGTGTCGTTACCAGCCCTTCGCCAACACTGCATACCGTCGTGACAGGTCCTGCATCCGCCGAAAGCAGATCGATTCGGCTCGTCTGGAGTTCAGCCGACAATCGCTCGATCAACCTGCCGATCGCTTCCCTGTCATCGTGATCGTCCTGCGCGATGCGGACGAGCGCCACCGACAAGGAGGACTGCCGCGGAATGACGGCGAACGGATTTCGAGCAGGACTCCCGGCCTCGGCCAGGCGCCGCCTTGCGATTTCCCGGCGGAGCAACAGTGGCGCGACACGACCGACACGCTGAAGCCGGGCCAGATCACGATCCGCCTCGACGCCGCGACCGGCGCGGCGCAACGCATCAATCCAGCTAAGGCGGGCCCACGCCGCGCGAAGCGGCGCTCGTGCGGCCCTCGACGCAGCCACCGCCCGCTGCATCGCGTCCTGAGCCCTGGCCAGATCACCGGCGGAGCCGAGAACGGTGAGATCGGCGGTGTGCGCAAGGAGTTCGACTCGAGGGTCTGCACTCTGTTCGGCAAGCCTCTTCGACAACTCAACGCGGCGTCCTGCGTCGAAGATCTGCCCTTTCGCCAGGAGCACACGGATCTCGACTTCGTACACCGCGGCAGCAACCGGTGCCTCGAGCCCTGATGGTTCACCGGAAACGTTGATGTCGGGCAGATCATCGATGCGCCCCTGCCACAGCAGCGCCTCCGCCAGCACTGCGCGCGCCCATACCTGCAGTCGGCTGGACGGCGCGTCCGCGGCCAGCGCCGCTCGACAGATCGACTCTGCTTCTACGAACGCCGCGTTCGCGATTCGCGTCACTGCCTGGCCAACCCGCGCCTCGACAACGAGCTCGTCGTCCTGGCCGGAGTGCGCCAGGCGAGCCGCCTCGCTCAGTGCGGCAAACGCCGCATCCGGCTGACCGCGCTCGTTGAGGAGCCATGCAAGCGTAATGGTGAGACGAGCGGCGGGCCGAAACGCACGTCGACGCGCCAGTGCGCCAGTGACATCGCGAAGGAGACGTTCGGCAGCCGCATGACGCCCCTCCGCAGCGAAGGCGTGTGCCCTGGATGCGCGCGCGATGAGCTGGGTTACTTCCGGACTCTCCGGTGAGGCTACGTTCCCGTGACGAAGCGCGTACGTCGCCCGAGCCTCACGAACGAGCGCCGAACCCCCGTGAGCAGGCGCACATCCAAATGTGAGCAGCAAGTGCGGCCGTGGCGAGAGTGCCGACGCGTCGAGCAACGCAGCGTGAGCCCGCGAGCGATTGACACCGAAAGTGCCGGCCAGCAATAGCGTCCGCTCGCGTAGCTCGGCGCCGAGCAGCTCGCGGAACCGAAGGAACAAATCGGTTGAGATGGTGACGAACCCACGCCGGACCGCAGCCGCAGCCACCCGCTCAATCGTGGACGTCGCCTGACGCCGGCTGCGCGCGCCGGCGACAACCCACCGCGGGTGGCCGTCACGTCCATGATCCAGCGCTTCGAGGAGCGGCCCGAGGCTCGCTTCGGTTTCCGACGGTACGACCTCGGTCAGCGCATCGAGGCGGACCTCAGCGCCAGTCGCGAGATCGCATGCGCGATCGCCCTCGAGCCGCATGAACCGGTCGTGCACCAGCTGCGCCATGCTGTGGCGAGGTGCAACGCGGACGACGGGCGAAATATCGAGCAGAATCGAACACGCCGCGCCCGATGGTGCAATTTCTTCGCATTCAAATTCCCTTCAACGCTGCGATTTCTCAGCGCTTGTCGACGACGACCGCGCCGCCCTTGATGACCACCTTTGCATTCAAGAGATTCCAGTAGCCCTCCAGCGGATTCCCTTCGAGAAGAACAATGTCGGCCAGCTTGCCCGGTTCCAGCGTGCCGAGCTCGCTGCTCTTTTCGATGAACGCCGCCGTGTTGGGCCCCATCAACTTGACGATGTCCTGCGGCGAGAACATCAGGTTGAGGGCTCGCAGTTCGTGCGCGAGCCCGGCTTTCGGAAGATAGCCGGTATCAGTGCCAAACCCGTAGGTGACTCCCGCGTCCCAGAGTGTGCGTGCATTCACAGCCTTCTCGCCCGCCTCGCGCCCTCGCCCCTGGCCGTCGATGATGCCGTCCGGCCATGGCTTCCCGTCGCGAAACGTGGGCACGTTCTTCTGATTGAAGATCCCAAATACCGGTACGCCGAACCCGATCGTCGACAGCATTTCGATTCCGGCATCCCTGACCACGCGGGCGTCGGCCTCCGTCAACCAGCCCCCGTGTGGAGTGTGAACGAGCTTGCTCGCGCCGGCTTTGACCGCCGCGAGCATCGCCGCCGGTGAGACCGCGTGCACCATGACATCGAGCTTGTACTTGCGCGCCTCGTCCGTGACCGCCGCAAGGACTTCCAACTCCTGGGCACTTGGCGCGGGTGCGATCGCCGCCTTGATAATCTCCACGCCAGCCTGCGCGAGTGACCGCACTCGAGCGCGCGCCACGTCCGGCGTCTTGAACTCACCAGGATCCGCCCGCCCGGACGTAATGATGCGTGGTCCCTTGAGCTCGCCTTTCTCGATCCGCTGCTTGAGCTCGACGATCCCCGGCACGGGCCCCCCTCCCGACATCAGGGTTGTGTATCCGGCGTCGAGAAACTCCTGCATGCGAGCCGGGGCTTGCTCCTTGAGCCACTGGTCTGCGTTCCCGGCGATGATGTGGCGGTGGGCATCGATGAAGCCCGGCATCGCGGTCATGCCACGGGCATCAATGGTCTGGGCCGGCGGGGCACTGGAGGCGCCTTCGGCAATAGACAGGATGCGCCCGTTGCGAACAACGATCGATCCCCGCTCGATCACCTGGCCGTTGCCAACGACGATCCTGGCATTGGTGATGGTCAGGTTCTGCGCCCACAGACCATGTGCACCGATGAAGATCATCAGGACGGAAAAAAGGCTCACGGCCGGTAATCTTTTCATTGGTTTCACCCTCTGGCCTGGCGCGTATAATCGCCCACGTCGTACGTCACTTCTCTACCGCTTCGAGCGGGGGACCCGGCACTGATACGGAGGCACTGATGTCAAGGATTGGTCGCACCATTGCACTCATCGGCCTCATCGCGCTTGCGATGATACGGCCGGCGCTGACCGCGGAGCCGCCGAAATTCCAGATCGATCCGTCGTGGCCGAAGACATTGCCCAACAACTGGATCTTTGGTCAGATCGGCGGCATTTTCGTGGACGCGCAGGATCATGTCTGGGTCAATCAACGCCCAGGCACACTCGACGCCAGGGAGAAGCGGGCCTCTACGACACCCAATGTGAGATGCTGCAAGCCGGCGCCGTCAGTGGTCGAGTTCGATCAGGACGGCAACGTGGTGCAGGCGTGGGGTGGTCCCGGCCAGGGTTATGACTGGCCGGCCAACGAACACGGCATTTTCGTCGACCACAACAACTTCGTGTGGGTGGGCGGCAATGGCATGACCGACGGTCTGGTGTTGAAGTTCACGCGCGCGGGTAAGTTCGTCCTGCAGATTGGCAAGTCCGGGATGATGACGTCGAGCGCCGACACCACTCAGCTTGGCCGTCCCGCCGACATGGTTGTCGATCCCGCTACGAACGAGCTCTTCGTCGCCGACGGCTATTTCAATCACCGCGTCATCGTCTTCGATGGCGCGACGGGCGCGTTCAAGCGGATGTGGGGCGCATACGGCAAGCCGCCGACCGACGACAAGCTGACGTACGATCCGAAGGCGGCGCCGGCGCAGCAGTTCAATAACCCCGTGCACGGTATCCGGCTCACGAAGGATGGGATGGTCGTCGTCAGCGACCGCGGCAACAACCGCATTCAGGTGTTCCGCAAAGACGGCACCTTCGTGAAGGAATATCAGGTGTTGAAGGACAGCCCGCCGGGAACCGTTGGATCAGTCATGCTTTGGCCCGATGCGGCGAATTCCTATTTCGTGGTCTCTGACGATCCCAACGGTGAGTTCCACGTCATTCGGCGCAGCGACGGCGTCGAAGTTTCAACCGCCGGCCGCGTCGGCACCAATCTCGGCCAGTTCATGAACCTTCACAATCTGGCCATTGACAGCAAGGGCAACGTGTACGCCGCCGAAGTACAAGGCAAACGCGTGCAGAGGTTTCGCAATCTCAGCGGACTCTGACGCGCGACGCGCACATAACAAAGCCGCCGCGCCAGAATCGGCGCGGCGGCAATGTATCAGCTAACCGGATGTAATCTACCGCGTTGCCGTCGGCCAGACCACTCCCTGGTCAGGTTTGGTGACCGGCGCCATGCCCTTGTTCACAAACCGCTGGAGGCGCTTTCCTTCCCACGTTTCGGTTGTGTAGAGATTCCCCTTCGAATCGGTCGCGATGCTGTGCACGCCGAAGAACTGGCCGGGCTGTCGCCCGCCGTCTCCGAACGTCGTCAGCTCCTGGAGCGTCTGGCGATCGATGATGTGCACCTTGTCATTCATGCCGTCAGCCATGAAGATGTACTTCTGCTGCGGGTCCTTCGAGAATGCGATGTCCCAGGCAGAGCCTGACGCCTTTGTATCCTTGTCGAAGAACGCTTCCTTGACGAACTTCCCTTCTGGCGTGAACACCTGGAGACGATCCGCGGCGCGATCGCAGACATACAACATGCGATCGGCTGAGAGATCGGCACAGTGCACCGGATTCCGGAACTGCTTGGCCGGCGGCGCAGCGGGATCGTACGCAGGAAGCGGGGTGTCATCCGGCTTGTTGCCGTACGCCCCCCACCATCGCTTCAGCTTGCCGGTGTCGGCATCGACGACGGCGACCCGCTTATTCAGGTAACCGTCAGCGAGGTACGCTTCGTTGGCCTTCGCGTCGACAAAAATCTTCGCGACGCGTCCGAAGCTTACCGGGTCGTTGCTGCCGCCGACGAAGCCAGCGACAGCACCTTCGCTGTTGCCGGCCGCCGCGCCCGCCTTGCGTCGCGCGCCCTTCTTGCCGATCTGGAGCAGGAACTTCCCGTCCTTGGTGAACTTCAGGACATGGGAGTCGGGCCCGCCGTTTCCGCCGATCCAGACGTTTCCCTTGTAGTCGATGAAGATCCCGTGGTTCCCGTCGGGCCATTCGTAGCCGGCGCCGGGACCGCCCCAGTGCCGCAGGAGGTTCCCGGCCTGATCGAATTCGAGCACCGGTGGCGCACCTGCGCAGCAGTCACTGGTCTTGAGCTCCAACCCCTTCTCGTTGTCGGCCAACGTGGCGGAGCTGCGATGGACGATCCAGACGTGGTCATCTGTATCGACCCAGACCCCGATGGTTTGCCCAAGCACCCAGTGGTTCGGAAGTGGTTTCGGCCACAGCGGGTCGACTTCAAACCTCGGCGCCTGGACGCCGGCCTTGCTCTGCGCAGCAGCCGTCTTCTCGAGGATCACCTGGCCGGCCGCAAGCATCGCAAGGAGTGCGACAAAGCCTGTTCCGACGACGAGGTTCCGCGTGCGCTTCAGATTTCTCATGCTGCCCTCCCAGCCGGCGAAAGAGTCGCACGAGACGCCTGCAGGACGCAAGGAGAGAACGGTGTTAGTGTTCGTCCGGTTTTTCGTTGTCGTAGGTATCCGGATCACACGCGTACAGTCCGCCGGCGGGGAATGCTGCGCAAAGCAGCGTCGGGGGCGATGCAAACTGTCGGTTTTGCCCGTTCAAGTCGGCCAACGGTGACGTATGATCCAGCCAATCCACACAATTCGAACGATGTCGGAGGTCAACGCCGATTCATCCGTAGGCTTGCCGGTGAAGGCCCAATCAGGCGACAACGACGGGCTGAACCAGCTCCCTGCCCGCTATTTACCTCGCCTGGGGCGCTGGGGCCGCGGGCGGCTCGGTTGGTGATGCGATCCAAGAAAGATGGGCTCCTCGAGCTGGCGGCGGCCATCGCGGAGGGATCCGCGGTCGACTGGGATCAAGTCGAGAACGGGGCATCGGATTCTGAACTGCGGAGTCTTGTCGAGCAGCTTCGGCTCATCGCGAGGATCGCCGGAGCGCACAGTAGTCAGGATCAGCCGCCGGAGCCAGAAGGCAATCCAGCAGGACGGCACTCGGAAACGCCTGGAGAGGGAGTCGGGCGCGCCGCCGGCGATCTTGGGCAATGGGGCGAGCTCATCCTGATCGAAGAAGTCGGCCAGGGCTCGTTCGGCACCGTCTATCGCGCCCACGATCCGCAGCTCGATCGACCCGTCGCCGTCAAGCTCCTGCGGCGCGCTTCCTCGACCGACGAGCAACTCGCATCAAGGCTGTTGCACGAAGGGCAGACGTTGGCTCGGGTGCATCATCCGAATGTCGTCACCGTCTACGGAGCCGCCACGCACGACGGTCGCGTCGGTCTCTGGATGGAGTTCGTGCGCGGCCTGACGCTCGAGCAAATGCTTGTCAGTCACGGCCCATTCAGTGCCCGCGAGGCCGGACTCGTCGGGTACGAGCTCTGTGGAGCCCTCGCTGCCGTGCACCACGCCGGTTTGGTGCATCGGGACGTCAAGGCGCAAAACGTGATGCGTGAAGAAGGGGGACGACTGGTTCTGGTGGATTTCGGCGCGGGCCAGAAGCGGGCCGAGCTGGGCATCGTCGGCGGGCGGGCCGCGGGCACGCCCCTATATCTCGCACCGGAGGTCATAGATGGCGCCGCAGCCACAACCAGGAGCGACGTCTACAGCCTCGGCGTGTTGCTCTACCACCTGGTGACCGACGACTTTCCAGTGAAGGCGGCCACATTCGGCGAGCTGGTCGCGGCCCGCGCGCGAGGTGAGATCACGCCATTGCGAGACGCACGGCCCCATCTCCCGAAAGCCTTCATCGAGGTGGTAGAGCGCGCGACCGACCCCGACCCGGAAAGGCGATTCGCCAGCGCTGGTCGGTTGGAGTTCGCGCTCGCGCAGGTGATCGGGTCCACAAAGAGCAAGACACCAGCTCCCAGACTCAGGACCGCTGAACGTCGGACACCACGTGCCGGAAAAGCTGCGCGTGGGCATGACAGGGACGTTCCGTCCGTCGCCGTGCTCCCCTTCAGCGACATGAGCCCCTCAAAGGATCAGGAATGCTTCTGCGAAGGCATGACCGACGAGCTCATCAACGCGCTGGCGCAGATCTCCGGACTGCGCGTGGCGGCACGAACGTCGGCCTTTCAGTTCAAGGGGCAGTCCCGGGATATGCGTCGGATCGGCGACGCACTCAATGTCGCGACGGTCCTCGACGGAAGCGTGCGAAAGGACGGCAATCGGCTGCGGATTACGGTCGAGTTGATTTGCTCGGCGGACGGCTATCATCTCTGGTCCCAGCGCTTCGATCGCGATTTGGTAGACGTCTTCGCGGTGCAGGATGAGATCGCCGGTTCCGTTGTCAGCATGTTGAAGGGCAGGTTGGCAGCCGACAGCAGGGCCGCCCTCACTGCGCCACACAGGCACGATCTCGACGCCTACGGCTTCTATCTCGAAGGACGTTATCACTGGAACAAGCGAACGGAAGACGAGCTGAAGAAGAGCGTCGGCTGTTTTGAACACGCGATCGATAGAGACCCTGGCTACGCACAGGCCTATGCGGGCATGGCCGACGCCTACATCACGCTCGGGACCTACGGCGCCATGCCGCCCAAGGACGTCATGCCCCGTGCGAAGGGAGCGTTGGAACGGGCGCTCGAGATCGATGCTGGTCTGGGGGAGGCGTACACGTGCCGAGGGTGCGTGCGTGCGGTCTATGACTGGTCCTGGTCAGACGCCGAGCGCGATTTCCGCCGAGCGATCGACCTCAGGCCCTCCTATCCAACAGCGCACCACTGGTACGCGATCAACCACCTCGTCCCGGTCGGGCGCTTCGACGAAGCGGCCGAAGAGCTGCGCCACGCGTTGAATCTCGACCCGCTCGCGATCGCGATCAAGACCAGCGTCGGAATGAAGTGCTATTTCGCCGGTCAATACGACGACGCCGTGCGAGAACTGTCGAAGACCATCGAGCTCGATGGAAGTTTCGGCATGGCCCGCTTCTTCCTTGGTGCGACATATACCGAGATGTCCAGATATCCTGAAGCCTTCGCAGAGTTGGAGGCCGCGATCCGCTTGTCCGGACGCAGCCCCGAAATCCTGGCGGCGCTCGGCTATCTTCACGGAGTCTCCGGCGACAGCAACGGTGCCCGGGGCATTCTTGACGAGCTCAGACGGCTCGCGGACGTGCGGTACGTCTCGCCGGCACGTCTCGCCCAAGTGCACGTCGGCATCGGCGAACGCGCCGAGGCGCTCGACCGACTCGAGGAGGCTCACGCGGAGCGGTCAGCCGACCTGGCCTGGCTTAACGTTCGCCCGGTGTTCGCGAGCCTTCGCGAGGAGCCGAGATTTACTGCGTTGCTGAATGCGATGCGGCTGTCCCCTTCGAGTCCTGTCGCACACTGATCTCGTCTTCGAGCGTGATCATAGGCTCGGTTTCGATCTGTTCCGATCGCGTGATTTCGATCACACATTATTCGTGAGGCCGGTCACAGACACCTGTTTGGCGGGCGGATAGATTGCCTTCGCGTTCAGGAAAACGCAGAAGGAGACAGAACAATGTGCACTCGCAGATCGTTTCTCGCGGTCGTTGGTGCGTCAATTCTCGGCGTGCTGATTGCGGCATCCGCTCACGCGTGGGGCTCTCACACGAATTACCTCACATTCAGCGGCGCGGTCGCTCTTCCGGGCGTGACGCTCGCGCCAGGCACCTACATCTTCCGTTTGCCCAGCGACACGGACCGAAACGTCGTTCAGGTCCTCAGTCGGGACAGCTCGAGGGTGTATTTCATGGGGATGACGCGGCCCGTCGAACGACCCAACGGCGACCGGGAACGCCCCGTGACGCTGGGCGAGGCGGCGCCCGGGCAGGCCCCGCCGATCAGGGCCTGGTTCCCGGTCGGCCAACGCAACGGCCACGGGTTCATCTACGCCCGCTGACAGAACGCGCCCTCAGGCGCGTTTTGACAGGCTCGGGCGGGGTATCTCGGCAGAGCCGCAAGAATGGCTTGCGGCTCTGCTTCGGGGTTATCACGTTGCCACGTCTCGCTCGTCCTCGCCGTTCAGATGGTGGTGAAGTCCTATGAGCGGACAACTGAATGTCGTCATGAATCTGCTGCGGCAGGTTCAACTATTTTCGGAGCTTCCAGAAGCCGAACTCGAACTGATAGGCGAGACGGCCGTGATGCTTCGCCGGGCAAAGAATCAGATCATCTTCGATGAAGGGGATCCCGGCGACTTCCTCCTCGTACTCACATCCGGCCGCGCGAAGGTGGTGCTCGTCGGCGATGGAGGGCAGGAGATCATCCTCAACTTCGTCGAGCCGTTTCACATGGTTGGTGAGATCGCCCCACTCGACCGATTCACCCGCTCGGCAAGGCTCGTGGCGCTCGAAGACTGCCAGTTCATCAAGCTGCCGGTCAGGACGTTCGATGCCCTGAGGGCGAGCAACCAGACCTTTGCCGCCAGAGTCATCGCGCATGTAACCACCACGCTGCGCGAATCCAACGACCAACTCAGAGTGATCTGCACCTTTCGCTCGCTGGGGCGGGTTGCCTGGTGTCTGGATCGGCTGGTCCGTCAGAGAGGAAAGGTCAATGGTTCGAGCGCAACGCTCGATCCATGCCCGAAGCACCACGAGCTCGCCCAGATGACCGGATGTTCGAGGGAAACGGTCAGCCGCTCCCTGAAAACGCTGAAGCAGAAGAACTGCATCACGCCCGGCCCTGGCGACGGCATCCAGGTGCACGCGACGATCGCGCGTTACACGAAGCGCCCCTGGTCTGTCTCCACGCGAAACCGCGTGATCTGAATCACCCGGTCCGCGTGTCCCACGCCACAGCCGGGCATCGTCAGCCCGGTTAGATTCTTCCTGCACGGAATAACGCACGAGGGCATGAGTATGCTGACAATCAACGAACGTCGTGTAGGCGAGGCGATCATCCTCGACCTGAAGGGGACACTCCTGATTCCGGACGATGATGCAGCGCTGTTAGAAGTCGTGTCGCGCTGCGCGAGCAACGGGGGGCGCCTGGTGGTGCTGGACATCGCCGGACTTGCGCGCATAGATGCCGCAGGGCTGGGAGCCTTGATCCGGTCGCAGAATCTGCTGGCGTCTCTTGGCGGCGAATTGCGGCTCGTCAACCCGAGCAAGCTTGTCGGAGCGATACTGCATCGAACGAGGCTCGATTCGGTCATTCCAACGTTCGGCGTCGAGCCTGGCAATCAGGAACTCTCCGGCGGTCACGGAGCGGTTCGAACGTCCGCCGCGGCGCAGGTGAAAGATCCGTGGTGGGGCGCGTTGTGGAGCGATGAGACCGAGGCCAGCGCGTCGGGCTAGGCACTAATCTCGACGATCTCGCTCTTCATGTTCTCGATCATCTGCAGCAGCTCCGACTGCGCCTGGGGCGGGACATGGTGCTTGACGAGAGCGGCCGTGAACAGGTCGACTGCGATCTTCCAATCGACCTCGTTAATGCCGAGCCCCTTGTGAGCCGTCTTCATGTCACGTCCTTTGTAGAGGCACGGTCCTCCTGTTATTTCGCTGAGGAACTCGACAATCCTCTCGTTCAACTCCTTCACGCCCTTTTGGTCATGAACGTTGGGAAAAAACCGGCCCAGTTGTCTGTCGGCGAGGGACCAGGCAACGAAATCCTCGGTGAACGCCACAATCACGTCGTGCCCACCGATCCGCGTATAGAGGCTGGCGGGCGTCGGCGCAGCTGACCGCGCCGTTGTGTTCGCGTCGTTGGATGCGCGAGGTGTCCGGTGCCCTACGCGCACGACGTAAACGTCGAACTCAATCCTCAGCGCGTTCATGTCCACCCTGCCCACGCCGATGCACTGAACCCTGTTGAGCCAGGCGAACCGCGGATGTGCGGTCGCAAACGTCGGGGTGACGACCACCGGAGGCAGCGGGTCGAACTCGTCGCGCAGCGCGCGAGCGTAGCCGTCGGGTCCAAGATCGAAAACACCACCGTAGGAACCGTAAATGCGCTCGCCGGTCCGCGTTTCGAAACACGCCTGAACGCTCACACTCCCGACCCCATCTTTGCGAATGCGCGCCCAGTCGGCTGCGCCGGGCAGCACGACCAGGTCGATGTCAGGACCAACGAAGCTCCCCTCTTTCAGATGCCAGTCGATCCTGAAGCCATCGGGGGTGACGCC
>Ga0070699_100002446_pt1 | contig 16678 bp, 9 predicted proteins | sample KBSK1503metaG_FD_65473 | JGI IMG/M metagenome (GOLD analysis project Ga0070699, IMG submission 65473) | Corn, switchgrass and miscanthus rhizosphere microbial communities from Kellogg Biological Station, Michigan, USA - KBS K1-50-3 metaG | ecosystem: Host-associated > Plants > Roots >... | reverse complement strand
CTGCTCGCGCCGGCGATCAAGTATGTGGAGCTGCGAAGCGGGCTCGACTTGAACCACGCCGGGCTGCGCGTCGCCCCGGCGCTCCAGGATGGCTTCAAGACGGTGATCCCCAATGGTCTGCCGACGGCGCAGCCGTTCGATGAGTCATTCCTCACGTTCCTGCCCACGTTCTTCATGCATCTCGACCGCTTCACGTGGGCCCACCTCTGGTTCGTCGCGTACCTCCTCACGCTCACGATGATTTACCTGCCGGTGTTCGGATGGCTGCTGCGCCGCCGCGACGGCCTCGCCGGCCTCGGGTCGTGGGTGCTCTACCTGCCGCTTCTACCGCTCGTCGCGATCCAGGTGACGATGCGCAGCCGGTGGCCGGGCATTTACAACCTGTACAATGACTGGGCGAACATCGCGTACTACTCGGTCTTCCTCATGGCCGGGTTCCTGCTCGCCTGCCACCCGGCTCTCGAGCGATTGGTCGAGCGGGAGTGGAAGCGGAGCCTCGCGGTCGGCGGCCTCGCCACTGCGGTCCTGCTGATGGCCGTCCTCGGCGCCCTCTCCTCGCCTACCGTCCTTCTCGTCGGGTCGGCGGTCGCCGGATGGTGTCTCGTTGTAGCCCTCCTCGGGATCGGCCGGCGCTTCTTCACGAGCAGCAGCCCGGCGCTCAGCTATCTGAGCGAGTCGGCGTTCCCAGTTTACGTTCTTCACCAGGCAGCCGTTGTCCTGCCGGGCTATTGGATCGTCGGGCTGCCTCTCGGGATCACCGCGAAGTTTGTCCTCCTGCTCGTTGTGTCCGTCGCCGTCACGCTTGCGACGTACCAGTGGCTCGTGCGCCCCTTCGCGCTGTCGCGGTTCCTTCTCGGCATGCGACCGAAGGTGTGTCCCCTGCGCCGGCCGGTCGCGCTCTCGCCCGCGTCCGCGGCCCTGCCGGCACTCGCCTTCGGGCTTCTGGTGGCGAGCCGCGCGTCGGCGGCGACGCCCGTCGGCGTCTGGTACGCGGAAGGCGGCGCGGCGAAGGTAGCAATCGAGCCGTGTGGCGAGGAGCTGTGTGGCCGTGTGGTGTGGCTCCGCTCGCCGTACGACGATGATGGTTGCGACCTCCGGGATCGTCGCAACCCGGACCCGACACTCCGCGCTCGGAAGGTCGAGGGACTGGAGATTCTGCGGGGGCTCACGCGGCGGCCCGATGGCACGTGGGCGAACGGCCGCATCTACGACCCCGCCAGCGGGAGCACGTACACCTGCCAACTGGCGCTCGACGGCGACGACCGGGTGCGGCTACGTGGCTACCTCGGCATACCGCTGATTGGTCGCACCACGACGTGGACGCGGGTGGGCGCGGAGAGCCGGCTCTGCCGCCAGGAACGACGATGAAGCCGCGGCATGCCGCTCGTGCGTCGCCCCGGGCTCAGTCACCTCGGCTTCCTGCCGATGCCCAGGTGATAGCGTGCGACGTACCGGGTACGGGGATCGCATCGTTCGGCAACCACGTTGCGGATGCGTTCTCCGAACTCGCGCCAGCCGCGCTCGCCGAGCGCCTCACGGACAAAGCGGCCGTAGGCGAACACGTCGAACATGGAGAGATACTCGCTGGTAGCCATCTCCACGTCGTACTCGCGCCGCTCGAGCTGGACGCCCGTGAGCCCGGCCTCCGCGAGCGCCGTCGCGACGTTCGCGCCGTCCGAAAACCAGACCTCCCACGGTAACGCCGAGCGGCCCGCCTCGTCGAGCGCTCCGCGGCCCACCAGAGACTCCGCTGCCTCGACCCAGAGCTGGTACACCGGATTCGCGGGGCCCTGCCTCCGCGCTCCCGCCGTCACACCGACCCGACCTCCCGGCTTGACGACGCGGACCATGTCGCGCAACGCGGCGCCATACGCTTCCACGTGCGAGAGCACGAGGCTGGCGGCGACGCCGTCGAAGAACGCATCCCGAAACGGAAGGTCTGGAAGAGATGCGGTGACGACGGCACTGAACGCGCGCACCGATGCCCGGCGGAGCATCGCGAGCGACACATCGACACCCACGACGAGGCCGTCGGCACCAACCGCCTTCCTCGCGGCAAACCCTGCCGCTCCAGTGCCGCAGCCCACGTCGAGCATCGACCCGCCGGAGGGGATACTCAGCAGACCCAGCAGGTCCGTCGCCAGCGCGGCATACCCGTTCGCGCCGAGGAACCTATCGTAGTCGTCCGCGACGCGATCGTACGACACCCAGTCGTGTGCGCGACGTGAGCGAGCTGGACTCATCGACGCAGGCTCATGTCGGCAAGGTCCACCTCGCATCGCCGTTCCTGCCATAGGAACGGCAGTTCACGCGGCGATGGTCGAACCGTCGCGAGGTTTCGAGCGCTTCGCGACTCATGCGGTGAGGCACGGCAGTTGCTGTCGTTCCGGGGTATCAACCAGTTCACTAGCCGCCGAGTCTCCGAAACCCCCGGCGACTCGGCGACAGGTAACGAGCTCACGGCGTGGTGCACGAACTCGTGAGGTGCGCGCTCGCCGCGCGCACGTGGGTGGGGCGAGCGAAAGCGGCGCGGCGGGGGCGGCCGGGGCGTGCGGGCCCCGGCCGTCGATTCTCGGAAGCCCGGCAATCCCTCGCTTCATACAGCCACGTTGGTATGCGAAAAGAGGCCCGTGGTAGAGGGAAGGGCCATGGCCGCCGTGCTCCCTGCCCTGCCTCCCGTCACCCGCTTCGAGTCGTTCCTGCTCGGCGCGGGCGCACGGCTCGACCGGTTCGTCCTGGAACGGTACCTCCGCCGGCAGCCTCTCGCCGTCCCCGCGGGCGAGGGCCTGCGCGAGCGGCTGGCCCGCGCGCGCGAGTTCTACGCCGATCCCCGCTTCGTCGACGACCCTGGCACCTTCTTCGCGACGCCGGCTCCGCTTCGCGCCGAAGAACGCCGGCTCCGGCGACTCGTGGACGGCGACCTCGTCCGCTTGCGGTTCGAGAGCGCCTTCGTCCCGGTGTTCCCCGAGGCCGCGCTGGCCGTCGACCGCGCTGGCGTGGCGCTCTGGTGGCGCCATCGCCGGCCGGGGCACCCGGCCATGCTCTGCGTCCACGGCTACGCGGGTGGCCATCTCTGGCTCGAGCGGCTCGCCTTCGAGGCACGCCGCTTCTACCGCGCTGGCGTCGACGTCGTCATCTACGTCCTTCCGTACCACGGCCCCCGCACCGCGCCCGGCTCGGGCCGATCGGGCAACGGGTTCTTCAGCCTCGACATTGTCCGGACCAACGAGGCGTTCGCGCAGGCGATCTACGAGCTGCGGGCGATTCTCCGCTACTGCCGTGCGGCGGGCACCGGACCGGTCGGCGCGTTCGGCATGAGCCTCGGCGGCTACCTGACCGCCCTCCTCGCCTCGGTGGAGCCCGAGCTCGCCTTCGCCGTTCCGATGATCCCGCTCGCCGCGCTCGCCGAGATGATGTGGGCGGGCGACGCGGACGATCCGCGCCTCGCCCTCGCCCGGAGCTATGGCTGGAACCTGGACACGCTTCGCGACCTCACCCGGGTGCACGCGCCGCTCGCGCGATCGCCGCTCGTGCCCTTCGACCGCCGGCTCATCATCGCAGCGCTCGGCGACGCGATCTGCCCGCCGGCCCATGCGGACGAGCTCTGGCGCCACTGGGGCCGGCCGCGCATCCACTGGTACCCGGGCGGACACCTGGCGCAGTTCCGGCGCGGTGCGGCCCTGCGTGCCGTCCGCACCCTGCTCCGCGACGTGGGGCTCCTGGCGCCGCCCTCCTGAGCCGCGGCGCCGCGCCGGCGTCGCTAGGCGCGCATCGCGCGCGGCCCGGGGATCGGCAGCCGCACACGCAGATGCGCACCGCTCCCCGACGTGATGCTCACGCTGCCACCAAGCGCTCGCACCCGCTCGCGGATGCCGATCAACCCCGTCCCCGCATCCCCGTTCTTCCGCTTGGGGGACAGGCCGATCCCGTCGTCCTCCACCTCGAGGCAGAGCTCCTCGTCCACCGCGCTGAGCGCCACCCGTACACGGCGCGCCCCCGCGTGTCGCACGACGTTGCTGAGCGCCTCCTGCGTGATCCGGTAGACGGCGGTCTCGATCTCCGCCGGAAGGCGCTCGGGGACACCCTCGGCGATGAAGGTGGCCGCGATGCCGTGACGCTCGGTGAACGCTTTCACCTGCGAATCCAGCGACGGGAGGAGGCCGTAGTCGTCGAGCGCGGACGGACGCAGGCCCTGGGAGAGCTCGCGCATCTCGGCAATCGTCTTGGCGACGAGGCGGCGGGCGTCGGCGGCGCGGCTCTGGAGCGTCACGAAGTCCTCCGGGCGCTGGCGGTCGAAGAGCCAGAGGTACGAGAGGATCGCCGTCAGCGAGGATCCGAGCTCCTCGTGCAGCTCGCGCGACACGCGGCGGCGCTCCTCCTCGTGCACCGACATGAGGCGAGTCGAGAAGGCCGCGAGCTCGTCCTGTCGCTGCGCCAGGCTCGCCCGGAAGCGGTCGATCACCCGAGCGCTCGCCACGGCCGTCACCACGCCGGCCGCGAGCGCGCCCAACGCGAGCCCGAAAGGCGCCGCTGGCAAGCCGCGCGAGGAGACGACGGCGCCGACCAGCGCGAAGCCCGCGCACATCAACGTTCCGGCGAGAACCGTACGCCACGTACTCCACGAGAAGAACACCGCGCTCCCGATGAGGAGGCAGGTCAGGAGGTTCGCGACGATCGCGGGATACGTCGGCGTGGCGTATGGCTCGAGGTAGACGTAGACCAGCAGGTCGGACGTGAGCGCGAGGACGAACAGGAGGCTCAGCGGCTGGGCATAGCGCGTGCCGAGCGCCGTACGGGTGGCGATCAGCACGATGCCCCCGAGGACGGCAGCGACGCCATAGAACGGCACGACCTTCACGAGCGCCGAGGGCTCCAGGTAATAGGCCTGAAGCGGCAGGAAAAGCAGGCAGGACAGCGCCAGCAGGGCGGCGAGGCGAAGCTGCGGCCGCCGCGTGAGACCGGCGGCGTCGCGTTCGTCCGCCATCCCGCCGGGCTTTACGGCCGTCCGCGCGCGAACGCAAGTACCGTCCTCTGCCAAAAAGCCGTGATGCCGTTGCCGGAATGCACAGTTGGTGCTATCCGCAACCGGGGTTGGGGAAGGAGTATGGGGTCGTCGCCTGGGCTCGCACGTCGCGTCCTGATCGTCGAAGACAATCCGGACAATCGGCTGGCGCTTCGCACTCTCCTCGAGCTCTGGGGCTATGCCGTGGAGGAGGCGCAGGACGGTGCGCGGGCCATCCAGATGTTTCTCGAGCACCGTCCCGAGATCGCCCTCGTCGACATCGGACTCCCGGGGCTCAACGGCTACGAAGTGGCGCAGCGAATGCGCACGTCGGCCGGCAGCAAGCCGTTCCTGGTGGCGCTGACAGGTTACGGGCGGACCGACGACCGGCGGCGGGCCCTCGATTCCGGGTTCGACGCGCACCTGGTCAAACCCGTCGACCCCGACGAGCTCGAGCGCCTGCTCGCGACCGCACCTTCCTGAACACCACCGCGGGACCGTGTCCCTCGTCATCACCGAAGCGCGGGTATCGCGCATCCTGACGCGCGCCTCGGGCTTCCTCCGGACGGTCAGCTCGCATTCGCTCCAGCCCTACCGCGGGTGCACGTTCGGCGGGACGCTCTGCGGCGTCGGCTGCTACGTGCAGCACAACCGCTGGGTGACGCGCGGCGCGGCGTGGGGCAGCTTTCTCGAGGTCCGCACCAACGCCGCCGACGCCTACCGCGAGCAGTACGACGCCGAGCGGGCCTGGGCCCGGCGGAGCCGGGACGAGTTCACGATCTTCCTCTCGAGCTCGACCGAACCGTTCCTGCCCCAGGAGGACCGCTTCGGCGTGACGCGCCGGGTGCTCGAGGCGATGTGCGAGCGGCCGCCCGACGCGCTGATCATCAAGACGCACACGGACCGCGTGACGCGCTACCTCGACCTCTACCCGCCGCTCGCTGCCACCACTCGGCTCCGCTTCCACATCTCCGTCGAGGGAGACCGCGACCGTCTGCCCTCGCTGCCGCCGCCCGCGAGCTCCGTCGCGCGGCGGTTCGAGGCCGCTGCCGCGCTGCGCGCCGCCGGGCTCCGCGTCGTGGTCACCGTGTCGCCACTGCTGCCGATCGCGGAGCCCCGGCGCTTCTTCGAGCACGTCCGGGAGGTGGCCGATGCCGTGGTCGTCGACCACTTCATCGGCGGCGACGGCTCGCCGGGCGGCTCGCGGACGGTCGCCACGCCGCTGCCGCAGGCCATGGCGGACGTCGACCCGACGTCGGTCGGGCTCGACTATCGCGACCGGATGGTCGCCGTCGCCGAGGAGGTGATGCCGGGTCGCGTGGGGGTGTCCATCGACGGGTTCGCCGGACGATTCCGCGCCGCGCGCTGACCGTGGCCACGTGCTTCGAAGCTTGCACGCGACGGATGCCCCCACTACAGAATAGGCCATGAGCAACCCGACCAGCGAGGCCGCGATCGACTCGGTGCTGAAGGAGCACCGCGTCTTCCCGCCACCGGAGCAATTCAGCAGTCGCGCCGGCGTGGCGGGCCGCGCCCGCTACGACGAGCTCTACCGGCGGTCGGTCGACGACCCCGAGGGCTTCTGGGCCGAGATGGCTGGCCGGTTGCGTTGGACGGCGCGCTGGCAGCGGGTGCTCGACTGGCAGCCGCCGTTCGCCAAGTGGTTCGTCGGCGGGCGGCTCAACATCGCCGACAACTGCCTCGATCGCCACCTCGCGGGGCCGCGACGGAACAAGGCGGCGATCGTCTGGGAAGGCGAGCCGGGCGACCGCCGCGTGCTCACCTACCACGCGCTCCATCGCGAGGTGTGCCGCTTCGCCAACGTGCTGAAGGAGCTCGGCGTTAAGGCGGGGGACCGGGTGGGTATCTACCTGCCGATGATCCCGGAGGCGGCGATCGCGATGCTCGCCTGCGCGCGCATCGGGGCCACCCACAGCGTCGTCTTCGGCGGCTTCTCGGCCGAGGCGCTGCGCGATCGCATGAACGACGCCGAGGCGAGCGTGCTCGTCACCGCCGACGGCGGCTATCGGCGGGGCGCCGTCGTCCCGCTCAAGGCGAACGTCGACGAGGCGCTCGGCGGCGTGCCGACCGTCCGCCACGTGGTCGTCGTGCGGCGGACCGGCGACGCGATCCGGATGAACGCCGGCCGCGATCACTGGTGGCACGAGCTCGTCGACCGCGCGTCATCCGTCTGCGCCGCGGAGCCGCTCGACAGCGAGCACCCCCTCTTCGTCCTCTACACGAGCGGGACCACCGGGAAGCCGAAGGGAATCGTCCACACCACGGGCGGCTACCTGCTGCACGCCTCGCTCAGCGCCGAGTGGGTCTTCGACCTGAAGGAGGAGGACACCTACTGGTGCACTGCGGACATCGGCTGGGTCACCGGCCACAGCTACGTCGTGTACGGCATCCTCGCCAACGGCGCGACGTCGGTCATGTACGAGGGCGCCCCGAACCACCCCGCGCCCGACCGCCTGTGGCGCATCGTCGAGGACCTCGGCGTGACGGTCTTCTACACCGCGCCGACGGCGATCCGCGCCTTCGTCAAGTGGGGCGAGGAGTGGCCGCGACGCCACGACCTCTCCTCGCTCCGGCTGCTCGGCACCGTCGGCGAGCCGATCAACCCCGAAGCGTGGATGTGGTACCACCGCGTCATCGGCGGCGAGCGCTGCCCGATTGTCGACACGTGGTGGCAGACCGAGACGGGCGGCATCATGATCGCGCCGCTGCCCGGCGCCGTTCCGACCAAACCCGGCTCGGCCACGCTGCCGCTCCCCGGCGTCGTCCCCGAGATCCGCAGTCGCGACGGCACGGCACTTGGCGCGAATCAGGGCGGCTATCTCGTCGTCACCCGTCCGTGGCCCGGCATGCTCCGCACCGTCTACCGCGACCCCGACCGATACCGTCAGCAGTACTGGAGCCAGATCCCGGGCGTGTACTTCACCGGCGACGGCGCCCGCCGCGACGCCGACGGGTACTTCTGGGTGATGGGCCGCATCGACGACGTGGTCAACGTCGCCGGGCACCGGCTCGGGACGATGGAGGTGGAGAGCGCGCTCGTGAGCCACGCGGCGGTCGCCGAGGCGGCCGTGGTGGGCCGGCCCGACGAGCTGAAGGGGCAGGCGATCGCCGCCTTCGTCACGCTCGAGACCGGCCAGCAGCCGTCGGAGGAGCTGCGCGCCGCCTTGAAGCAGCACGTCGCGAAGGAGATCGGCGCCTTCGCCCGGCCGGACGACATCCGCTTCACCGACGCCCTCCCGAAGACGCGCAGCGGGAAGATCATGCGCCGGCTGCTGCGCGACATCGCGGCCGGCAAGGAGACGCTCGGCGACACGACGACACTCGAGGACTACGCCGTGCTGGCGCGGCTGCGCGAGGAGGAAGAGTAGCCGGCGTGCCGGTCGTCCTGACCAACACCCTCTCCGGCCGCAAGGAGCCGCTCGTGCCGCGCGAGACGGGTCGCGTGCACCTCTACTGGTGCGGGGTCACGGTCTACTCGCGCTCGCACGTCGGCCACGCACGCGCGCTGGTCACCGCGGACGTTCTCTGCCGCTACCTCCGCGCCCGTGGCCTCGCGGTCACCTTCGTCCGCAACTTCACCGACATCGACGACAAGATCATCCGGCGCGCGGCCGAGGTGGGCATCTCGGCCGCCGAGCTCGCCGAGCGCGAGATCCGCGCCTTCGCCGAAGACGTCGCGTGGCTCCGCTGCCTGCCGCCGACGCACGAGCCGCGCGCCACCGAGCACATCCCGGCGATGCTGGCGCTGATCGAGCAGCTGGTCGCGGCGGGCTTCGCCTACGCCGTGCCCGACGGCAGCGTCTACTTCCGCGTGCGCCGCTTTCCGGCCTACGGGAAGCTCTCGCACCGCCGGCTCGACGACATGGAGGCCGGCGAGGAGATCGACGCGGCCAAGGAGGACGCGCACGACTTCGCGCTCTGGAAGGGCGCCAAGCCGGGCGAGCCGTGGTGGGCGAGCCCGTGGGGTCGCGGCCGTCCTGGCTGGCACATCGAGTGCTCGGCGATGGCGACCGGCTACCTCGGGCAGCCGTTCGAGATCCACGGCGGTGGCTCCGACCTGGTCTTCCCGCACCACGAGAACGAGATCGCCCAGTCGGAGGCGGCCGCGGGCGTCCCGTTCGCCGACCTCTGGGTCCACAACGGCATGATCACCACCGGGGCGGAGAAGATGTCGAAGTCGCTCGGCAACATCCTCTCGATCGCCGAGGTGGCCGAGCAGGCCCCGGCCGAGGCGCTCCGCCTCCTCTTCCTCGGGACGCACTACCGCACGCCGCTCGACTTCTCGCCGGCACGGCTCGAGGAGTCGGGACGTGCCCTCGGACGGCTCTACGAGGCGCTGGCGCGCGCGGACGAGGTCGCGGGCGGACCGCCGCCCGCCGTGCACCTCGACGGCGCGCTCGCGGACCCGTCCTCGCCTTTCCTCGCCGAGTTCTGCACCGCGATGGACGACGACCTGAACGCGGCGCGCGCGCTCGGCCTCGTGTTCGACCGGGTACGCGAGCTGAACCGGCTGCTCGACGCGGGCGATCGCGCGGCGGCGGCCGACATCCGGCGCGAGCTGGCTGCCGTCGCCTGCGCGACCGGGCTCTTTGCCGAGGTGCCGACCACGTTCCTCGAGGCGACACGGCGCCGGGGCCAGGAGCGCACGGGTCTCAGCGAGGCCGAGATCGACGCGGCGATCGCTGCTCGCAACGACGCGCGCCGCCGCAAGGACTTCCGCGAGGCGGATGCGATTCGCGAGCGCCTGCGCGCGCAGGGCATCTTGCTCGAGGACACCCCGTCCGGCACCATGTGGAAGGCGGGCTAGCCCCGCGCATCCTGAAGCTGGAGGTGGGAGATGAGGGTGGTGGGACGGATGACGCTCGGCCTCGTGCTGCTCGCCGGAGCGGCGCAGGCGGACGAGATCTACCGCTCGACGGACGGCTCGGGCCGGCCGGTCTTCTCGAACGGCCCCGGGGCGAGCGGGGATGTGCGGCCGAACGTCGCGCCTCCGGAGGAGGACGCCACCTTCTCCACCAGCATCTCGCTGCGCCGCCAGGCTCTCGAGCGCGACTTCCGCGCCGCGGAGCGTCGTCTCCGTGACCTCGACGCGCAGCTCGCCGCGCTCGGCCGCGCGCGCACGCGAAACGCCGTCGGCACCGAGGCGACGGGCGGCGTGCGAGCCGCCGCCGTCGACCTGCGCTCCGAGGAGGAGAAGAGCCTCGCCACCGAGCGGGAGCAGGTGGCGCAGCACGTCGTCGAGGTGCACGGCGCCTATGCGAAGCTGCGCGAGGAGGTGACGGCGCGGCTCGGCGGCACCCCGAGCTGGTGGATCGAGCTCCGCTAACGCCGACCCGAGACTGCGTCTCGGGTCGGGATCGGACGCGAATGTGTGACGTTCGGTGGATACGGCGAACGTCATGCCGCGGCCGGCGAAGCCGGCGCGGCAAAACGTTGTGCGCCGAGGCGCTCGGACAATCGGCTCGCGCCGCGGAGGCGTCAACCCACGCCCGTGTCGCGTTCGCAAAGTCTGCCGCGCCGGCTTTTGCCGGCCGCGGCACGCCGCTGGGCCGTGCCCACGCGCGGCATTCTCGCCGTCCGTCCCCGAGCCGAGACGAAGTCTCGGCTCGGGCTTTTAGGTCGACGCCTGACGCTCGGGTCGTCCCTCGGCCGGGCGGAACGCCCCCAGCACCGAGAGGAGCCGCGCCGGCTCGACCGGCTTCGCCAGGTGCTCGAGGTACCCCGCCGCAAGCGCCCGCGCCCGCTCCTCGGCGCCCGCGTACGCCGTGAGCGCGACGGCCGGGATGCTGAGCCCGCGCTTGGCGGCCAGGGTCCGGAGCTGCTCGATGAAGGCGTAGCCATCCTCGCCGGGAAGCCCGATGTCGCTCACCACGACGTCGGGAAGCCAGTGGTCGATGGAGGTGAGCGCCGAGCGGACCGACGCCGCCGTGCTCACCTCGGCACCGGCGCCGGTGAGCATGACCGCGATCGCTTCGCGTCCGTCGGCGTCGTCGTCGATCACCAGGGCACGCAGGCCGTCGAGCTGTCCCACCACCTCCGGCGCCTCGTCAGCCAGTGCCGGCTCGGAAGCGGGGGGAGGCGCGGCTCCTTCCTGCAGCCCGGCCGGGACGGTACACACCGACGGCAACGTGACGGTGAACGCCGCCCCCTGGCCCTCGCCCGAGCTCTCGGCCCGCACGCTCCCACCGTGCAGCTCGGTCAGGTTCCGGACGATCGCCAGCCCGAGACCGAGACCACCGTGCGCCCGGGCCGTCGAGCTGTCCGCCTGGCGGAAGCGGTCGAACACATGCGGCAGGAATGCGGGGCTGATCCCCTGCCCCGTGTCGACCACGACGATCTCGGCGCGCTGGTCGAAGCGATCGATGCGCACCTCGACGCGTCCGCCCGACGGGGTGAACTTGATGGCATTGCCGAGCAGATTCCAGAGGACCTGCTGCAGCCGTTCGGGGTCGCCGATCAGAGGCACGGGCTCGGATGGGACGTGGGTGGTGATCTCGATCGACTTCGCCTGGGCGGCCGGAGCGAGCGAGTCGACCCCACTCGCGACGACCGTGCGCAGGTCGATCGGGTGGAGGTCGAGCTGGAGCTTCCCCGTGATGACCCGGGACATGTCGAGCAGATCGCCGATCAGCTGCGCCTGCGCCTTGGCGTTCCGCTTGATGATCTCGACGCCGCGACCGAGGGTCGCTGTGTCCAGGTTGGCCCGGTCCAGGATGCGGGTCCAGGTGAGAATCGCGCTGAGGGGCGTGCGGAGCTCGTGCGAGACGGTCGCCAGGAACTCGTCCTTCAGGCGGTTGGTCTCGCGCTCCTCGGCGTAGAGGATGTTCTCGACCGCGATCGTCGCCATCTGCGCGAGCTGGAACACGACGGCTCCGTCTTCCTCCGAGAAGTCGCCCAGCACTTTGCCGCGCACCTCGAGGAAGCCGACGTTCCGGCCGTCCCGAACGACGAGCGGCCTCGCCATGAGCCCACGCAGGATCGGGTTGCGGCCGCGCTGGTGCTCCGGCAACGCCGCGCACTCCGCCGACATCGACGTCGCGTCGTAGGCGTGCCGCTCGTCGACGGCCACGTGAGCGCTCGCCTGATGCGCGTGCAGGATGGCGCGGGCCTCGTCGGCCAGGATCCGGACGATCGACGCGGCCGACGGGGCGGCGTTGATGGCGAGCGAGGCCCGCGTCAAGCGGTGCAGCTGCGTCGCCCGCTGCTCGAGGAACTGGGACTGCCGGCGAAGCTCCTCGGTCGTGCGGAAGAGCTCGACGAACACGCCGACCTTCGTCCGCAACACCTCCGGCACGATCGGCGCCATGATGTAGTCGACGGCCCCCAGGGAGTAGCCCCGCATGACGTGCGTCTCGGCCTCGGAGGCGGTGATGAAGATGATCGGCGTGTGCGCCGAGCGCGCGCGCTCGCGGATGAGCGCCGCGGTCTCGAAGCCGTCCATCCCCGGCATGTTCACGTCGAGAAGGATGACCGCAAAATCGCGGCGCAGCAGCCATTTGAGCCCCTCCCGCCCCGACGGCGCCGTGACGACGTTCGCGCCGATGCCCGAAAGGATGGCCTCGAGGGCGACGAGGGTGCGCGGATCGTCGTCGATCATGAGGACCTCGACCGGGGCGCGTTCGGCCATGACCATGCTCGCGGACCCCCGCCCCGGCCTACCGGGTGAGCCAGAGCCGCAGCATCCCGAGCAACCGGGGCGTGTCGACCGGCTTCGCGATGTAGTCGGAGGCACCCGCGTCGATGCACTTCTGCTGGTCGCCCTTCATCGCCTTCGCGGTCAGCGCAACGATGGGCAGCGCCTTGAACGGTGCCATCTGCCGAATCGCCCGCATGGTGTCGTAGCCGTCGAGGCCGGGGAGCATGATGTCCATGAGCACGATGTCGACCCCGGCGTTGGTGCGGAGGACGCCGATCGCGTCGCGGCCGTTCTCGGCCGAGAGGACGTCCATGCCGTGCTGCTCGAGCAGACTCGTCATGGCGAAGAGGTTCCGGATGTCGTCGTCGACGATCAGCACCTTCCGGCCCTGGAGCGTCCGGTCAGCCGCGTGCAGCGTCTCGAGGAGCCGCCGCTGGCTCTCCGGGAGCGAGGCCGTCGCCCGATGCAAGAAGAGCGCGGTCTGGTCGAAGACCTCTTCCAGGGAGCGTGCCGCTCTGACGGTCGCGGTCTGGACGAGCTCCTCGACGCGCTGCTGGTCGGCCGGGCTGAGCTCGGCGCGCGCGTAGACGACGACGGGCATCGAGGCGCTGCCGGGCGTCTTCCGGAGCTCCTCGACGAGGTCGAGACCCGCCATGTCCGGCAGGCCGAGGTCCACGACGGCGCAGTCGAAGGTGCTGCCCTGGAGCGCCCCGAGCGCTTCGCTGGCCGTTCCGAGCGCGGTGGTCCGGACGTCGCCGTTGCCGATGAAGCTCACCATGCCGGCGCGCGCCTGCGGGTCGGCCTGCACCACCAGAAGGTCCTTCGTCGGGCGGTCGATGAACTGCTTCATGTCGACCAACGCCGCGCGCAACGAGGCAGCATCCGCGGGTTTGGCGAGGAACATACGCGCCCCGCGGCCGCGCCCGCTCTCGAGCTGGCCTTCGTTCGAGATCACGTCCACCGGGATGTGTCGCGTCTCGACGTCCTCCTTCAGGCGCGCGAGGACGCGCCAGCCGTCGATGTCCGGGAGCACGACGTCGAGCGCGATGGCGTCGGGCCGGAGCTCGCGGGCGCGCGCGGCAGCCGTGGCGCCGCGGGCCTCGATGATCCCCTTGAACCCCGTCGCATGGGCCGCGCCGAGCAGGATATGGGCGAAGGCCGGGTCGTCCTCGACGATCAGCAGGACGCGATCGCCCTGGAGGATGTTGTTCCGGTCGTCGGCCGGCTCGCAATCCTCGACCTGCACCGCCGGCGGGCCGGCCGCGGCCAACCCCGTTTCGAGCGGCTGCAGCTCGGCCCGTGTACCGGGCTCGGGCCGCGCCGGCCGCGTGGAGAAGAAGGTCCGCGGGAGATAGAGCCGGAAGGTGCTTCCCTCCCCGGGCGCGCTCGAGACGCTGATCTCGCCGCCGAGCAGCCGGGCGATCTCGCGACTGATCGCGAGGCCGAGCCCGGTCCCGCCGTACTGGCGGCTCGTGCTGCCATCCGCCTGCTGGAACGCCTCGAAGACGATCTGCTGCTTCTCGAGCGGGATGCCGACGCCGGTGTCCCGGACACAGAACTCGATCACCGACGGCGCGCGGTTCAGCACGACGTTGTCGGCGCTCCAGCCGTGCTCGGCGAGCCGGATCTGCAACGAGACGCTCCCCCGTTCCGTGAATTTGAAGGCGTTGGAGAGGAGGTTCCGGAGTATCTGCTGGAGCCGCTTCGCGTCGGTGTGAATGGCCCTCGGCAGCCTCGCGTCGAGGTCGACGTTGAAGGCGAGGCCCTTCGAATCGGCCACCGGCCGGAAGGTCCGCTCGACGTAATCCGGGAGGTCGCGCAACGGGACGTCGCCGACCTCGACGGTGACCGTCCCCGATTCGATCTTGGCGAGGTCGAGGATGTCGTTGATGAGCTTCAGGAGGTCGTTGCCCGAGGAGTGGATGGTGTGCGCGTAGTCGATCTGCCTCGACGTCAGGTTCCCGTCGACGTTCGCGCCGAGCTGGTCGGCCAGGATGAGGAGGCTGTTGAGCGGCGTGCGGAGCTCGTGCGACATGTTCGCCAGGAACTCGGACTTGTACTTGGAGGTGAGCGCGAGCTGCGACGCCTTCTCCTCGAGCGCCTGCCGGGCCTGCTCCACCTCCGAGTTCTTGCGCTCCACCTCGACGTTCTGCGCCGCCAGCAACTGGGCCTTCTCCTCCAGCGCGGCGTTCGTCGTCTGCAGCTCCTCCTGGCGGCTCTGCAGCTCCCGCGCGAGCGACTGCGACTGCACGAGCAGGTCCTCGGTGCGCCGATTCGCCTCGATCGTGTTGAGCACGATCCCGACGCTCTCCATGAGCTGGTCGAGGAAGACCTGGTGCGTGGCACTGAAGCGGTCGAAGGAGGCGAGCTCGAGGACGCCCTTCACCTGCGCCTCGAAGAGGACGGGTAGCACGAGGACGTTGAGCGGCGGCGCCTCGCCCAGGCCAGACGTGATCTGGATGTAGTCGCCGGGCACGTGGTCGAGAACGATCTTCTCCTTCTCGAGCGCGGCTTGCCCGACGAGGCCCTCGCCCAGCTTGAACTCGTTGTCGACGTGCTTGCGGTTCCGGTACGCGTAGCTGGCGAGCAGGTTGAGCCGCTGCGCCTGACTGTCGCTGTTCATGAGATAGAAGACGCCGTGCTGGGCGTTCACCACCGGCGCCAGCTCGGAGAGGATCAGCTTCGCGACCGTCAGCAGGTCCTTCTGTCCCTGCAGCATGCGGCTGAACTTGGCGAGGTTCGTCTTGAGCCAGTCCTGCTCGCTGGTCTTGAGCGTCGTGTCCTTGAGGTTGTGGATCATCTGGTTGATGTTGTCCTTGAGCGCCGCCACCTCGCCGCGCGCCTCGACCGTGATCGAGCGCGTGAGGTCGCCCTCGGTCACCGCGGTCGCCACCTCCGCGATCGCGCGCACCTGGGTCGTGAGGTTGGCCGCGAGCTGGTTCACGTTGTCGGTCAGGTGCTTCCAGGTGCCGGCGGCGCCCGGCACGCTCGCCTGGCCGCCGAGCTTTCCTTCCACCCCGACCTCGCGCGCCACGGTGGTGACCTGGTCGGCGAACGTCGCGAGAGTCTCGATCATGCCGTTGATCGTGCCGGCGAGCGCGGCGATCTCCCCCTTCGCCTCGACCGTGAGCTTCTGCTTGAGGTCGCCGTTGGCGACCGCGGTGACGATGCGCGCGATGCCGCGCACCTGGTTCGTCAGGTTGCTCGCCATGGAGTTGACGTTGTCGGTCAAGTCCTTCCAGGTGCCCGCCACGCCCTTCACGTCGGCTTGGCCGCCGAGCTTCCCCTCCGTGCCGACTTCCCGTGCCACTCTCGTGACCTCGGCCGCGAAGGAGCGGAGCTGATCCACCATCGTGTTGATCGTGTCCTTCAGCTCGAGGATCTCCCCCTTCACGTCCACCGTGATCTTGGTCGAGAGGTCGCCGTTGGCGACCGCCGTCGTCACCTCGGCGATGTTGCGCACCTGGCCGGTCAGGTTGCTCGCCATGAAGTTCACGCTGTCGGTGAGATCCTTCCACGTGCCCGCGACGCCCTTCACGTCGGCCTGCCCGCCGAGCTTCCCCTCCGTGCCGACCTCGCGCGCCACGCGTGTCACCTCGGCGGCGAAGGAGCGGAGCTGATCCACCATCGTGTTGATGGTGTCCTTCAGCTCGAGGATCTCCCCCTTCACGTCCACCGTGATCTTCTTCGAGAGGTCGCCGTTGGCGACCGCCGTCGTCACCTCGGCGATGTTCCGGACCTGGCCCGTCAAGTTCCCGGCCATGAAGTTCACGCTGTCGGTCAGGTCCTTCCACGTGCCCGCCACGCCCTTCACGTCGGCCTGCCCGCCGAGCTTCCCCTCCGTGCCGACTTCCCGTGCCACTCTCGTGACCTCGGCGGCGAAGGAGCGGAGCTGGTCCACCATCGTGTTGATCGTGTCCTTCAGCTCGAGGATCTCCCCCTTCACGTCCACCGTGATCTTCTTCGAGAGGTCGCCGTTGGCGACCGCCGTCGTCACCTCGGCGATGTTCCGGACCTGG
>Ga0070699_100002445_pt1 | contig 16681 bp, 10 predicted proteins | sample KBSK1503metaG_FD_65473 | JGI IMG/M metagenome (GOLD analysis project Ga0070699, IMG submission 65473) | Corn, switchgrass and miscanthus rhizosphere microbial communities from Kellogg Biological Station, Michigan, USA - KBS K1-50-3 metaG | ecosystem: Host-associated > Plants > Roots >... | reverse complement strand
TCTCGAAGGAAGAAGTGCTCAAGGCGCTCGCCACCCAGGACACGTTTGCGCTTCGCATTCGCGCGGCTGAGCTGCTTGCCGCCGACGGCGATACGCAGGCCGCAGTGACGCATTACATTCGCGCGCTCGAACTCTTCCCTTACGTGAGCGGCGCCGGAAATCCTTACGAGTCGCTGGCGAAGCTGCTGGAGCAGAAAGGCGATCCGGCGCAGGCTGCAAAAGTGCTCGAAGGTTTAGTAAAGACTGACGAGAACAACCTCGAAGCGCTCAAGAACATCGCGCGTATTCGACTCGCGCTCGGCGATCGCCGGCAGGCGCTCGATGCTTTGCAGGCGAGTTTTTATATCAGTCCGTTTGATTACAAATTGCACACGCAGGCGGGCGAGTTGAGCGTTGAGCTGAAGGATTATGCAAAGGCATTGACGGAGTTCCAGGTGGCCCTGTCCCTGGCGCCGCCGAACATAGCCGAGGCAAACTACAATATCGCGTCGGCGTATTACGCCCTGGGCCGTCAGCCCGAAGCGAAGCGGGCCGTGTTGCGCGCACTCGAAGCCGCGCCGCGCTATGAGAAAGCACAGGAGTTGTTGTTAAGAATCGTGGGACAGTAAACGAGGAAAATAATGGCGGTTGATCAACTCACTATTACTGACGAGCAGTTACTCGACAAACTCGGTTCAGCGCGCGAGCAACTGTTGCGCGAAATCAGGAAAGCCATCATCGGCCAGGATGAAGTGGTCGAACAGGTCCTGCTCGCGCTCTTTGTCGGTGGTCACTCAATCATCACCGGCGTGCCGGGTCTTGCCAAGACTCTGCTCGTCCGCACGATCGCCAACGTCCTCGATCTTTCTTTCAAGCGCATTCAGTTCACTCCCGACTTGATGCCCGCCGACATCACCGGCACGGAGATCATCGAAGAAGATCGCGCGACCGGGCGGCGCGCGATGCAGTTTATCCCTGGTCCAATCTTCGCCAATATCGTGCTCGCCGACGAAATCAATCGCACGCCTCCCAAGACGCAGGCGGCGTTGCTCGAAGCGATGCAGGAAGGCCGCGTCACGGTGCAGGGCGTCAGTTACGATCTGCCGCGGCCGTTTCACGTGCTCGCAACGCAGAACCCGATCGAGATGGAAGGCACTTATCCACTACCCGAAGCACAGCTCGATCGTTTCATGTTCAACGTGAAAATTGGCTACCTGCCGGAGGAAGATGAAGTCGCCGTCGTTAAGCAGACGACTTCCCCGCAGGATTACGTCTTTCAAAGGCTGATGTCCGCTGATGAGATCATCGCGTTTCAAAAATTAGTTCGGCAGGTGCCTGCGTCCGACACGGTGGCCCGCTATGCCGTGCGTCTGGTCAATGCGAGCCGGCCCGGCACACCGCCCGCGCCTGACTTCGTGAACAAGTGGGTAACGTGGGGCGCATCACTGCGCGCTTCACAGTTTCTGATCTTTGGTGGCAAAGCGCGCGCGATCCTGCGCGGGCGCTACAACGTTTCGTGTGACGACGTGCGCGCAGTCGCCCCAGCGGTGCTGCGCCATCGCGTGCTCCTGAACTTCCAGGCGGAAGCGGAAAAGGTTGATTCGGATCAGGTGATCAAGAGATTGATCGAGACGGTGCCTGAGCCGAAGAGTGGTTTATAAAGGAGATTTACAGGATTCTCAGGATTTACAAGATAATCCTGTTCATCTTGAAAATCTTGTAAATCTCTTGTCTAAAATACATATGTCATCACCTGCGGCCTCAACCAGATTTCTCGATCCCGAGCTGCTCGCGCGCATCGGTTCGCTCGAACTACTCGCGCGTACGGTGGTCGAAGGATTCATGTCGGGCCTGCATCGCTCGCCGTTCACCGGTTTCTCGACCGAGTTCACCGAGTATCGTCAATACAATCCCGGCGACGATCTGCGTTACCTCGACTGGCGTCTGCTCGCGCGCACCGATCGTTACTTCATCAAGAAGTATCGCGCCGACACGAACACGCAGTGTCACCTACTGATCGACACCAGTGCTTCGATGAGCTACGCGCACGCGAGCTCAGTCACGAAACTTCAGTACGCGCAGTTTCTCGCGGCGTCGCTGGCTTACTTACTCAATCGCCAGCAGGACGCAGTCGGCCTCGTGGCTTTTGCCGACAAGGTCCACACGCACGTGCCGGCGCGCAATCGCACCGGGCACATGCGCACGATCTTCGGCAATCTCTCGCTACTTGAACCCGGTGGCGAAACGAACCTGAGCGAGTCGCTGCATCAACTGGCGGAAGTCCTGACGCAACGCGGCATCGTCATCGTCGTCTCAGACTTTTACGATCAGCCGGACCGGCTCGGCGAAGCGTTTCAACACCTGCGTTTCAAGGGACACGACACCGTCGCGTTCCAGGTGCTCGATCAAAACGAGCTCGACTTTGATTTCGACGATGCGGTGTTGTTGCTTGAAGACGCGGAAACGCAGGAGCAGATGCCCGTACTTCCCGATGTGGTGGTGGATGGTTATCGTGAGCGGATGCGCCGGCATGTCGATGACATGCGACTCTGCGCGGCGGCAAACAACGTCGATTATGAGTTGTTGACGACGAAGCAGCCACTCGATTTCGCGCTGCTCTCGTTCCTGTCGCGCCGGGCTGGGAAATAGTTTTTATGTCGTTCCTGACGCCATTGTTTTTCCTCGGCGTCGCGGCGCTCGCGGCGCCCATTCTCGTGCATCTCGTGCGTCGCACCCGTGCGCGTCGCGTCCAGTTTCCCGCGCTCGTCTTCGTACGCCAGGTTCCGCAGCGCACCATTCGCCGGCGCACTCTGCACAACCTGCTGCTGTTGCTGCTGCGCTGTCTCGCCATCCTCCTGATAGCGATCGCATTCACGCGACCGTTCTTCAGCGGCGGCAGCGCCGCGCGCGACAACACGGCCGCAGGCGCAACCGTTATTCTGATCGACAATTCGCTCAGCATGCGTCGCGAGAACCTCTTCGCGGAGGCACAGCGACGAGCCGAAGGCGCTCTCGACGAAGCACGCAACGACGAACAGGTCGCGCTCGTGAGTTTTGATAAGCGCTACACGGTCATCAATCGCTTCCTTACCGAGAAGAATCGAGTGCGCTTCGGCATCGGCAGTTTAGGCGCGGGCTGGGACGGAACTGACTACGAACAGGCACTGCGTGGCGCGGAGTCATTGTTGAGCGAAGTCCAGACCACTGGTCCAAAACGAATCGTCATGATCTCGGACTTTCAAACGCCCGGCTGGTCCCCCGCGAGTTCGACTTTCAAACTCTCGAACAACACGCAGCTCACAACGCTCGACGTCGGTGGCAGCAATCCGCCGCCCAACATCGCGATCACGAACGTTGAGGCGCGTGGCGTCGTCTTCGGTCAGAAGTATCTCGACAATGTAGTGGTCCACATCAGCAACTTCAGTGACCATGCACGCGATCACCTCGAAGTCAACTTCCAGATCAACGATCAGACGGTCGAAAAGCGCGACATCAGTTTGAACAGTCGTGATTCGCGCGTCGTAGAGTTCACCGGTTTCAATCTCAACGACGGCACGAACCGCTGCACGATCGACATCGCCGGCGGCGATTTCCATCCGGATAATCGTTTCTATTTCACGTTGCGACGCGAAACTCCGGCGAAGGCTCTGATCGTCGAAAATGCCGCGCGCGGCCGCAGCGACAGCCTGCATCTGCAAAGCGCGTTGACTACCGACGACGATCTTCCGTTTACGTTCGCGCTCAAGAGCGCCGGCTCAGTCGATCCCGCCGGCATTCCGGAATATGCGCTCGTGGTTTTGAACGACAGCGGCCCGCTCTCACCCGCGCTCGCCGATGCGCTCGTGCGGTTTGTAAATGGCGGCGGACAGCTGATCGTTTCAACTGGACCACGAACACAGGCCGATAGTTTCAATTCGACCCTGCAACAGATTTCGCCGGTCACGTTGCGTGAGGCAGTGCAGACGAAGACGGGCGAGAGCGTCGCGATCACGGAAGTTAAGTTTGATCATCCGATCTTCGAAGTGTTTCAGGAGAGCGGGCGGCTCGCGTCCGCAAATGTGATTGGTTACTTCCGTTCCGAGCCGCGCCAGAATGCGTCGGTGCTCGCGCGTTTCGAAGACGGCAGCCCGGCGCTCGTTGAAGCGCGCACCGGCAAGGGCCGCGTGCTGTTGTTCACTTCTTCACTTGGACCAAGCTGGAACGATCTGCCGCTCACGCCGTTGTACCTGCCGTTCATTCACCAGATGGTGCGATACGTGGGTACGCACGAAGCGAATGCGTGGTACGGATTGGGACAGACGTTCACAGTCGGCAAGCAGCAGGATGCAGCGCCGCCCGCGATCGACACGCCGGGCGGCGCGCGACTGACGGAGAATCGCGTCACGCCGGACGGAGACTTGCTCGTGACTGCGCGTGAGCCCGGGTTCTATCGTTTGCGTTATAGCGCGGCGCCGGGGTTTGCGGCAGTCAACTCAGACGGCGCGGAAGGTGATTTCACGAAGTTGAACTTCGCCGAGTTTGCGGTCGGTGTAACCGGCGGCGCGGGTATCGCGGAAGGCGCGGAATCGAATCGAAATCTGAGTGGTGAAGAGATCGAAGGACGCCAGAAAGTCTGGTGGGCGCTGTTGCTGGTAGCGCTGCTGTTGTTATTAGCGGAATCGTTCCTCGCGCGAAGGACGAAGATGGTGAAGATGATAGGTTAGAGCCGCGGATTTACGCAGATGAACGCGGATCAGAACCATTACTGCTGGTTTGTATGATCCGCGTTAATTCGCGTGAATCCGCGGCGAGGACTTTGATATGAACCCTGAGACCAATTTATTACAGGATCTCCTGCGGCGAGCGCGTTCGCGGCGACAGCTTTTACTTTCGCTGCGCGGCGTGGCGATCACTCTCGGCGTCGTGGCGGCGCTGTTGCTGCTAACCGGCTGGGCGGCGCATCGTTATCGTTACAACGGCGCGGCGTTGCTGACGTTACGTATCGGCGCGCTGCTCATGGTCCTCGCCACGATCTATTTCGCTCTGCTTCGTCCGCTACTAAAACGCATCAGCGATGCGCGTCTGGCTCGACTGATAGAGGAACATTCACCCGGCGCCGAGGATCGTTTGGTCACGGCGGTTGAATATTCGAATAACGAATCGCGCATCTCACCGGCGCTGATGACTCGCCTTTACCAGGACGCCAACAGCACTTCCGCGATGCTCGACGTCGGCAACGTAATTCGCCGTTCCCGGCTGATGATCTATGGCGGTGCGGCGCTCGCCAGTTTGTTGATCTTTGCCGGTGTGTTGAAGTGGGGACCAAAAGAGATCTCGGAAGGTGTCGCTCAATTAGTAACGCCGACCACGCTCGCGGCTTCTCCAAACGCGCTGAGCATCAAAGTGAAACCGGGCACTGCGCGCGTGCCGAAAGGCTCCGACCAGGACATCGTCGCGTCGCTGGTTAACTTCGATTCACAACAGGTAACCATCTTCGCGCGGCCACTCGGATCCAAATCCGACTTTCAGGGCCAGACGATGGAGCCTGCGAAAGCAAAGACTGACTTTCGTTTCTCGATCTTCAACATCCAGGACTCGATGGAGTATTTCGTCGAGTCGAACAACGTGCGCTCTGAGGTCTTCAAACTCAACGTCGTCGATCTGCCTTTCGTCAAACAACTCGATCTGACGCTCAACTTCCCTGCTTTCACGAATCTTCCGACTAAGACAGTCGAAGACGGCGGCGACATCGCCGCGCTGAAAGGCACCGTTACGACGATCACGGCCAAGCTCTCCGGCAAAGTACGCGCGGCGCGGATCGTTTTTCCGGACGGCAAGAAGACCGAGATGCAGTTGCAGGGTTCGGACTTCACCGGCCAGTTAACCGTCGCGAGCGATACGAGCTACTACATCGAGCTCGTGAGTGTTGACGGCGAAGCCTATCGAGGCTCGAATGAGTACGACGTCTCGGTACTGTCCGATCAACCGCCCGTGATCTCGTTCGACAAACCCGGCCGCGACAAGAAAGCCACGAACCTCGAAGAAGTCTTTACCCAGGCGCGGGCTGAAGACGACTTCGGCGTGGTCTCGATGGACCTGCACTTCTCCGTCAACGGCGGCGAAGAAAAGACTGTCAATCTCCAGCAGTTGACGCGCGAATCGGCGCGTTCGTTAACCGGCGCCTACACGTTCTTTCTCGAGGAATACAAACTCAAACCCGGCGACTTCATCTCTTATTTCGCAAAGGCGCGTGATGCAGGCAGCGAGTCGACGAGCGACATCTACTTCATCGAGGTCAAGCCGTTTGAGATGGAGTTCAAGCAGTCGCAGCAAGGTGGCGGCGGCAGTGGCCAGGGCGGCGATCAGGATCAGAACGCATTGTCGCGACGGCAGAAGGATTTGATCGCGGCGACGCATCGTTTGATTCGTGAAGGCGACAAGTATACGCAGCAGGAGCGCAAAGACGGTTACGAAGCCGTCGCCGCGGGTCAGGAGAAACTGCGCACCGACACGATCGAGTTTCTCGATCGCATGGGCCGCCGGCTCGGCGATGTCGATGACGGTCAGAAGCAGGTGGCGGAAATGGCCGAGCACCTGAAGCAGGCGGCGAAGGAGATGGAGGGCGCGCCGCCGCCGCTGCGCAAAGAGGCGGGCAAAGACGCGCTGCCGCCCGAGCAACGCGCTTTGCAACGTCTGCTCGCGGCCGACGCGATCTTTCGCGAGGTCCAGGTCGCATTTGGTAATCAAAATAACGGCGGTGGTAGTGGAGGTGAACGCGAGCAACAGGAACTCGCCGGCTTGTTCGAGCTCGAGCTCGACAAGATGAAGAACCAGTATGAGACGGTGCAGCGCGGGCAACAGCAGCAGGCGCAACAAAAGAAAACTGAAGCCGAACAACGTCTCGAAGAACTGGCGCGCCGCCAGCAACAGGCACTGGAAGAACAACGACGTCGCCAGCAGGGTGCGGCCAACGGATCGAGCAGTAATCAACGACAGCAACAGGAGTTGATCGACGAAACGCGCCAGGCGGCGCGCGAGCTGGAGCGACTCTCGCGCGAGCGTCGCGACGCGCAGATGCAGCAGTTGGCCCAACAGCTCAACCAGACTGCGGACGAGATGCAAAAGGCCCAGGCCAATGCGCGCAACAACTCCGGCGACTCGATCGCGCAGAACGAACGCGCGCTCGAACGATTGCAGCAAGCGCAACAACGTTTGCAACAGATGGGTGGCGCCAGTGGTCAACGCGGCGGTCAGTCGGGAGCAGCCGGACGCCAGCAACAGATCTCCGATCTCCGCCAGCGAGCGGCGCAGGCTGCGTCGCGACAGCGCGAGATCGCGAAAGACATGGAAAACCTCGCGCGCCGTGGCGGTCAAAACGCGCAGGATGCGAATTCAAAGCAGACTCGCGAGCGGTTGGGCGAACGGAAAGACACACTCGCCGACAGCGTCAATAGTCTGCAACAGGATTTGGAGCAGTCAGCGCAGTCGATGGCGGGCGGCAGCCAGGGTCAGCAACGAGCAGCGCGGCAGTTGAAAGAAGCTGCTGACTCTCTCGCACGCGATCGCGTGGCAGATCGCATTCGTGAGGGCAAGCAGTCGTTGAATGGCGGTCAGCAAAACGGTGGTCGCACGGATGAGCGCGCGATCGAGCGCAGTCTCAACAACCTCTCTGAAAAATTGCAGGCGGCGGAACAGAGCGCGCGTGGTCCAAACGGTTCGACGGCAGAGGAGAATCTCGATCGCACGCGTCAGCTCGCCGATAATCTCGACTCGTTGCGTCGCGCAATGGAAGAACGCGCCTCGCGCCGCAATGGACAACCGCAAGGCAATCAGCAGGGTCAACAACAGGGCAATCAACAAGGTCAACAACAGGGCCAACAGCAAAATAGCCAGCAGGGTCAACAACAAGGACAACAGCAGGGTCAGCAAGGGCAGTCAGGGCAGCAAGGCTCGCAAAGCGGGCAGCAGGAAGGCCAAACGGGGGGTAGTCAAAACGGTGGTCAGTCGCAAGGCGGAAGAGATCGTGGCGGTATCGATCGTTCGGGAGCGATGGGTGGTGACTGGGGCGACAACCGGCAACTGCCTTCTGAGATCCGCGAACGGCTGCGTGAAGCACAGGATCTGCGACGCGAATGGGGCGCAAGCGGCATGGGCGCGGGACGGCTTGACGAAGTGATCGAAGAGCTCAAGCGACTCGCCGACGGCAAGATGGAAGGCGACGCGGCGACGGCAGCGTTGCTGAAAGCGGATGTAGTCGAACCGTTGCGGCAGCTCGAGCTCGAGCTGAGTCGGCAACTGCAACAAAGCGGTCGCACAAACTTGCGTTTGCGTGATGAAGGCGCCGCACCGGAGAAGTATCGCCGCGCGGTGGAAGAGTATTACCGGCGTCTATCAGGAGCACGACAACGACAATGAAGCCACAAAGAAGCACAAAAGGCGCAAAACCAAAGCAGGCATTTCTTGTGTTCTTGTGCCTTATTGTGGCGCTAATTATCCCCACCCTGGCCCAGCGGCCGTTTGATGAGTTCGGCAACTTCCGTCAACGTCGCCGGGCGTCATCGTCCGATCAACCGGCCGGAAAATCGTATGGCGAGTACACCTTTGTCCGCACCATCTACGATTCACCACAACGCGGGCGTCGCGGCGGTTACTACGGCTACAGCGGCGGCACCTGGACCACCGACTATCCCGAAGCCGACAACAACTTCATCGTCGGCCTGCGCGAGTGGGCTGGCACGAATCTGAAGATCGCACCGCGTCCGGAAGCGCTCGAGATTATGGACGACCGCATCTTCGACTACCCTATTCTCTACGCGGTCGAGCCGGGCTTCATGGAGCTCTCGACCGAACAGGCTGCGCGTCTGCGCGAGTACGTCATGCGCGGCGGTTTCATTTTTGTCGACGACTTCTGGGGCGAGTACGAGTGGGAGAATGTTCAGGAACAGTTTCACAAGATCGTGCCGGAATACGAGATCAAAGATTTACCGTTGAGCCATCCAATTTTTCACTCGTATCTCGACGTGGAAGAAGTGGTCCAGGTGCCGAACGTCTACAACGCGCAGCGCGGCATCACTTCGGAAAAGGGCGGCATCGTCCCGCACTACATGGGCATTGAAAACAAGAACGGCCGCCTTATTGCATTCATCTCGCGTAACTGCGACATGGGCGACGCCTGGGAATGGATCAACGATCCGGTCTATCCGGTGAAGTACGGCCTGCCGGCTTACAAGGTGGGAATCAACGTCGTGATCTACGCGATGAGTCACTGATGGGCGGCTGCGGCTTTTGCCTTCCCTGTTTTCTGGTTGCTAATTTGATTAAGCAGCAACCCTGTCTGAGTCCGTATCACCTGGGCCATCGACGCTGAGCCTGCGCCGGCCACCCATTCCATCATCGAGGCCACCAGCAACTCCTTCAAATAAGCGAACGAGAAGCCGGCCGTCCTTTGCACTATTTCGATAGCAACAGTTTCAGTCACACGCATTTCGGGCTGAAGCCCATCATTCCATTTGCGGATATACGAAAACCGTTCAGCGTCCGCCGGGAGTCTGAAATAGTACTTGCGATCGAAACGGCTGGGCCGATCAAGAATGGCGGCATCGAGTTTTTCGGGGTGGTTTGTCGTAGCCAACACAACTACACCGGTGTTTGGCCGAAATCCATCGAGCTCGTTTAAAAAGAACGCCTGGCTCTGATCGGCGATCAGCGAGTCGAGATCCTCCAGGACAACCAGACATGGCGCCACCATGCGAGCGCGCTTGAAAACTTCAGCCATGCCTTCCTCGTCTCCCTCGTCTTCCTCAAAACTACGAACGTAGATGCAGGGTTTGGCTAACTGATTGATAACCGCCTTCAGCGTGTGGGTTTTACCGTTGCCGGGTGGACCAATGAATATCGCACCGCGTTTCCATGGAATTCCATAGCGTTCGTAGGTCTCACGCGAATCGAAGAAACGTTGAAAGTCGTCCTGAATCTGCTGCTTTAACCTGACCGGAAGAATGAGGTTGTCGAAGGTTGCGGTCTTGATTGAGTCGTAGAGCTGGGGATCCTTTTGGAAGTAGCCGTCCTGGTAGATGAGGATCTCGCCACGCACTTCACAGGACCACTCGCAAACGGCGTCGAAGAAGTCTTCGGCAATTTTTCTCTCTTCAGCAGCGATCCAGTGATGACGACGGCGATAACAACCGTCATGCCAGGTGATGAGAATTACGTCGAGCAAATGTCCTTGCCAGAGAACGTTGAGCCAGGAGTTCTGAATCCGCGGTTTGAGTTTTTCGCCCGCGCCCTCCCAGTCCAGTTTGACGTGATGAAACACAGACTTCTCCTCCACGACCGAACACTTCTCGTCGCGTATGAAGCTCTCGAGGTCGAAGTACCCCGTTTGCCCTTCTAAAATTGTTTTTCCGGGATACAGCTCCGCCAGTTCCCGCCCGACGTAATACGCAATGTAGTCGTTCGGTTTGTAGAGTGCATCGCGGATAAAGTTTTCGATGTCCATTGGTCTATCCACTCTCGAAATACCTTTTTGCGCTGCGGATTAACGCGGACTGTCGCGGATCAGAAACCTGATCCGCGTAGATCCGTGTTATCCGCGGTTACGTTTTTGCTCGCGTTCAACCTTCTCACGCACGTCGCGATCGTCGTAGACGTCCATGAAGAGATACTTGCGCCACTCGACGCGCGCCTCGGCGTAGTGACAGAGCATCACCCGCTCCAGCTTCACGCGTAGCGCACTCTGCGACGTGAGCATCGGCATGCGTGCCTCAGCCGGCGTGCGATCGCCCTTGCGGTTGTTGCACGCCAGACATGCGGTCACGACGTTGACCGGCGAGTTATCTCCACCACGCGAACGCGGCAGAATGTGATCGAGCGTCAACTCACCAGCCGGTTTCTTATCGCCGCAGTACTGGCAACGAAACTTGTCGCGCGTGTAAATTCGCAGGCGCTTCATGCTCGATGCCTCTCGGCGGCGACGAATGTTGATGTAAATGCGCCGGCGAATTACCGACGGCACGGGAAATTCGGCTCGCGCCGAACGCAGTACGCGATCGCCGTCGAGTTCCTCGACGAAAACCGTGTTTTTGAAAACCATGATCACCGCTCGCGCGACACTAACGGTGCCGAGCGGCTCATAAGTTTGGTTTAACAGCAATACTCGTCCATCGAGTGCCATTACCCGGCACCTCCTTTCGTTATTTGTGGGGCGAGGAACTTTTAATTTTTGGAGTTCAAGAGCGGCCGGTGAGGAAATTGACGTCGCAAGGCGCGAGTCACCGCTCTTGAATATTGGCCACAAAAAGGCACAAAAAGCACAAATGATTGCTTTGTGCCTTTTGTGCCTTTTTGCGGCTAAATTTTGTGGCTTGCTTAACCCTTCACGCAAACCACTTGCTTGATCTCGGCAACCACTTCGACCAGGTCTTCCTGATTCTTCATCACTGCCTCGATCGATTTGTAAGCGCCGGGAATTTCATCCAGCACGCCTATGTCTTTGCGGCATTCAACGCCGGCTGTCTGTCGTTCCAAATCCTCTTTCGTGAAGGCTCGTTTTGCCGCACCGCGGGAAAGCTTGCGTCCGGCTCCATGCGAGCAGGAGTTGAAGCTCTCAGGCAAACCGCGTCCTTTCACGATGAACGACTTGGCCCCCATCGAACCGGGGATGATGCCGTAAGCACCTTCCGCCGCGTTGATTGCGCCCTTGCGGGTGACGAAAACTTCCTCGCCGTAATGCTGCTCGAGCGCAACGTAGTTGTGATGGCAGTTGACCATGAGTTCAGGCTTGAACGGCTGGCGATGATTGAACAGTTTGTTGAATACCTGCAACAGACGCGTCATCATGATTTCACGATTCTTCATCGCGTAACCCTGCGCCCACTTCAAGTCTTTCCAGTAAGCCTTGAATTCCGGAGTACCGGAAATGAAGTAAGCGAGGTCGGGAGCCGGCAACTCGTTCAAACGCCACAAGCTCTTCGCGGTTGAGATGTGACGCTCAGCCAGTTCCTTACCGATGTTGCGTGAACCTGAGTGCAGCATAAGCCAAACGTAGTTTTCTGTATCCAGACAAACTTCGATGAAGTGGTTGCCGCCACCGAGGGTACCCAACTGCCTCATCGCTTTCGCTTTACGATCCTGAACTCCTTCGTGAAGCTCTTTGAAATCGCTCCAACCTTCCCAGTATGACGATTCGTCAACTGACTCACCGTATTGGCTGAATCCGGTAGGAATCGCTTCTTCGATCTTCGAGCGCAGCTCCTTCAACTTGCCATCGAGGATGCCGCTCTTGAAGGGTGTCTTGACGGCCATCATGCCGCAACCGATATCGACACCGACGGTTGCGGGAATGACTGCGTCTTTAGTCGCTACGACCGAACCGACCATGCTTCCCTTTCCGAGATGCGCGTCGGGCATCAGCGCGACGTGCTTGAACAGGCAAGGCAGGCGCGAAACGTTGCGTAGCATGTTTTGCTCTTCGATGCTGAACTCGTGGTTGGCCCATGACAGAACGTCGTGCTGGGCGCCGCCGAGTGGCAGCTTTTCGTAAGGCATGCGGTTGCACCTCCTTTCTCCAGTGTTGGTTGCTATGCCTATAGTTTTTGTTTCGCAAAAAGGTATTTCGATTGTCAAAAAACTGAAAGGAGCGGGCATTAAGCCTCCGAGGGAAGCTGCCCGCTCCTGACAATTCTCGCGAATTTTTCGTTGAGATTTGGGAGCGGGAGTCCGCTCCCGCTGATTATTGCTTTAAATTTTGGCTATCGACCGCAGCTAAATAGTGGGTGGGTGACCAGCTCAGACCGGAACCACCCACGGCGCCACGCATCGACCTACTCGGTCGCCGTTTGTGTTCTATGTGTGTCCAGCTCGTCATATTTGGTCTACCTCATCGATCGCGGCTTCAGCGCGAACGGACGTGTATAAAGTAGTGACCATGGTCCTGTCAAGATCTTTTTTTATCTTAGCCACAAAAAGGCACATAAGGCACAAAAATAAAAACCAAAGAACAAGGCTAAATCAATTTGTGCCTTATGTGCCTTTTTGTGGCTAAGATCCGGTTTTAGCGTAGTAGCCGGGGCGGTGACGGACTTCGAGTTTTTCTTTACGTAGATCCGGATTAGTGATCTCGATCATGATTTTTCGATAGGCTCCGTCGCGCTTTTTATTGGTTGAGGAGTAAGCGAGTAGATATTGAGTGCGAAGCTCGCGCTCGATCTCCGCGAACGCCGCGTTCAGGTCAAAATTCTTGTCGGGAAAGAAAGCGCGTCCGCCAGTCCGTTGGGCCAGATCGCGCAGCACACCACGATCGATGCCGTCGCGTTTGTTACCGATACCGATTGCATAGATCACCGTCTCGGCCGCGAGCGCACGATTGATCGCTTCCTTCTGGTCCAGGCGCCCGGTGGTGTTTAGTCCGTCAGTCAGCAGAATGATCGCCCGTCGCCGCAGGCCCGGAGCTTTCGCCATCACGTTGCTCGACGTCAACGCTACCGCATCCCAGATCGCCGTGGTGCCTTCGTCAGGAGGCGCTGCCAGACCTGGACCAGTCGGTATGCCGGTTAACGGACGTCCCGCGCCGAGATAAGCCGGCACGGCGACTTCGATCCGCTCCAGCACTTGATAAACGCTGAGGATGTTGCGCGTCATCGGTTGTTCCAGGTAAGCCAGACCGGTGAACGGCACAACCGCCACCTGATCTTTGTTTGACTGGACCACTTTCTCGATAAACGTGCGCGCCGCGGCTTTCTCGTCTCCGAGTGTCACTTCCTGCGAGCGACTGACGTCGATCATAAACGCGATCGCCAGCGGCCGGTCAGTTTCGCGCTGAAAGGTGAAGAGCTGTTGCGGCACGCCATCTTCGAGCACGCGCAGATCTTCAGCACGCAAGGTGGTGATGAAGCGGTGCTGCTTGTCCATCGCGGTAAAAGGCAAGTTCGTGACGTCAGTCTCGGTGCGAATGACGTCGTCCTGATAGAACAGCAACAACAAAACCAGACAGAAGATTTGCTTCATGAAGATGAGAGAAGTTTAGGCTAATCCGCGTTATTTCGCGAAGATCCGTGGCCGATCTTGACTTTCCCCAACCAATGACATAGAAGCACACCACCATGAACCGAGATAAGCTGGAAACTGCCCTCAAACAAGCAGGCGTTAGTCTCAACGGCTGGCTGCCCGTGCTCCAGTGTGATAGCTGCAAAAAACGGTGGGAGCCCTTTGCGGTGGCCGTCGATGGTCCATCAGCGCCGACGGCGAGGTTTGATTATTGGATGTGTCCGAACAAGTGCAACGCAGACGCCGACGTTGGGCTCGACATCAAGACCGCGATCCCAACCTACGTCACGATCAGCGACGTTCCGGGGATGATCTTCGGTGACGGAGACCTGGAAGAGTTTGAGCGTTACGTGCGCTCGATGGACGCAACCGAAGTTATCAACAAGCAGGACTACTGAGGTAATCCCATTCGTCGCACGAGCTCGCTGAAGCGGGGATCACTGCGCAAACCGTCAAACTCAAATGTGACGCTGAGCAGGGTCATGCGAAAGTCGCGTTCCTCGTAACCCTTTTCCAACCAGGCTATGGCTTCGTCTTTGCGATCTGCTTTCGCATAGAGCGTCGCGATCATGAAAGCCGGAAACCTGCGGTTCGGAGTTTTCTCCACCAACTGCTCCAGGTTGAATTGCACATAAGCCTTCCAGCCTGACTGCTTGTAAACGTCGTTCGCCTTTTCCATCCCTGCCGCCATCGTCGTGCCGAGCTGTGCGGACGTCGTGTACTCCCTGACCGCATCGTCGTACATGCCTTTGGCTTCGTAAGCGCGGCCGAGAAAATAATGCGCGGTGGGAAAGTTCGGATCCAGCTCGATAGTTTTCCGGTACTGCTGAATCGCTTCGTCGTACTTGCGTCCGTCAGCGAGGACATCGCCGTAGATGCGGTTCATGATCACCGACATCGGATCGAGTTGGAGCGCGCGACGAATCTCGGCGAGCGCCTCATCGATCCGGTTCATCGCGGATAGATGTTCGGCGAACCACTGGTGCGCGGTGGCGTAGTTCGGATTGAGCTCGATTGCGCGGCGATACTCTCGCTCGGCGGTGACGAAGTCGTAGTCGTATTCGGCTGTTATCTGACCGAGCGAAGCGTGGGCTTCCGCGAGCTTGTCGTCGAGCGCTAGTGCCTTCAACGCCGCTTCCTTTGCTTTCGGCATCACCTCGCGTGCGGGCTCGTTTGTGTAGGCGGTGATCAAGGCGTAACTGTCGGCGAGGCCAGTGTAAGCGAGCGCGTAGTTTGGATCTTTCTCGATCGCCTGTTCAAAGAATGGAATCGCGCGTTTCAGATCCGGCGCAGTGCGCTTGTTCCAGTAAAAGCGGCCTTTCAGATAGAGTTGAAATGCCTCCGGGTTGGCGGTGTACATCTTCTCCATGCGCGACTGTTCGACACCGGAAAGCGTCGGTCGCAGGTTGTTGGTGATCTCGCGTGCGATTTCACGTTGCACTGAGAGCATGTCGGCGAGTTGTCGTTCGTACTGGTCGCCCCACAGTTGTTTGTTGTCGCGAATATCGATCAGTTCGGCGCTAATCAGCATCTTGTCGCCACGATGCTGCAATCGCCCGGTCAGCACCGCGCGCACTCCGAGCTCCTTGCCGGCGGCAATCGGATCGGTTTCCCTGCCCTTGTAATGAAACACGGAGCTGCGCGCGATCACTTTCAAGTTAGGCAGTTGCGTCAGGTTGTTGATGATGCTCTCGGTTAGACCATCGCAAATCCACTCCGCATTTGGATCCTGGTCCTGATTCATAAACGGAATCACGGCAATTGATTCAACTGCGATCTCCGTGTTTCGCGCATGAAAATAGGAACGAATTCCGAGGGTGGCGCCAATTGCGATGATCAGTACGAGCGCGGCCCCGATGAGCGCGGCGGTCTTGTGCTGCCTGATCTCGCTAACAATAAACTCGGCGCTCGAAGCGCGCGTGGTAGCGGAGGCCGGTGACTCACCAGTGCGCGGCGGTGACTGCACTCGCGTCGATTCCGACATCAAAACAGTTTGCGCTTCACCACTCGCAGACGATACGGGCGGCACAGTTGCATCAACACCGCGTTCCTGCAACTCGCGACGAACTTCTTTCAACTCGATCGCGACGTCCTTGATGTTCTGGTAACGCTGTTCCGGATCTTTAGCGAGACAACGACGCACGATGCGTTGGAGGTCCGCGGGCGCATTGGGATTGTAAGTTGAAAGCGATGCGACGGGCTCGCGAATGATCTTGTTTAGGACGTCGATCTGATCCTGGCCCGCAAACGCTTTTCGGCCGGTGATAACTTCAAAGAGAATGCAGCCAAACGAGAAGATGTCGGAACGGTGATCGATGTCCTTCGTCTTGCCCTGCGCTTGCTCGGGCGACATGTAACCGAGGGTGCCGAGGATCAGTCCCGGCGTTGAAAGCTGCTGAAGGATTGTCGGACTTTCGCTGTCCGAGCTCGCCGGCGATTCGATGAGCTTGGCCAAACCGAAATCGAGGATCTTGGCGTGACCGTCGGACGTGATCATGATGTTGTCAGGCTTGAGGTCGCGATGAATGATGCCTGCGTCGTGCGCCTTCGCGAGTCCTTCGGCGACGTGTTGCATCACGCGCAGGAGTTTCGCGAGGTCTTCGTCTTCGCTGTGAATCCGGTGGCGCAACGTGGTGCCATCGACGTACTCCATTGCGATGAAGTTAGACCCGTTGGCTTC
>Ga0070699_100002444_pt1 | contig 16684 bp, 20 predicted proteins | sample KBSK1503metaG_FD_65473 | JGI IMG/M metagenome (GOLD analysis project Ga0070699, IMG submission 65473) | Corn, switchgrass and miscanthus rhizosphere microbial communities from Kellogg Biological Station, Michigan, USA - KBS K1-50-3 metaG | ecosystem: Host-associated > Plants > Roots >... | reverse complement strand
GTTCTGGCGTGCTCATGGCATGGAGTTGCTGGGACCGCCTTTACCAGTCGAGTAAGGGATGGGGCAACGAGCCTCATTGTGCATGGGTTGGGCCATATGGAGGGAGGACCAGGATACATGTAAATTTTATCACATGGGAACTCACGCTCAGATTCCTGTGATAATGATCTTTCACATAGGATTCTGATGCAGGATTTAGAACAAAGCTTCGTTGTGATAGGATTTCGCATGTACCCTGGTCCTAGCTCTGATAGACATCGTCGCCATGATGCGCACGGCATTCCCCGACCTGGAATGGACCATCGAAGAATAGGTAGCTGAAGGGGACAAGGTGGCATGCTACAGGCCTTTTGGTAGTTTTTTGACGAAAGGATACAGCATCTTTGTGAAGGAGCCTTACATGCCATTTGAGAGATGGTAGAAAACGTGTCATTTTCTCCACACATCGCTTGTGCTCTCAGCTCTAGATAGGCTCTACAAGCCACTGGAGAAACTCTGTTGTATCTTTTGGCAAAAAAACACCGATAGGCCAATATAACAAATCTTTGTGATCGATTTTTACACGTATCCTGGTGCTACCTCTAGATTGGCCCTAAGAGGGCTAAGATCAGCCGCTGCAGCGGCTGAAGACGCAGCACGATGTTGAGTGAGGCAACATCAGACTGCATATGGAACAACTCAATGAGCGTGGGCTTCCAATCAGACTCCTTTTAAAATTTGCCAATACTTTCTTCATGAGGTTGGGATTCTCAGCAGGAGAGAAAAAGGGAAAGGGCCCAGAATGATGTATTATAGGCATTCTCCACTGTCACATTGACAGGGTTATGACAGGGCGATTCTCCCGAAAATACTCCTCTGTTGCCCGAAATGCAGCACGGCTTATGCCACTCATATCTTGACGTCGCATGAACATCATGATATATTTAATTTAGAATTTCAGTTCTAGTAGTTTCGCTAATTTCTCATCCATGGATGAGGAGAGGTCAAATGGCTCAAAAACTTAGTAATATGCAACAACGTATTCTATCCTCTATCATAAAATACACCGAGAACAATGACGGTAGGCCTCCCACGTATCGCGAAATTGGTCAGGCAGTAAGAATTACATCTCTTGGTCAAATTGCCTATCACCTCAAAGCTCTTGAAGAGAAAGGCTATATCCAGCGTGTGAGGAACATAAGCCGTAGCATTAAAGTCGTGAAAGATGGGCAGGGTTCGTCATTGTCCAGTCCGATTGCTATTGCTGCTGGCCCACCACGGACCATTATGAGCGCCATTGAGGAAGAGGAGCAACTCTTCCCAAAGAAAGCTTTTGTGTTGCCAATTGAAGGCAATTCCATGATCGAAGATGCTATCTTCGATGGTGACTACATTATTGTTGACCCGCGACAACCGATTGCTGATGGTGATATCGTCGTCGCGACGCATCTCGCTGCGGTAGGGAGTGAGCTTGGTGCCGCCACAGTCAAACGTTTTTATCAAGAGGGTGAGAGGATACGGTTGCAGCCAGCCAATCCAGAAATGGCTCCACTGTATGTTGATGCCCAAGAGTGGGACAACGAGTGGCGGGTGCAGGGACAAGTGAAAGCGGTCGTCCATCTGCTGAAAAGCAAGAAATAAGTGACCTCATGAAGGGCATGACTCTCCGTTCAGCGAAAGGTATATTCCCTGTCCGAAATCTGGGCAGTGCTTGCAGATAGCGAAGCTACCTTTCAGGTGAATAGCGGCGAACTGCTGGACGAGCTTGCAGAGGCAGCAAAAGGCCAGAAAGACCCGGCAGTGTTCTGTTCTCTTAACTATTCCAGGTACCACACTTCTTGATACCACATGCCTGACCAAATTGAGGTCAGCGTAGTCTTTGAGGTACCAGATGGCGAAACCGCGTGCGTTTGCTGACCCTGTGGTGTTGCAACTTGGTAAGCATTGAACAGCAACGCCTACAGCAACCCCGACAAACAACAGCGGATCTGGCAAACGACAAATCCAGAAAATATATGGCAGTTACCCTCTCAGCCTAGTAAAACTCAGAGAAAGGCACACAAAAGGACGGTCCCTCCTATGAACAATTGCGGTGGTAGCAATCCCGTTGTATTCAAGAAGGACAAGGACGAACACCCATAAACAAAATTACTCTTATCAAGTGCACTTAGAGGCGTTACGGCAGACCTGAAGGGGTCCAAGATCGTGGTACGCGGAGTTCGGCTCTTCCTCAACTCTAGAAAGAAAAGGCCTTTCGAAAAGATGCTTCTTGTATGTCTACCACGTAGTCTTCTCGGTCACCAATCCTTTTTTATCAAGCGTGTTCCAGACATTTAAGCACTGTCAAAGCTGAGTAAAAAAGATGGTGGAAAGGAGTGCCGAAGGGGGACTCCTGCTCATCCATTACCTAAAAATGCCCTTAAATCGGCTTCCCATTTTTCTCGAGTGGATATCTATGGCTACGAAAGATGCAGAATGACAGTTCATTTGACAGTTTATTGACCAAAAATGTTGTGTGTCAGCTTCCTAATTTCTTCACAATCTCCTGCCAGGTTTGCGCATAGATCCCCTTCAAATCATCTCCCAATCCAGTAGGATTGCCACCTGCATTCAGTAGCCCGATGACCGCATCGAGCAGCGCTGCCATATTGCGATCTCCCATGGTCGTTGACTGGTTACGTAGCACGACGAGATTATTACGCCACTCGCTCCGTTGATGCGAGGCAGGACCAAGTACCGCAAGAGTATTGTTGATGATAGCATCAAACACACGCGAATCAACACCCCCTGACTCCACACCAACCACAATGGCCTTCCATGCCTGCTGATATACCCCCATCAGGTCTCGTCCAGGTTGAGAGAGATCTTTGCTGTATAATGCCAGCTGGATCACATGAATCAGTGCTTTCAGATCTTCATCAGTGGTCTGAGCAGCCAACATACTGAGATATTGCGCGTGCTCCATTTTCTTCTGTGGACCACCCAAAAGCGATGCAATACTACGGAGAAACAACTCAGCATCAAAAGGCAGAGCATCCTCCTCTTCGTCGGAGATAGCAACTGATGTCTCTTCGTCTTGTAGTCCTCCAGCGGTGGTGCCAGCCTAGAACTCGTTAAGTGCAGCAGCGTAGGGATGTTCTTCGGGAAGTATGTTTGCTTGACCATCGAGCACCGCCAGGATAGCGGTAAAGAACTCAGCATCTTGGGACTGATTAATTTGTTGTACTTCTGAAATGCACTGGTTATCGTTTCACGCCACTCGTCCCGTTTTTCCGGTATTTCAGTCATCACTGTGATGGTATTCGCAACTATGACTCCAGTTGCTCTGGCGAGAGGTGCGCTGGCTCGTTCAGCACGTTAGCCTGCACATCACGTAGCCAATCAGGCTGCGGCTGATGAATTACCTGCACCCAAAGGGCATTGAACTGTGCTGGGCCGAGCATCTGCCCTTTGATCGAGATAAGTAGTTGCTGAACGACCTGGGCATCGTAGGTGAAACCGCTCTTGTGCAGGCTAGTATAGGCTTCCCAGGCCATAGAAAGGACACGATGATATTCACCCTGTTGGAACAACAGTTGGCAAAAGTTGGCTTGCGTCACCGCTATTTCCCGGATATCCCCCAATTCCTGGGTAGTACGCAGTGCCTGCTCATAGAGGGTCATTGCCTCTTGTGGCTTGCCTTGCTGCATCAGCACATTCGCCATCGCGGATTGTGTTGCTGCTACTTCCCTCACATCTCCCAATTCCTGCTTGGTGCGCAATGCTTGTTCATAGAGGGCCAGCGCCTCCTGTGGCCTGCCTTGCAGCACTAACACATCCCCCATCGCATATTGTGTCGCTGCCCCATTGCGCACATCCCCCAATTCTTGGTCAATCTCAAGCGCCTGTTCATATAAGGCCAGCGCACGTCGATTCTGGCCCAACCTCTGATAAGACTGAGCGAGATAATATGCCAACGTGCTTCTGCCTGTGGGAGGAAGATATCCTAACGCAGTTTCAAAATCCTGCAGACTCTGGAGCACCAGGTACCTCAAACGTGAATCGTTATCGTAAGCATAGTAAGTATTTCGTGCTAGCCTCTCATAGAGCTCACCATACCGTTCCAGCTGAGTTGTATCCGGTGCTGAGTGACGATGTTGGATATACCAGCGCAGCATCGGATGTAGTTCGAGCAGCACGAGTTCCCCTTCCTGGAAAGTCTTGGTTTGTGCACTGATTTCGAGCAAGCTCAGACGCACCAAGCGTTGCAAATGGACTCGTGTTTGCTCATCGTCATTGAGCAGAAATGCCGCATAGTCTGGCAGAAAAGGAGTTTGAAAGATGCTGACGGCAATCAATACTGAGCGCTGCACAGGTGTGAGGCGTCTCACACTATAATCCATGCAGGCATAGAGGGTCTTGTGACGTTCAGGGTCTTCGATACTTGTCGGCGTCGCTTGTTCCGCAACTTCCAACTCCCCCTCGATATGCTCCAAGAAGGTGACCAAGTCTGTGACAACTTCGTCAGCAAAGCGACCAGTCAGAAGTCGAATACTGAATGGGTGCCCTTGCACACGTCGATTAAGTGCCTGACGAGCTACAAAAGGAGCGAGATGTTTACGATCGGCAGGGAGTAGCGCGAGAAAGAGCGCTGCTCCTGCTTCATCGGAGAGGCCGGGGATGGACACGTTCTGACAGTCACCCCAATCCGCAGGTGGCGCCATGCGGGAGGTGAACAGCACTGCCCCGTCTCCTTCTTTGAGACGACTGATAAAGCTGGACAGAGCTACAGCTCCGGGATGATTGCGCCGTTGCGCATCGATGAGGGTTTCAATATTATCCAGCACGAGCAGGGAACGAAGATGTGCGCGCCGCTGCCGGATGGCCTGCTGGAGGTCTACAGGGAATGGATACTGCGCGGGATCGAGACTAAAGAAACGCGCCAGGCGGTTGTAGAAGCGATCGGCAAACTGCTCGTTGACCGTGAGCTGGTTGGTAGGATCGATACTAGCAAAGGTTTCGAAGGAGATGGCCAGCACACGATCCTGGTAGTGCCAGCCGATACGCTCGACTACTGCTCGTGCCGTAGCCGTCTTACCGATGCCACCCAGCCCATGCAGCAACACAAAACCATGAGCACCGGGTGCCAGCAGTGCGTCTAGCGTCTGGCTGATCTCGTTGCCACGTCCAATAAAATGTTCTGCTGGCGGCAGGGCAGTGAGATCGCAGGTGTTCTCCAATTGCTCAGGATCAGGCTGGATAGCGGGCTGCCCCACAGCAAGTTTGATAGGAGGTGCAGGCATATGAAGGCTGGTATACAGCACGGGAATTCCAGCCAACCAGTTGGGATTGGAAAGCTTGCCTGGCTCTTCGAGGGCACGGCGGGTATGCATGACAGCTTCTTCGACGCTATGCTCCTGCAATAGGAAGTCATACAAGGCACGGCTCAACACCAGCGCGGCGTTATCTGGAACCTCAAACTGCATGCCCAACGTATAGGGAACCCCCTGTTGTACCAACGCTCGGGCGATATTGCCAAACTCGGTAACGGTGCCAGATTCTATGGATGAGACGAAGGCAGAAAGACAACTGTTGAGCACGACCAGGAACACATGCATATTCAGTGAATCGGCGAAATCGGCAGCATCGATGAGATACGAACAAGCACGAGCATCTTCAAAAGCTAGCAGTGCTTTGCCATCGCGGCTCGCGCTGTGCCCCATGAAGTGGACGATAGAGGTCCCCTGTCGTCCCAGGGAGCGTTCCATCTGAGTGCGTGTTGGTGGGCGAACACGCTTCAAGGTGAGAGATTTGGGAGGGCTGGTAACAGTCACAGTCTCAACCAGGTCCCTCCATTCCCGTTCAGTATTCAGCACACGAGGCTCATCGACGGGCGAAACCGGGATGGCAACGATTTCCAGCGGGCCAACAAACGAGAAGCTCTCTCGACGGCGTTCCTGGGGGAGGCCGCGCACGAAGTTCAGACGCGCGGCCAGGAGTTTCCCGTTCTGGTCACGGAGGTATTCCCAGGGGATGCTGGCGATTAGCGGATCTTCTGCGACGAGCACCAGGCGTTCATGCGCAGGGAGATTGGCGAGAAGTGCGCGCATGTGTTCATCGTGGAAAGTGTGGTCGAACAGGTCACGGCCATAGGAAACGGCATCGTCGTAGATACGCTGCCAGGTGGACGCGCCTGGGACAATCTCGGCCAGAGGAATAGTGGCACCATATTCGCCGAGTGTCACGGATAGAATGTTATCAGTACGTTGTGCATGCAATTCGGGCACTGAGCAATCCTTTCTTACACTTTCCAGATGAGGGAGACAATCAGCACGGCCAGAATAACTGTGCCGAGCGCGAACAATATGCCCGCCCACTGCACCAGACGTTTCTTATATGCGATGATGCCCTTCAACGTTTTTGCCATCTCTTTCGCCTGATAACGATGCCAGGTATGACTTCGGGGTTGGATAGCAAATAACCCCAGCGCCATGGCAACCAGGTAACACAGCAGGATGACAATGATGAGGTATTTATTCCAAGGATTACCCTTGAGATACGCCGGGGGAAAGTTGCTTCCGAAAGCCGTCACGCCGAACAAGATTGCAAGAAAGGTGGCAACCCGCTCGATAACGCTCTTCCCCGCATCATCGAGAAAAGCGAGCTGGTTCTTCTCCATGTCGGTAAAGATCGCCTTGAGTCGCTGCTTCTCTTCTATCTGATCTTGCGTTTCTGGTTCAGACTCAAGAATAGGTATCTGATTTTCTTCATTCATCAATAGCCTCGACAATCTACGTGAACCTTCACTTCTGCTCCACACTGTCCACACGTGAGGTCACGTTCGTCCAATTCTACGCCAGCACGCAGAACGCTCCGTATCAACGTTCCCTTATCCAAGCACACCCGCCGCTTGTCGAAATAGGTAACGTGGCTACATTTATTGCATCTTACGCCAATGATATGGCGCGAATCGTCGGAGCGAAATGCTGGAGCTTGCCTTCCTTTCGCATCCGCGTCCAACACCTCCTGCGCCTTCTCGCGAACGCCCATCATCAGATCATTCTGTGCCAGATACTCCAAGATAGCCAGCACAGCCTCACGATGCTCACCTTGTATGAGCAAATCGGCAGCCTGATCGATGGCTTCTTTGCGGACGCGAATAAACTCATGCGTCGCCTGCTCAGAGAGTACAATGAGTGGGTCTGTGCTATCCGGTGGCGGAAAAACTGGCGGAAGTTGTGTCACAACATCCGTGCATGGAACCTGGCTAGTAATGATCGTATTCACGATCAATGTAGTTGGGAGACCGATGCCATCAATCACTACAGGTACTATCAACTTCTTCAAGCGCTGCGCAAAAAGGATGTGTCGCTCCACCCACTCCGACTGCGCGGCGCTACTACTCCATACGAGGATAACAGCAGCGCTGCCCAGGATGACGTTTTCGATAGTTCGTAGATATAGAATGGACTCCATACTAAGAGATGTAGGCTCTCGCCAGACGCTATAACCTCTGGCTTCAAGTCCCTGGCGTATTTGCTCAGCACATTCAGTATCATTCGAAGCATGTGAGACGAAGATCTGGCTCATGACAAAATTCCTCCTAACGATATTAGGTACGCCTTCCGTGTTTGCTTTTCCTCTGCCTGTTTTTTTTCACTTTGATCTTTCTACTCGATGCCTTCTCATTTTGCAACCTAACTTTTTTGATGCCGTCCTGCGTTGTTGGTGATACCTGAACAGACGATTTATTATGAGTATTTGTGCGTATAGATATTAGGAATCGTTGCAATGTGTCGACAGTTTCTTCTCCCATTGTTCGAGTGAGGTTGGCATCAACTAGTACTGCAATAGCCTGCTCAGTACGCATAATTGCTTCCTGCACACAATTAAGATGTCGATACAACACGAATGCCATACTGGTAAGAGTGGTTGCTTCACCAACACTATTTCCCACCTCTTGCAAAATAGACAAGGCCTGTTCATAGAGCTTCAAGGCCTCTCGAGGTTGTCCTACAGTAACATACATTGCCGCCATATCACTGAGGGCAGTAGCTTCACTACTATGGTCTCCTAGCTCTTGTGCGATAGGTAAGACTTGTCTATACAATTGTAGAGATCGCTCTGGTTGCTTCATGACGTAATATGCCCTTGCCAAATTGTTGCAAATAAATATTTCATTATGCCTATCTTTCACTTCTTGAACAATTGGCAAAGTTTGTTCATATAATTGCAAGGTTCGTTCTGTTTGTCCCATATCCTGATTGTCCAGTCTCTGGTATACTAGACAGAGAAAGAAGGGAGAGGAGGCATTCAGGAAAGAAAGAGGAGATCGATGAACCAGAAAAAGCAGTATACACCGGAGTGGAAGCGCCAAAGTGGTGCTGGAAAGTTACCAACGGGATACCACGATTGAAGCCGTGCGCAAGAAGTTTGGGGTGTCCAACTCCATGATTCATCGCTGGCGACAGGAGGTTCAAACCAATCTGCCGCTGCTGTTCACTGATAAGCGCAATCCCAAGGGGAAAGCACAGGCCCAGGGGTACCAGCCCGGCGAATCGCCTGACGACCTCAAGAAGCTCATTGGCGAGCTGACGGTACAGAACGACATCTTAAAAAAAGTGCAGGGGCTGTTGGGCCACTAACCGCAGCGCAGAAAGTGGAACTGGCAGCTCAACTGACGCCGCCCCACGGCCCCTAGAGCAAAAGCCAGCTAGCGCGTGCGCTCCACTTTGCGCGTGCGAGCTACTACTGGCAATCGCGCCAGGCCCGTAAAGATAAAGCGGTGGCGGTTGAGCAGGTGCATGAGCAAGATGATACCCTGGGACATCGCAAGCTCGCAGTGCTCTTGCACATGGGCAAGAACCGGGTCAGACGGGTGATGCACAAGTACGGGATCACCGCCCGAGGCACTCGCAAACGCTCTGTCTATCCAGGCAAGACGGCAAGCGTTGTCCCCAACCTGGTGCGAACACTAGAGGAGAGGGCGACGACAGAAATGCTGTTCTCCGACCTCTTCGAAGTGCGTCTGGCTGATCGAACGCAGGTACGAGGCTGTTTTGCCTTATGGAAGCGCACCCGACACATGCTAGCCCTGGTGTTTGACTACCGCATGCAAGCCGAGCTGGTGGTCTCCACCGTGAACATGGTGCAGTTCGGCGTCCCTGGGACCATTTGGCATTCTGATCAAGGCAGTCAATATGGGGCAGAGAAAACACGCGTGGCTCTCTTAGAGAAAGGTTTTCAGGCCTCCATGAGTCGAGCCGGTACCCCAACAGACAATGGCTATGCCGAGCGCTTTGTCGGGGTCTTCAAGTTGGCAGTGGCTGAGCGCAGGCCCTATCATACCTTGGGCGAGTTTCTCCAGGCTGCAGAAGCGTGGATCAACTTTTCTACTAGCCAACGCCCGCATGAGGCTCTGAATTATCGTTCGCCCAATCAGTTTGCGGAGGAACAGGACTTACCGACTCTCCCTTATTTACCCATTATCTAATGTCTAGTAGATCACCACTAAGAATTTGACAGGTAAGAAAGAGTTGGGTCAAGTACCTCTTAAAAACGGAGGAATCCATGCCCAAGAAAGAGTACCAGGTCAAGTTGACGGATGAGGAGCGTGCAACCCTCATTACACTGACCAAGAAAGGAACGAGTGCTGCACGCAAGCTGGCTCGTGCCCATATTCTTCGCCTGGCGGATGAAGGAAAACCAGATGCCGACATTGTGGCAGCACTGGGAGTAGGTCTCTCCACGGTCGAACGGACCCGTAAAAAGTATGTGGAGGGAGGGCTAGGACATGCGCTCTCTGAGCGTCCTCGTCCTGGAGTCAAGCGTAAGTTGGATGAGAAGCAAGAGGCGTATCTCATCGCTTTAGCTTGTAGTACCCGGCCCCATGACCAGGTGAAGTGGACCATGCAGTTGCTCGCTGATCGGCTGGTGGAAGTCGGCATCGTCGGCGAGATTTCCGATGAACCCGTGCGACGTACACTGAAAAAACCATCCTTAAGCCGTGGCAAAAACAGCAGTGGTGTATTCCCACAGTAGGAAGCGAGTTCGTCTGGCGCATGCAAGACGTGCTGGATGTCTACGCACTGCCTCTTGATCCCCATGCACCACGGGTCTGCTTCGATGAATGTCCCTCTCAATTGCTCGATGACGTGCGCGAGCCGTTGCCGCCGCTGCCTGGCAAGCCAGCGCGCGAGGATTGCGAATATGAGCGGGACGGGACCTGTAATCTGTTCCTGTTTGTCGAACCCAACATTGGCTGGCGGCATGTGGAGGTCACGAAGCGACGCACCAAGCAGGATTTTGCCCAGGCCATGAAGGATCTGGTCGATGCCCACTTTCCCGATGCTCCTCTGATCCGGGTGGTGTTGGACAACTTGAACACACATACGCCTGGCTCGCTCTATGAGACCTTTGAGCCTGAAGAAGCTCGACGGATCTTGCGACGGCTGGAGTTTCACTCCACACCCAAGCATGGCAGTTGGTTGAACATGGCTGAGATCGAGTTGAGTGTTCTGGGACGTCAATGTCTGAACCAACGTCTGCCGACGATGCAGCGAGTGAACGCAGTGATTACTCCCTGGCAACAGGGGCGCAATGAGCATCATGTCACTAGTCAGTGGCGTTTCACCACTGCTGACGCTCGTGAGAAGTTGCATCGACTCTATCCTTCATCTTCTTAGTGGCCGTCTACTAGTAATTTAGGGACTTGACACAATTCAGGCAAGAGTGCTCTCAAACTAAGCAACGTTAGCAAGAGGCTCTTTGAGCTTATCTCCTTGGCCAAATTTTGATTTGGGTTACGCTCGTGTCAAAGCTCCTGCTTTATTAGATTAAACCTATTCCATACCTTTCTCGAAGATTCCGCCAACCTCTACCCACTGAGTGTTTGTTTTAGTATCTCATAGTTCGGAGTCAATATAGAAAAATTTGTCCCTCTTTTCTTACTTTTTTCGGAGTTACAATGGAATCTCGTTTCATTTCGGAGTTACGGTAGAATTCTGTCATTATACCGATGGTCTTGCAGATTCGTGAGACCATGGTTTTGCAGGGGATTGAGCTTGAGGGACAAGCCAGTTGATTACACTTTTGGGTCTTCTGGTCGTTCGCTGTCTTGATGGGCAAGCATGGTTTTGCAGAAAAACTTCACTTATAGTAGAAATAGAAAAAGAGATGGCAGTGAAAGACCAGATCGCCAATTTTTACGAACGGATAAGGCAAGGAGCCAGCATGCCTACCAAGCTCTGGTTCATTCGTCGTCTGTGGAGGCAAACTTCCGCCGTGCCTCGACCGAGGGGACGCGCGTAATAGGCCCTGCTGACTGCCGTCGTATATTTGGTCAGGGCATCACGAATGCCATCCTCTGCTCCAGCCATCCGAGCCAGCATGGGGCCAGACGCTGCTGGTCGAGGCTTCAGCCGATAAACATCGTCCCATGTTCGGTGGCTGTTCCGAAAGGGGTATTGCGGCAGAAGATGTGTTGTTCCACCCTGTTCTCCTCGATCACCGTACGCGACACATGGGAGTGGGCACCGCGTACCTCCTCGGCGAGCTGGGTAGTCGCCTGTTTGGTTCGCCCAATGACCTTCTCTTGCCCCTCAACCGCAAGCGCCCCGAAGTCGCTCACTCCTGCTGGTATCTTCTCGGGCGCAACGCGCACCCCCAGCGATGGCCTGAAGCCGACTACTGGTTTCACGCCTCTGGTCGTCATACGTGGTCCCTCCAGGCTGGCAATCAGCTGAACCGGCATAAGTGGATCACCGCTTTCTTGCAGATCGAACGCTAGTGGCGTCATAGTGTGTCCAAAAGCATCGTCTCTTGCTAGATCTGTGTGTCAGCCTGTCCTTCGTTGTGGTGTAAGCGCCCATGGGTCTTATGACGCATCCGGCTCTGATCAGGCGCTCCCTAGATCTCTATTCCCGCAATAGCCGTGAGTAGGTCGTGAATTCTCGTGACACAGAGGTGAGTACCATCAGGTATGATATCTTAGCGGTGTGGCTACCCTCGCGGCGATGCCACTGGGACGTAAGCTCAAAAGGCGCAGCATCCCGGCAAACGTAGGGGCGTGTTTGTTCGTGTAGCGGGCTTTTTCACGCGTGAAACGGTTTGGACGAGCCCTACAGGGAGTTGCCTTCATGAAAAAGAAAGGTCGTCAAAAATTTACCGACATCTGGGCAAACCAGACGAATCTCGGGAAGCAGTTCGGGTTGTCGCCCATCGCGATGGGCAAGAAGCTCAAGGAGCTAAAATTGCGGGGCGAGGACGGGAATCCAACCGCGCAGGCCCTCTGCCAGGGCTACTGCACACCGACGCCGCTCAAGGATGGCACCCCGTTCTTTCTGTGGAACAGGCAGCAGGTCGAGGAACTGATGCAGGCGCATGGGTATCAAAGACTCGACCCCCAGGAGGCCAAGGCGCGCGAGCTGGCGGAAAGCTGGGTGCAGGTCCACGAGCAATGGCAGGAGGCTATCTACGGTGTCGAAGAGGAACTCCTCATGGAGGAGGCACGGGACATCAAGAAAGAAGCCAGGCGCAGGGGTTTGACCGAGCGGGTCAATGCGCTGCTGCGAGAGCGCAAATTTGATGGTAAGCTCATCACCTGACCTGCCTTCAGCGAAGAAACCGGACGCCCTCTGTCCGTTGCCCGAGCACTGCATGCAATTGGCAATTAAAATAAAAGGTATTGACTGTCAGCAACGTATGGTATAATGGGCATAGATGAGGCACATTATACCGGGAAGGATAATCGTCCCGTGCCAACTCAGGAAGACCGCATAGCCGCGCTCGAGCGGAAAGTAGCGATGCTTGAACTGTTACGCTCTCAGGATGAAAGAAAGGCAGAAGAGGCTATCTCTCCTGTACAGGCGCGCAATATGAGAGAGATCAACGAAAATCTCACCATTCTGCTTGGGGTCACTTCCAGCCAGGGAGGGGATATCAAGGTCATAAAAGAAGATGTCAGCAGCATCAAAGATCGTCTAGACCGACTGGAAACACAGTCCAATGACCAGACAGTGTTGCTCAATGAACATACCGGGCGATTTGCCCACGTAGAAGCGTTACTGACGCACATCCTTGCGCGTCTTCCAGAGAACCCCTAATCTATCTTGCTTTTGCTTAACACGCTTGCTTCCAGGTCAGCTCGGGAAGCAGAACAGTCTCAAGAAAAGAAAAATATTCTGGCTTTTGTTAGGGCGGGCCAGCGTTGCTGGGATCACCGCGGGTATAATCCCTGGGCCATGCCTTTGGGGGAATGCGCTCGGCTTTCTATGGTGCTACCCATACGTCCTGGTTACTTACCTACCCCATATGCTTTTGAGATATTCAGCAAACGCCATAAATTCATCCTGGTAAGATTTGAGTGTCTCTTGATCTGAGAGCAAACCGACAATAGCACCTTGATTTAATAGGGTATAGCTCCCTAAACCGTTTGCTTGGATCACAAGACGACAGGGCAGGGGCGTTTGCCTTTCCTCATAAAAGCCCGTTAGGAGGCCCAAAAGGCGTTGGCCTAATTCCGACATGGCATGAACAATAGTGTTCTTCACGGTAAGGGCCTCTTGTGATAAGGGCTGAGTTTCCATCATGCTCACGTATCGGGGAACCAAACCAGCTACTGCTCTTTGGGGTATGATCGTGATGTAAGGGAAAGCCGCCAAACCATCCAGGTGCCCCCTACAACTAAACAGTGTACCTATACCCACGAGATTGAGCGCAAGCTCACAGTTGAACATATCACGATCATAATGCTCTCGGCCTTGATCTTGATCTACGTCTCTAAAATGTTCCTCTGCTTGTGCCCATAAGTTGAGTTCAACGTGCAATCCCGTGCGTGCTTGCTCCTTTCCTTCCAAAGATGGCGTCGTAAATGGTTCTCACTACCGCGTCACCATAGCACATTCGGCGAAAGCCTGGGTGATGGGAGGGTCTCATGCTTCTCCCGCCTTGCCAACCTCGGAGGATGGCAGCGCGGCGTGCAGCAGCTGTTCCAGCGCCGCGGCACGCGTCGGCGAGATACCGGGGACCGTCGAAAGTTGGGCGGCGTCGGCGCTCAGCAGGTCGTGCAGGCTGCGGAATCGCGCACAGACAGCGCGTGCGGTGATGGGGCTGATGCCTGGCAGGGATAATACGATCTGCATCTGCCGCTCGGGCAGCGAGGCCCCGCGCCGACCTGCTGCAGGGCCGGGAGACGCGTGCCCGACCTGGCACTGTTTGGCTGCAGCATAGATCAGGTGCGCAGACTCTGCCGGGCCACTGCTGGGCAGGATCGGCACGCGCAGGATGGCGGTGATGTAGGTCAGCGCCCCGCGGATGCTTTCAGGGTGCATCTGGGAGTGATCGACGCGCAGTGGGTTCCCCTCTAGCAATAAGATGGGCGCGAAGCGGCTTTTGCGCAATGCGGTGAGTTGCGCGAATAAGCGTCCCTGCGCTAGACTGCTGAGAAAGTCACTCCCCGTCTTGCGCTCGAACACCTGGGGTGGATCGCCGCCCACGTCATAGTCGCCCATGCGCAGTGGGATGACCTCGATGTGTACCTGTGGCATGGCAGCCAGAAGAGCGGGGATGCCAGAACGTTGTTCTTGCGTGTCGATGCGAATATGGACTGGAGCTGGCGGCTGTTTCGGCATGGATTGTACGGCTTCCCCTCTCTTTGATGTGAGCGCGTCGCAGCGTAAGCGCCTTTCTCAAACTATGATAGCAGACGGACCTCTTTCCCATCTCAGAGACTTTCACGGGATACTCACGACCATTCCGCGCCGTCCGCGATAACGTGAGAATGGCAAGGGCGTGAGGAGTGAGGGACGTCGTCAGATATTAGAAGTTCCCGCCTTTGTTCGTGAGGATCTCGTGAAATGGTGTGAGCCAGAGCTGAGTTTGGTCTGCTATCATTATCGCAGAGGGTGGGGCAGGCGTCCCGTTTCCCTTTTTCACTCGTCGCCAGAGAATAGTGCTAGAGCAGATTGCATAGATGGGCAGCATACCCAAACGGAAGGAGAATGGCGTGCCGCACTTCACGGAAGACAACGTGCAGCGGATCATCATCAATCCGTTCTATGCCATCGCCGTTGCCTCCCAATTGACCGAGGAGCATGAGCCACCCATGGGCGAGGCCGAGTGGGTGCGGGCCAATGCTTCTCTGATGGGGGAGATGGGAGCCGGGCGCTGGCTCCGGCAACTGCTGGACGTGCTGGAGGGCAAGTCCGACGCTCCAGATGGGCCCGTCAATCCATACCAGGCCGTCAACATCGATCCGCTGTTCGCCACCGCGCATCCCGCGCTTATTGAGCGGGACATGTGGATCGACGTCAATGTCATGCAACTACGCAATATGGGTTCGGAGGGATGGCTCTGGCAGTTGCTGGATGTACTCAACGGGGGCATCGTGACGGCGGAAGAGGTCGGCTTCGCGCCCCCTGGTGGCACATTCGGTTATGGCATGCCTGGCAGATCCCACCCGCAGCGGAGGCGGAAAAAGAAACGGAAAAAGAGGCATCACAAGTAAGGTTTGAGCCTGGCTGCAGTGTCATCTGGTTTGAGTCCTCAGGACGGCTCGGAGGTAATGATGGCGAACAAACTCTGAGAGGACGCGTGGCGTGCCCGCCTGCCACACCTTCTCTATTTGGTACCGGAATAGCGATCAGGAGGAGGAATCGATGAAGAGCCTGGCCTTTGTAGAGCACGTGGTGCACGACCGCAAGGCAGCGATTTATGCGGCAGCACACGATGGTAAGCTGAGGAATTTCGTCTATCACGAGGAGCTTGGCGAGTGCCGTGAGACGTTTGCTCGGTTACTTCAGGATGTGCAAAAAGGTGAGATAGGAGTAGTCATGACGCCTGACGCTGCCTGCCTGTCGATTGAAACGTCGCAGAACTGGATGGAGGCGTTTATCCAGGTCGTCAAGCAACACGAAGTCCTCATCGGCGACCACAGCCACGATCTGGTCGGAGTTGAGAAGAAGGCCCAGGACACTCCCATCTATTGTCTTTCCAGTGGGGCAAGAGGGAAGGACGCGGACATGTGGGGAATAGGTCCATTGAAAGACCTTCTGGATTCCCTCGCCCTCTACGGGGTTAACGAGGGAGACGGCTGGTCCCCCTGTTCATACTGAACGAAAAGGCTGGCTCTCCCGGATCCAGCAGCAAGAGGACGCTATGGCCGCGCAAACCGCAGCCGCGCTGCAACCACATTGGGGTTCTCTCCCGAAAGGCGCACGGCAGGTCAGCGTGATCCTGCCGGGAAGGGGTAAGGCGCGGGGCAAGCAAAGAGGGAAACGAGGAGGAAGAAACCGATGAGAGAGCCATCTTACTTCACGCGCGAAGAGTACGCATTGACGAAGGTGGCGCTTGCCCGTGAAGAAGTTCCTACCGAGGCCTTCGCTCTCCTCTCTGCCTGGATCGAAAGGGAGCGCCTGGTAGTGGATGACCGGGAAGACGTGGGAGGGATCAACTTTTGCCGCATGGATGCAAAGGTCATGGCGCAGCTCCCTCACATCGTCGCTTCCTTTTTCACCCGCCGTCCCTACAAGCGCAAAGCTGGTCACTACCCGAGGTGGAATGGCTTCTATATGCTCCTGTATCGGGATGTGGAGGAGGGCTGGAAGCTGGTGCGGATACGGAGGGACTTTCCCGACACTCAGTTTGTCCCGGTGTTCGCGGCGCGAATCAAGGCGGTAGAGGAGATCAACAAGCGGCTCGACAACGATCTGGGAGATAATTAAAGAGT